>Ga0268257_1001022_pt1 | contig 26808 bp, 12 predicted proteins | sample AgamicAtPrz_FD_200249 | JGI IMG/M metagenome (GOLD analysis project Ga0268257, IMG submission 200249) | Agave microbial communities from Guanajuato, Mexico - At.P.rz (v2) (version 3) | ecosystem: Host-associated > Plants > Phyllosphere > Phylloplane/Leaf | place: Guanajuato, Mexico | collected... | reverse complement strand
TTGGCCGATGCCTACGGCGCACAACTGCAGGCGCTGATCGAACACTGCCTGGCCCCTGATGCAGGTGGCGTGACGCCCTCCGACTTCCCCCTGGCCGGTCTGGACCAGGCGCAGCTGGACCAGCTTGCGGTGTCGGCGGCCAACCTCGAGGACATCTATCCACTGTCCCCGATGCAGCAAGGCATGTTGTTCCATAGCCTGTACGAGCAGGGCAGCGGCGATTACCTGAATCAGATGCGCCTGGACATCGGCGGGCTCGACCCGCAGCGTTTTCGCAGCGCCTGGCAGGCCACCCTCGACGCCCACGCCATCCTGCGCACCGGGTTCAACTGGCAGTTCGAGCAGGCCGTGCAGATGGTCATGAGCCGGGTCGAGCTGCCGTTCCGCCTGCTGGACCTGCGCGACGACCCCGCTGCAAAAGCCACCCTCGACGCACTGGCGCAAAGCGAACTGCAACAAGGCTTCGAGCTTCACACCGCGCCGCTGCTCAGGCTGGTACTTGCACAGACCAACGCGCAGGACTATCACCTGATCTACACCAGCCACCATATCCTGATGGACGGCTGGAGCACCTCGCAGCTTCTGGGCGAAGTACTCCAGCGCTATGCTGGCCAGCCGGTGACCCATGGGCCTACGCAGTACCGCGACTACATCGGTTGGTTGCTGCGTCAGGACCGTCAGGCCAGCGAAGTGTTCTGGCGCGATCAATTGGCCTGCCTGCCGGCGCCGACCCTGCTTGCACAAGCCTTGAAGCCGGCAACGCGCAGCACAGGTCAACATGATCATTACCACCGGCTGGACGAACATCACACCCAGCGCCTGAATGCCTTTGCGCGCCGTCATAAAGTCACCCTCAACACCGTCATCCAGGCGGCCTGGCTGTTGTTGCTCCAACGCTACACCGGGCACAACGGCGTCGTGTTCGGGGCCACCGTCGCCGGACGCCCGGCGGCGATCAGCGGCGTGGAGCAACAGATCGGCCTGTTCATCAACACCTTGCCGGTGGTGGCCAGCCCCCAGGCAGATCAGCCGCTGCAAGCGTGGCTGCACGCGCTTGTGCAACTCAACCTGGCGCTGCGCGAGCAGGAGCACACCCCGCTCTTCGATATCCAGCGCTGGGCCGGGCAGGGCGGTGAAGCACTGTTCGACAACATCCTGGTGTTCGAGAACTATCCGGTTTCCGAGGCGCTGCAAGCAGCGCCCGTGGACCTGCGCTTTGGCAGCATCGATAACCATGAGCAGAGCAACTACCCGCTGACCGTCAGCGTAAACGCCGGGTCTACCGTGCTGCTGCACTTCACCTATGCGGGCGAGGCGTTCGATGCCCCGGGTATCGCGAGCATCGGTGACAACCTGGCCCACTTGCTCCTGCAAATGGTCGAGGGGGCCGACGGGCTTTGCCTGGGCGATCTGACCCTGCTGGACGACGGGCGTCAGCGCGCCCCGGTGCAGGACTGGGGCATGGCCGCCGGTGAATACCCAAGCCTGGCGCCTGCCCATGTGCTGTTCGAACAGCAGGCCCGGCGTGTTCCGAACCACACTGCGCTGATCACTGAAACCACCGAGCTGACCTACGCCCAGCTCAACGCAGCGGCCAACCGCCTGGCGCACCGCTTGATCGCCCAAGGCGTGGGCCCCGACGTGCTGGTCGGCATCGCCGCCGAGCGCGATGCGCCGATGGTCGTTGCCCTGCTGGCCGTGCTCAAGGCAGGCGGCGGCTATGTACCGCTCGACCCGAAATTCCCCCAAGAGCGCCTGCTGCAGATGGTCGAGGACAGCCGCGTCGCGTTGCTGTTGACCCAGTCGCACTTGCGTGAAACGCTGGCACTGGACGCGCAGGTGCAGTGCCTGCTGCTGGATACGCCTGACGACGGCAACGGCTCCGACAGCGATCCGCTCAACCGCGTGCACGCCGACAACCTGGCCTACGTGATCTTCACCTCCGGCTCGACGGGCCGGCCGAAGGGCGTGGCCATCAGCCATGGTGCCTTGACCCGCCACGCCTTCGTGGCCCAGTGGTATTCCGATATCCACGCGTCCGATTGCGTGCTGCAATTTGCCACGTTCAACTTCGATGCCTTCGTCGAGCAGCTGTACGCCCCGCTGGTCTGCGGTGCCACCGTGATGCTGCGCGGCAATGAAATCTGGGACAGCGAGACGTTCTACCAGCGGGTGCTGGCCCACGGCATCAGCGTGGCCGACCTGCCGACCGCGTACTGGAACCTGCTGGCAACCCAGTTTGCCAGCGTAGGGCCACGCGACTACGGGCAACTGCGTCAGATTCATGCGGGCGGCGAAGCCATGCCCCCTGAAGGCATGGCCGCCTGGCACAAGGCCGGCCTGGGCCATGTGCGCCTGCTCAACACCTACGGCCCGACGGAAACCACGGTCACCTCCACCACGCTCGACTGCACTCCATACGTGCTGGGCGAACAACCCGTACCTCACACCTTGCCGATCGGCACGGCCTTGCCTGGTCGGGAGATCTACCTGCTGGACGATGCCGGGCAACCGGTACCGACCGGTGTCGTGGGTGAGCTGGTGATCGGCGGCGAGTTGCTGGCGCGTGGCTACTTCGGCCGCAGCGCGCTGACCGCCGAGCGCTTCCTGCCCGACCCGTTCGCCGGCAACGGCGGGCGCTTGTACCGCACGGGCGATCTGGCGCGCTACCGCGCCGATGGCGTGATCGACTACGTTGGCCGGGTGGACCATCAGGTGAAGATCCGTGGCTTCCGCATCGAGCTGGGCGAGATCGAGACTTGCCTGCTGGCCCAGGCCGGTGTCAGCGAGGCGCTGGTCATGGCGCAGCCTGGCCCCAGTGGGCCGCAACTGGTGGGCTATGTGGTCACGCAGGTGGCCGTGGCCACGCTACGCGAAGCGCTCAAGGCGAGCCTGCCGGACTATATGGTGCCGACTCACCTGATGGTGCTCGACGGCCTGCCATTGAGCCCGAGCGGCAAGATCGACCGCAAGGCGCTGCCCCGGCCCGAGGCTGCCAGCAGCCATGCTTTCGTCGCCCCGCAGACAGCGCTCGAACAGCAGTTGGCCACAGTCTGGCAAGATGTGCTGAAGCTTGAGCGGGTCGGGGTGGACGACAACTTCTTCGAGCTGGGCGGTGACTCGATCATCTCCATCCAGGTGGTCAGCCGAGCGCGGCAGCTGGGTTTGCACCTGACCCCGAAGGCGTTGTTCCAGCACCAGACCCTCCGGGCCTTGGCCCAGGTCGTTGGCACGGCAGGCACAGCCTTGCAGATCGACCAGGGTTCGGTCACCGGCACCACGCCGTTGTTGCCGGTGCAGCACAGCTTCTTCAGCGAAGCCATCGCCCAGCGTTACCACTGGAACCAGTCGGTGCTGCTGGAGCCGAGCGCGCCGCTTCACGGGGCTGCGCTCGAGCAGGCGTTGCAGGCGTTGGTGCACCATCACGATGCCCTGCGCCTGCGCTTCAGTGAAGGCGAGCAGGGTTGGCAGGCCTGCCATGGCGACAGCGCCCAGGCGCTGCTGTGGCAGCGCGAGGTGAGCGATGCCCAGGCACTCACAGCCCTGTGCGACGATGCCCAGCGCAGCCTGGACCTGGCCGAGGGCCCGCTGCTGCGCGCGGTGCTGGCCACCTTGGCCGACGGCAGCCAGCGCTTGCTGCTGGTGATCCATCACCTGGTGGTCGATGGCGTGTCGTGGCGCATTCTGTTCGAGGACCTGCAGCAGGCTTACCAGCAGTGCCTGACCGGGCAGCCGCTCAGCCTGCCGGCCAAGACCAGCGCCTACAAGGCCTGGGCCGAACGCCTGCAAGCCCACGCCCAAAGCGAAACCCTGCGCCAGCAACTGGGCTATTGGCAGGCCCAACTGCAGGGCTTTGCCCAGACGCTGCCTGGCGAAGATGCCCAAGGCAGCCAGCAGGTGACCGATGCCCATACCGTGCAGGTTGAACTGGATGCAGCGCTGACCCGACAACTGCTTCAGCAGGCGCCGGCCGCTTACCGCACCCAGGTCAACGACCTGCTGCTGACCGCCCTGGCGCGGGTGATCTGCCACTGGACGGGCGAGCACGCGGCATTGATCGAGCTGGAAGGCCACGGCCGCGAGGCGCTGTTCGACGACGTCGACCTCACCCGTACCGTAGGCTGGTTCACCAGCCTGTTCCCGGTGAGACTGCCGGTGGCGGGGCCAGTGGGGGACACCATCAAGCAGGTCAAGGAACACCTGCGCGCCATCCCGGACAAAGGCCTTGGCTTTGGGGTGCTGCGCTATCTGGGCGATACGGCTACCCGCCAGGCATTGACCGGCCTGGCGCAGCCACGCATCACCTTCAACTACCTGGGCCAGTTCAGCGCCAGCGCCGCCGGTGAGGACGATGCGCTGTTCGCCCCGGCCGCGGAAAGCGGCGGGCGCCAGGTCAGTGATCAGGCGCCGCTGGGCAATGCCCTGACCATCAACGGGCAGGTGTTCGAAGGCGCCCTGAAGCTAGACTTCACCTTCAGCCGCCAGCGGTTCGCCGCGGGCATCATCGAGCACCTGGCGCATGCCTACGTAAGCGAGCTGCGTACGGTCGTTGAGCACTGCCTGGCCTTGGAACACCTCTGCCTGACCCCGTCCGACTTCCCGCTCGCGGGGCTGAGCCAAGCACAGCTGGACCGTTTGCCGGTACCGGCCGAGGCTGTCGAAGACCTGTACCCGCTGTCGCCGATGCAGCAGGGCATCCTGTTCCACACCCTCGAAGCCGCTCAGCAGGGGCTGTACGTCAGCCAAACCAGCGTGCAGGTACAAGGGTTGGATAACGCCCGCTTCCTCGCGGCCTGGCAGCACATGGTCGATCGCCATGAAATTCTGCGCACCGGGTTCTGGACCGAAAGCCACCTCAACGAGCCATTGCAATGGGTGGCCAAGCGTGCCGAACTGCGTGTGCGCGAGCTCGACTGGCGGGGCCGCCCGGTCAGCGCCGCCGACCTGCAAGGCCTGGCCGAGCAGGACTACGCCCGCGGCTTCGACCTGCTGCAGCCGCCCTTGATGGGCCTGACCCTGGTGCGCCTGGATGAGGAGCGCCAGCAACTGATCTGGAGCAGCCACCACATCCTCATGGACGGCTGGAGCCACTCACGCCTGCTGGGTGAGGTGTTCGCCGTGTACGGTGGACAAGCACTGCCCGGCAAACGCGGCAGCTACCGCGACTACATCGCCTGGCTGGCCGCCCAGCCCCAGGCGCAGATGGAACACTTCTGGAAAGACAAGCTGGCCGGGCTCGAAGGGCCCACCCTGCTGGCCACCGGGTTGCATCCAGCGCCCGTCGCCGAGGCCGACGGCTACGACGCGCTGTACTTGAACTGGGACGCCGCGCAAACCCGGCAACTGCGTGATCAGGCCCAGCGCCTGCGGGTCACACCCAACACGCTGATCCAGGCAGCCTGGCTGCTGCTGCTGCAACGCTACACCGGGCAAGCGCGCGTGTGCTTCGGCGCAACCGTCGCCGGTCGTCCGGCAAACCTGCCGGGTGCTGAAGACATGCTGGGCTTGTTCATCAACACGCTGCCGATCATCCAGGCGCCTCTGCCCGAACAGCGGGTGGGGCAGTGGTTGCAGGCCCTGCAGGACTACAACGTGCAGGTGCGCGACTACGAGCACGTGTCTTTGGCCGATGTACAGCGTTGGTCCGGGCAAAGCGGACAGGCGTTGTTCGACAGCATCGTGGTGTTCGAGAACTATCCCCTGGACGAGCGCCTGCAAGACGCCGGCGAAGACGGCTTGCGCTTCGGCGCCAGCGAAGGCCGCGACGTGACCAACTATGCCATGGACCTTGCCGTGCACCTGGATGACACCTTGAGCATCGAGTTCCTGTACTGGCGCAGCCGCTTCAGCCACGCTGCCTGCCAGGGCATTAGGCGCAGCTTCGAGCGCTTGCTCCAAGCGCTGCTGGGCGACCCACTGGCCGCCATCGGCAGCCTGCCCATGCTCGATGCCGACGCTGAGCGGCAGCAGGCCGAGGCCAACCGGCTGGTCACCAACCCGACCCGCACGCCGCTGCTGCAGCGCATCGCCGGGCATGTACAGGCCCGTGGTCAGCAGGTGGCGGTCAGCTGCGCCGGGCAGTTTCTGACGTATGCCGAGCTTGAAGCGCGCGCCAACCGCCTGGCCGTGGCCCTGATCGACGCCGGTGCTGCCCCGGAGGTACGTGTCGGGGTGGCGCTGGAGCGCTCGGTAGACATGATCGTGGCCTTCTATGCGGTGCTCAAGACCGGCGCTGCGTATGTGCCTGTCGACATCGATTACCCGCGCGAGCGGGTGCAGTGGATCATCGAGGACTCAGCCATGCGGCTGCTCATCAGCCAGGCTAGCGTCAGCGAACGTTTGCCAAGCGCCGAAGGGGTCGACACGCTGCTGCTCGAATCGCTCGCGCCGGTGCAGGCGCAGGTCGCCCTGCCGGCGGTGGTGATCGACGAAGACAACCTGGCGTACCTGATCTACACCTCCGGTTCGTTGGGCAAGCCCAAAGGCGTTGCGGTCGCCCGCGGGCCGCTGGCCATGCACTGCCAGGCCATCATCGAGCGCTATGGGATGAGCGAGGCGACCCGCGAGTTGCTGTTCATGTCGTTCGCCTTCGATGGCGCCCAGGAGCGGTGGCTGTCCACCCTGGCGGCCGGTGGTCAGCTGGTGGTGCGCGACAACCGTCTGTGGACGCCCGAGGAAACCTGGCAGGTGCTGCATGAGCAGGCCATCACCATCGCCTGTTTCCCGCCTGCGTACCTGCAACAGTTGGCCGAATACGGCCAGGCCTTCGATAACCCGCCACCGGTGCAGATCTACTGCTTTGGCGGCGACGCCGTGGCCGATGCCAACTTCGAATTGGTCAAGCGCACCCTGCGTCCAAGGCTGCTGACCAATGGCTACGGCCCCACCGAGACGGTGGTCACACCGTTGCTGTGGGTGGTCGATACCGACCAGCGCTGCGAGGCGGCCTATGCGCCGATTGGCACACGGGTGGGTGAGCGTACCCTGCACATTCTCGATGCCGGCCTGAACCCATTGCCCGACGGCGTGCCAGGTGAGTTGTACATCGGCGGGCAAGGGCTTGCGCGGGGCTACCATGCTCGACCAGGCCTGACGGCCGAGCGATTCGTGGCCGACCCCAGTGGCAAGGGTGCGCGCCTGTACCGCACCGGCGACCTGGTACGCCGCCGGGCAGACGGGGTGATCGACTTCCTTGGCCGCCTGGATCATCAGGTCAAGATCCGGGGCTTTCGTATCGAGCTGGGCGAAATCGAGGCCCGCTTGCGCAGCCAACCCCAGGTGCGCGATGCGGTCGTCGTGGCCCGTGACACCGAAGGCGGCAAGCAACTGATCGGTTATGTGGCCACCAGCAGCCCGGCGCTACAAGGCGAGGCGCTGCGCATGGCATTGCAACAGGGCTTGCCTGACTACATGGTGCCCAGCCAGATCCTGGTGCTGGAGCACCTGCCGCTGAGCCCCAACGGCAAGGTTGACCGCAAGGCGCTGCCAGACCCGTCCTTCAAGGGTCGCGAGTACGTGGCGCCGCGCAACGCCCTCGAAGCCGGCCTTGCCGCGATCTGGCAAGAGGTGCTGGAGCTGGAGCAGGTTGGGGTGACGGACAACTTCTTCGAGCTGGGCGGCGATTCCTTGCGCACCCTGAAGGTGCTGTCCAAGGTGCGCAATCAACCGGCGTTGGGCGTTGAGCTGAAGCTGCGCGACATGATGAGCAAACCCACCATCGCCGAGTTGTCCGGTTACGTGGACGACGCCGTGGCAGTGCTTTCACCGCTGCTGCCGCTCAATGGCCCGGTCGCGCAGTGCGAGCCCCTGTTCTGTCTTCACGCAGGGTTCGGCACCGTGTTCGACTATGAGCCTCTGGCGCGACGGCTGGACGGGGTGCGCCAGGTCATCGGCGTGCAGTGCAGGATGCTGCTGGACAAGCACTGGCAGGACAGCTCGCTGGAAGCCATGGCCCAGGACTACGCAGGCTTCATCCGCGAACAGCAACCACAAGGGCCGTACCACTTGCTGGGCTGGTCGCTGGGCGGGCCGTTGGCGCTGCTGGTGGCCCGTGTGCTGGAAGGGCAGGGCCAGTGCGTGCACTTCGTTGGGCTGGTGGACAGCTTCGTGCCCGGTGACCACGGGCCGGAAGACGACCTGACCGAAGAGCTGCGCAACTTCTTGTCCATCATCCTCGACCAGCCGCCCGAAAGCCTGCCGGCGTTCGACCTGTCTGACGACGGCTCCCACCCGGCCCTTGAAGCGCTGGTAGCGCAAGTGCAGGCCCACGTGCTGGGCAGCGGTGATTCACCGCGCTTCGCTGCCGAGGAACTGGTGCATGCCTTTACGGTGGCGCTGCGCCTGAAGGCGCTGTCGCGACGCCTTGCGCCGCTGCCCGCCATCGAGTGCCCGGCCAGCTTCTGGTGGGCAGAGGACGGGTACGGCGCACCGGCTCAAGCTTATCAACGGCGGTTCAGCCAGGACGATGCAACGCTCATCCACGCGTCGCACTTCGAGATCCTCAAGCAGCCCCAGCTGCTGCGCGAGGTGTGCGAGTGCCTGGACACGACCACCGAAACCCAAGGGCGCGCGTGACGCGCCCTGTCACTGATTTTCAAGTAAGGATCGAACATGGCATTGCACCCTGACCTGGCAGCGTTTCTGGAACTGGTCGAATTCGGCAGGCTGACCGGCAAGAGCCAGCCCATGCACGCGATGGACGTGGCCCAGGCCCGCGCCGAATTCGCCGCCAGCTCGCAAGTGCTCGACCCCAGCCCGCCCGGTGACCTGAGTGTCAGCGAACTGAGCATCCCGACCCGCGACGGCGCCCAGCTGCCCGCTCGGCTCTACCGCAACGGGCAGCCTGCAGCTGCACCGCAACCGGTGATCCTCTACCTGCACGGCGGCGGCTATGTGGTCGGCAGCCTCGACTCGCACGACTCGGTGTGCCGGCGCCTGGCGAGCATGGGCGACTTCGCAGTGCTCGCCCCGGATTACCGACTGGCGCCGGAGCACCGTTTTCCGGTCCCTGTGAACGACGCGCTCGATGCCGCCAACTGGCTGGCCGAGCACGCCCTGGCCCTTGGGCTGGACAACCGCCGGGTGGTGTTTGCCGGCGACAGCGTCGGCGCAAGCCTTGCGACCGTCCTGGCCATCACTGCGGTCAAGGCCCCTGAAACGCTGGCGATCAAGCCGTTGGCGCAGTTACTGTTCTACCCGGTCACCGACCTGTCGTGCCTGCGCGACTCCCACCGCCAGCATGCCGAAGGCTATTTGCTGGAGACCGAGACGCTGGCGTGGTTCTACCAGCATTACGCACCGCTGCCCGAACAACGCCTGGACTGGCGCGCTTCACCGCTGCTGGCCCAAGTGGACACGCCGCTGGCGCCGGCCTACCTGTGGGTAGCGGAGTACGACCCATTGCACGATGAAGGCCTAGCGTATCGCGACAGGTTGCAGGCAAGCGGGACGCCGGTGACCTTTGTGCGGGCGCAGGGGCTTAGCCATGACTTTTTGCGGATGTCGGGGTTGGTGGGGCAGGTCGGGGGGATTTATCGGGATGTGGGGGCGTGGTTGAGCGCGGTTGGTGGACGAGCGTAATAGTCCTCGCGTGCCGTTACCGTAACAGAGCACACACACATCCAGGCCTATGTAGTGCGACCAACTTGGAGAGTAGGTGTGTGCTTTTTCTGATTCTTAACTAAGGCTTGTGCGCGGGTGATCTTGATGAAATCCCGCAATGCCAGGTAGGCATACAAGCCGCCACAGGGAGTGGTGACTGCAGCCAACCACATAAACCGAGCAGGAAAGCCCTAGGGCCGGTCGAAATCAAGGGTGAAGCTGCGAGCAATGAGGCGATGAAGTAGATCAGTAGCCACCAGACCTTGACCCACGCTCGATGGCCAGTGGATGCAGTTTGTCGGCATCACCGATCTTATACGTGGGGAGGTGACTGGATGCTTGATAGCGTTCGAGTCGCGCTGCCTCCCTGCACTTCGCAGGCAAGCCGGCTCAGTCGCCGAGCCGGCTTGTCGTCACAGGCAGGGGCTTTAGAAGCTGTACCGGGTGGTGAACATCACGTTGCGGGGCTCACCGTAGTAACCGGTGAAGAACGTGGGGTCCAATGCGCTGAAGTACTTCTTGTCGAACACGTTGTTCACGTTGACGGTGGCGCTCAGTTCCTTGGTGATGTCGTAGCGTGCCATCAGGTCGAACACAGCGTATTGCTGCTGGGTCGCCTTGCCCTGGCTGGTGGTCAGGCTCAGGCCGCTCTGCCAGTTCATGCCGCCGCCCACGGTCAGCTGGTTGAGATCGCCGGGCAGGCGGTATGTGGTCCAGAGCTTGACCAGGTTGGCAGGCGCTTCGGTCATGATGCGCTCGCGGTCCGAGTCCTTGGTCAGGCTGTGGCTGTAGCTGGCGCTGACGTTCCAGTCGGGCATGACTTCGCCGTAGATTTCCATGTCGATGCCGCGGGTCTTGGCGCCGGACACCGCGCGGTACGCCGACTCACGAATGGTCCCTTCGACGGTTTCGCCGGTGGCCACGCCCAGGTTGTCCTGCTTGATTTCGTAAAGGGCGACGGCGGTGTTGACCCGCCCATCCAGAAATTCGCTTTTCAGGCCAATTTCGTAGTTGTCACCTTCGCGCGATTCCAGGGTCTTGCCTGCCTGATCGCGGATCGACTGCGGCTTGTAGATCTTGGTGTAGCTGGCGTAAAGCGAGTGGATGTCGGTAAGGTCGTACACCACCCCTGCATAAGGGGTGACGAAACCGCTCTCGCGGGTGGAGGCGCGGCTGTTCAGGCCCGGATAGGACGGGTTGGCCACGGTTTTTTTCTTGTAGCTGTAGTCGCCCACCCGTGCGCCCAGGATCAGCGACAGGTCATCGGTGGGTTTGAAACGCGCCACCATGTACGCGGCGTTCTGGCGCACGGTGGTGTCGTCGTTCATCAGCTTGCCCACGGAAAGGGGGCGCTCGGTGTCGTTGTCCCAGGTGTAGATGTTGGCCGGACGGCCTTCCAGGTCGTCGTCGGCCGGGTCGCTGTAGTCGTGAAATTCCGAACCGCTCAAGCCGATCACCAGCTCATGCTCGCGGCCCAACAGCTGGAAGGGGCCCTGGACCAAGGCGTCGATGCCCAGTTGGCGCTGCGAGCCTGAGCCGTCGCCGCCGTACAGGTAGGCCCCTTCGCCGGTTTGCTTGTCGGGGAAGTCGCCGCTGAGCGAGGCCAGGGAATAGTCGCGCGAACTGTACATGTTGTTGACCGCCACCTTGAGCTTCCAGTCGTTGACCAGGCTCTGCTCAAGGTTGGCGAAGGTGGTAAGGGTGTTCTGCTTGCGGTAGCTCCAGCGCGAACCTGCGTTGATCGAACGGGAAAAGTCGGTCTGTTCGCCATTGCTGTAGAACAGCGGGAAGCTGGCGAACGATACGCCACGCGGGTTGTTCTTCTGGTAGTCCACGCCCACGCTCAACAGGGTGCTGTCGGTGAGGTCGGCTTCGAGGATGCCGTAGTAGGTCTGTTTTTCCTGCTGGTAGTGGTCGATGTAGCTGTTGCCCTGCTTATACGCCACGACCGTGCGACCGCGCAGACGGGCATCGTCGGTCAGGGGGCCGGACACGTCCACCTCGGTGCGGTAGGTGTCCCAGGAACCCGCCCCGGCGGTGATCGAGCCCTGGAAGGTGGAGGTCGGGCGCTTGCGGACCAGGTTGATGCTGCCCGAGGGGTCACCGGCGCCTGTCATCAGGCCGGTAGCGCCGCGCACGATTTCGACGCGATCATAAATCGAGGTGTCGATCAGGCTTTGTGGGCTGGCACTGGTCTGCACGATCAGGGTCGTGGGGATACCGTCGAACTGGTAGCTGTCGATCGAATAGCCGCGCGAATAGATGTTCACCCGCTCACTGTCGATGTTCTGCACCGACAGGCCCGGCGCCTGCTTGAGCACGTCACTCAGGGTGGTCAGCTGTTGGTCTTGCAGGCGTTGACGGGTCATGACGCTGACCGACTGGGGGGTTTCACGCAGGGACATGGGCAGCTTGGTGGACGCACTGCTGCTGTTGACGGTGTACGAACGGCTGGCTTCGCTCGAGCCGTCCAGGTTGCTCTGCACGGTGGTGGCGTCCAGCTGCAGCGAGCTGGTGTCGTTGCCACGACGGTGAATGGTCACGCTGTTGCCCTGGATGTCGTACGCAAGCCCCGTGCCTGCCAGCAAGGTTGCCAGGGCCTGCTGCGCGGTGAGGTGGCCCTTGACGGCTCGACCGTTGAGCCCTTGCACATCATCGGGGCTGAACAGCACCTGCTGGTCGGCCTGGCGACCGAACGCCTGCAGCGAAGCGGAGAGCGGCATGGCGGCAATGTCCACGTCCACTTCCTGGGCCATCACCTGGGCCGACAGCGGCAGGCACAGCGCCATGCCCAGGCTCGAGCCGAGCAGCGTCGTCTGGAAGACACGGTGAAGCCTGAAGGCTTGGGTGATCGGGTTGAGCGTGCTAAGGGCTGGCATTACATCCTCTCTGGTGGAGATTTAAATGATAATGATTTGTATTAGTTGCTCAGTGAGACGCACCAGCGTAGGAAAACCGGAAAGAAAAAATTTCAGTCCGGTTACAACGCTTCAGGCGGGGTGGAGTGCTGGCGCGATCTTGCCGCGGTGCAGGCGCACCAGGTGGTCGGCGATATCGAAGTAGCGATCGTCGTGGGAGATCACGATGATGGTCTTGCCCAGCCGCTTCAGGTCCGGCAGCAGCTCGGTGTAGAAGATCCGCCTGAAGGTCGGATCCTGGTCGGCGGCCCATTCATCGAACACCAGTACGGGACGTTCCTCCAACCAGGCGCTGACCAGCGCCAGGCGCTTGCGCTGACCGGTGGACAGGTCGGTGGTGCTGAACACCCCGTCACGAATGCTCACCTTGTGGTCGATCTCCAGGCGCCTGAGGTAGCGCCCGGCGTCATCGGGTAGCGGTTGGTCGCCTTGGATCACGTCGTCGAACAGGTAGTAGTCAGCGAAGATGGTGGTGAACAGCTGGCGGTAGTCATCGCGGGTCTGGGCCGTCACGGGCTGGCCGTTGAGCACGATGCTCCCGCCTTGCGGGGCGTACAAGCCCAGCAGCAGCTTGATCAGGGTGGTCTTGCCGCAGCCGTTTTCACCGACGATGAACACGATGTCGCCTTGCTGGACTCGCAGGTTCACCGGCCCGAACTGGAAGGGCTCGGCGCCCTCCACGGCAGGGAAGGTGTAGCGAACGTCCTTAAGTTCGAGCGCGTTCATGGCCATGGTCGGTTTGCGTGCGTCGTCCAGCAGCAGGTGTGGTTCGGGCGAGGAGAACTGCGTCGACAGCGCAGCAATACGACGAAAGGCGATCCGGGCCTTGCCGATGATCGGCAGGGTGCTGATCAGGTGCTCCAGCGGGCCTTTCATGTACAGCAGCACCAGCACGAAACCGCTGGTAACGCTCTTGTCTGTCGAGGGCCAGTACGATTGCAGGGCCAGCGCCACCGCAATCACCACGAAGAACAACATCGAGCCCAGGGCCTTGGCAATCACGAAGGTGTTGATCGAACGGACCTGGGTGACGCAGATCCGATTGGCCGTGTCGCGGATGCCGTGGCTGAACATCCGTTGGCGGCGCGGCCGGTGAATGCGCAGTTCCTTGGCCCCTTCGGCGATGGCGCTGTAGTGTTTCTGCAAGTCGTCCTCCGCTTCCCGGGCGGCTTCGAAGCCCCGCATGCCTCTGGCCTGGGCGATGAACTGCAGCACGGTGCCCACGCCGATGGCCACCAGTATCACCAGGAACATCTGCCAGGACAGGTGCGCCAGGTAGCCCAGGCACCCCAGCGTCACGGTGAGCGAGATGGCCAGCGGGGCGAAGACGTAGGCGAAGTCGCTGATGGTGTCCACGTCATGGGTCAGTACCGGGATCAGCCGATGGCTGCGGTAGCGCTCGATCTGGTCGATGGGCGCGGCCAGCACCTTCTCACCCAGCTGACGACGCAAGGTGGCGATGACGTGTTGGCCTACGTAGTTGGTGCCCATGTCGGACAGAACCGAGCTGAGCAGGGCCAGCAGGCACAGGCCAGCGAAGCCCAGTACCACGCCTTGCGTCAGGCCGGCGTCGCTGTGCAAGCTGCTGTTGATGGTGGCCAGCAAAGCGGTGACGCTCAGGCCACCGATCATGCCCAGGACGATGCAAACCGTGACCAGAGGCCAGAACGGCTTGAGCAGGCCGAACAGTTCCCTGACGGCGCCACGAGGTTGATGGGTCATGTGTTTCTCCTCAATCGCGTGGGGCTGTCAGAGTTCGCGGACGACTCGGAAACCAAGGAAATCGCCGCGAACCTCGGGCGAGCGGTTGTTGCGGTTGCCCGAGCGCGAGAACACCGGGGCCTCGCCCCAGTCGTTGCCGCGCATGACGCGTTTCTCGCAGTTGCCGGTTTTCCAGGCGCTGCCATCGGCAGGCGCACCTTCGTAGTCTGGGTTCAGGCAGTCGGCCGTCCACTCGTAGACATTGCCGTGCATGTCGTACACGCCAAAGGCGTTGGCCGGGTAGCTGCCCACGGGCGCGGTGTAGGAGTAGCCATCGGCAGGGCCATAGGTATTGGCGTGCTGGCTGATGCTGTAGGCCTTCTCGTCGTTGTTGTCGAAGGGGAACGGGAAAGAGCCAGTGGAGCCGGCCCGGGCGGCGTATTCGCGCTGCGCCTCGCTGATCAGGCGGTAAGTGTGCCCGGTTTTTTTCGTCAGCCATTGAGCATACGCATCGGCGTCGAACCAGCTGATGCACACCGCCGGCTGGCGAGGGCCCTGCTTGTAGGTGGGTTTGCTGGCCTTGCAGAAGCGGCCAGGACGGGTGTCGCCATCGGCGATCTTGACCCCGGTTTCCCGGATGTACGCATCCAGCTCGCCTGCGGTGACCGGGAAGCGGCCCACCGCGAACGGTTTGGCGAAGGTCACGGTATGCTGCGGGCCCTCATCGTATTCGCGACCCACTTCATCCTCCGGGGTACCCATCAGGTAACTGCCGGCGGGCAGCACTACCATTTCCGGGCAATGTGGGCAGTCCTTGAAAACGCTACCGGGTTTGATCGCTTCGCCCGCGTGTACGGCAGGGCTGGCCAGCAGGCCGAGCAGCACGGCAGTGCCGAGCCTGTACAGGGTGCTGGACAATGGCTTGAATGAAACGCAAGGCAGGTTGGGCATGGTGAAAAGTCCGTGATCGATGGTCTGCATGAGGGGTTCAGCGGCGCAAGCGTGGAGTGAGCACAGCGATCAGCCGGTCGATTTCGGCTTCGGTGTTGAGCAGGCCCGGTGCAGTGCGTACCACCGGGCCCACGTCGCGCGACACCGCATCGACGACGATGCGCTGGCTGTTGAGGTAGGCGGCGACCTCGTCGGCATCCTGGTCGGCTACCCGAAAGAAGGTGAAACCTGCCGATTGGCGAGTGCTGCGCGGCGTGACCAGTTGCACGCCCGGCATCGTTTCGAGCCGCTGTTTGAGGTAGTCGTTGAGGCCGTGAATGCGTGCCTGTATGGCGGCCTTGCCGTGCTGCAGGTGCAAGTCGAAGGCTGCGCCCAGCGCCCATCGGTGCTCGAAGGCGTGATAGCCGCCTGGGGTGAAGGTGGTGGCGAAATCCTCATCTTCGGAAAAAGTCGCGATGAGGGGGTTCAGGTTGTCGAGTGCGGTGCTGGCCGCGCAGATGATCCCTGTGCCGCGCGGGCCGAACATCCACTTGTGCGTGCCGGCAATGAAGTAGTCGCAGTTGAGCTCGGCAAAGTGCATGTCCTCTACACCAAAGCCATGCACGCCGTCGACGACGTACAGGATGCGCTCATGCTCGGCGCGGTCCCGGTTGGCCTCGCGCACCAGTTCGCCGATGGCGCCCACCGGCAGCTTCACGCCACTGCCCGAATGCACCCAGGTCATGCCCAGCACGCGGGTCTTGGGGTTGATGGCCGCCTTGATGGTGCTCAGCACCTGGTCGGTGGACAGGTTCCACGGCTCGTCGAACAGGCGCAGCCGGCGTACCGGGGTGCCATCGCGGGCGGTGCGAAAGTCCAACGTGTGGCGCGCTGCCGAGTGCTCGTGCACCGTCGTCAGGATCTCTTGCCCGGGTGCTATCTTGAGCCCGCCGTAGATCAGGCCCAACCCCTCTGTCGTGCTGCCGGTCAGGGCAATTTGCCGTGGGGCGACTTGCAGGTAACGGGCCGCCGCTTCGCGGACCTGCGCTTCGTGCTTCCATTCCGACTGGCTATCCCAGTCCACCAGCCGGGCCGGGTGCCGATCGAATTGCGCGCGCAGAGCCTCGATGGCGTCGCGTACCGGTTTTGGGTGCGAGGTGATCAGAAAGTTGGCGAAGTGGGCGTAGGCTGGGTCGAGGTCGAACAAGCTGCGAAAGCCCGCCCAGGCGTCAGAGCCTGCGGCCCGTGTGGACGCTGCCTGGGCGGCGGGTATCAAATGGCTTGCCAGTGGCAGGCTGGCAGCGAGCAGGCTGGCCTGCTTGAGAAAGGCGCGACGGTCGTTCATCTGAGGGCTCGCATCATCATCGTGAGGGGGTGGCGCCAGGGGCCGCTGCCGCCTGCACCTGCTGCCAGACACGCAGGAAATTGCCGCCCCACAGCTTGCTGATGTCAGCTTCGGAGTAACCCCGTGTAATCAGTTCGGCCGTGACGTTGCGGGCCTCGCTGGCGTCCTGCCAGCCGTCAATGCCACCGCCTTCGTTGAAGTCCGAACTCAGGCCTACATGGTCGATGCCGACCTTGCGCACCGCGTAGTCGATGGCGTCGCCGTAGTCCTTGAGCGTGGCTGGCGGTTCTTCGTCGAGAATGGCGTACAACGCATTGGCGTACTGGCCCACTTTCTGTTCCGGCCAGCCCGCGATAACGGGGTCGCCCGGCATGAGGGCGTAGTTCAGGTCAGCCAGGGGCGGCAGGGCATAGTCGCTGCGCAGCGCGTTGAGGCGCTCCTGGGTTTTGTTGCTCAAGGGCTTGAGGTAGGTGGAGAAGGCGACGATCTGGATGACACCGCCGCTGTCCTTGATCAGTTGCATTTCCTTGTCCGACAGGTTGCGGCGGATGTCGACCATCGCCCGGGGCGCCGAATGCGACGCCACCACCGGTGCCCGGCTGAGCGCCACGACCTGGGCCAGGGCCTGGCTGGACATCTGCGACACGTCGATGATCATCCCCAGATCGTTCAGGCGCTGTACTGCCTGCTTGCCGATGGATGACAGGCCTTCGAGTGCATCGACGGTGTCATTGAAAAAGGGCAGCGGGCGCGAGGAGTCGGCCCAGCTGTTGTTGCCCACGTAGCTGAAGCCGAACAGGCGCACGCCGCGCGCAGCCCAACGGTCCAGCTGGTCCAGGTCGTCGCCCAGTGCGTAGGCATTGAGCATGCTGAGCAACACCGCAAACTTGCCTTCGCCGTGCAACCTGCGCATGTCCTGCGGGGTATAGGCAACGCCCACCCGTTCGGGGAAGTCGCGGACCATGCCCATGATGGCGTTGTAGCGCACCTCTTGCGTGTGGCGGGCGGCCTCGACGAAGCCGGGGGTAGGGCGGTGTGGGCCATCGTCGCCGGTCCAGGATTCGGGCCAGGCGAAAATGGTCAGGGCAGCGGCAGACAGGCGCCCGCGCGCAGCTTTGTTCAGGTCGAAGCGACCAGCACCGTCTTGGTCGGCTTCGCTGCCTTCGGTGCCGAAGGTCAGCGGCAGTGTGATGTGGCTGTCGAACGAAAGCAGGCGTTCCTGCAGGTCATTGGCCTGGCGCATGACGTCCCTGGGGTAGCCTGACGGCGTGTCGAGATAGTCCCAGGCCGCCCACCCGGCACCGGCGGTCACGGCCGCGGCCAGGCTGATATACAAGGCTTTTTTCCAGCGTGGTGTCGTCATCTTGGTCTCAGTAGGTTCACCGTCGAGGGATGGGCTTGGATGCCGCCGCTACCTGGAGGGAACGAGCTGCGATAGCGGAAATTTAAGCGCCCGCCCGTTGACTGAAGACAGGTGCCAGGGCGCACTGCAGCGCTAAATTTCGCCCGCCGAGCCACGTCCTAGCCTTGGATGGGCCGTGCTCCATGGCCGAAGTGAAAGCACAGGTAGGGCAATGACGATTTCTCGACGCGGGTTCATCGCCGGTGTGGCATTGACGGGTATGGCAGTGCCAGGCGCGCGGTACCTGCAGCGGCGGCGAGCCAGTGAAGAGCAATACCCTGAGACCCCCGGCGAGGCCGTAGTGGAACTTGCCGATACGCCTGTCAGGCAGCTGGGCGACACCTTGCGCGGTATCTGGCGCTGGACACCTCAAGGCCGCGAGGCCGGGCTCGCCGGTATGCCGTCAGGGGAGCTTGAGCTATTCCTGGATGTGGCCTCGAGCGGGCGGGGGTTGCGCGGCTATCTCGACACCTCTGAACGTTTGCGCAGCACCCTGGAGCCACGCTATCGGGTGGTGGCTGACTTGTTGCTCGACCGACCAGGGACACTGCGCTGGCGGCTGTTGGCCACAGACGCCAACCCCCTGGGGGCACGCTACGAGTGCCAGGTTGTGCTTGACGAGGTCTGGGGGGCGTACGGCAACGCAGGGCCTGCGACCTTGAGCGGGCACGTGGCGGCGCTTGAGCGGCCACTGGCGCTGCCCGTGCAGGACAACCGTTTCCTGGCGCTGAAAAGAACGTTCCCCGAAGCGCGGGAGCGCACGCCATTGTCGGCGCCGTTGCTGGCGAAGCTGATCGCGCCGGAACACCGGCTGTTTCACCAGCTCTGGCATGCGTCGCGGGACAAATGGCACAAGCTCGATGACGAAAAGCGCGGTGCGTTGCGCGGGCTTGGCTGGCAGCCAGGGCCGAGGGCGCGCGAGCGTGATGCACGGGGCCGGCACAAGGACCGCAACGGCTCCGGCGAGGACTTTCTGTTCATGCATCGGCACATGCTGGGCAACGCCAGGGCCATTGAGCCGTTACCGTCGTGGCCGCGTTTTCCTTTGCCCCAGCCAGCGCTCGAGCGCGACCGCGTAGGGTTCGCAGCCTACTTCGACAACCATGACGGCAACGCCTTGCCGCCGACATGGCTGGCCGATGATGACGAGGAGTACACCCAGTGGGTGCGTGACATCAAGAGCCCGGACACGTTCTACGGCAACTTCCAGGTCTGGGAGTCGCGCTACAGCGATCCGCATTACCTCAGTACCTTGACCTTGGGGCAGTTTGGCTCAGAGCTGGAGCTGGGCTTGCATGACTGGCTGCACATGCGCTGGGCCTCGGTGCCGCGCGATCCGGCCAACGGCATGCCGGTGCCGATGGCGCGCACGCCCGACGACTATGCCCAACGCTGGTATGGCGCCGAGAACGATTTTCTCGGCGACCCTTTTTCATCCCATGTGAACCCGGTGTTCTGGCGCTTTCATGGCTGGATCGACGACCGCATCGAGGACTGGTTCCAGGCCCATGAACGGCTTCATCCTGGTGAAGTGCGGCGCCTGGACGTCAACGGCGTGCCCTGGTTCGCACCGGGGCGATGGGTGGAAGTTGCCGACCCCTGGCTGGGGCCTGATACCCATGGATGCTCCACAGTGCCTGGGCTGCGCCCAGGGCGGAGTGTGGAGATGGACCCGGAGACCATGAAGCTGGCCCTGCGCATCATCTATGCCGAGGATGATCGTTTCGCCGCGTTACGGCCCAAGGTGCCGCAGCGGCCATGGTATGCCCGGCATCTCAAGGTGACGCGGCCATTGCGGTGAGGGTTCATGGAGATTCATGCCGCGATAGGCCGCGCAGCGGCCTGGGCGACCCTGGCGTTTTTCCAGCCCAGCGTTGCGCCTAAGGGGCATCACCGCCCACCTGCCACCCACCACCGAGCGCCTTGTAAAGCGCCACGCTCGCTTGCAAGCGGGCCAGGCGAAGCGTTGCCTGCTGATCCTGGGCTACATACAGCGTGCGCTGGGTTTCCAGCACGGTCAGTACGGTCTCGGCGCCTGCGCCATAGCGCTGTTCGGCCAGGTCAAAGGCCAGTTGAGCTTGTCGCACTTCTTCGTCCTGCCAGTGGCGTTGGCGGTCGACTCCGTCCAGGGCATTGAGCGCCTTCTCCACATCGCTCAGGCCAGCGAGAATGCTGCTGCGATACTGCTCCAGCAGTTCGGCCTGCTCGGCCTCGGCCAGATCGCGGGAAGCCCTGAGCCTGCCGTTGTCGAAAATCGGCGCAAGCAGACCAGAGGTCAGGGTGTAATAGGGGCTTTCCAGCGTCTGGGCGAAGGTGCGCGCGCCGCTGCCCAGGGTGGCGCCAAGGGTTACCTTGGGCAGCATGGCCGCCCGGGCCACCTGCACGTTGGCGTTGGCCGCTGCCAGGCGGGCCTCGGCGGCGGCGATATCGGGGCGACGGGTCAGCAGGTCGCTGGGCAGGCCGCTGTCAACCGTCGGCCAGGCCACGCTGGCGAACGGCTGGCGGCTGGTCGGCAGTTGCTGTACTGGGTCGCCGAGCAATGTTGCAAGGGTGATGCGGGTGTCTTGCACGCGTTGCGCCATCAGGGGGACCTGACGCTCCTGGGCCGCGACCAGGCTGCGCTGCTGGGCAAGCTCCAGGCGTGTTGCCGAGCCTGCGCGCTGGCGTGCCTGGACCAGGCGCAAAATGCCCCGTGCATTGTCCAGGTTCAGTTGGGCGATGCGCAGTTGTTCGGCTAAGGCCAGGCCCTGCAGATACGTGTCGGCGATGTCGCTGAGCAGGGTCAACTGCACCGTCTGCCGGTCGAAGCGGCTGGCTTGCAATGTGCGCAGGGCGTTGTCGCGGCTAGCCCGCAGGCCGCCCCAGAAATCGATTTCATAGCTGGCACTGAGCTGGGTATCGAACGCGGTACTGGTGCGCTCGCTACGGGTGACATCGAGGTCGTTATAACCCTCACCCTTGAGCAGCCGCTGGCGGCTGGCATCCACGCCCAGCTCGACCGCTGGCAGCAGGGGTGCGTTGGCGATGGCGGCTCGCGCTCTGGCCTGCCGGATGCGTGCGGTGGCGGCCGCCAGATCGTGGCTGTTAAGCAGGGCGCGTTGCACCAGGCTGTCCAGCTCGGGGCTGTTGAAGGACTGCCACCACTGACGCGCCGGTCGGTCGGCCTCACCGAAAGCGTGTGTCGGGCCCTGCCAGGTACGCGGCATATCGACCGCTGCCTGGGGCAGGGTGGGTGGGCTGCACCCGGCGAACGCCAGGCAAAGGGTCAACAGGCTGATGCGGCTTGGCAAGGGCATGGCTTATTCGCTGGTAAGGGCTTTGACCGGGTCGAGTCGGGCGGCTTTGCGTGCGGGCATGAAGCCGAACACGATGCCGGTGATCACAGCGCAGGTAAAAGCGCCAAGCATGGCTGGCAGCGCGAAGGCCACCGCGATATCGGCCAGCATCAAGCCGGCGCCGACGACCAAGGCCAGGACGATGCCACTGAGCCCGCCCACCATCGAGAGCATGACCGCCTCACTGAGGAACTGGCGCATGATGTCGTGCTGGCGGGCTCCGGTGGCCATGCGGATACCAATTTCGCGGGTACGCTCGCGCACGGTCATCAGCATGATGTTCATCACCCCAATGCCGCCCACCAGTAGCGAGATGGCCGCGATGGCGCCTAGCATCAGCGATAGGCTGCTCTGGGTGCGTGCCTCGGCCTGGATCAACGCCGCATCGTTGGTCAGTTCGAAATCGTGGCGGCCCTGGTGGCGTTGGCGCAACAGGTGATCGATGGCCGCCTCGGTCGCGTTGACCTGGGTCGAATCGCGCGCCGCAATGGTGATGTAGTCGGGGTCGCGATGACCGAACAGGCGGATGGCGGCGGCCGAGTACGGCACCACGATACGCCCGTCGCTGTCCTGGTCGCCGGAGCTGGCGCCTTTTCCCGCCAGTATGCCGATCACCTGGAATGGCACGTTGCCGATCAGCAGGTATTGACCGATCGGGTTGGCATGGTCGCCCAGCATCTTTTCCCGCACTTTCTGGCCAATCACGGCGACCGCCGCCGCGGCGGCTTCGTCGGCCTGGCTGAAGAATGAGCCTTCCACCACGGGCCAGTTGAAAATGTCCTCGAACCAAGTGTTGTTGCCGCCCACGTAAAACACCTGGCTGGTGTTGTTCTGGCGCACCATGAGCTTTTCCCCGATCACGGGCATGACGTGCTTGACCTGCGGCAATTCGCCGATGGCCGCGACATCGTCCAGGGTGACGGTGCCTGCCGGCTCGCCGAGTGTCGCCGGCTTGCCGTTGAGATAAAGGATGTTCGAGCCGAACGCGGCCATCTGCGCCATCACCTGGCGCTTGCTGCCTTCGCCCACGGCCAGCATGACCACAACCGAGGCTACCCCGATGACGATACCCAGCAAGGTGAGCGCCGTGCGAAAGCGATTGATCCACATGATGCGCCAGGCTGCCTGGAGTGCTTCGACCAGCTCGCCTTTCCAGGCGCCGCGCAACTGCGCCCCCTGGTCCAGGCGCTGACGCAGATCATCGGCCTGCAGGCCTGGGTGGCGGGCTGTGCCGTCGCGCTCATCGGCCGAGTCGCTGATCATGAGGCCGTCGCGGATCTCGATGACCCGGTGCGCGCGGGCCGCGACATCTCGGTCGTGGGTGATCAGGATGATCACATGACCTTGGCTGGCCAATTCGTCCAGCAACGCCATGACTTCCTTGCCGCTGTGGCTGTCCAGGGCGCCGGTAGGCTCGTCGGCGAGGATGATGTGGCCACCGTTCATCAAGGCGCGGGCAATCGACACCCGCTGCTGCTGACCGCCCGACAGTTGATGCGGGCGGTTGGCGGTGCGGCTTGCCAAGCCTAGCCGCTCCAGCAGGGCCGCGGCGCGGGCGTGGCGCTCCTGGGCCGGGATGCCGGCATAGATGGCCGGCATCTCTACGTTTTCCAGCGCAGAGCCGGAGGGGATCAGGTGATAGCCTTGAAAGACGAATCCGAACGCCTCACGGCGCAGCCAAGCCAGCTCATCGTTGCCCAGCTCGGCCACGTCCATCCCCGCGAAGTGATAGCTGCCGCTGGTGGGGCGGTCCAGGCAACCGAGGATGTTCATCAGGGTCGATTTTCCGGAGCCCGAAGCGCCAACGATCGCAACGAACTCACCGGGATGAATGCGCAGGCTGATACCTCGCAGCACGTCCACCTTGGGGCTGCCGAAGCCGCCGTAAGCCTTGCAGATGTCGCGCAGTTCGATCAGGGGCGTGGTCATTCAGCCTCCACTGCCTTGGCCGATCAGCAACCGCTCACCTTCGCCCAGGCCATCGAGCACCTGCACACGCAGGCGATCGCTCAGCCCTGTTCGTACCTGACGCGGTCGCACCTGGCCATCGGGGGCGAGCACCTGTGCAATGTGCACGCCATCCTGTTCGTCCAGCGCAGCCAGGGGTACGGTCAGTACACCGCTGGCCTGCCCGGCGACGAAGAACACTTGCGTGGTCATTTCGGCCATCAGCGCACCGTCAGGGTTCTCCACATCCAGCAAGACGGTGTACTGCACCACCTGAGTACCGGTGGCGCCATTGGTCGCGCTCGCCGGGCTGCCGCCACCGCTGCTGGTTTGCTCCAGCGGTTTGGGTGGAATCGGCAGGATCTGCCTGACGCGGCTGCTCCAGCGGCGCTTGCCGCCGGCCAGTGTCGTGAAATAGGCCGTCATGCCGGGCTTGACCTTGCCGATATCGGCCTCCGACACCTGCGCCCACACCGTCATCGGCGAGAGCTTGGCGATGCGCAGAATCAATGGGGTTTGTTGCTGGGCATTGAGGGTCTGGCCTTCACGGGCGTCCACCGCCACCACGGTGCCATCCATCGGGGCGTAGATACGGGTATAGCCCAACTCGGCTTCGTCACTGCGCAGGCTCGCCTGGGCCTGGCGGATTTGCGCTTGGTACATGTCGATACGCGCCTGGGTGACGCTGAGCTGCGCATCCGCCGCCTGCACATCCTCTTCGCGGGTGGCGCCGGCATCGGCCAGGCTGCGCTGGCGGGCGAGCTGCTGCTTGGCCAGTTTGAACTGGGCGCGCTGCTCGGCGAGCTGCGCCTTGAGGTTGTCGATGGAGAAGCGCCCGGCATCCACGCGCGCCTGCTGTGTGGACGGGTCAATCTCCACCAGCAGTTGTCCCTTGCGCACGGTATCGCCGGCTTCGACATGGAGCGTGCGAATCTGCCCGGACGCTTGTGCGCCAACATCCACATAGCGCCTGGGTTGCAGCGTGCCCAGCGCGGTGACGCTGCTTTCGATGTCTGCACGCGTCACGCTGACGGTGTTGGTCGGTACCGCGCCCAAGGGTAGGGTACGCCAGGCCAGAAGACTGCCCAGGCTCAGCAGGGCTAAGCCGCCCAGAAGCAGGCGGTGGCGAATAGCGGGTGCACGTCTCATGGGGACTTCCAGCCGAATTGGGCCTGAACGCAGGCGGTGCCTGTGCGCAGGCAGGTCCCCGTTAAACGAAGGTCATGGCGGCTAATTTAGGTTTGCCAGGCGACCGACGTCGGTTGCTGCGGTTAATGATAATTTGTAAGATTTCAATTTGATATCACCTGCGCCCGTCTGGGCTTCGCGGGACCGTCATCGGGCGATTCAGGGTGCCGCCGTGGAACACTACTATCGCGAGTTGGTCAATTTCCTGAGCGCACGCCTCGGTAGCCGCCAGGCTGCCGAGGATGTGGCCCATGACGCCTACGTCCGGGTGTTGGAGCGTGTCGATGCGCAAGTGATCGAGCACCCCCGCGCGTTTCTTTATCGCACAGCGCTCAACCTGGTGGTGGATCGACACCGGCGTCACTTGATTCGCCAGACCGAACCGCTGGAAGTGCTCGATGAGGGTATTCAGTGGCAGCACACGCTCTGGTCCCAGGACATGCACCACGCCCAGCGCCTGGACCTGCTCAAGCGTGCCTTGGACGAACTGCCCAAGCCATGCCGTGACAGCTTTCTGCTGCGCAAGCTCGAAGGCTTGTCCCATCCGCAGATTGCCGAACGGCTGGGCTTGTCGCGCAGCCTGGTGGAAAAGCACATCGTCAATGCCATGAAGCACTGCCGGCAACGCATGCGCCAGTGGGAGTCCTGATGGCACGCCGCGCAAACTGCACATTCTGTCGGGCCGCCGCTTGCTTTCCGAGGGTTTCCCGGCTTGTATCTAGGGGTATCAATGCTGGACTTGGCCAGGGCTTGACGGGCTCGACCAAGTCTTGGCGGCCCCTCCACTGTCCAGGTTCGACCATGGCCAACAAGTCCTTGCGTATCCTGATTGCCGATGCTCACCCGCACCAACGCCTGCAACTGGAGCGTATGCTCAATGGCCTGGGGTATTACCGTATTGCCCCCGTCGACAGTTTCGAGGAGCTACAGCGGCTGGTGCTGGGTGCCCTCCAGCCCTTCCACCTGCTGTTGGGCAATATCGAGTTGGCCAGCCACGCAGGCGTGGACCTGGCCCGGTTTTGCCGGGTCAGCACGCAGATCCAGCATGCCCTGCTTTACCATTGCGCCCAACTGAAGGTGCCTGCGGTACCCCAGGCCGAGCGCCAGGCGGTCAGCCTGAGCCTGCCGCACGTGCCCGACGATGCCGCCCTGGCGTCCTTTATGTCGATCGTCGACGCACCCATGGTGGTGGGCACCCTACGGATGCCGGACGGGTTGCGCAGGGGAGGCCCCAGAGCACCCGGCAACTTGGCCCAGACGGTCTTTCATCGCTGATCCAGGCAGGGTAGGGGCAATCGGGTCGCTATTTGCTATCCTCCGGCCTTTGACCATTGCTGCGAAACCTGCCATGACTGCCACCGATACCGCTCGTCCACCCCGGTTCACCCGCCGTGACCACCGGACGCTGGGCCTGGCTGCGCTGGGCGGCGCGCTGGAAATCTACGATTTCATCATCTTCGTCTTCTTCGCCCTGACCCTCAGCCAGCTGTTCTTCCCGCCTGAGATGCCTCAATGGCTACGGCTGCTGCAAAGCTTCGGCATCTTCGTCACCGGTTACCTGGCCCGACCACTGGGTGGCATCCTGATGGCGCATTTCGCTGATCACCTGGGCCGCAAGCGCGTGTTCAGCCTGAGCATTTTGATGATGGCGCTGCCGTGCCTGCTCATCGGCGTCATGCCGACGTATGCCGACATTGGGTACGCGGCGCCGTTGTTGTTGCTGGCGCTACGCATCCTGCAAGGGGCCGCGGTCGGTGGTGAAGTGCCCAGTGCCTGGACCTTCGTTGCCGAACATGCGCCGCCCGGGCGACGCGGCTATGCCTTGGGCTTTCTGCAGGCCGGGCTCACGTTCGGCTATCTGCTGGGCGCACTGACGGCAACCTTGCTGGCCCATGTGTTCTCGCCCGAGGAAATACTCAGCTACGCCTGGCGTTATCCGTTCCTGCTGGGGGGCGTGTTCGGGGTCATCGGCGTGTGGTTGCGCCGCTGGCTGAGTGAAACACCGGTCTTCCTGGCGTTGCGTAGTCAACAGGCGCCGGTGAAGTTTCCTTTGCGACAGGTGCTTGGCGAACATAAACGCGCTTTGGCACCCGCGGCGCTGCTGACCTGCGTGCTGACCTCGGCGGTGGTGGTGCTGGTGGTGATCACCCCGACGGTCATGCAGCAGCGCTTTGGCATGAGCGCGGGAGATACCTTTGCCCTGAGCAGCGTGGGCATCGTGTTTCTGAACCTGGGCTGTGTGCTTGCCGGGTTGCTGGTCGACCGCGTGGGCGCGTGGCGGGCGCTGCTGTTGTACAGCGTGCTGCTACCGCTCGGGGTCGGCGTGCTCTATGCCAGCCTGATCGGGCACTGGGGCATGACCTGGGTGGCCTATGCCCTGGCGGGCTTGTCGTGCGGTGTGGTGGGCGTGGTGCCATCGGTCATGGTCGGGCTGTTCCCTGC
>Ga0268257_1001014_pt1 | contig 26931 bp, 22 predicted proteins | sample AgamicAtPrz_FD_200249 | JGI IMG/M metagenome (GOLD analysis project Ga0268257, IMG submission 200249) | Agave microbial communities from Guanajuato, Mexico - At.P.rz (v2) (version 3) | ecosystem: Host-associated > Plants > Phyllosphere > Phylloplane/Leaf | place: Guanajuato, Mexico | collected... | reverse complement strand
TTACTTTGCGAGCTGGAGACCGCTGATGTCCGACACCAAGCCCATTACCTCGATTGATAAACGTGCGTTGCTGCGTCAGGCGGCACTGGAGTATCACGAGTTCCCCAAGCCCGGCAAGGTGGCCATCGCGGCAACCAAGCCCATGGCCAATCAGCATGATCTGGCGCTGGCCTACTCGCCCGGCGTGGCTGCGCCCTGCGAGGAAATCGTCAAGGACCCGGCTGCGGCCTTCAAATACACCAGCCGCGGCAACCTGGTGGGCGTGATCTCCAACGGCACAGCAGTGCTGGGCCTGGGCGACATCGGCGCGCTGGCCTCCAAGCCCGTGATGGAGGGCAAGGGCGTGCTGTTCAAGAAGTTCGCCGGCGTCGATGTGTTCGATATCGAAATCGACGAGAAGGACCCGCAAAAGCTGGTCGACGTGATTGCTGCGCTGGAGCCCACCTTCGGCGCCATCAATCTCGAAGACATCAAGGCGCCCGAGTGCTTCTTCGTGGAGCGCGAGCTGCGCAAGCGCATGAACATTCCCGTCTTCCACGACGACCAGCACGGCACGGCCATCACCGTGGCAGCGGCCATGGTCAATGCGCTCAAGGTCGCGGGCAAGAAGATCGAAGAGGTCAAGCTGGTGGCGTCGGGTGCCGGCGCCGCGGCGCTGGCCTGCCTGAACCTGCTGCTGGAAGTGGGTCTGAAGCGCGAGAACGTGTTCGTGACCGACATCGCCGGCGTGGTCTATGAGGGCCGTACCGAGCTGATGGATCCGGACAAGGCGATGTTTGCCCAGAAGACCGAGCTGCGCACGCTGGGCGAGGTGATCGAGGGCGCTGACGCCTTCCTGGGCCTGTCTGCCGGCAATGTGCTCAAGCAGGACATGGTCAGGAAGATGGCGGCCAGGCCCATCATCTTCGCGCTGGCCAACCCCAACCCGGAAATCATTCCCGAAGATGTGAAGGCGGTGCGCGACGACGCCATCATCGCCACGGGCCGCACGGACTACCCCAACCAGGTCAACAACGTCCTCTGCTTCCCCTACATCTTCCGTGGGGCGCTGGACTGCGGTGCGACCACCATCACCACCTCGATGGAGATCGCCTGCGTGCACGCGATTGCCGAGCTGGCCCAGGCCGAGCAGTCCGAAGAAGTGGCCGCCGCCTATGTGGGCGAGGTGTTGAGCTTCGGTCCCGAGTACCTGATTCCCAAGCCCTTCGATCCGCGCCTGATGTTGATCGTTGCGCCCGCCGTGGCGCAGGCTGCGGCCGAGGCCGGTGTGGCCAAGCGCCCCATCCAGGACATGGATGCCTACCGCGAGCATCTGAAGACCTTTGTCTACGCCTCCGGCACCATGATGAAGCCCATCGTGCATGCCGCCAAGAAGGCCGCCAAGAAGCGCGTGGCCTATGCCGAGGGCGAGGAAGAGCGCATCCTGCGTGCAGCCCAGATCGTGGTGGACGAACGCATTGCGCGCCCGACACTGATCGGCCGTCCCGCCATCATCGCCCAGCGCATCGAGAAGTTCGGCCTGCGCATGAAGGAAGGTACCGACTACGACGTGGTCAACGTCGAGCATGACGAGCGCTACCGCGACTTCTGGCAGAGCTATCACCGCATGACGGAGCGCAAGGGCATCACAGCGCCCATCGCCAAGATCGAAATGCGTCGTCGCCTGACGCTGATCGGCTCCATGCTGCTGCACAAGGGCGAGGTCGACGGCCTGATCTGCGGCACCTGGAACAACACCAATGTGCACCTGAACTACATCGATCAGGTCATTGGCAAGCGCAGCGGCGTGACCACCTATGCCTGCATGAACGGTCTGTTGCTGCCCGAGCGCCAGGTGTTTCTGGTCGACACCCACGTCAACTACGATCCCACGGCCGAGCAATTGGCCGAGATCACCATCATGGCCGCCGAGGAAATGATGCGCTTCGGCATCAAGCCCAAGGCTGCGCTGCTGAGCCACTCCAACTTCGGCTCCAGCAACCAGCCCAGCGCCGTCAAGATGCGCCAGACCCTGGAGCTGCTGCGCGAGCAGGCGCCCTGGCTGGAAGTGGATGGCGAAATGCACGGCGATGTGGCCCTGGACGGCAAGGCCCGCGCCAAGCTCATGCCCAACAGCACGCTGCTGGGTGATGCCAACCTGCTGGTCTCACCCAATATCGATGCCGCCAACATCAGCTACAACCTGCTCAAGCAGGCGGCTGGCGGCGGCATTGCCGTGGGCCCGGTGCTGCTGGGTGCGGCCAAGCCCGTGCATGTGCTGACGCCCAGCACCACGGTGCGCCGTATCGTGAACATGACGGCGCTGACCGTGGCCGACGCCAACGTCAGCCGTTAATTACGCGGCAAAAACAAAAGCCCGCCGTGCATGGAGCACGGCGGGCTTTTTTGTGCCTTGCGGCGGTGCTTACCAGGTACGGCTGACGCCTGCGTCCACCGTGCCGAAGATTTCCACGCCGCCGGAGCTGCTGGAGCTGGAGGAGGCCGGTATGGTGCCGGAGCAGGCCGTCAGCACCAGCGTGGCGGCTGCTGCGGCCAGGGAGAGCCATTTGCGCATCTGCATTTCCTTGTCCGCATCCATTGCGGCTCGTATCCCCATGGTAGCGGGCTGGAGATACCCCGCCGTAACAGCTTGTTTTGCCTAAAAGTGGGTTCAGCCTAAACGGGGTAAGCGTTTAAAGCTATCAAAGTTGATCAGGTCTCCAGATACAGCTCGGCCAGCCGCTCGCGCGCGGTGCCATCCACACCCAGCACCTGGCTCAGATAGCGGTCCACGCTGCCATGCTGGGCGCGCACCACATCGACCGAGGCCATCAGATAGGACGGCTGCACGCGCCACAGCGCATCCAGGGCCTCTTCGGACAGCTGGCCGTACATCTGGGTCGGGCGTACGAAGTACTGATTGGTCAGCAGATAGTCCTCCATGATCTGCTCCTCGTCCACGCCCAGCGCCGTCAGCAGCAGGGCCGCAGCCCAGCCCGTGCGGTCCTTGCCGGCCGTGCAGTGAAAGACCAGTGGTGCATCGCTGAGCTGCAGCAGTGCGAGGAATTGCGCAAAGCGATTGCCGTACACGTTCACAAAGCTGCGGTAGGTGTCGTGCATCAGCTCCTCGGTATCGCGGCTGCTGAGGTGGCGACCCTGCTCCATCATGGATTGGGCGCGCTGCACCACGGTGGGCTCGACCACCAGGGCATGGCGCTCGATCAGAGGCCAGGCATAGGAGAGATGTGCGCTTTCGCCTTCGCCGCGAAAGTCTGCGCTGCGGTGTATGCCCAGCTTTTGCAGCTGGTCCAGGTCTTGCTGTGTCAGATGCGCCAGATGCGCGGAGCGGTACAGCTTGCCCCATTGCAGGCGGCGGCCGTCCAGGCCCTGATATCCGCCCAGATCACGGAAGTTGGAGGCTCCCGAGAGGGAGACTTGGCGCGCGGGGCGCTCCGTCAGCAGGTCATGGTTCAGTTGCATACCAATGCTTATAGCGGATTGCAAAGACCCATCCATGTCATCCGTGTTACCCGGGCGCGGCACCAGGATCGCCGGCCCGGACTGAAAGCGCCGCATGGCCAGGACATGCGGCGCCGAAACTGCCCGAGAGCTGTCTTGCAGTGCCCTCGCGCTCAATGGCTGCTTGCACTGCCACGCAGCATATGCTTGAGCAGCTTGCCGGTAGCGGTGCGCGGCAGTGTGTCACGGAACTCGAAGAGGCGCGGAATCTTGTAGCGCGCCAGCTGCGGGGCCATGAACTCGCGCAGGGTTTCCTGGTCCAGCAACTTGCCGGTCTTCAGGGTCAGCACGGCCACCACGGTCTCGCCCCATTCGGGATGGGGCCGGCCGATGACAGCAACGTCCTGCACGTCGGGGTGGGTACAGAGCACGTCTTCCACTTCCTTGGAATAGACGTTTTCGCCACCCGTAACGATCATGTCCTTGAGCCTGTCCACGATATAGAGATAGCCGTCCTCGTCCACGCGCGCCAGGTCGCCGCTGCGATACCAGCCCTGCTCGTCCAGTACCGCGGCCGTGGCCTCGCGGTTGTCCAGATAGCCTTGCATCATGGCCGCAGAGCGCAGGCAGATCTCGCCCACCTCGCCGGGGCCGCACAGGCCGCCGTCCTGACGGCGCACTTCCAGTTCAACGCCGGGTATGGCGCAGCGACCGATGGACCCTGCCTTGGCCACGGCTTCTTCGGGGTAGAGCACGGTGCCCAGCGGGCCGGATTCGGTCATGCCATAGACCTGCATGAAGCGGTCGCTGCGATAGACCTGAGCCAGCTTGCGTGCCATGTCCGCGCCCAGCGGCCCGCCGCCATAGGCCCACAGACGCATGGCGCTGAAGTCGTAGCTGGCCACATCCGGCACCACGGCCAGCGGGGCCAGAAAGGCAATCGGTGCGCCAAAGGTGAAGCTGATGCTTTCCTGCGCCAGCGTTTCCAGAAACTCCCTGGGCGCATATTCGCGCATCAGCACGGCGGTGCCGCCCATGAGCAAAGTGCCCAGGAACCAGTTGTTCAGCGGCGACGAGTGCCAGATGGGCATGGCGATCAGCGTGCGCTCTTTGGGCGACAGCGAGGTGGCTGCCGCTGCGCAGAGCGCCGAATGGAAGACATTGGCATGGCTGTGCAGGCAGCCTTTTGGCTGGCCCGTGGTGCCCGAGGTATAGAGGATTTCGGCCAGCGCGTCCGGTGCCGGATGGCCGTGCTCGTCGCGGCAGGGGATAGCCTGCGCCAGCAGCTCGTCGAAATAGCCCACGCCTTCGGAGGCAGAAGCCGTGCTCAGCCACCGCAGTTCTGCTGCAGGCTGCAGTTCGGCCTGGACGGTTGCGATCAGCGATGCGCGCGCTCCATCCACAATGCACAGCCGTGCGCCCGAGTGGCGCAGGATGTAGGCGACTTCCGGGGCCTGCAGCTTGTGGTTGATGGGCACGACGGCGGCACCCAGTCGCCAGGCGCCGAATAGTGCGAATACAAAGCCCGGGGTGTTGAAGCACAGCAGACCTAGCTTGTCGCCCTGGCGCATGCCTTGCGCGCGGAGCACGGCAGCGGCGCGATGGCTGGCCTCGGCCAGTGCGGCATAGCTCCAGTCCTGGCCGTCGGCGCGCAGTGCCAGTTTTTCGGGGCGCGTGCGTGCCTGCTGGTCGAGCAGGGAAATGAAATTCATCATGGCTGGTGTCCTCCTCAGCCAGTCCAGGCATTACGCAGCAGGGCGGCAGGGTCGCTGCTGCCGCAGGCAGCACCGGCCACCGGGCCCCAGTCCGGGTCGAAGCGGCTGCCGAGGAAGGCCGCAGCACTGTCGTTGCCCGCATGCTGGAGCATCAGCGTGGCCTGCACCGTGAGGGCCAGGCGCTGGGTGAAGCGGCGCGCTTCGCGCTCCAGATCCTGAGGCGGCAGCATGATGGCCTGGCGCAGCTTGTCCACCTGTGCGCGCAGCACGGCTTCCTCAGCACCCACTTGCTGCAGATGGTCCAGCAGCAGATGGGCGTCGTCAGGGTTGCGGGCAATGGCGCGCAGCACATCCAGGCACATGACGTTGCCCGAACCTTCCCAGATGGAGTTGACGGGGGCCTCGCGGAACAAGCGCCCCATGGGGCCGGTCTCCACATAGCCGTTGCCTCCGAAGACTTCCATGGCTTCGCCGGTATAGCCCACGGCGCGCTTGCAGTTCCAGAACTTGGCAGCTGGCGTGACGATGCGGCGCCAGGCCTGATCCAGCGGGTCTTCGGAGCCAAAGCGTGCGGCCAGATCCATGGCCAGCCAGGTAGCGGCTTCGGATTCCAGTGCCATATCAGCCAGCAGGCCGGTCATCACCGGCTGCTCGGCCAGCGGCAGGCCGAAGGCATGGCGGTTGCGGGTGTAGTGCAGGGCCTGCACCAGGGCCTGGCGCATAAAGCCGGCACTGGACAGCGCGCAGTCCAGACGGGTGTAGGTAGCCATTTCGATGATGGTGGAAATGCCCCGGCCTTCCTGGCCTATGAGCACGCCCCAGGCGTTGTCGAACTCCACTTCGCTGCTGCTGTTGGAGCGGTTGCCCACCTTGTCCTTGAGGCGCTGGATGTGAATGGCGTTCTTGCTGCCGTCGGGCCGCCAGCGTGGCACGAAAAAGCAGGTGGGACCGCGCTCCTCGGTCTTGGCCAGCACCAGATGCCCGTCGCACATGGGGGCCGAGAAGAACCATTTGTGGCCGGTGGTCAGGTATTCCTCGCCCCAGGGACCGCTGCTGCCCGATGGGTTCAAGGCCACGGCACGCGTGATGTTGCTGCGCACATCGCTGCCGCCCTGGCGCTCCGTCATGCCCATGCCCACGGTGATGGAACGCTTGCCCTCGGCGGGAATGTCGCGCGCGTCGTAATCGGTGGATTCCAGCAGCGGCCCCAGCACCGCATTGAGCTGCGGGTTGATGCGCACCAGCGGAATGCTGGCCTTGGTCATGGTGGTCGGGCAGGTCGAGCCGGACTCGATCTGGCTGTGCATGAACAGCGATGCGCCATAGGCGGCCCAGGCCGTCTGCCGCTGGTCGGTGAAAGGCAGGTTGGAGATGCCGTTGCGCCGTGCAATCGTCATCATCTGATGCCATGCGGGGTGAAAGCGCACCTGGTCGATACGGTCGCCTGTGGGGGAGTGCGTGTGCAACTCTGGCTCGAAGTGGTTGGCGTCTTCCGCAGCGCGCAGCGTGGCTTCGGCGCCATATTCCGCACCCTGGCGTTGCAGCTCCGGATCGCGCCACTGTGCACCTGCGCGCCTTACCGCACGCTGCAGCACCGGGTCGCAGGCATAGACGTTGTAGTCCTTGAGCTCCGGAACCTGGTTGTGAGGATGAATGCCAGTCATGATGTCTCTTCCTTCTGAGGTGGGTGGCCCTGTCCGCGGGAGGGCGCAGGGCGTTGTGATGTCTAGGAGGCGCCAGGCAGGCGGTTCAGGAGGGGCGCTTCATATTGCAGCTGGTGTCCAGGCTGGATGCCTGTGCGGAAACCGTGCTGACGGGCTTCCATCCCAGGCCCGTTCCTTCCTGGTCATGCACCACGGTCTTGCCGTCCACTTTTTCCCAGCTCAGCACATGGATGGGTTGCTGGGCCTGGTGATCGCTTTTGCGCATTTCCACGGGGCCGTTGAGACCTTCGAAGCGCATGCCCGACATCCTGGCCGCCACGGCGGCAGGTTCCACAGACTTGGCTTCGCGCATGGCCTGGGCCAGCATCAGCATGGCGTTGTGGCCCAGGCCGTTGATGAAGTCCTCGTTGAACTGGCGCTTGAAGCCCGGCAGCAGCGGGTCGCCGGCCAGAGGCTGGGAGTTGGGGCTGAAGGCGGAGATCAGCTTGACCCGGCCCTGTCCTGCTGCACCCATGGCGCTGGGCACGCCGAAGTTGTTGCCGTTGAGGGTATAGAAGTCCGTGTTCAGACCCGCTTCGCGCGCAGCCCGCACGATCAGCGCCAGATCGGCACCGAAGTCCGCAGTGATGACGGCATCGGCTCCGGATTGCTTGATCTTGGCGATATAGGGCGAGTAATCCTTGACCTGCCCGAGAGGGTGAAAGTCATCGCCCACGATCTTCAGGTCGGGGCGCTTGGCCGCCAGCATGCTGCGCGCGGCACGCGAGACTTCCTGGCCGTAGGCATAGTTGGGGTTGAGCAGAAAGACCTGCTTCACCTGCTTTTGCCCGGCCAGGTAGGAGGTCAGTGCGGCCACCTTCATGTCCGAATTCGCATCGGTGCGGAAATGCCAGTAGCTGCACTTGGCATTGGTCATCTGCGGCGCCTGGGCCGCATAGTTCAGATAGATGATTTCCTTGCCGGGGTTGCGGCTGTTGTGCTTTTCGATGGCCTCCTGCAGTGCCAGGCCCACGGCCGAGGAGCTGGCGCCCTGCACCACATAGCGGATGTTCTGTCCGATGATGGAGTTGAGCTGGCTCAGCGCCTCCTGCGCGGAAAGGCGGTTGTCGAAGGGCACGATCTCGAACCTGGTGGCCCCGGCCCAGCCTTGCTCGTTGGCAAGCTTGGCGCTGTACTGAAAGCTCTTGAGCACGTTCAGGCCCAGCCCCGCCATGGGGCCGCTCATGGCATCCAGCGAGGCAATCTTCACGACCGTGGCTGGTTGCGCGTGAGCGAGCGAGGCACAGGCCAGCGCTATTGCTGCCAAGGGGAAGGAAATACGAGGGTGCATGCTTGTCTCCGTTCTCTCATCAGAATTTTTTTATTCACCAGGCCGCAATGCACAATGGCATCGAAGTACCTGTCAAAAATTCTAGGAACCCGCGCAAAAAAGGTGTTCGGATTTGGCCAGCATGAAATCACGCACCCCTTCCGCCGCGACAGCAGGGCGTCGCCGCCCTCTGCAGTCACGTGCACGGCATACGTTTCAGGCCTTGCAGGACGCCTTTGTTCGGCTTTTGCTTGAGCGCAGCTACGCGGAAATCACCATGCGCGAGATCGCCCTGGTGGCAGGCACCGGGCTGGGCAGCTTCTACGAGTACTTCTCGGGCAAGGAAGACCTGGCCAGGGTTTGCCTGCATCTACGCTCCAAGTCACTGCTGCTGGGCATTCGCGGCGTGACCAGCAGCCATGCAGGCCTGCCGCTGATGCAGATTGCCGAGGCGGTGGTGGAGTCACAGCTGCAGGCGCACCGCGAGCGGGCAGATGAATGGGGTGCCCACTACCTGCTGGAGCGCCACTACTCCACTTCCGAGGCCTACCGGAAGATGTTCGAGCGCTTTGTGGACGCCTGGGCAGCAGCCATAGAGCAGGCCGCCGATCTGCCCCCGGACTACCCGGTGCGCGATGCAGCACGGGTGAGCCAGTGCATTCTGTATGGCCTGTTCAACCACAGCTATCTGGCCACCGATGTCCCGCCGGATCCGGACTTGCTGCGCCAGCGCGCCAACACGGCCATATCCGGCTATCTGAACGCCTTGTGCTGCGCAGCCTGAAATGAAAAAGACCGCCGGCGGCAAGCCGTGGCGGTCTCTGTGTGCCGGGGCGGCAGGGCTGGCTATCAGCTCACATGCTTGCCCACAATGCCGGCCAGCTCGAACATGCTGATCTGCTCCTTGCCGAACACCGGCTTGAGCTTGGCGTCGGCGTTGATGGCGCGCTTGTCCTTGGCATCCTGCAGGCCGTTGGCCTTGATGTAGTCCCAGAGCTTCTTGATCACGTCGGGGCGCGAGGTGGGTTCGTTGCCGATCACGGCGGCCAGATCGGCGCTGGGCTTGAGCGTGGCGCTCACGGTGCGGGGCTTCTTCACCGCAGCGGTCTTGGTCGCCGTCTTGGCGGCGGTCTTCTTGGCCGCCGTGCCTGTCTTCTTGGCGGCCGCCGTCGTGGTCTTGGCCGCCGCTGCGCCAGCCGTCTTGCGCGCCGGGTATTTGCCTTCGCGCTGTTCGAACTCGAAGTTCACCTTGCCCGCAGCGCCATCCCAGACCAGGAAGGCCTTGAAGTTGCGGCGCGTGCGGTTGGAGACGAACTTCTCCAGCAGATCGGTCTTGCCGGTCTGCAGCAGCTTGGTCATCTGCTCGCGTTCGATGGGCTGCTGCAGAATGATCTGACCACTCTTGAAGTCGCAGCTGGGCGTGGTCTGGGCCAGAGTGGGAACGGCCTTGGAGCAGACATAGTTGGCGCCATGCTCGAAGACGGGCGAGCCGCACTTGGGGCAGGGGCCCAGGCTTTGCTGGTGGGCAAAGTCCACGATCTCGCCCGTGTCCTCGGAGTCCTTGTCGTCGCCGAAGTCGAATTCCAGCTTGAAGTTGCTGTTTTCCTCGTCACGCACGATGGCGACTTCGGCCACAAACGGCCAGCCGGCCTTGGAGCGGAAGCCTTCCAGCGGGCCGATACGGCGCTCGCGCAGCAGCTGCTCGGCCTCGGCCGTCTCGAAGGTGCGGCCGGCAGGGGACTTGGTGAACGAGAAGCCGCAGCCTTCGCTGGCACCATTGGCGCCCGTGCAGGCGTAGCGGCGGTAGTTTTCCTTGACCACGCCGCCGCAGTTGGGGCAAGGCGTGGAAAGCGTCGCGTAGTCACCGGGAATGGTGTCGCGGTCGTATTCCTTGGCCTTCTTGACCAGCTTCTCGGTCATGGCCTGGATCTGCTGCATGAAGGCTTCGCGCGAGAGCTGGCCTTTTTCCATCTGCGACAGCTTGAATTCCCATTCGCCGGTCAGGTCGGCGCGGCACAGCTCCTCGACTTCCAGGCCGCGCAGCAGCGTCATCAGCTGGAAGGCCTTGGCCGTGGGGATCAGCTCGCGGCCTTCGCGCAGCATGTACTTTTCCGTCAGCAGGCCTTCGATGATGGCCGCGCGCGTGGCTGGCGTGCCCAGGCCTTTTTCCTGCATGGCTTCGCGCAGCTCGTCGTCGTCGATCTGCTTGCCGGCGCTTTCCATGGCACCCAGCAGCGTGGCTTCGGAGTAGCGTGCCGGCGGCTTGGTCTTGAGGCCCTTGACATCGGCGTGGTGGGTGCGCGGCTGCTCGCCGGGCTTCACGGCAACCAGGGGCTGGCCCTTGTCGCCTTCCTTGGCATCCTCCACCTCGTTGGCGGCTTCCTTGCCGTAGATGGCCAGCCAGCCCGGCTTGACCAGCACCTTGCCCTCGGTCTTGAAGCTGTACTGCTCGACCTTGCTGATGCGCGTGGTGACCTGGTATTCGGCGCTGGGGAAGAACACGGCCATGAAGCGGCGCACGACCAGGTCGTACAGCTTCTGTTCGGCTTCCGACAGGCCGGAAGGGGCCTGGGTGGTCGGAATGATGGCAAAGTGATCCGACACCTTGCTGTTGTCGAACACGCGCTTGGTGGGGCGGATGTAGTTGTCGTTGATGGCCTGCTGGGCAAAGGGCGCCAGATGGCGCATGCCGCTGGTGGCCAGCATGTCGAAGGTCTGGCGCGCCACGGGCAGGTAGTCCTCGGGCAGGGCGCGCGAGTCGGTACGCGGGTAGGTCAGGGCCTTGTGGCGTTCGTACAGGCTTTGCGCCAGCGCCAGCGTGGTCTTGGCCGAGAAGCCGAACTTGCCGTTGGCCTCGCGCTGCAGGCTGGTCAGGTCGAACAGCAGGGGGGAGGCCTGCGTGGTGGGCTTGCTTTCCTCTGTGACGGTGGCCGGCTTGCCCTGGACGGCGGCGGCAATCGCTTCGGCCTCGGCCTTGTTCCACAGGCGGTCGGCCTTGGCCTCGGCATCGTCCGATTTCTTCCACTGCGGGTTGAACCACTTGCCCAGGTACTGGCCGGCCTGGGCGTCGAAAGTGCCGTGCACTTCCCAGTAGTCGCGGCTGACGAACTGGCGGATCTTTTCCTCGCGCTCCACCACCAGGGACAGGGTGGGCGTCTGCACACGACCCACGGTGGTCAGGAAGAAGCCGCCGTCGCGCGAGTTGAAGGCCGTCATGGCACGCGTGCCGTTGATGCCCACCAGCCAGTCGGCTTCGGAGCGGCTGCGCGCGGCGATGGCCAAGCCTTGCATCTGGGCATCGCTGCGCAGATTGTTGAAGCCGTCACGAATCGCCTGCGGCGTCATGGATTGCAGCCACAGTCGCTTGACCGGTTTGCCCAGACCGCCCTTGGCACCGCCCGCGTATTGCTCGATCAGGCGGAAGATCAGCTCACCCTCGCGGCCCGCGTCACAGGCGTTGATGAGTTCGGTCACATCCTTGCGCTTGGCCTGCTTGACCACGGCGTTCAGGCGGGTCTTGGTCTTGTCCACGGGCTTGAGGTCGAAGCGCGGGGGAATCACCGGCAGGTTGGCGAAACTCCATTTGCCGCGCTTGACGTCGAATTCTTCGGGCGCCTGAATTTCCACCAGGTGGCCGACCGCACTGGTCACCACATAGCTGTCGGATTCGAAATAGTCATCGTGTTTTTCAAACTTGCCTGCCACCGGGGTCAGCGCACGGACGATGTCCTGTGCGACAGAAGGCTTTTCTGCAATCACCAGGGTTTTAGTCATTGTGTGTTCTCGTCGTCATTAACCACCTGAACCCGAATCGAAACTCAGGCTCATACAATTCGCTTCTCACGCGCGCGCATGCGCACATGTGTGCATATTCAAAGTATCAGAGAAAACATGCCCCGCACATCACTGGCCTCTTCCACAGGCCGCCGTATCCAGACCCGGCGCTCCGGCGTGCACGGCAAAGGCGTTTTCGCCGCGCAGGATATTGCGCAAGGCGAAACCCTTATTGAGTACGTGGGTGAGGTGATCGACTGGCAGGAGGCGCAGGACCGTCATCCGCATGATCCCAGCCAGCCCAATCACACTTTTTATTTTCAGGTCGATGATGAGCGTGTGATCGACGCCACGCACAAGGGCAATTCCTCGCGCTGGATCAACCACAGCTGCGATCCCAACTGCTACACCGACGAGATCGACGGCCGCATCTACATCATCGCACTGCGCAATATTGCAGCAGGCGAGGAACTGAACTACGACTATGGCCTGATGGTGGAGGAGCGCTATACGGCCAAGCTCAAGGCCGAATATGCCTGCTACTGCGGCGCGGCGAACTGCCGCGGCACCATGCTGGCGCCGAAAAGGGGCTGGAAGCCTCCGATGCCTCACGGCACCCCCTGAGCGGCTTTGCCGCTTCCCCCTCTCTCGCGTTGCTTCGCAATGCGGGAGGCGGACGACGCCATCGCCGCGAGGCGGCTCTTGCTCGGCGTCTCTGAGTTGGAACATGCTTGTTCAAGGCGTGCTCGCTGCATAGAAATTTTGGATAAAGAAAATGACTCAGCCGATTCACTGGAATGCCGAAGCCTTGTGGGAAGCGATTGCACCGCAGTTGCCGGGCTTCACGGTCGAGGTGCTGCCGACCATCGGCTCGAGCAACACCGAACTCATGCGCCGCGCGCGCGACGGGCTGACGGAGCCGGTGCTGCTGATTGCCGAGCAGCAGACGCAGGGCCGTGGCCGGCTGGGGCGCAACTGGGTCAGCGGCGTCGGGGATTCGCTGATGTTCTCGCTGGGCCTGCCGCTGGCGCCGCGCGACTGGTCGGGGCTGTCGTTGGCGGTGGGCGTGAGCGTGGCCGAGAGCCTGCAGCCCCATCTGCCGGCTGCCGGCAGCGCCACGCCGCGCATCGGCATCAAATGGCCCAATGATCTTTGGCTGGAAGGCGACCGCAAGCTGGCCGGCATTCTGATCGAGACCGCGAGCTTCGTCGGCACGCAGCAGCACGATATGACGGCGCCGCGCTACGTGGTGATCGGCATCGGCATCAATGTCCGTCCCCGCCCCGGTGACGGCATGCGCACGGCCCCGGCCTGTCTGCAGGAGCTCGATGCCGCGCTGGACGCGCCCACGGCCCTGGCCTGCATATTGCCCAATCTGGTGGCCGAAGTGCAGAGCTTTGCCCGAAACGGTTTTGCGCCGCTGATGCAGCGCTTTGCCCAGCGCGATCTGCTGGCCGGGCGCGAAGTGAATCTCAGCGACGGCACGAGCGGCATGGCCCAGGGTGTGGCGGCCGATGGCGGCTTTCTGGTGCGCACCGCTGCGGGGCTACAGGCCGTGACCAGCTCGGAAATCAGCGTGCGTCCGGCCAGCAGTCCGTTGCAGGATTGAAATGAAGCACCTCCTGAGGCGCTTTGCACCTTCCTCCTCTCTCTACGCGCTGCGCGCCAGGGGAGAAGGACGCAGGCCTCGCTGCGGGGCGGCGGGGCCGCCCAGGCCCTTGCTTGGCTGCCCGCGAGCGGCTGCAGCCCATGGATAACTGATGTGAGAAATCTATGCTGAGAATCGTTTTTCTGCTCCTGGTGCTGGGCAACGCCGGCTACTACCTGTGGAGCCACGGCTATCTGACCGGCATGGGGCTGGCGCCGGAGCTGCAGTCCGAGCCGCAGCGCCTGCAGGAGCAGATCAAGCCCGATGCGCTGGTATTGCAGCAGCCTGAAGCCGCGCCGGCTCCGGCTCCCGAACCTGCAAAGACCGAGCCGTCCGAGGCACCCGCTGTGGATGACGGCGAGCCCGCATCCAGACCCGATGCACAGGCGGACAGCAAGCCCGAGGCCAAGGCCGAGGACGCCAAGCCTGCCAAGGACGCCAAAACAGCGGTCAAGGAGCCCGAGAGCTGCTATCAGGCCAGCGGCATCGAGGAGGCGCAGGCCGACAGTATTCGCCGTGCGCTGGCGGGCAAGTCCAAGAGCGATTGGGAGCTGGTGGCCAACCACCAGGGCGGGCGCTGGATGGTCTATATGGGCAAGTTCCCCGATACCGAATTCCTGGACCGCAAGCGCGGTGAACTGCGCCTGATGAATATCGACTTTGACCGGGCAGGTGGCAATCTGGAGCCGGGCCTGTCTCTGGGCCGTTTCTCTACCGAAGAAGCTGCGCAGCGCCAGCTGGCCACGTTTGCGCGCCAGGGCGTGCGTACCGCACGCGTGGTGCAGGAGCGCCCCGATGTGACTACCTATGCGCTGCGCCTGCCCAAGGCCACGCCCACCTTCCGCAGCGAAGTGGCCGCGCTGGCCGGCAAGAACCTGGTGCCCAAGGCATTGCAAGCCTGCGCCAAGTAATTTTTATAGCTTCTATCGCAAGAAAGGCCTGCATTTGCAGGCCTTTTGTATTGGAAAACCAGTTGTGACAAGCGCAACTAGCTCCTGTTATTAGTCCAGATGAATATTGGCCGCTGCGGCCAGCTTCTTCATCTTGGCCACTTCGCTGGAGATCTGCTTGGTGAAGTCAGCGCTCGATGTGCCCGAGGGATACAGGCCTTGAGCAGCCATGCGCTGCTTGACGGCGGGGTCCTTCAGCGCGGCAACGATGGCCTTTTGCACACGTTCCACTTGGGCGGCAGGCGTGTTCTTGGGGGCCACCAGACCGAACCAGGAAGGCTCGTTCAGATCGGGGTGACCGGCCTGGGCATAGGTCTGCACATCGGGCAGCACGTCCAGGCGCTCGTGCCAGGACACGGCCAGGGCGCGCACCTTGCCGGACTTGATATGGGGCAGCGAAGAGTTCACCTGGTCGAAGTAGACCGGCACCTGGTTGCCCAGCACGTCGTTGATGGCCGGAGCCGAGCCGCGGTAGGGGATGTGGTGCATTTCGGTGCCCGTGCTCTTGAGGAACTGGGCGCCCCACATGTGGCCGATGGTGCCGTTGCCGGGAGTGGCAAAGGACACCTTGCCGGGGTTGGCCTTGAGGTAGGCCACGAACTCGGCAAAAGTCTTCACGGGGATCAGCTTGGGGTTGATCACCAGCACGCCGGGAGCCTTGACGATCTCGGTCACGCCCACGAAGTCGTTGGTCGCGTCGTAGGGCAGCTTCTTGAACACGGCGGGGTTCACGCCATGGGTGGACAGCGTGGCGATACCGAAGGTCACGCCGTCGGTGGCACGGGCCACTTCGGCCATGCCGATGGAGCCGCCAGCGCCGGCCTTGTTTTCAATCACCACGGCCTGGCCGCCCAGCAGCTTGATCAGCACGTCCTGCATGTTGCGGGGCACCATGTCGGTGGGGCCGCCTGCAGGGAAGGGCACGACGATGCGCAGAGGACGCGAGGTGTCCTGCGCCATGCTCATGCCGGAGAAGGAAGAAGCGGCTGCGGCAGCAGCGGCGGTGTAGATGAATTGACGACGTTGCATCAAAAAGCTCCCTGGATCCGTTGATTCCAAATTGCTGTCTTGCGGCGGCACAAAAAGCGACTCCTCAGACAACCCATGATCGAATTGATTCTAGGGTAAGCGAGAGGTTGTCAGATACGCAGTTTCCGTTATGCGAATCGGGGCAAAGGGGCGCAAAGCCAAGTCTGGCGCGGTTTTTCAGGCCGCAAGGGCACCAAGTTGGTGCGCTGGCGGAACGATCTCACTGCTGTCCCGGCATGGCCTTGAAGCGCACGGTAAACAGCGCTCCCGGCGGCACATGGCCGGGCCTGGCGTCCTGCAGCAGCACTTGCGCGCCATGCTGGCGTGCGATTTCCATGACGATGGGCAGACCCAGGCCGGAGCCATCGGCTTCGGAGCCCAGTGCGCGGTAAAAGGGCTGGAAGATCAGCTCGCGCTCGGCCAGCGGCACGCCGGGGCCGGAGTCCTCGACCTGCAGCAGCAGGATCTGGCCGAAATGATCGGCCTGCACGCGCACGGTGACCATGCCCGGCTGGGCGCTGGTCGAGGGCGTGTAGTTGATGGCGTTGTCCACCAGATTGCGCACCAGCTCGGTCAGCAGCGTGGCATTGCCGTTGAGCCAGACGCCGGGCGTGCTGGCGCCGGCGCCCTCGTAGCCCAGGTCGATGTGCTTGTCCATGGCGCGCGGCAGGCAGTCCTGTACCACTTCGGTGACGATGCGCACGAGGTTGCAGCCCTGCATGGTGGGTACGGCGCTCTCGGCCCGCGCCAGCGCCAGCAACTGGTTGACGGTATGCGTGGCGCGCATGCTGGAGCGGCCGATCTGCGCCAGCGAGCGCTTCAGATCCTCGGTATTCGTGCCCTCGCGCTGGGCCAGGTCGGCCTGCATGCGCAGCCCCGCCAGCGGGGTCTTGAGCTGGTGGGCGGCGTCGGCCAGAAAGCGCTTTTGCGTGGCGATGGAGTCATGCAGACGCTGTAGCAGATCGTTGACCGAGTCGACCAGCGGCACCACTTCCAGCGGCACATCCTTGTGGTTGATGGGCGAGAGATCTTCGGGCTTGCGCGCGCGGATGCGCTCCTCCAGCCGGTGCAGCGGCTTGATGCCGCGCGCCAGCGCCAGCCACACCAGCAGCGCGGCCAGCGGCAGGATGACGAACTGTGGCAGCATCACGCCCTTGATGATTTCCGTGGCCAGCACGCTGCGCTTTTCGCGCGTTTCGGCAACTTGCACCAGGGCGCTGGGCTCGCCGGGCAGCGGCATGCGCACCCAGATATAGGCCACGCGCAGGTCTATGCCCTTGTATTCCTCGTCGCGCAGCAGCACCGTGCCCGCGGGCGGGTCTTCATCGGTGGTGGGCGGGCGCGGCAGATCGCGTTCGCCGGCCAGATATTCACCCCTGGTGCCGCGGACCTGGAAGAACACCGTGTCCGACTCATCGGCGCGCAGGATCTCGCTGGCGGACTGCGGCAGATTGAACTGCACCTTGCCGCGCTGCACGATGACCAGCTGGGCCAGGGCCTGGGCGTTGTACTCCAGCGCGCGATCGAAGGGCTTGTTGGCCAGGCCCTGGGCTACCAGCCAGGTCAGCGCCAGGCTCACGGGCCAGAGCAGCAGCAGCGGCGTGAGCATCCAGTCGAGGATCTCGCCAAAGAGGGATCGCTGCTCACGCTGAAAAATTTTCATGCTTGTAAAACTGGCGTATTCCAACTCAGGGATGGCCAGCAAGGGCCGCCCCGCAGCAAAGGCCATCGTCCCCCTCGGGGGGAAGCGGCGGGGCCGCCTAGGCGCAGCCGCTCAGGGGGGGGCTATCTTTTCCAGGCAGTAGCCGAGGCCGCGCACGGTGGCGATGCGGATCGGCCCTTTCTCGATTTTCTTGCGCAGCCGGTGGATATAGACCTCGATGGCATTGTTGCTCACCTCCTCGCCCCATTCGCACAGGCGCTCCACCAGCTGGTCCTTGCTGACCAGGCGGCCTGCGCGCTGCAGCAGCACCTCGAGCAGGCCCAGCTCGCGCGCCGACAACTCGACCATCTTGCCGTCGATGGTGGCGACCCGGCCGGTCTGGTCATAGACCAGCGGGCCGTGCTTGATGGTGGAGCTGGCGCCGCCCATGCCGCGACGCGTGAGGGCGCGCACGCGCGCTTCCAGCTCGGACAGCGCAAACGGCTTGGCCATGTAGTCGTCGGCCCCATAGTCCAGACCTTGCACCCGCTCCTCGATGGAGTCGGCGGCCGTGAGAATCAGCACCGGCAGCGCGTCGCCGCGCCCGCGCAGGCGCTTGAGCACTTCCAGGCCGTGCACCTTGGGCAGGCCCAGATCGAGAATCAGCAAATCGAATTCGCTGCTGGTCAGCAAGGCGATATCGGCCTCGCTGCCGTTGGCCACATGGCTGACGACGGCGCCCGAGCTGCGCAGTGTGCGCAGCAGGCCGTCTGCCAGCACCTGGTCGTCTTCGGCAATCAGTATGCGCATGGGAGTCTCCTGCTTGTTATGTGTGCCTGTTTGCACTTTTGCTGCCATTGTAGGGACGGGCCATCGCCGTCCGGCGCAATTGTCGACAGGCGCTCGCAGGCGTCAGGCCTCAGTAGCCTTCGGCATAGGCTTCCAGGCCCAGCGCCACCACGGTGGCCACATCCTCGCCCACGGCCTCGCGGAACTCGGCCTCGGCCTGGCTCACGGCGTCGTGAAAAGCCCGCAGCCAGACCAGGCCCGCATCGGTGAAGCGCACGCGCTTGGCGCGCGCATCGTGCGGGTCGATCGCGCGCGTGACCAGGCCCCAGGCCTCGCACTGCGTCACCAGGTCGGCCATGGCCTGTTTGCTCATGCCGGCCTTGTCGGCCAGATCGGTGAGCCGGTCGCCGGCCAGGGACAGATGGCGCGTGATGTGGATATGGGCTGCCCCCACCTTGTCGCGCGCCGCCAGGTTGGACAGGGCCAGCGGCACCTCCACATCGCGTGCCATGAGCTGCAGCACGCGTGCATCGAAGCGGCGCATGGCATGGCCGAGCAGGCGGCCCAGATGGGTCTGGCGCCAGGCATCTTCGGCGGGAGTGACAGGTGCAATTTCGGACATGGACAAATAGTAAGGCAAACTGACTAAATATTCGAACACACAACCGATACAAGCTCATAAACTACTGTTCAAGCATCCAGCCTGAATGTAAAGACAGGGCTGGCCACAGACAGTCATTCACCTACTTCGGAGCCTGATATGAACGCCATCGCCAAGACCAACGACGCCAACAGCGAAAAAGCCAAAGCCCTGGCAGCCGCCCTGGCCCAGATCGAAAAGCAGTTCGGCAAGGGCACCATCATGAAGCTCGGCGAAGGTGAAGCCATTGAAGACATCCAGGTCGTCTCCACCGGCTCCCTGGGCCTGGATATCGCACTGGGCGTGGGTGGTCTGCCACGTGGCCGCGTGATTGAAATCTACGGTCCAGAATCCTCGGGCAAGACCACGCTGACGCTGCAGGTCATTGCCGAGATGCAAAAGCAGGGCGGCACCTGCGCCTTCATCGACGCCGAACATGCGCTGGATACCAGCTATGCCCAGAAGCTGGGCGTGAACCTCAGCGACGTGCTGATCAGCCAGCCCGACACCGGCGAACAGGCCCTGGAGATCTGCGACAGCCTGGTGCGCTCGGGTGCCGTGGACCTGATCGTCATCGACTCGGTGGCCGCACTGACGCCCAAGGCCGAAATCGAAGGCGAGATGGGCGACGCCCTGCCCGGCCTGCAGGCCCGTCTGATGAGCCAGGCCCTGCGCAAGCTGACGGCCACCATCAAGAAGACCAACTGCATGGTCATCTTCATCAACCAGATCCGCATGAAGATCGGCGTGATGTTCGGTTCGCCCGAGACCACCACCGGCGGCAATGCGCTGAAGTTCTATGCCTCCGTGCGTCTGGATATCCGTCGCACCGGCACCATCAAGAAGGGCGATGAGGCCATCGGCAACGAAACCAAGGTCAAGGTCGTGAAGAACAAGGTCTCGCCTCCCTTCAAGACGGCCGAGTTCGACATCCTGTTTGGCGAAGGCATCAGCCGTGAAGGCGAGATTCTGGACATGGGCGTGAACGCCAAGATCCTGGAAAAAAGCGGTGCCTGGTATGCCTACAACGGCGAAAAAATCGGCCAGGGCCGCGACAACTCGCGTGAGTTCCTGCGCGAAAACCCCGCGCTGGCCATCGAAATCGAAAACAAGGTGCGCGATAGCCTGGGCATCAAGCTGCTGCCTGTGGACGGGGCTGCCGCTGCCGAAGCCAAGCCTGCCAAGGGCGGCAAAGGCAAGGTAGACAAGGACGGGGTGATCGAGGCCTGAGCCTCCCGAACGACCAGGTCGCTTTCCCTTGCCGAATGCCTGGCATCGGCAGGGACCGAGAGTCCCGCTGCAGGGCGGCGGGGCCAAAAGTTAGCCATCTTTGCGCAGGCGGTCCCTGCGCATTTTTTATGGGAGAGATCCGAGCATGAGCTTTGCCAAGCTCTCACTCAAGGGCCGCGCCCTGAAGCTGCTGGCGCAGCGCGAGCATTCGCGGCTGGAGTTGCAGCGCAAGCTTGCTGCACATGTGGAGGAGGGCGATGATCTGAATGCCGTTCTCGACGAGCTGGAGCAGCGTGGCTTCATCAGTGTGGAGCGCGTGGTCGAGTCTGTCATGCGCAGCAAGGCCAGCCGTTATGGTGCAGCGCGTCTGGTGCATGACCTGCGCAGCAAGGGACTGGATGACGAGACCGTGCGCCAGGCGGGCGAGCAATTGCGCGGCAGCGAGCTGCAGCGTGCGCGCGAGCTGTGGTGCAAGCGTTTTGGCAGCGTTCCCGTCGACATCAAGGAAAAGGCCAGGCAACTGCGCTTTCTGGCTTCGCGCGGCTTTTCGGCAGATGTGGCTTCACGCGTGCTGCGCGATGCTCCATACTGCGCAGCACCCGACAGCGAGGACTGAGCTGCAGCCTGCACCTTCCTGCTGGACGAGGAACCGCTTCTTACATCGGAGGGACACACGTGCTGACTGCTTCGCAACCCCCTGACGCCCCATCCGCATTGCGCGTGGGCCTGAGTGCCGGCAAATCGCTGCTGGGCGGCCTGATGCTCGGTGCCTTGCTGGCCCTGGTGCTGGGCTGCGGCGCGGCCGTGTTCTATTTTTCGCGCCTGATGGCGGATCCCGGCCAGGGCATTCATGCCTCGGCCCATACCGGCATCTACGGTGCCGTGATCAGCCTGCTGATGTCGCCGCCGCTGCTGGTGGCCGTGGTGCTGATCTTCATCATTCCGGCCTACCTCATGGTCGGTCTGCAGCTGGGCCGTGCCCGCGCGGCAGGCAAGCTGGTGGCGCGCTACGGCCAGGGCCTGGCCGAGCGTCTGGCGGCTATGCTGGCACAGCGCATCGAGGCCCTGCCCAGCGCTCACAAGGCCATGCACAAGGCGGCCGACCTGCTCACCGTGGGCGCGGCGATGGAGCATCTGCAGCCCTGGGTCGGAAACGGGCGTGCCGTGCAGTTCGTGGTGCGCAGCGTGCTCAATCGCCTGCCGCTGGCCGACCTGCTCGAGGAATGGGGCCACACGCGCGCCCAGTGGGGCAGCGAAGGCGGCAAGGACGATCCGGCGCTGCGTGCCTTTCTGGGCGCCCGCATCCAGGAGATGCTGCAGGGCCTGACCGAGCCGCCCTGGACGCTGCTGTGGATCTTGCTGGCCGGGCATGCCGTCGTGCTCGGCTTCGGCATCTGGCTGACTGCCTGAGGGCCCGGGCGGGCGCGGTGCCGGCCTAGTCCCGGCTGCTGCGTGTCGCCCACCAGCAGATCAGCGAGCCCAGCGTGACCAGGGCCACGCCCTGCCAGAAGCTCCAGCCCGGCAGCACCTGCAGCAGGGCGCTGGCCATCAGCGCCGAGAGCACGGGCGTGAAGTAGGACGCCGCGGCCAGCAGGGCCAGCTTGCCATGTTGGATGCCATGCTCCCAGCAGCTGTAGCCCAGCGCCGTGAGTGCGCCGACCAGAACCACCTGGCCGGCGGTGAGCCAGCTCCACTGCATGGGCTGTGGGTCGCCCAGCATCAGCCATTTGAGCCACAGCGCCAAGGCCGTCCAGGTCACGAACAGGCCCACGGCGTTGAAGCCTGCACCATGACGGCGCGCCAGCAGCGAATAGGCCGGCCAGAGCAGGGCGGCGGCAAAACCCATGCCATAGGCCAGCGGGTTGCTATGTACATGGCTCCGCATGACCGGCAGGCTGAAGCTTTCGCCGCCCAGCACTCGCGCCAGGCCCCACAGGCAGATCAGCACCCCGGGCCACAGCCACCAGCGCGTCGTCTGCTGGCCGCAGAGCACGGCCAGCACGATGGTGAGGCTGGGCCAGAGGTAGTTGATGAGCCCGATCTCCATGGCCTGGTTGCGGTCGTGAGCCAGGCCCACGGCCACGGACAGGCAGATCTCGTAGACCACGAACAGCAGGCCGCAGCCCCAGAGATAGGCCGGATGCATGCTGCGCCAGCGGGCCAGCTCACGCCAGCCCTTGCGCCCGCGCGCCACGGCAATGCACAGCGCGGCCATGGTATAGAGGCAGGCCGCGCCGCCGACCGCACCCAGCGGCTCGGCCACGGCGCGCATCAGGCCCACGGTGCAGCTCCAGCAGAGCACGGCCAGCAGGCCTATCAGGGTGGCGCGCTGCTGCAGGTTGGAATTGTGGGACATGGGACAGGCCGGGTTATCAAAACAATAGCTACCTGCGCCTGTCAGATATGGAATTTCAGGCGAAACACCTGAAATTCCATGCTGGGAAAGCGCCAGCTGCTATCCAAAACAAGAATGCCGCGCATTGTGCGCCGAGCTTACTGAATTGCCACCACACCGACCGCGGCGCGCTTGCGCACGAACTGGTAGGCCACGCCCAGCAGCACAAACCACAACGGGGTGACGATCAGCGCCTGGCGCGTATCGTCCTTGAGCGTGAGCAGCACCAGAATACCCGCGAAGAAGGCCAGGCAGGCCACGCACATGGGGACGCCGCCGGGCATCCTGAAACGGGAGGCCAGGTGCAGCGCTGCACGCTGGCGGCGGTAGGCGATGTAGGACAGCAGAATCAGCGACCAGACAAACATGAACAGAATGGCCGATACCGTGGTCACCAGGGTGAAGGCTTCCATCAGATCGGGAATCATCCACATCAGGAAAGCGCCTGCCAGCAGGCAGATGCACGAAAACATGAGGCCGCGCGAAGGCACGCTGCGCGAGGACAGGGTGCCGAAGGACTTGGGCGCATCGCCCTTGAGCGACAGACCGTAGAGCATGCGGCTGGTGGAGAACACCCCGCTGTTGGCCGAGGAGGCGGCCGAGGTCAGCACCACGAAGTTGATCACGCCGGCTGCGGCGGGCAGACCGGCCAGCACGAACAGTTCCACGAAGGGGCTCTTGCCCGGCACCACGTCGCGCCAGGGCGTGACGGTCATGATGGCCACCAGCGCCAGCACATAGAAGACGATGATGCGCACGGGAATCGAGTTGATGGCGCGCGGCAGCGTGCGCTCCGGATCCTTGGCCTCGGCGGCGGTGGTGCCTACCAGTTCGATGCCGACAAAGGCGAACACCGCAATCTGGAAGCCCGCGAAAAAGCCCATCAGGCCGTTGGGGAACATGCCGCCGTCATTCCAGAGATTGGCCAGCGCAGCCTGACGGCCCGCAGGCGATACAAAGCCCGAGAACACCATCCACAGGCCCACGCCGATCAGCGTCACGATGGCCACGATCTTGATCATGGCGAACCAGAACTCGGTCTCGCCGAACAGCTTCACCGTCAGCAAGTTCAGGCCCAGCAGCAGCAGCACGCAGGCAATGGCGGGCAGCCACTGCGGGATGTCGGGGAACCAGAACTGTGCGTAGCCGGTGATGGCAATCACATCCGCGATGCCGGTGACGATCCAGCAGAACCAGTAGGTCCAGCCCGTGAAAAAGCCTGCCCAGGGGCCCAGCAGATCGGCAGAGAAATCGATGAAGGAGCGGTACTGAAGATTGGACAGCAGCAGCTCGCCCATGGCCCGCATCACGAAGAACAGCATGATGCCGATGGCCATGTACACGAAGACGATGGACGGCCCGGCCAGACTGATGGTCTTGCCAGAGCCCATGAACAGGCCCGTGCCGATGGCGCCGCCGATGGCAATCAGCTGTATGTGGCGGTTGGTGAGATTGCGTTGCAGATGGTCATGGCCATCCTGGCCCGGCGCGTCTGATGGCTTGCGAGTCATCTGAGGGAAACCTTTGCAAAAGCTGCCGTCGCCACGAACGGCAACGCCGCCGCTGCGGCGCCGGACCGCAATGGCTGGCAGGAAACCTGAAATCTTAGAGCGTGTTTACGATCTCTACGCAGCCGCGTTGGAGCGCAATCGGGATGAGTTCGAAGCGATGGCTCGCTGCTTGCACCGGGGTGCAAGCAAGAGTCAGCGCACAGAAATCGCCCGATTGCGCTCCAACCCTTCGGGACAGCGGCTTTGCGGGCGGTCTGCGACGTTGCGAATCCTCGCAATAGCGCGGCTATTGCTGCGGTATCACGCCTTGCATCCCATCCCGCAAAGCCTCTGTCGCGGCGCGAGGAGATCGTAAGCACGCTCTTAGGTCGGCAAGGATAAACCAAGCCGGCCTATGCCATCGGGGGTACTGGAATCCGGGCCGGTGCCGGGCAGGCGCATTAAATATGCCCGCCGGAGCGGGCATCAGCCGATGTGGAGCGCATGCAGGCGTCGGTGCCCTTCGGGCAAGCGCCTGCAGCTATCGCAAACGTAGCAAGTGGGTGCGCCGACAGAGCCCGCGCTTACAGGCCCAGCATGAGCTGCAGGTTCTGCACGGCGGCGCCGCTGGCACCCTTGCCCAGATTGTCCAGACGTGCGATCAGCACGGCCTGGCGATATTGCTCGTTGGCAAACACGCGCAGTTCCAGCTTGTTGGTATTGGCCAGGGTGTCGGCGGCCAGCTTGTTGTCGTCCGTGGGCGGCAGCACGCTGACCCAGTTGGCGCTGGTGTTGGTCTTGGCGTAATGGCTGGCCAGGGCGTCGTGCAGGTCGGCGGCCTTGGGCGCGCCGGGCAGCAGATCGAGGTGCAGCGGCAGCTGCACCAGCATGCCCTGGGCAAAGTTGCTCACGGCGGGGATGAACACGGGGCGGCGGGTCATGCCGGTGTAGTGCAGGATTTCGGGAATGTGCTTGTGCGACAGACCCAGTGCATAGGCCTCGTAAGGTGCGGCATCGCCGCCTTCGTAGGCTTCGATCATGGTGCGGCCGCCACCGGTGTAGCCGGACACGGAGGGCAGGCTCACGGGGTAGTCGGCGGGAATCAGGCCGGCAGCCACCAGCGGTGCCAGCAGAGCAATGGCGCCCGTGGCATAGCAGCCGGGGTTGGTGACGCGGGTGGCGTTCTTCACTGCGTCGAGCTGGCCGGCGCGCAGTTCGGGGAAGCCGTAGACCCAGCCTGCGGCCGTGCGATGGGCGGTGGAGGCGTCGATGATCTTGATGGCGCGGCCGGTTTCTGCGGTGATGGAGTCCACCATGGCAGCGGTTTCACGGGCGGCATCGTCGTGCAGGCAGAGGATGACCAGGTCCACGCCGGCAATCAGAGAGCGTTTGGCGGCCGGGTCCTTGCGCAGTGCGGGGTCGATGCTGACCAGCTCCACACCTGCAAAATCGACCAGACGATCACGGATCTGCAGACCTGTGGTTCCTGCTTCTCCGTCAATAAAGACTTTTGCCATTGCATTTTCTCCTGCACCGGCGCGCGCATTTCTTGGTTTATATGCCGCTGCCTGCGGCACCATTGCCGCTTTCCGAGCGGTGATTGTCCTTGAATCTCGTCAGGAATGTGCATTGCCTGTCTTTTAGGCAAGTCTTGCGCGAATGGCCCAGTAGGCGTAGCAGCTATTCGCAGTTGTCAGCACATTGCCAGCCGCTGCCTCAATGTCCTTGACTCGTATATAAGACATAAGAAAGTTGCGGGAAGAAAAGATATCGTGTAGGAATAATTTCCCTAAGGAATTCAAGGCATTGCAGCTGTTTCCGGAACACGACAAAGTTGCGTGAAATTGTGGATTTTGCGCATGTTCAGGTGTCGTTTTGCGCGGTGCAGCATGGTACATTCCTGCTCGCCATGTCATATGAACCCGATGGCCAGGCTCCCCCGAGTCGGTGGCAAGCGGGTATTTCCCCTCAGTTCAGAGAGACAAAGTCATGAAGATTCATGAATACCAAGGCAAGGAAATCTTGCGCCAATTTGGTGTGCCCGTTCCCCGTGGCATTCCTGCGTTTACCGTGCAAGAGGCTGTTGAAGCAGCCCAGAAGCTGGGTGGACCCGTGTGGGTGGTGAAGGCCCAGATCCACGCTGGTGGCCGCGGCAAGGGCGGCGGCGTGAAGGTTGCCAAGTCCATCGAGGACGTGCAAAAGCTGTCCGAGCAGATCCTGGGCATGCAGCTGGTGACTCACCAGACCGGCCCCGAAGGTCAGAAGGTCCGTCGCTTGTACATCGAAGACGGCGCCGACATCAAGAACGAACTGTATGTGTCGCTGGTGACTGACCGCGCCACACAGAAGGTTGCCCTGATCGCTTCCAGCGAAGGCGGCATGGACATCGAGGAAGTGGCCCACTCCACTCCCGAAAAGATCATCACCGAGATGATCGACCCCCTGACCGGCATCACCGAAGCGCAATCGCGCAAGGTGGCAGCTGCCATCGGTCTGGAAGGCAAGTCCGTGGATCAGGCCGTGGATCTGTTCGCCAAGATCTACAAGTGCTACATGGACACCGACGCGTCGCTGGTGGAAATCAACCCCCTGAACTGCGACTCCAAGGGCGACCTGATGGCCCTGGACGCCAAGTTCAACTTCGACCCCAACGCGCTGTTCCGTCACCCCGAAATCGTGGCCTTCCGCGATCTGGACGAAGAAGACGCTGCCGAAATCGAAGCCTCCAAGTTCGATCTGGCCTACATCTCCCTGGACGGCAACATCGGCTGCCTGGTGAACGGCGCCGGTCTGGCCATGGCCACCATGGACACCATCAAGCTGTTCGGCGGCGAACCTGCCAACTTCCTGGACGTGGGCGGCGGCGCTACGGCCGAGAAGGTGACAGAAGCCTTCAAGATCATGCTCAAGAACCCTGAAGTCAAGGGTATTTTGGTCAATATCTTCGGCGGCATCATGAAGTGCGACACCATCGCCAACGGCGTGGTCACCGCCTGCAAGGCCGTGAACCTGAGCGTGCCTCTGGTCGTGCGCATGAAGGGCACCAACGAAGAGCTGGGCAAGCAAATCCTCAAGGATTCCGGTCTGCCCATCATCGCTGCTGACACCATGGCTGAAGCAGCGACCAAGATCGTTGCTGCCGTTAAGTAATACGCCCCGGAGATAGAAACATGTCGATCTTTATCAACAAAGACACCAAGGTCATCACCCAGGGCATT
>Ga0268257_1001002_pt1 | contig 27156 bp, 26 predicted proteins | sample AgamicAtPrz_FD_200249 | JGI IMG/M metagenome (GOLD analysis project Ga0268257, IMG submission 200249) | Agave microbial communities from Guanajuato, Mexico - At.P.rz (v2) (version 3) | ecosystem: Host-associated > Plants > Phyllosphere > Phylloplane/Leaf | place: Guanajuato, Mexico | collected... | reverse complement strand
AGATCGAGCACGACATCACGCCGAACCTCACGGTGCGCAACACCACGCGCTACACGGAATCGACGCAGGACTACATCTGGACGCAGCCGGACGACAGCCAGGGCAACGTGGTGAACGGCAAGGTCTGGCGCCGCAACAACAACCGCGACAGCTCGATCAACAGCCTCGCGAACCTGACCGAGTTGTTCGGCGAATTCCGCACGGGCCCGTTCAAGCACAGCTTCACGACCGGCATCGAGCTGTCCCGCGAATGGGGCAAGCGCGATTCGTACACGGTGGCAACCGACAAGGGCACGATCTGCCAGAAAGGCATCGGTGCGCCGTCGGGCTACAACTGCACGAGCCTGTGGTCGCCGAACCCGAACGATCCGTGGGCCGGTTCGATCACGCGCAACAACGACTATGCGCATGCGCGCACCACGACGAAGTCGATCTACGGCTTCGACACGATCGAGCTCACGCCGCGCTGGCAGGTGAACGCCGGCGTGCGCGTCGACGACTATTCGACCCGCTTCACCGACACCAAGGCGAACGGCAGCAAGACCTACACGCGCGACGACACGCTGTTCAACTGGCAAGCCGGCCTCGTGTTCAAGCCCGCACGGAACGGCAGCATCTACGCGTCGTATGCGACGTCGTCGACGCCGGCCGGCATGCTGCTCGGCGAAGGCAGCGAAACTCAGTCGCTGACGCCGGGCCGCGGCGGCGTCGGCCCGAACGCCGACCAGATGGCGCCCGAGAAGAACCGCAGCATCGAACTCGGCACGAAATGGAACGTGCTGAACGACCAGCTGTCGCTGACGGCCGCGCTGTTCCAGATCGATACGACGAACGCGCGCGTGACGCTGCCGAACAACCAGTACGCGATGGTCGGCAACAAGCGCGTGCAGGGCCTCGAGCTCGGCCTCGCCGGCCAGATCACGAAGCAATGGCAGGTGTTCGGCGGCTACACGTACATGAAGAGCGCGTTGCGCGACAACGGCAAGGACGCCGCGAACAACGGCAACCGCTTCCCGAACACGCCGAAGCACAGCCTCACGATGTGGTCGAACTACGACGTCACGCCGAAGTTCACGGTCGGCGGCGGCGCGTTCTACATGTCGGAAGTGTTCGGCGATCCCGCGAACCTGCGCGCCGTGCCGTCGTACTGGCGCTTCGACGCGATGGCGCAGTACCGGATCAACAAGAAGCTCGACCTGCAACTGAACGTGAACAACCTGTTCAACCGCACGTACTTCGATCAGGCGTATCCGGCGCACTATGCGTCGATCGCGCCGGGCCGCTCGGCGTTCGTCACGCTGAACGCGCGCTACTGATCGATGGAGGCCGTATCGCTGAAGGCGCTCGCCGCGGTATCGCCGCGCGAGTTCGCCGACATCCTGGCCGGGCCGCCCGAGCGCGCCGCCGCGTGGGTCGCGGCGGCGGCCGACCACGGCATCGTCGACGCGCAGGCCGTGTACGGGCAATACCTGCTCGACGGGCACGGCGTCGCACGCAATCCGGCCGCCGCGTTCAACTGGTTCCGGCACGCGGCGCGGGCCGGCCACCCGATGGCGATGAACATGCTCGGCCGCTGTTACGAGTTCGGTTGGGGCACGGCCGCGTGCGCGCCGGTCGCCGTGTACTGGTACCGGCTCGCCGCGCAGGCGGGCCTCGACTGGGGCATGTACAACTACGCGACTGCACTTGCCCTCGGCAACGGCGTCGACGAGCACCGCGCCGACGCGCTCGACTGGTTTCGCCGCGCGGCCGCGCTCGGCCATGCGAAATCGATCAACCTGATCGGCGGCTTCTACGAGGACGGCTGGGTCGTATCGGTCGATATCGACGCCGCGTTCGACCACTATCGCCGGGCGGCCGAAGCCGGCGATTTTCGCGGCCAGTTCAACTATGCGCGGCTGCTCGCCGAGCGCGGGCGCGTCGACGAAGCGCTCGCCTGGCTCGCGCGCGTGCCGGCCACCGCGACACCCGCGTTCATCGCGAAGATGCGCGCGTATCTCGTGTCGTCGCCGGTCGACGCTTTTCGTTCGGCGGCCATGCAACCGGCGCCGCACGCAATGGAATCCGCATCATGATGCTTCATATCCCCGGCGTACTGACCCAAGCGCAAGTCGCGCAATGCCGCGACCTGCTCGATGCCGCCGAATGGGTCGACGGCAACGCAACGTCCGGCGCGCAGTCGGCGCTCGCGAAACGCAACCGGCAATTACCGGAAGGTTCGCCCACCGCGCGCGCGGTGGGCGATGCGATCCAGGATGCGCTCGCCCGCCATCCGCTGTTCTTTTCGGCGGCGCTGCCGCTCAAGGTGTTTCCGCCGCTGTTCAATCGCTATGCAGGTGGCGAGACGTTCGGCACGCACGTCGACAACGCGATCCGGCTGCTGCGCGGCACGGATTTCCGCGTGCGCAGCGACCTGTCGGCGACGCTGTTTCTCGAGGAACCCGATGCGTACGACGGCGGCGAGCTATGCGTCGAGGATACGTACGGCGTCCATCGCGCGAAGCTGCCGGCAGGCGACCTCGTGCTGTATCCGGCGTCGAGCCTGCATCACGTGACGCCGGTGACGCGTGGCGAGCGCGTCGCGTCGTTCTTCTGGATTCAGAGCATGGTGCGCGACGACGGCGACCGCACGCTGCTGTTCCAGCTCGATACGCAGATTCAGGCGCTTTCCGCCGAGAAAGGCGCGAAGGATCCGATGGTCATTTCATTGACCGGGATTTATCACAACCTGTTGAGGAAGTGGGCGGATGCGTAGCGTGAATCGGTCACGCTCCACGGCGCTTGCGCCGCGTCGAAATGCGGGTCTAAAATGACCATCGTCAAATGACCATGCTCATATCATGATGCCGCACGCTCCCGTATCGAAATCCGAATTCAAGGCTCGCGCCCTCGAATACTTCCGGCTCGTCGAGGCGTCGGGCGAAAGCCTGATCGTCACCGACCACGGCAAGCCGACGCTCGAGATCCGGCCGTATCGCTCACGCGAAGCTCAGCCGTTGGACATATTGCGCGGTTCGGTCATGCGCTACGACAATCCTGTCGATCCGATTGCGGAAGATGATTGGGAGGCGTCGCGGTGATCGTGCTGGATACGCATGCATTGGTGTGGTGGGTAGCGGGCGACCCTGCGCTCAGCAAGAAGGCGCGAAGCGCGATCGATCGCGCGCGCAGCGAAGGCGCGCTCGCCGCATCCGCGATCTCCGCGTGGGAGATCGCGATGCTGGTGCGCAATGACCGCCTCGCGCTGACGATGGATGTCGACGCGTGGCTCGCCACCGTCGCGCAGATCGACGGCATGCGTTTCGTGCCCATCGATGCCGACATCGCCGCGAAATCCACCGACCTGCCCGGCACGTTCCACAAGGATCCGGCCGATCGCATGATCGTCGCGACCGCGCGGCGACTCGGCGCGCCGCTCGTCACCCGCGACGAAAAAATCCGCGCATACGCGCACGTCAAGACGCTCTGGTGAGCGTTGCCCGCCCGCGGGTCGAGCCGCGACGCATCTTCCCCCAGACTCTGGCATATTGGCGATTCGTCTGACCAAAACGACCGCGGCCGCCCTACTCGACATCGGCCAGCGGCCCGCAACCGTCCTCGCGCCACTTGCCCGCTACCGTGATATCGCTCTCCGACACCGTTGTCCGATCGATTCCCCTGCTGGAGTCGCACGAAGGGTTCGTCGATCTCGCAGGCTTCCATGACCGCATCGCCGTCGATCTAGACCGACGCGATATCGAGAGCAGGAGCCCGCATTTCCTGAAAGTGCGTCGCAGCGTGGCGGAACGGCTGATCGCCGCCGCGCACGCGCTGCCCGCCGGCCTGCGCCTGTACGTCAAGGAAGGCTACCGCCCGCTGGCCCTGCAGCGCCAGTACTTCACCGAGCATCTCGCGCACCTGCGCCGGACGCTGAATCCGCTGCCGGACGAAGACACCTTGATCGCACTGACCAGCCACTACGTTGCACCGCCGGAGGTCGCCGCCCATCCGACCGGTGCCGCAATCGACCTGACGCTGATCTCGGCGGAAGGCATCGAGATCGACATGGGCTGCGTCATGGACGCCACCGACCACGAATCGTCCGGCGCGTGCTACACGCACAACGCGTTCATCAGCCGCGCGGCCGCGCGAAACCGCCAGATCCTCATCGACGCGCTGACCCGCGCCGGCTTCACGAATTACCCGTCCGAATGGTGGCACTGGTCGTTCGGCGATCGCTATTGGGCCGTCATGCAGAATGAATCGCACGCAATTTACGGTCCTGTCGAGCAAAGCATGCTCGACGAAGCATCGCGATGACAGTTTTCCCGATGCGGCACGCGTGACTCGGTAACATCCTCACTTGCCGATCCCCGTGTGCTCCCGCACAATCGCAGCACCTGTCTCACTCCCCCAGCGCCGATGTCCTATGCGTCACTCGCCACCGGCGTCCTGCTCGCCGGCGGCCTTGGTCAACGCTTCGACCCGAGCGGCCTGCACAGCAAGCTGCTCGCCCGGCTTCCCGACGGCACGCCGGTCGCGGTCGCCGCCGCCCGCCGTCTCGCGGCAGCGACCGCCGACGTGATCGCCGTCGTGCGCCCCGGCGCCGAAAAGCTTGCGATTCTGCTGAACGAAGCCGGCTGTCAGGTCGTCTATGCGCCCGACGCGTTGCGCGGCATGGGCGCGAGCCTCGCGGCCGGCGTCCGGACCACGCCCGATGCGAGCGGCTGGCTCGTCGCGCTCGGCGACATGCCGTGGATCGCCGCTTCCACGTACGAAACGGTCACGCGCGCGCTCGAAGCCGACCACGCGTCGATCGTCGCGCCCGCGCATCGCGGCGTGCGCGGCCATCCGGTCGGTTTCGCCGCGCACCACTTCGATGCGCTCGCCGCCCTCGACGGCGATACGGGCGCCCGCGCGCTGTTCGCCAGCGCACCGGTGACCCTGCTCGACGTCGACGACCCCGGCATCCTGCGCGACGTCGACACACCGGCGGATTTGCGCTGACTCCGATTACACGGGCCCGCAAGATCCCGCACGAACACCGCCAATAGGCGGATTTCTCCGACGATCGACCACCCGTCGCAAGAATCCCGCTGCAAACGCGCGCCCGATTGGCTATAACGGAGACGAGGCGCGTCCGCCGCGCCACCGCCGTCACGCACTGCACGAGTTCTCCATGAGCGACCACACGACCCCGACGCCCGAGCCACCGGCCGACCCGAACCGCGATCCAGAAGACGATCCGTTCTCGTCGCCGCCCGGCCATCACGACAACCCGCAGCAGCCGGACGGGCCGCCGAGCAAGGATCCGGTCTAGCCGCACACGGCCCCGCTCTGCCAATGCAGCGCGCCACTACCGGGACGGGTGCTAGCGCGCCGTATATCCCCCGTCGATCGGCAACGACACACCGCTGATCATCGACGCCGCATCGCTCAGCAAAAACAGGATCGGCTCGACGACTTCGTCCGGCTGCGCGAATCGGCCGAGCGGGATCGCGGCCAACATCGGCGCGCGCTTTTCCGGTTCGCTCCACGCGAACTGCGCCATCGGCGTGAGCGTGACGGTGGGATTCACACTGTTCACACGAATGCCGTGCGGCCCGAGTTCGATGCACAGCACGCGCGTGATCGCATCCATCGCCGCCTTCGACGCGCAATAGCTCAGATGCGCGGGCAGGCCGACGAGCGCCGCCTGACTCGACACGTTGACGATGCTGCCCCGTGCGTGCGCCGCGCCGCGTCCGTCGCGTCCGTCACGCTCGATCATCTTTCGCGCCACGGCCCGCGCGACGAGCGCCGCGCCGCGCGCATTGACGGCCATCACGCGATCGAAATGCGCGGCGCCGACATCGAGCGCCGGTTCGAGCGATGCGATTCCCGCGCAATTGACGAGGCCGTCGAACGCATCGTACGCGGCGAGCGCGGCATCGATCGCGTGTTCGTCGCCGCCGACATCCATGCGCAACGTATCGCATGCAATCTCGCCGGCAAGCGTGTCGAGCGCGGCCATGTCGCGTGCCGCCGCGACGACGCGCGCGCCTGCGTGCGCCAGCGCGACCGCGCACGCGCGCCCGATGCCGCTCGATGCGCCCGTGACGAGCACCGTTGACCCACTGAAATCGAATCGTGTGTTCATGACGATGTACCGAGCCTGTGCATGATCGGCTTGAGTGCCGGATACAGCGCCGTGTAGAGCGAAAAACGCGCGTCGTACGTTTGCCCGCGCTCGGCATCGGGCCGTGCGCGCTCGACGAGCGTGACCCAGCCGCCTTGCGCGTCATCACGCGACACGAGCCCTGCTCCGACACCCGCGAGCAACGCGGCGCCCATCGCGGCTTCGACGTCCTGCTCGATCGTCCACACCGGAAAACCCGTCACGTCCGCGATGATCTGCATCCACAGCGTCGAATGCGCGGCGCCGCCGACGACAATCAACCGGTCGTCCAGCGCCACCGCGCCGCGGCGGCCGGCCTCGATGTTGTGGCGCAACGCGAACGCGACGCCTTCGAGCACCGCACGATAAAGATGCGCACGCGTGTGCGCGAGACTCAGCCCGACGAACGCGCCGCTCGCCTTCGCATCCCATACCGGGCTGCGCTCGCCCATCAGGTACGGCAGGAACAGCACGCCGTCGGCGCCGGCCGGCACGCGCTCGGCCGCCTCCTCGAGCAGCGCGTGCGGATCGCCATGCGGCAACAGGCGCGCCGCATCGATTTCCGCGTGACAGAACTGGTCGCGAAACCACGCGACCGACGCGCCGGCCGTGATCGCGCCACCGAACACGTACAGGTCGCGCTGGCCGTCGAATACGTGCGGCATGCTGACGAGCCCGTGGCGCGCATCGACGTGCCGGTTCACGTAGCCCCAGCACATGCTGGTGCCGATCATCGCGACGTGCTGCCCGGTACGCGTCGCGCCGGCCGCGAAGGTCGCCACCGCCGCATCGACGCCGCCCGCGACGACGGGCGTGCCGGCCGGCAGCCCGAGTTGCGCGGTCCATTGCGACAGCAGGCCGCCGACGACGTCCGTCGAGTCGACCAGCCGCTCGGGCATCATCGTCGCCGGAATCCCGAGCATGTCGAGCGCGTCGTCGGACCACTCGCGGCGCGCGACGTCGTACACGCCGCCGATATTGCCGGCCGAACTGTGATCGACCGCGACCTCGCCGGTCAGCAGATAGATCACGTACGCGTTCGGCGGCAGGAAATAGCGCACGTTCGCCCACACGTCGGGCCGCTGGTCGCGCAGCCACAGCATCTTGGTGAACCCGTAGTAGCTGTCGACGCCGTTGCCGGTGATCACGCGCAGCCGCTCGACGTTCACGTGTTCGTTGACCCAGTCGACTTCGGCGGTCGCGCGCCGGTCCATCCAGATCAAGCACGGATGCAGCGGCCGCATGTCGATGTCGACCGGGATGCCCGAGCCGCCGTACAGGCTGCTCACGCACACCGCACGAATCGCATCGGCCGGCACGCCCTGCGCGCGTGCATCGCTCACGCAGCCGGCGATGCAGTCGAGCACCGCGTCGAACCACACCTGCGGCCACTGCTCGGCCCACAGCGGGCGCGGCGTATCGGGCTGGTAGCCGGCCGAGCGCCGCGCGACGATCGTGCCGTGCCGGTCGACGAGCAACGCCTTGGTGCTCTGCGTGCCGATGTCGACGCCTATGACGTATTCCATGATGTCTCCGGTGAGGCGCGCGCCGGCCGTCAGCGGGCCGGCTTCAGCAGCACCTTGATCGATTCGGGCGATTTCGCGACGCGAATCGCATCGTCCCAGTCTTCGAGCGCGAAACCGTGCGTGACGATGCCCTTCGACGTGACGAGCCCGCGCGCGAGCAGGTCGATCGCGACCGGATAGCAGTATGGCCCGAGGTGCGCGCCGCGTACGTCGAGCTCCTTGCGGTCGCCGATGATCGACCAGTCGACGGTCGCATCCTCGCCGAACACGCTGAATTCGACGAAACGGCCGAGCTTGCGGATCAGGTCGAGCCCCTGGTTCACGCCGACCGGCGCGCCGGTCGTCTCGATGTACACGTCGCAGCCGTAGCCGTCGGTGAGTGCGCGGACGATCTCGCGCGCGTCGTCGCGCTGCGGGTTGATCGTCACGTCGGCGCCGTACTGACGCGCGAGTTCGAGCCGTTCGTCGATCAGGTCGATCACGACGAGTTTCTTCGGCGTCTTCAGGTGCGCGACCTGCGTCATCATCAGCCCGAGCGGGCCCGCACCGGCGATCACGACGACGTCGTCGAGCTGGACGTCGCCGCGGTTCACCGTATGGATCGCGCACGACAGCGGCTCGATGATCGCGGCATCCTCGAGCGATACGCCGAGCGGAATCTTGTGGACGATCGCGGTCGGCGGAATGCGCATGTACTCGGCCATCCCGCCGTCGGCGACCTCGCGCTGGAAGCCGAAGATGTTGTGCACCTCGCACATCCAGTACTGGCCCGACTTGCAATAGCGGCACTTGCCGCACGGCACGATCTGCTCGGCGATCACGCGGTCGCCCAGCGCCACGCCGAAATGCTCGGCCGCGCCGTCGCCGAGCGCTTCGACGTAACCGAAGAATTCGTGGCCGGGAATCACCGGCGCCTTCACCCACGGGCTCGGTCCGCCCCAGAACATCTTGGCGCCGGTGTAGCACTTGCAATCGCTCGCGCAGATGCCGCACGCGGCGATGCGGATCACGAGCTCGTTCGTTCCGGGGCGCGGCATCGCGACCTGTTCGACGCGATAGTCCTCGGGGCCGTGGCAAACGACCGCGGTCATGCGCGGTTGGGCTTCGGGTGTCGTCATGAGTTGTCTCTTTCCTGAGTGATTCGGATCGCTGATGAATCGATCGTTACCGCGATCGTTCGCGGCTGATATAGATCGCGAGCAGGATGATTCCGCCCTTGATCACGTTCTGCACATACGGGTTCACGCCGATCATGTTGAGCCCGTTGTTGAGCACGCCGAGCAGCAGCGCGCCGACCAGCGTGCCGAGGATCGCGCCGCGCCCGCCGGAGATCGATGTGCCGCCCATCACGACGGCCGCGATCGCGTCGAGTTCGAAGCCCACGCCCGCGTTCGGCTGCCCGCTCATCAGGCGCCCGGTCAGCACGATCGCGGCGAGCGCCGACGTGAGACCGGCCAGCGTGTAGACGATCAGTTTCACGCGCGCGACCCGCACGCCGGTGAGCCGCGTCGCCTGCTCGTTGCCGCCGATCGCATACACGTAGCGGCCGAACGGCATCCGGTCGAGCAGCAGCCATGCGATCGCATAGACCACCAGCATGATCAGCACCGGCGCCTGGATGCCGAGCACCTTGCCGCTGCCGAAGAACGCGACCCAGTCGGGCAGCCCGTCGATCGGATAGCCGCCCGTGTAGATCAGCGCGAGGCCGCGCGCGATGCCCATCGTCGCGAGCGTGACGATGATCGGCGGCATCCCCGCGAACGCGACGAACACGCCGTTCAGGACACCGAAGCCGAGGCCGACCGCGATGCCGATCGCCAGCGCGGCGACCGCGTTGACGCCCGCGACCATCAGCCCGGCCGCGAGCGTGCCCGACAGCGCCATCACCGAGCCGACCGACAGGTCGATCCCGCCCGTCAGGATCACGCAGGTCATGCCGACCGCGATGATCGCGTTGATCGACACCTGGCGCAGCACGTTTTCGAGGTTCGCGGCGGACAGGAAGCTCGGGCTCGCGATCATCATCGCGATGCACACGACGATCAGGCCGACGAGCGGATAGAACAGCGTCGAGCGGCGCAACTGCGCCCACATCGCGCGCGGCGGCGGCGCGTCGCCGTTTCCGGCCGTGGCCGCGAGCGTCGTCGAACGCGTGGAAGAAGAATCAGGCAGGTTCATGGGTCGCTCCTCGCGTGCCGGCCGTGGCATAGGTCATGACCGTGTCGGGATCGATCTCGTCGCCTTCGAGCGTCGCCTCGATGCGGCCCTGCCGGAACACGGCGACGCGATCGCACATGCCGACGATTTCCGGCAATTCAGACGAGATCATGATGATGGCGTAGCCGCGCGCGGTGAGTTCGCGCATCAGCCCGTAGATTTCGGCTTTCGCGCCGACGTCGATGCCGCGCGTCGGCTCGTCGAAGATCAGCACCGACGTGTGATGGTTCAGCCAGCGCGCGATCACGACCTTCTGCTGGTTACCGCCGGACAGCGTCGCGACCTCGGTGTGGATCGACGGCGCCTTCACGCCGACGCGCCGCATCACGTCGTGCGTGGTGCGCGCCTCGCCGCGCCGGTCGATCAGCCAGCGCATCGACCGGTATTTGCCGAGGTTGTTCAGCGAGATGTTGTCGCGAATCGAAAACGACGTGACGAGCCCCTCCGTCTTGCGGCTTTCCGGCAGGATGCCGATCCCGGCACGCAGCGCGTCGGCCGGATCGGCGAGCTTCGCCGCCGCGCCGCGCACGCGCAGCGCCTTGCGATGCGCGCGCGTCGCGCCGATCACCGCGAGCGCGGTTTCGGTGCGTCCCGAGCCGACGAGCCCGGCGAAGCCGAGGATCTCGCCCGCCCGCAGCGCGAAGCGGTTCACCGGGCCGTCGCGCTCGATCTGCAGCGCATCGACCTCGAGCACGGCTGGCGCATCCGCCGGCAGCGCCGGCTTCGGCGGAAAGCTGCTTTCGATCCGGCGGCCGACCATCATCCGCACCAGTTGCTCGACGTCGGTATGCGCGACGTCGGTCGTCGCGACGTACTGGCCGTCGCGCAGCACCGTGATGCGGTCGCACACCGCGAAGATCTCGTCGAGATGATGCGAGATGAAGATCATCGCGACGCCTTGCCGCTTCAGCTCGCGCATGATCGCGAACAGGTGCTCGGCCTCGGCCGGCGTGAGCGTCGCGGTCGGTTCGTCGAGGATCAGGATGCGCGCGTCGAGCGACAGCGCCTTGCCGATCTCGACGAACTGCTGCTGCGCGACCGACAGCGTGCGGATCGGCGCATCCAGATCGATCGCCACGCCGAGCCGCGCGAAGATGGCGGCCGCCGCTCCGCGCATCCGCTTGCGGTCGCGCGCGCCCCAGCGGGTGCGCAGCTCACGGCCGAGGAACAGGTTGTCGACGGCATCGAGGTGCGGAATCAGGCTGAATTCCTGGAACACGATGCCGACGCCGGCCGCGACCGCGTCGTGATAGTCCGCGAAATGACGCGCGGCGCCGTCGATCTCGATCGTGCCGGCATCCGGCTGGTGGATGCCGCACAGGATCTTCATCAGCGTCGACTTGCCCGCGCCGTTCTCGCCGAGCAGCGCATGGATCTCGCCGCGCGCGATCTCCAGATGAATGTCGGACAGCGCCTTCACGCCGGGAAAGCTTTTCGTGATGTGGCTGAGCCTGAGTATCGTGTCCATCGGCTTCTCCGTGCGCAGGGCGTCGGCCGCGCCGCCGCCCTGCGCGTCGCATCGCACGTCGTTCACCAGCTGAAACCCTTCGCGTTGCCGCGATCGACGACCTTCACGTCGACGGGGATCGCCTTCGGCACCGTCGCGCCCCACTTGCGCGCGATCGCGATGCCGAGCGCGATGCGCACCTGGTCGGCCGGGAACTGCGCGGTCGTCTCGATGAACTTCGAGTTCGGCTTCTGGATCGCGGCGATCGCCTCGGGCGCGCCGTCGACGCTCGTCAGCTTGATGTCCTTGCCGGAGCCTTCGATCGCGGCGAGCGCGCCCATCGAGCCGCCGTCGTTCACGCTGAACAGGCCCTTCAGGTTCGGATGCGCCGAGATCATGTTTTCGGTGACCGACAGCGCGGCCGCGCGCTCCTGCTTGCCGTTCTGCGTATCGACGAGCTTCACGTTCGGGAATTTCGCGAGCCCGGCCTTGCAGCCGCGCACGCGTTCGAGAATCGGCACGACCGGAATGCCGTCGAGGATCGCGACCTCGCCGCTGCCGCCGATCGCCTTCGCGAGGTATTCGCACGACATCACGCCCGCGTCGTAATTCTTCGAGCCGACGAACGAATCGACCGGGCCGTTCGCGTTCGCATCGACGGCGACGACCACCGCGCCGGCCTTCTTCGCCTGCGTGATCGCCGACTGGATGCCGGTCGAATCGGTCGGGTTCACGAGCAGGATGTCGATCTTCTTCTGCAGCATGTCCTCGACGTCGCTCACCTGCTTGCTGACGTCGTGATGCGCGTCGGTGACGACGACCTGCGCGCCGATCGACGCGGCCGCGTCGGTCAGCGCCTTCTGCATCGTCACGAAGTACGGGTTGTTCAGCTCCTGGAACGTCATGCCGATCCGCAGCGGCGCGGCGTGCGCGGCGGCGGCGGGCACCAGGGCCGCGACGGCGAGCGCGGCAACGGCCGCCACGCGAACGGCGCGGCGGGGGGATGAAGCGGGCGAGGCGTGTGTCATGACGGTGTCTCCAGAATTGTGTGCAGCTTTTTCGTGGGTGAATGCGCCCCTCGCGACGTGAACGACGCGATCGGCTGGGTAAAACGGCGGGGAAAACTCGGGCGGGCAACGGCCCGGCGATCATCCGGGCTGCGGCATGAGTTCGGGCGCACCGGGCGTCAGCACGCGCGGCGGCAGCGGATTACCGGTGGGCGCCGCATGCAGCGCCCGCTCGCGGCTGCGTGCGTTCAGGCGCTGCAGCGCGCGGAATTCGGATGGCGCCATCCCCTTCACCGCGCGGAACTGGCGGTTGAAGTTCGACACGTTGTTGAAGCCGGCCTGGAAGCAGATGTCGGTGATGCCCGCGTCGTCGGCGAGCAGCATCTGGCACGCGGACTCGATCCGCAGGCGATTCACGTACTGGACGAACGGCATGCCGGTATGGCGATGGAACGCGCGCGAGAACGCGCTGACGCTCTGTCCGGTCAGTTGCGCGAGATCGGATTCGCGCAGCTCGGACGCGAGGTTCTTGCCGATATACGACAGCGCGTGGCTGAGCCGCGTCGGCGTGACGTCGGCCTGGTCGTATGCGGGGCTCGCGAGCAGCGTGCGTTCGGCCGCATCGCACAGCCGTTCGAGGATCGTCATGAATAGCGCGATGCGGCGCATGCCGCGCGCGGTCAGCAGTTCGTCGAACAACGGTGCGATCGCGGCGCTCGTCGCGGCGTCGAAGCCGACCCCGCGCCGCGCGTCGTCGAGTAGCGCCTGCGCGTCGCGGCATTCGGGAAACGCGTCCATGCAGCGGCGCACGAACGACGGATCGAACTGGATCACGAGATTGCGCCGCTCGACGGTTTCGCCTTCGGCCATGTCGCTGACCCAGTTGTGCGGCAGGTTCGGGCCGAGCAGCACGAGATGGCCGGGGCTGAACGAGCCGATATGATCGCCGACGAAATACTTGCCGTGCGTCGCGACGATCAGGTGCAGCTCGAATTCAGGATGGAAATGCCAGCGGATCGTGCGATACGGATAGCCGTGCGACCAGACCTTGAACGACTCGTCGCGTCGCACGTCGACCACTTCGAGATCGGGGTGCATCATGTTGGCGTCTCCATTCCCATGGTTCGCTGGCCGGCCTGTTCGGCGGTGCGCGCATACGCCGCGTGTTTCGCGCGGCACTGCGACCGGTCGCATGGGAAGCAATGTAGGTCGATCGAGCGCGCGGCTCCACCAACTTTACGCCTGATTTTCGATACTTTTTTGCCGCCCGCGCGCGGAAATGGCGCCGGATGGCAAATTTGTTGCAGCGCGGAACGGCGCGGGCGGCCGCCCGCGCCGGTCGCCCGCGCCGGCTTATGCCGCCGCGTGCTCGCGCGCCGTACGCGCTTCGTACGCCTTCAGGTGGTTGTACGCGATCCGCAGCAGCGACAGCGTATCGGCCGCCTGCGGGTCGCGCCGCGCGAGCAGGTCGCCGATCACGTGATCGGCTTCGACGCGCGCATGGTTCTCGACGTCGCGCAGCATCGACGCGGTCAGCGGCGACGGCGTCAGCACCATCCGCTGCATCCGCTCGCTGGCCGCCGGGTCGGGCCGATGGCCGTTGTGTTCGGCGATCGCGCTACATTCGGCGAGCATCGTTTCGAGCAGGCGGCGGCCGTCGGGCGCGGCCAGAATGTCGCCGATCGACCCGCGAAACAGCGACGTGCTCGCGGCGAGCGTTGCCAGAAACACCCACTTGTCCCACATCCGCGCGGCGATGTCGTCGCTGAGTGTTGCATCGAAGCCCGCGCCGCCGAGCACGTCGGCCACCGCGCGCACGCGCGGCGATTCGCCGCCGGCAAGCTCGCCGAACGACACGCCGTGCGTGTCGTTCAGATGCACGATGCGCTGCTCGCGATCGAGCGTCGCCGCGATCACGCACAACCCGCCGAGCACCTGCGCGGCGCCGAAGCGCTCGCGCAGCACGTCGAGGTGGCGCATCCCGTTGAGCATCGGCAGGATCAGCGTCCGCGGGCCGACGAACGGTGCGAACGATGCAATCGCATCGTCGAGGCTGTACGCCTTGCAGCTCAGCAGCACGAGATCGAACGGCGCGACGCCGGCGCCCGCGTCGCCCGCGCGCACGGTCTGCACGTTCGCGAGCGTCAGGTCGCCGCGCGGGCTGCGGATCAGCAACCCGTCGCGCGCAAGCGCGGCCGCGCGGCCGTCGCGCACCAGGAACGTCACGTCGCGCCCCGCCGCGGCCAACCGGCCGCCGAAGTATCCGCCGACCGCGCCGGCCCCTACCACCAGAATCCGCATCGTTGCCTCCTTTCGGTTTCATCCGTGTCGCGCCGCCGCCCGTGCGGGCGCGACGCAAACCATCTGCCCGACAGTATAGCGGCCGCTGTTATGCATATGCATAGATGCCCGCGCCCGCGTCGCGGGCATCGGGAAATGACGCGTCTAAGGGATTTCCCGTCTACGGCGACGCGCATCGCGCGCCGTCAAGACATGTATCCCCTCACGCCGCCCCGGCGAGCTTCCTTGACTGACCGACCTCATACCATGCGCAACCTTTCCCTGAATCAGAAACTCGCCTCGATGATCGTCATCCTGTGGCTCGGCCTGCTCGTGATCGCCGGGCTCGGCGCATGGCAGACCCGCGCGTCGATGATCGCGGACCGCCGCGACCAGCTTGCATCGCTGGTCGCGCAGGCCGCGAGCGTGACCGATCACTACTACAAGCTGTCGCAGCAGAACGCGCTGCCGGAAGCCGATGCGAAGCAGAAGGCGATCGAGGCGATCGCCGCGATGCGCCACGGCGCCGACGGCTACATCTCGATCAACGATTCGAAACCCGTGATCGTGATGCATCCGATCAAGGCCGAGCTCAACGGCAAGGACGTGTCGAACTTCACCGATCCGGACGGCAAGCACCTGTTCGTCGAGATCGTGAAGGCCGGCAACGCGGAAGGCGGCAAGGGCTTCGTCGAATATCTGTGGCCGAAACCGGGCGCGGACAAGCCGCAGGAGAAGACCAGCGCCGTGCAGCGCTTCGCGCCGTGGGACTGGTATCTGGTGACCGGCATGTACATGAACGACGTGCGCTCGGCGGTGCTCGCGAGCATCGGCCGCTGGCTCGCGATGACGGCCGTGCTCGGCGCGATCGCGACCGCCGTGATGGTGCTGGTGCTGAAAAGCGTGCGCGCGAGCCTCGGCGGCGAGCTCGAAGCGGCGCTCGACGCCGCGCAGCGCATCGCGCAAGGCGACCTGACCGCACGCGTGACCGTGAAGCACGACGATCGCGGCAGCCTGCTGCATGCGCTGCACACGATGCAGGGCGGGTTGATCGACATGGTGTCGCGCGTCCGGATGGGTACCGAGAACATCAACGTCGGCGCGAGCGAGATCGCATCCGGCAACACCGATCTGTCGCAGCGCACCGAGGAACAGGCGGCCGCGCTCGTGCAGACCGCGTCGAGCATGGACGAGATGACCGCGAACGTGAAACAGAACGCGGACAGCGCCGCGCAGGCCGCGTCGCTCGCCGGCCAGGCCGCGCAGGTGGCGACGCGCGGCAGCGCGGTGGTCGACGACGTGGTGCGCACGATGAACGAGATCACCGACCGCTCGCACAAGATCGGCGACATCATCGGCGTGATCGACGGGATCGCGTTCCAGACCAACATCCTCGCGCTGAACGCGGCCGTCGAAGCGGCGCGGGCCGGCGAACAGGGCCGCGGCTTCGCGGTGGTCGCGGCCGAAGTGCGGTCGCTCGCGCAACGCTCGGCGACGGCCGCCAAGGAGATCAAGTCGCTGATCGTGTCGTCGAACGAGACGGTCCAGCACGGCGCGACGCTCGTCACGCACGCGGGCGAGACGATGGGCGAGATCGTGCAGTCGGTGCGGCGCGTGAACGAGATCCTCGACGAAATCAGCCACGCATCGCGCGAGCAGAGCGCCGGGATCGAGCAGGTCAACCGCGCGGTGGGCGAGATGGATCAGGTCACGCAGCAGAACGCGGCACTCGTCGAACAGGCCGCGGCCGCCGCGCATTCGCTGCGCGATCAGGCCGAGGCGCTGCGCGATGCGGTGACGCGGTTCGCGTTGCCGGCTTGACGGCACCACCCGGCCCGCCCTGCCCGCCCTGCCTTCACACCGCGCTGCCCGCTCGCCGCGCGGCCTCGCTGCTCCCGAGCCCCAACCCCGCCGCGCGCTGGATCAGCTCGACGTCGTTGCTCGCGCCGAGCTTCTTCATCGCGCTGATCTTCTGCGCGCTGACCGTCTGCTTGCCCTTGCTCAGGCGCTGCGCGATCGTCTTGATCGGCACGCCGGACAGATACAGGCGGATCACCTCGATCTCGCGCGCCGACAGCTTCACCGGCGTCTCGCCGCGCGTGCCGAGCGCATCGACCGCGCGCCGCACGGACGGCGACAGGTATGTGCCGCCGCTGTAGCTCGAATGGATCGCCGTGACGATATGGCCGACCTCGTCGAGCTTGCTGACGACGCTCACGCCGCCGCTTGCCAGGATCGACCGGAAGATCAGCGGGTTCTCGTTCGCGACCAGCGCGACGATCCCGACGTTCGGCCGCGTGCGGCGCAGCCAGTCGGACAGCGCGAGGCCGTCCATCTGCTCGTCGCCGCAAATCGCATAGTCGATCAGCACGACGTCGCAGCCGATGCCGCCGAGCGATGCGACCAGTTCGGCCGCGCTCCGGTAGACCGCGGCGAGCTCGATCGCGCAGGCGCCGCCTGCGATCTGCTCGATGCCGGCCAGCGTCAACGGCCAGTCGTACGCGACGACGATGCGAACATTGAATTTCCTCATGCGCAATTCCTGGTGGTTCACCGGCCGCGCCACGCGGAACGCGCGCGACCGGTTGGGCGTTGAAAGGACATTCAGGCTATTTTTAGCCTGAATGTCGATTCTATGAACGTCCGCCCGGGCGCGATATGGGACGGCGTACGAATTGGCCGCAGAAAACGTAATACAGGTTTGATATTTGCGGCGCTCAACGTGCGGCGACCGGCAGGTGGCCGCCTCGGTATTGGCCGGATGGCCGGCGTCGCGCACCGCACGACCGGTCAGCAGGTAAAATTGCGCGTTTGCATGCCACCCCGGGCCGCCGGCGGCGAGCGACGCGCCGACAACGGCCGCGCGCCACCGCCCTTTCGCCGGCCGCCCGTACTGCCCGCTTTCCTCATGACCGATTCCGACCTGCACTCCGACGACACCTCCATCCACGAAGACGGCCTCTGGCGCGACAACGGCTGGACCGCCCGCATCATCAAGAACGAAGACGACGACGGCTGGGCCGTCGAGATGGTCAAGGACGGCGAGTCCGAGCCCGCGCTCGTCGGGCCGTGGACCATGGGCCGCGACAAGAAGAACCCGAAGCCGATGGACGCGAACGCCTTCCGCACGCTCGTGAAGACCGCGACCGAAGTGCTGATGCGGCACGAACAGCAGCGGCGCGCGATGCTGCACAAGGAAGTGACGGTGCTGGACGAAGCCGGGCAGGATGTGTCGGTGACGCTCGACATCGTGCCGGACGAGTTCGAGCCGTATGCGCAGCTCAAGGCGCTCGATCCGTATGGCGAGCTGCTGGCCGAAGCGAAGGTGTCGGCTGGGTTCAAGCTCAACAAGGCCAGCGCCGAACGCTGGGTCGCGTCGGGCTTCGACCGGCCGGCCTGAGCGCGCACGGCGCGCCGAAGCGCGCGTTCAGGCGCCGGCGCCCCGCTCCGCGCGCGCAAGCCGGCGCGCGGCCAGCTTGCGCCGCACGAGTTCCTCGAACTGCTGTGTCGCAACCTCCGGATCGCGCGCGGCGAGGCCCAGCAGGTTGCGCGCGAGCTGGATCGGCGTCAGCACGATGCCCCACGGCAGCCCCCACCAGCCGAGCGTGGCCGACGCGAGCAGCGCGACCGCCTGCTTCCTGCGCCCGCAACGGCGGCAGCACACGTGGCGCCGCGTCGCCCAGCGCGTGACGAACACGAGCGACACGACGCGATGCGACGCGTGGACGTCGACCGGCTGCCCTTCGCGCAGGCAGATCGGGCACGGCCCGTAGCGCCAGTCGTCGACGTACCGCCGCACCTTCGCGTCGGGCACCCGTTCGGCCTCGACGACGACCGGATGCGCCTGTGCGCATGCCGGGCTGCAATAGCGGCGGCCGTCGATCGACTGCCCGCCGACCAGGAACGTCCTGCCGCAGTGACTGCACTCTGCCACGATAACCTCGGATAAGCGTGATGCGCCGCGTGCCGGATGCGCGCCATCGATGCGCGCGTTCCGGCCGGGCCGTTTCATGTTTTAACGGCCGCCGCCGCGAGGTCTTGAGCGGTCGCGCGCGGCGGCGCGTCAGCTGTGCAGCCCGTGCGCGATCATCAGGCGGTACAGCGTCGCGCGCGAGATGCCGAGCTCCGCCGCGACGTCCGCGTGCTGGTGGCGGTGACGCAGCAGCGTATCCTCGATCGCGTGCCGCTCGGCCTGCCGGCGCGCCTGCGCGAGCGTCGGCGGCCGCAATGACGTGTACGCGCGCAGCTCGAGATCGGCGGCCGAGATCAGCGGGCCGTTCGTCATCACGACCGCGAAGCGGATCCGGTTGATCAGCTCGCGCACGTTGCCGGGCCACGGATAGTTGTGGATCGCCTCGATCGCGCACGGCGTGAAGCCGCGAATCCGGGACGAGCCGTCGTCGCGATAGCGGCGCAGCACGTCATCGGCGAGCAGCATGATGTCGCGGCCGCGCATGCGCAGCGGCGGCTCGTCGATACGCAGCACGCACAGGCGGTAGTACAGGTCGGCGCGGAATCGCCCGGCGTGCATCGCGGCCTCGAGATCGACGTGGGTCGCCGACACGATCCGCACGTCGACCGGAATCGACGCGAGGCCGCCGAGCCGCTCGATCTTGCCCTCCTGCAGGAACCGCAGCAGGCTCGCCTGGCTCTCGAACGGCATGTCGCCGATTTCGTCGAGAAACAGCGTGCCGCCGTGCGCGGCCTCGATGCGGCCGATCTTGCGCTGGTGCGCGCCGGTGAACGCGCCGCGCTCGTGCCCGAACAGTTCGGCCTGCAGCAGCGTCGCCGGGATGGCCGCGCAGTTCACGGCGACGAACGGCGCGTCGGCACGCGACGACTGCCGATGGATCGCCGCCGCCGTCAGCTCCTTGCCGGTACCCGATTCGCCGGCGATGAACACGCTCGCCTCGGTGTTCGCGACCTTGCGGATCGTCGCGAACAGGCGGCGCATCGCGTCGCACGCGCCGATCATCGCGCCGCCGGGCGGCGGCGCCTCCGCGGCCGGGTCGCCGTCCGCGAGCTTCAGCATCCCGTAGGCATGGCCGACGAGATAACCGATCGTCGTGTAGGCGGTCGCATTGCGCACGTAGTCGAAGCAGCAGCGGCGAATCAGGCGCGCGATCGTGATGTTGCGCAGCCGCTCGCCGTCGGCGAACGCGAGCCAGCCGACACGCGGGTCACGCAGCAACGCCTCGAACGACGCGACGTCCGGCGACGCGAAACTGTCGAAATCGACGATGCCCGCATGCGGCCGGTTCGCCTTGACGAGATTCAGCGCGTCGGCCACGGTTTTGGCGCGCCACACGTCCCAGCCGCGCGACGCGAGCACATCGACGAGCGCGGCATCGTGTTGCTGCGACAGGTAGACGAGTGGCCGCGACGGCGCGACGGGGTCGTGCCGGACCGCGATGAACGGCAGCGCGCTCATCTGCCGCTCGACATCTCGCGGGCCTGACATGCTCAACTGACAGCAATGGTTCACGATCGCCTCGCCGCATAAGGTGGTGTATCGGAGCGGCCGATGCTTGATCACGCATCGCGGGGCCCGTGGCCCCGTAGCGCCGCTCCGTCCTCGAATCGATTGCGCTATCGGCAGAACACGACGCGCTGCGTGTAGATCTGCGGCTCGATGACGGGCTTCGCCGATCCGTTGAGATCGTCGCGATAGGCGCGGTAGGTCTTGCCGTTGACCGTCACGTCCGCCGCGCGGGCCGTCTCTATCCTGTCGAGGCCGGTGTGCCGCCACTCGTTCACCCGGTCCGCCGCCGTGACGCTCGACTCGCCGGCGATCTTCTGCGTGATCGCGCTGCCGTCGCTCCACGGCTGCGTCCGCATGTCCTCCGTGTGCTGCATCGCGCCAACCGTCTTGCCGGTCGGCTTCGGCCCGTTCTGCGCGTCGAACGGCGCACCGCGCCCATACACCGGCGATTGCCACGACGGCGCATGACCCGCTTCCGGCATCATGTAGACCATCTGCGGATCGCCGATCATCATCATCGGCGCGCATGCGGTGTTGTCGGGACGGCCGAGCGTCGACAGCGCCTGCTGCACGCTCGCGGCGTTCGCGAGGGTCTGCTCGTTCAGGATGACGAAGACCGCGGGATTCTGGAAAACCGACTGCGCAGCGGCTTGCACGCTGGCCAGCAGCAAAGCGACCCAAAAGATCCTCATGATTGAGGCCTCCTTGCATCGTCGTCACGCAAAAAGAGGTGTTGACCTCGGGGATGGGAGCAACACCCGTCAAACCGGATAAGACTGTCGGGCATCGGGCCGGGCGGCTGCCGGGCGCCCCGTGCTCCGGCCGCCCGGCAGACCGGCCCGCATGCCTACGACGAGGTACTCGTCGAGATGACGGTCGGCGTTGGCGCGACCGGTGCAGCCGGTGCGGCCTGCTGGTCGACCGTGGCCGGCGGCAACGCTTGCGCCGGATCGGTCAGCGCCGGCATGCCGGCGGCTCGTGCAGCCGCTGTGCCAGCCGCTTCGACCGCGTCCGGCACGTTCGCGTCGGCTGCCGGCATGTCGGCGGGCGCCGCGGCAGCGGCAGGCTGCGCGGCCTCCGGTGCAGGCGCTTCGGCGGCTGCCAGCGGCGCCGGCTCGGCAGCCTTCGTATCGGCTGCCTTCGTATCGGCAGCCGGCGCCGCGGCGACGGCTGCCGCCGGCATCGGTTCGGCAACCGGCTCGCCTGCGGCTTGCACCGGGTCGGTCGTGGCCGGCATCGGCTCCGGTACCTTGTCGGCGACAGCCGGGGCAGGCTCGGGCGCTTTGTCGGCAACAGCCGGGGCAGGCTCGGGCGCTTTGTCGGCAACGGCCGGCGCAGGCTCGGGGGCCTTGTCGGCAACGGCCGGCGCAGACTCGGCCACCTTGTCGGCGACCGGTTGCGCGGGCTCCGGCGCCTTCGTCTCGGCAACCGGTGCGGCAGGCGCTGGCGATGCCTTGTCTGCCACAGCCGGCGCGACGATGACCGCTGCAGCCGGCACGGCAGCCATTGCGGCGGCCGGCACGACCGACGCTGCGGGCGCGGCGGCGGCGACTGCAGGCGTGGCAGCCGCTGCAAGTGTTGCCGCTGCCGGGACTGCGGCGGCAACCGTCGGCGCTGCAACAGCGGGGGCAGTGGCGGCAACGGCCGGAGCGGCGGCAACAGGCGCCGGTTTCGGCACCGGCACCGGCACCGAAACCGGCGCGGCGCGCATCGAAGCCGTCTCGATCGGGCGCGTCGGCGCGGATGCCGGCGCGGCGGAGCCGAGCGGCGGCAGGCCCATCCGGTCGCGCACGATCGGATCGCGATACTTGACGTCGTCCGCGACGGTCGCCTCCACGCTCGGCGCCACGTTCGAACGCGCGAGCGGCGCCGTCGTGCCCGGGCACAGGTGTCCGGTCGCTTCCACCGCGCGCCGGTTCGCATCGCTCTGGCACAGCAGCGCGAGCGCCACGTCGGTCAGCCCCATCGCACGGAATTCACGCGCATCGAGACGCCGCACGCACGCCTGGTCGACCAGCGTCGTGCCGCCCGTCGCGCCGAACCCCGGAAACGACACGCCGACGCTCACCGAGCCCATGCAGGTATCCGACAGCGTGGTCGTGAGGCCGGGCGCCTGGATCGACGGGTTCGTCTTGATCGTCTGCGTACCGGAGTAGTTGACGTTTTCCGAAGTCTGGGTGTTGTACGGGTTGGTGCCGGGCGCCCCGGACGACTGCAGCGAGTTCACGCTCTGCGGCGTCACGTTGCCGCCGGCCGTACTGGACGGCATCGTCACGTTGACGTTCACGCTCGAATTGCCGCTGCCGCGCACCCCGCTGCTGCTCGTGGCATTGCCGCCGCGCGAACTCGTGGTGTTCGTATTCGTATTCGTGCTCATGCTCGAACCACCGCCCTGGCTGATCGCGGTCGACGACGTCGACGACTGCGCGCTCGACGTCGAATCGGCGGTTTGCGCGTGGGCACCGATCGTGGTCATCGCGAACATCGCCGCACATGCCACCTTGATCCTGTTGCTGTTCATTTCACTCTCCGGACGAGGTTTGACCTCCGACCCAGGCAACCGTACTAATTCCCCTGAATGCCTTCAGTTTTCGCTGCTTCCCCGAACTGCTTCCAGCCGCTGCCCAGCTGGGACCACGGGCCGGCCGACATGCCCTGCCATTGCTGGGTGTCCGGTCCGCCGATGGCACTGCCCGACGAAAGCGTGTGTTGTTCTGACGGTTTGGTTGTCTGGTCAGGGTTGTTTGACGTCTGCATAGTCGATTGCCCACCATCGGCAGCACGGTCAGCGCCATACGCCGTCAGAGACGCGAACATCAGAGCGGCGGCAATCAGGTTCTGCTTCATGCCAACTCCTTACGTGACAACAGTGCGGAAAAGAGACCAGCGTCGCTGGGAAACTGGCCCCCCACATCTGACTAATGACTGCTCCCGGTCGCGCTCGAGTCGCCCTGGCTTCCGCCCGATGCGGACGGCGAGCCGGCCGGACCGGTACTCCACACGGTCGACGAGTTGGTGTGATTCGAGCCCGTGATCGCGCCCGACCCGCCACTGCCCGTCCACCCCGCGGCACCGGCGTTGGCCATGCCGTGGTCGTTCGCGCCCGTGGCCGTGTAGTGGTTCGCCCCGAGTACGATCGTGGCGGTCACCCCTCCCGAAAGCGCATTCGCGTTCTCGTTCGTCTTGCTGTTGCCAGCAAACGAGCCTGCGGCACCGATACCGCCGCCTGCCGCGAACGCGCCCCCGTTCGTGCCCGAACCACTGGCCGTCGAAGTCGAGTTGTGATACGCAGACGCCGTACCGGCGGAACCGGCGGGTGTCACGGTACTGCCTGCATTCGCGCCGGCCGTCGAAGTCGAATTGCTGGTATAGCTGCCGGAGCCGACCAGCACCGAACCGGAAACACCCGCCGCAACGGATTGCGTCTGATTGGTCGTGGACGATCCGGCCGCCAATGCAGCGGACGAAATGACGGTGAGCGCTGTCGCTAAAATGACTTTGGCTTTCATAGCAATTCCTTGCTGTGATGAAGTTCGACGGTGGCGGAGCCGGGCCTGCCCGCACGGGGCAAGGCCCGGCATCCGCACCGCCAGCCAATGACGAACGCTACGCGTCGCGGCTTAGTGGTGATACGTCCAGCCGATCGAGCCGGCGTTCGCACCGCTGCTGCCGCCAGCCTGCGCACCGCCGAAGCCGAAGCCGCCGACCGTCGACGTTTGCGTGTGGCTCGTATACGAGACCGAGCCGCTGCCGGGGCCGCCGGCAAGTGCGCCGGCTGCGCCGAGTGCCGCGCCGGAATCCGTCGCGGAGAAGTGGCCGAACCCGGTGACCCCGGCCATCGTCTGGCCACCGCTCGACGAATTGCTGCTCGACACCGTGCCGCTGCCGGCAAACGCTGCACCCGAGACCGCCAGAACTGCTGCTGCAATCAGAAGCTTCTTCATGGTCGACTCCATAACGGCGTGGAGAGAATGAGCATGGAAGATCGCACGCCATCGATCTTCCAGCCTCGAGCAATCCCTAAAAAATAAGGATCACTATCAAATCAAAAAACCATTGTTTTCTCGTAAATTTGCGACTTTGTTTTTTGACCAGCCGAATTCTAGTTTTATGTTTTTAAGTTGTCCAAAATTTATGAGTAGGTGTTTTCTATTATTTTTATGATTATTAAGTTGACTTCAAAACACCATTGACTTAATTAACCTAAAAGATGCGCACACCTTTCCAGCTCGCGATTTTCAATACCCCGTCGAAAACCGATGCCGGCACCGGCACCCGTTTCCGGAATTGAAAATCAGCGAATATATTGACTACCGCAAAATGCAGCGCCCGTTCGACATGCGCCCTTCATCCAGGCGATAACGGGCCTGCATTGCAGCCAGACGACATGTCTGCTCCCTGAGCTGACGAAGAAAGGCCTTCCAGATCATCCGGCCGACGCGCGTTCGATCTAGTCCGGCCGGCGCCGACACTGGCCCGGCGCGATCGAAACGGCTCTGCACGGTTGAAGAGGAATCGGCGCCAGGCTGTCCGGCACGAACAGCGTGGCCCACCCGGGAACGCTGAATGAGGTCGAGCGCCGCTGTCGCCGGGTTGCCGCACGAAACGACAACCGCTCCAGCACGCGGCGCGCGCGGAGGACGGGAAATCGGCAAGGCGCGACCGACGACGCTGGCACTGCGTCGCACGCGCTACCCCGATCATTCCGACTACCCCTTTGGTGCGCAAGAAACGCGCGGATCAAGCCACTGCTTATAGTGTTCATCGCCGCTTCCCCGACTGGCTTATGACGAACGGGCCGCCTCCACATCGTTGTTGCATCGTGTCGACCATTCGCCGGTGCGTTCACTGTCGCAAACCGCATGCCATGCGATATTCCACCGAGCATTGCGTGCGGCATGCGGCCGCCAGGTCCGACCATTTCGCCCGGAACGGCATTTTTTTGTTTCAGGAATGTATCGCGATAACGGGGCGCTCGTTGCAGCGATCATTGAACACTGTGACGTAATGCCGTGATTTGACGGACGAATCCGGCGCGCCAAGGCGCCCCGAGCCCCCCTGCGAACGGTTGTTTCATAATTGAGAAGCGTTCCCGTATGCATGGCCGGCGGTTCACGCGTTTGTGCTGACAAACCGCGTGTTGCGGCATGCCGGCAGCCGTTCAGTACCCCGGCGAACGGGATCCGGTCGCTCGATGCTCGACGCCGAACGGCCGCCGATACGGCCGGAACACGGGTTCGCCCTAAAATACGAAACGGATTTGATTCATCCGTGAAAACGCCCACACGATCATGCGGTGAAAAACGCTGCCATCCGTCGGGTTGCGGGCGTAACAATTAAAACAAATAAAAACGCGCGATCCCGAAAAATCGGGCGCAGTCATTTTTTCATTTCCACTCGACCCACCTTTCACCCATGAAGCGCAGACGATCGATTCATCGAATAGACGTCTTCCTTGAGTTATCCGCTTGAGTCTCGTCACTGAAACATTTCGATTCAAAACAGCTTTCACGCCTTCAATCTCGTAAAAGCTTGATCTATCGCGCGTTTCGCCGCATCGAACCGTATCGATCCAGCAATCGCCGCCCGTGCTTCCCTGTCCTCAAGACTCACGCGTGAGACACAAACGTGCGTGCCAAACGATCACGATGCGGCGCATGCCCGCATGCAGCGGGACGGAGCGCATGCGCGACGCCGTCGAGCAAATCGACGTGTGGTTCCTGGAGATGCTCGACGAAGGAGCAAGCCATGAATGCGCTGAGTCGTCGTGCTCAAGCTCGGCTCAAAGCCGGCGCTCGATATCGATGCCCGTCAGCCCAGCAGCTCCTTCTTCCGCAGATGCACGACGTCGCGCATCGGCGGCGCGCCGAACAGCCGGCTGTATTCGCGGCTGAACTGCGACGCGCTTTCGTAGCCGACGACAGCCGCCACCGACCCGACGTCGCCTCCCTGCCGCAGCAACAGCCGCCGCGCCTCGTGCAGCCGCAACTGCTTCTGGTACTGCAGCGGGCTCAGCGTCGTCACGTGCTTGAAATGATGGTGCAGCGACGACACGCTCATGTTGACCGCCTGCGCGAGCGACTCGACGCGCATCGGCTCCGCGAAGTGATCGCGGATCCATTCGATCGCACGCGCGATCCGGTGCGTCTGGCTGCCCGCGATCGCCATGTGCCGCAGCCGCGTGCCCTGCCCGCTCGTCATCAGCCGGTACAGCACTTCCTTCTCGATCAGCGGCGCGACGACCGCGATGTCCGCCGGCGTATCGAGCAGCCGCAGCAGTCGCAGCGCCGCATCGAGCAGCGGCGGCGTCAGCTCCGCCAGCGCGATCCCCTCGCCTTCCGGGCCTGCTTCGGGCTCGGGCAGCCGCATCTCGGCCGCGAGCTCGACGATGCGCTGCGGATCGAGCGTCAGCGACAGGCACAGGTACGGCGCCTCCGGCGTTGCACGCGTCACGCGCGAGAGGATCGGCAAGTCGATCGACGTAATCAGGCAATTCTGGGTGTCGTATTCGTAGGCCTGGCCGGCCACGATCACGCGCTTCGCGCCCTGCGCGGCGATCACCAGCGCGGCGCGCGACACGCCGCAGCCCAGATCGACCGGCCGCGTGTGCCGATGCAGCATCAGGCCCGGCACGGCCGTCGAATGCGAGCCGTCCGCCGGCGCGAAACGGCCGATCAGCGACGCCAGTTCGCGCCGCCCGGATTCGCGCGACGCCACGATATCGGTCATGTCCATGACGCATCCTCGAATGATTTCCCGTGTCGCGCGAGCATAGCGAAACGGCCAGCAGCGTGCCGGGGATTTGCAGGATTGTTCAATAAATTTGCAGGATTGGGTAGACGCAAAAAGCGGCTGCTCGCGCACACTCCCGGCTAACCTGCCCGTAAGGCGGGTTTTCCCCATGGAGACATAAAAATGCCTACCTCGTTTGTCCTGAACGGCAAAAACGTCACGCTCGACGCCGATCCGTCGATGCCCGTCCTCTGGGCGATTCGCGAACACGCGGGACTGACCGGCACGAAATTCGGCTGCGGCATGGCGCAGTGCGGCGCGTGCACGAT
>Ga0268257_1001000_pt1 | contig 27174 bp, 21 predicted proteins | sample AgamicAtPrz_FD_200249 | JGI IMG/M metagenome (GOLD analysis project Ga0268257, IMG submission 200249) | Agave microbial communities from Guanajuato, Mexico - At.P.rz (v2) (version 3) | ecosystem: Host-associated > Plants > Phyllosphere > Phylloplane/Leaf | place: Guanajuato, Mexico | collected... | reverse complement strand
GCCTGATCGATCAGATAGTTCTGCACCTCGCCGGTCAGCGCGAGACGCCGGTTGGCATCGGTCTCGGCCGCGATGGCATCGAACAGGCGGTTGAGCTTGCCGTCCTCGAAGGACTTGACCTTCTGGCTCACACCGCCTTTTTGCAGCAGCACATTGCGGTTGCTCGGGTAGTAATTGCTCTTGATCACGTCGGGATCGGCGCGGCCCACCATGCCCGGCAGCACGCCGGTCTTGTCGGGGTCCAGTGTGTCCACCGTGCGGCTGCCCGAGTCTCCGGCCAGCACATTGAGCTTGATGCCCAGCCTGGCCCATTGCTGGGCCACGAGCTGCAGGGTTTCCTTGTTCTGCGGCTGGGGCAGGGATTCGTAGGTCGAGAGCACGAAGTCCTGGCCGTTCTTCTGGCGTAGGCCGTTGGCGCCCAGGCTCCAGCCGGCCTCGTCGAGCAATTGCCTGGCCCTGGCCTCGTCAAAGACCAGCTTGGCCGACAGGTCCACATAGCCGGCTGCCGTGGAAGCGATCACCGAACGTGCCTGCGGGTAGCGCGGCGAGAAGAGGGTTTCGACGATCTCCTTGGTATTGGTGCCATGCAACAGGGCCTGGCGCACCTTGAGATCGGCCACCAGGGCGTTGTCGGGACGGATGGCGATGCTGTTGTTCACGCCGCGCGTGGACGGCGCGTAGATGCTGAACTTCTGTTGCTCCACGCGCTTTTCGTCATAGGCCTGGACCTGGCGGATGAAGCCGGCCTGGCCGGCCAGCAGTGCGCCTATGCGCACGCTGTCCTCGGGTGTGACGATGAACTTGACTTCATCCAGGCGTGCGCGGCCCTGGTGGGCCAGCCTGGCGGGGCCCCAGGCGTAGTCCTGGCGTGCCTTGAGCACCAGCTCCTTGCCCAGGGTCTCGCTGGCCACCACGAAGGGGCCCGAACCTATGATGCGCGTGGCATCGCCAAGCTCCTCGAACGGACGATCCAGCGTGGCCGGCGAGACCAGGCCCGAGCCGATCACCGAAGTGCCCTGGAGAAAGCCCGGCGAGGGCTTTTTGAAGAAGAACTTCACGGTCAGCGGATCGACGACTTCGCTGCGTTCGTAATTGTTGATGACCTCGGAAACCGGCTGCTTGAGCGCCTTGTTGCCCAGACCGTAGGTATCGAAGTTGCGCGCCACGGCGGCCGCGTCCAGCGGTGATCCGTCCGAGAAGCTCACGCCGGAGCGCAGCTTGAAGCTGTACTCGGTGGCATCGGCGTTCACGGTCCAGGATTCGGCGATCCAGGGCTGGATCTCCAGCGTCTCGGGGTCCTGGTAGGTCAGCTTGTCCGTGATCTGGTTGAGCACGCCGCCGTTGGGATAAAAGCCGCCGGCAGGCGGATAGAGGTTGGTGTGTGCCTGCTGTTCGAGATAGACCAGGGTGCCGCCCTGGACCGGTTCCGCCGAGGCGCCGGCCTGGGCCGTGCCTGATTGCCTGGAGCAGCCGGCCAGCAGCATGCTGCCCGTCAGTACCGCCACTGCGGCCCATAGGGCGCGGCGTCGGGCCGGCTTGTTCACCGGCTGTTTTATCGATGGATCCGTCTGCGAAGGGAAAAACACGTTCATACCTCGTCGCCGCATGGCGTTGAAAACTCAGGCGCCGGACGCATCGCCGCAGCGACCGACCGGATTCATGGTTCTCATGCTATCGACACCAAATATTCGTGTTCATATATTGAGTAGCATCGTTATGCGAAAAACAACTAAGAGGTGCGAGGTCGCATATTTGCAAAGCGCATAAGCGCAGACGAATTCCTTTGTTGGCCCGGCGCGCCGATCTCACAACAATGGCCTGGCATTCCTCTATCGAAAGCCCGCTCATGAGTCATCTCAACGAATATCTTTCCGAAAAACGCGCGGCCGTGCTGGCACGCAGCGCCGCCATCGAGGCGGGTACGGCCCAGGCCGCCAGACTCAAGGCCAGCGTGCGTGCCGAGGGGCGCAGCGGCGTGCGTCGTCTGCGCATCCGCGAACACCAGGTCATCAGCGACAGCCCGCCCGACTTCGCGGGCTACAACCTCGGTCCGAGCTCGCCCGAGCTGCAACTGGGCGTGCTGGGCACCTGCGTGACCCATATCTTTCTGATCCAGGCGGCCGAGCGCCAGGTGCCGCTGGAGAGCCTCGAAGTCGAGGTCACGGGCGTCATAGACCCGCGCGGCGGCAAGCCCGGCCATGAGGCGACGCCGATCTGGCCGCACGATATCGGCTATACCGTGCATATCGATTCGCCAGCCAGCCGCACCGAGATCGATGCGCTGTTCGAGGCCGTGGAGCGAAGCTGCCCCATCCTCAACCTGCTGCGCAACCCCCAGTCCATCCGCGCCGAGGTGCGCCATACCGACTCCAGCGCGCCCGAGCGCCTGGCGGCCTGAGAACCTCTAGAAAGACTTTTGCATGAGCCTGCCACTCGACCATATCGTCATCGCGGTCCGGGACCTGGAGCACACGATTGCCGACTACCAGTCCCTGGGTTTCAACGTGCTGCGCGGCGGCGAGCACCCGGGCCGCTCCACGCACAACGCCCTGGTGGTCTTTGCCGACGGCGCCTATTTCGAACTCATTGCCTGGCGTGCGCCAGCGCCCGAGGAGCGCTGGTGGCAGCAGCTGCAGCAGCACGGCGAGGGGCTGGTCGACTTCGCGCTGCTGCCCTCCGAGACCGGCGCCGTGGTGGCGGCGGCCCAGGCGCGCGGCCTGAACTATGAAGCGCCTTATGAGGGCGGACGTCTGCGTCCCGATGGAGAGCAGCTGCGCTGGCGCAATGCACGCGCCCACAGCCAGGATCTGCCGTTTCTGTGCGGCGACCTGACGCCGCGTGCCTTGCGCGTGCCCGAAGGTCAGGCCCGGGTGCATCCCAATGGCGTGACCGGCGTGGCGCGCCTGGAAGTAGCGGTGAAGGACCTGCAGGCCAGCCTGGCGCGCTGGCGGGCATTGCTCGGCGAAGGCGTGGATGTCAGCGCGCTGCGGGTCTCGGCCGACGGCAGCACGCAGCAGGTATCGCTGGGTCTGGGCACCACCGAGCTGGTGTTGGCGGCACCCGTACAGGCTGCAGGCCTCCTGGCCCAAAGACTGGCCACTCGCGGCGAAGGACCTTATGCGGTCGTGCTGTCGGTGCCGCAGCAGGCGGTAGCAGGGGAACTGGACGAAGTTGCCACCCACGGGGTGCGCATTGAACTGACACTGCATTCCGGCAGCGAGCTGGAAACCGCCGCCGCCTAGGCCCAATAACAGGGGCGCTAGAATAGCGCCCCCGCTGACACCCATGCCCACTTCGGTGGGCGTTTTCGTTGCGGCCGCGTCAGCCTTTGCGGGCCGTTGCGGTGCAGCGCCACCTTTCATGACCACAGCTCTCACGCCTGCCACTCTGGGCATCGATTTCGGAACCTCCAACTCTGCTGCTGCCTATCGTCTGCCTGGCAAGACCGCAACTTTGCTGCCTCTGGAAGGGGCTGCCACCGGCATGCCCACGGCGCTGTTCTTCAATACCGAAGAGCACAGCACGCATTTCGGCCGCGATGCCATGCAGCAGTATCTGGCGGGCGAGGAAGGGCGCCTGATGCGTTCGCTCAAAAGCCTGCTGGGCAGCAGCCTGTTGCTGGAAAAGACCGCGGTGCACGAGCAGCTCGTCAGCTACCAGGACATCATCGCGATCTTTCTCAAGCGTGTGGCCGATCAGGCACGCCAGGCGCTGGACGGGCGTCTGCCCGAGCGTGTGGTGCTGGGGCGTCCCGTGCATTTTGTCGACGAACACCCGGAGCGAGACCGTCAGGCTCAGGATGCCCTGGCCGCTGCGGCGCGCGCCGCTGGCCTGGGCGAAGTCAGCTTTCAGCTGGAGCCGATTGCGGCGGCGCTGGATTACGAGCAGCGCCTGAGCGAGGAGCAACTGGTGCTGGTGGTCGATATCGGCGGTGGCACCTCGGACTTCACGGTGGTGCGTCTGGGTCCGCAACAGGCCGGGCATGCCGACCGCACCGAGGACATTCTGGCCACCACCGGCGTGCATATCGGAGGCACGGATTTCGACCATCGCCTCAACGTGGCCCAGGTCATGCCCCTGCTGGGCTACAAGCACATCGGCCCCAGCGGGCGCGAGGTGCCCAGCAGCGTGTTCTTCGATCTCTCCACCTGGCATCTGATCCAGTGGCTGTACACGGCCAAAGCCCTGGCTTCGGCGCGCGGTCTCAAGAGCGATTACAGCGATCCGCAGCTGCACCAGCGCCTGATGAAGGTGCTGGATTGGCGCGAAGGCCATAGGCTGGCCGATGCGGTGGAGCAGGCCAAGATTGCAGCTTCGCAAAGCCATGCGGCCTCGGCCATAGCGCTGGACTGGCTGGAGCAAGACCTGCCGGCGGCCATCTCCCCGGAGCTTCTGCAGGAGCAGTTGCAGGCCTTGCTGCTGCAGGTCGTTGAATGTGCGCAGGACTGTGTGCGCCAGGCCGGCGTCGCGGCGCCAGACGCCATCTATCTCACCGGCGGCTCGTCGGCCCTGCGTACCCTGCGCGATGCGCTGCGCGTCGCTTTCCCCGATGTGCCGCAGGTCGAAGGTGACCTGTTTGGTGGCGTGGCAACCGGTCTGGCCTACGCTTGAGTCGCAACCAGGCTTCCCCAAACGGGGGCTGCGGGGCAGCCCTTGCCAGGCGTCTCTGGTTTGTACCGCGCCCGGTTGACGTAGTTATTCCTCTTCGGCGGCCCGCTTGAGTTCCAGCGCCCGGTCGTAGAGCGTGTTGCGACTGGCCCCAGTGATTTCGGCGGCCAGTTTCACGGCCGTCTTGGTCGGCAACTCGGCCAGCAGCAGCTTGAGCACACGCTCGGCCTCGCCCGATTCCTGCTGCACTGCCACGGGGTGCAGCACGATGGCGAACTCGCCCTTGACGCGCTGCGGCGAGGCCTGCAGCCAGGCTGCCAGCTCGTGGGCCGGCATGCTGGCGATGTCTTCAAACTGCTTGGTGATCTCGCGCGCCAGCGTGACGCGACGCTCGCCCAGCAGGGCCAGAGCCTGGGCCAGCTCGATGATGCGGTGCGGTGCTTCCAGCAGCACGGTGCAACGCGGCTGGTCGGCCAGCTTCTGCACGGCGGCCAGTCGTTCGGCATTCTTGGTGGGCAGGAAGCCGGCAAACAGAAAGCCGCCTTCGCCCTGTGCCGGCGTGACGGCGCCGGCCACGCTGATGGCCGATGTCACGCTGCTGGCGCCGGGCAGCGGAATGCTGCGCAGACCCACGGTCTGCAGCGCCGCGCACAGGCGCGCGCCCGGGTCGCTGACGCCGGGAGTGCCGGCATCGCTGACATAGGCGATGCGCTGGCCTTGCTGCAGGCGCTCGATCACCTGCTGGGCGGCTTCTGCCTCGTTGTGCTGGTGCACGGCCAGCAACTGGTTGCCGGGTCGGTCCAGCCCGTAGCTGCGCAGCAGGCCCTGGGTGTGGCGCGTGTCTTCGCAGGCGATGCAGTCCACGATCTGCAGTACATGCAGCGAGCGCAGGCTGATATCGGCCAGATTGCCAATCGGCGTCGCCACCACATACAGGGCTCCCTGCGGATAATGCTGGGAAGCGGCCGCGTCATGTGCGGCAGTCAGTGCAGAGGCGAAAGAGGTAGTCAATGGATTTCCTTGGAAAGCGGCCCAAGCCGGCGCAAAGCACAACCGCACGCGGGCAACAGGCCGAGGATGCCGCGTTGGCGCATTTGCAGACGCGGGGCCTGAAGCTTGTCGAGCGCAATTATCGGACGCCGGGCCGTGGTGGCGGCGAAATCGACCTGATCCTGCGTGACCGCGACGGGTCTTTGGTGTTCGTCGAAGTCCGCAGTCGCAACACCGAGCGCTTCGGCGGTGCCGGCGGCAGCATCGGCCGCCTCAAGCAGCAGCGCATCGTGCTGGCCGCCAGATACTATCTGATGAGGCTTGCGGCAGCGCCGCCATGCCGCTTTGATGTGGTGCTGGTCGACAGCTCCGGGAACCCGATGCGCATCGAGTGGCTCCAAGCGGCATTCGAGGCGCTTTAGTCGCCGCGTCATAGTTGTGCGCAACACTGATGCGCAAATAACGGTTTGCTACCAAAGAGATAACAGGTGGCGGGTATCATCGGGCCTCCATGCTAGAGCAACGAATTCAACAGCATTTCATCGACAGTGCCGACCTGAAGTACCAGGCCGCCCAGGCGCTGAGCCAACCTATTGCTTCCGCCGTACAGGCCATGCTGGCCTGTGTGACGGGCGGCGGCAAGGTGCTGGCCTGCGGTACGGGCGTTTCGGCCAGCGATGCCCAGTTATTTGCCTCCCTGTGCGTGACAGGGTTCGAGCGCGATCGTCCCGAGCTGGCGGCCGTGGCCCTGACTTCCGATGGCGGCCTGCTGGGCAGCGTGGGAGCCACGGGCTCGGGCGGCAATGCCAGCCAGTATCTGGCGCGTCAGGTGCGGGCGCTGGGGCAGCCCGGCGATCTGCTGCTGCTCATGTCGGTGACCGGCAACGACACGGCTGTGCTGGAGGCTCTTGAAGCCGCCCACGAGCGCGACATGATGGCCGTGGTGCTGACAGGCCGCACCGGCGGCAATCTGGCCACCGCCGTGCGCGAGACCGATGTACTGATCTGCGTGCCCCACGACCGTGCGGCGCGCGTGCGCGAAACCCATACCTTGATCCTGCACTGTCTGGCCGATGGTGTGGACTCTCAACTGCTTGGTGACCAGGAGATGCCTTTATGAAGTTGAAGTGGACCCGTGTTGCATGTGCGGCCCTGACTGTTGCCGCTCTGGGCGGTGCCTTGAGCGGTTGCGTGGCTCTGGTGGGCGGCGGTGCTGCCGTGGCGGGCATGTCGGCAGTGGACAGGCGTACCACCGGCACACAGGTTGAGGACCAGGGCATAGAGCTGCGTGCCGGCAATCGCATCAGCGAGGTGATGGGCGACAAGGCTCGCGTCAGCGCCACCAGCTACAACCGTGTGGTGTTGCTGACCGGCCAGGCAGGCAATGCGACGGACAAGGCGACCATCGAGAAGCTGGTGCGCGAACAATCCACCGTGCGTCAGGTCTATAACGAGATCGAGGTCGCGCCTTTCACGGCCACTCTGGGTCAGCGCTCCCAGGATTCTCTGATCACGACCAAGGTCAAGGCCAGTCTGGTCAACGCCAAGGACATTTCATCCTCGGCCATCAAGGTCGTGACCGAGAACAACGTGGTCTATCTGATGGGCATAGTTACGCCGCGCGAATCCAAGCGGGCTGCCGAGATCGCTCGTGGCGTCAACGATGTGAGCAAGGTTGTGCGCCTGTTTGAGGTCATCTCCGAAGATGAGCTGGCAGCAGCAACATCCAAGGCCGCCCCTGTGGTCGAGGATCGCTCCAGCATGAACTGAGGTGAACTGACGGTCACAAAAAAGCCGGACTCGAGTCCGGCTTTTTTCATGGCGCAGCGGCTCAGCGCAGGCGCTGGATCAGGCTGGAGGTATCCCAGCGATTGCCACCCATGGCCTGTACATCGGCATAGAACTGGTCCACCAGCGCGGTGACGGGCAGGCGTGCGCCATTGCGCTGGGCCTCGGCCAGCACCAGCCCCAGATCCTTGCGCATCCAGTCCACGGCAAAGCCGAAGTCGAACTTTCCCACGGCCATGGTCTTGCCGCGATTGTCCATTTGCCAGCTCTGGGCGGCTCCCTTGCCGATCACATCGAGGACTTTCTCAACGTCCAGGTCGGCACGAAGGCCAAAGGCGATGGCTTCGGACAGGCCCTGCACCACACTGGCCACGCAGATCTGATTGACCATCTTGGTCAGCTGACCGTTGCCGCAGGCGCCCATATAGGTGAAGGCGCGCGAGAAGGCATCGGCCACAGGGGCCACCTGGTCGAACACATCCTGATCGCCGCCGCACATGACGGTGAGCTGGCCGTTGACCGCCCCGGCCTGACCGCCCGATACTGGGGCATCGATAAAGTGCAGGCCGCGTTTGCGTGCTTCTGCATACAACTCGCGTGCCACCTGGGCCGAGGCCGTGGTGTGATCGACAAAGATGGCGCCAGGCTCCATGCCTGCAAAGGCGCCGTCGTCGCCCAGCACAATGGAGCGCAGGTCGTCGTCGTTGCCCACGCAGGAGAAGACCATGCGTGCGCCCTTGACGGCTTCGCGGGGCGTGGCCGCATGGCTGCCGCCTGGGAATTCCTCGGTCCAGGCTTCGGCCTTGGCAGCCGTGCGGTTGTAGACCGTGACCTGATGGCCAGCCGCAGCCAGGTGCCCGGCCATGGGATAGCCCATGACACCCAGGCCCAGAAAGGCCACGGGAGTGGAAGCGCAAGCAGCGTAGCTGCGGGAGGCGATGGTGGCTGTGCTCATGAAATCCTCTAAGACTTGGTGCGAAACAGTTCGATCATGGTAGCGCCGGAGTGCATGGCCGTGGCTGACAGCAGGGGCCTGGGCGGCCCGCCACGCAGCAAAACCCGCGCTCCTCCTGTGGGAAGAGATGCCAGCGCCTTGGGCTTAGACGATGGTCAGGTGTTCGGTGCCGGCCGCCAGGTCCAGAGTCCGGGCACGCTGGCTGTTGAGCTTGATCTGCAGACGCAGGTCGTTGACCGAGTCTGCATTGCGCAGCGCGTCTTCATAGGTGATGAGATTGGACTCGAACAGGTCGAACAGCGCCTGGTCAAAGGTCTGCATGCCGATGTTGCGGCTTTTCTTCATGATCTCCTTGATCTCGACGACTTCGCCCTTGAAGATCAGGTCGGCGATCAGCGGCGAGTTGAGCATCACTTCGATGGCGGCGACACGGCCCTTGCTGTCCTGCTTGGGGATCAGGCGCTGGGAAATGATGGCCCGCAGATTCAGCGACACGTCCATCAGCAGTTGCGGACGGCGCTCTTCGGGGAAGAAGTTGACGATACGGTCCAGCGCCTGGTTGGCACTGTTGGCGTGCAGCGTGGCCAGACATAGATGCCCGGTTTCAGAGAACGCAATCGCGTGCTCCATGGTTTCGCGGTCACGGATTTCGCCCATCAGAATCACATCGGGCGCCTGGCGCAGCGTGTTCTTGAGCGCGGCTTCCCAGCTTTCAGTGTCCAGTCCCACCTCGCGTTGCGTGACCACGCAGTTCTTGTGCGGATGCACGAACTCCACGGGATCTTCCACGGTGATGATGTGGCCGAAGGAGTTTTCATTGCGCCAGTCCACCATGGCGGCCAGCGTGGTGGACTTGCCCGAGCCCGTCGCGCCGACCAGGATGCACAGGCCGCGCTTGGTCATAGTCACTTCCTTGAGCACCTGCGGCACGCCCAGGCCGTCAATCGTGGGCAGGGTGCTGGGAATGGTACGCAGCACCATGCCGACCTTGCCCTGCTGCATGAAGGCGTTGACACGGAAGCGCCCCACACCGGCAGGCGAGATGGCGAAGTTGCACTCCTTGGTGTGTTCGAAGTCCGCCACCTGCCTGTCGTTCATGATGGAACGCGCCAGGGCCAGCGTATGCAACTGGTTCAGCGGCTGGGGCGAGACCTTGGTGACCTTGCCGTCAATCTTGATGGCGGGCGGAAACTCTGCAGTGATGAACAGGTCGCTGCCGTTGCGGCTGACCATGAGCTTGAGCAGATCGTTGATGAATTTACTGGCCTGATCGCGTTCCATGATCGTTCCTTGAGGCAGCGTCAAAATTGGCAGAGCCCAAGTGAGAGACGCCGAGCAAGAGCCGCCTCGCGGCGAGGGCGTCGTCCCCCTGGGGGGAAGCGGCAAAGCCGCTCAGGGGGGAGGCATCATCCAGGAAAATTCTCGGGAATCTTCGCCTTGCTGCGCGCTTCGGCCGGGCTGATGAGGTTGCGGCGCACCAGATCGGTCAGGTTCTGGTCCAGAGTCTGCATGCCCATGTTCTGGCTGGTCTGAATGGTGGAGTACATCTGTGCCACCTTGGCTTCTCGGATCAGGTTTCGGATGGCGGGCGTGCCCAGCATGATCTCGTGTGCGGCCACACGGCCCTGGCCGTCCTTGGTCTTGCACAGCGTCTGCGAGATCACGGCCTGCAGCGACTCGGACAGCATGGCGCGCACCATTTCCTTTTCCTCGGCCGGGAAGACGTCGATGATACGGTCGATGGTCTTGGCGGCCGACGAGGTGTGCAGCGTGCCGAACACCAGGTGACCGGTTTCGGCCGCCGTCATGGCCAGACGGATGGTTTCCAGGTCCCGCATTTCGCCGACCAGGATCGCGTCCGGGTCTTCACGCAGCGCGGACTTCAGCGCTGCCGCAAACGACAGCGTCATGGGGCCGACTTCGCGCTGGTTGATTAGGCATTTCTTGGACTCGTGCACGAATTCGATGGGGTCTTCCACCGTCAGGATGTGGCCGTACTCGGTCTCGTTGAGATAGTTGACCATGGCGGCCAGCGTGGTGGACTTGCCCGAACCCGTGGGACCGGTCACCAGCACCAGACCACGTGGCTTCAGGGCCAGGTCGGCGAAGATCTTGGGAGCGTTGAGCTGCTCCAGTGTCAGGATCTTGCTGGGAATGGTACGGAACACGGCCGCCGCGCCGCGGTTCTGGTTGAAGGCATTGACACGAAACCGGGCTAGGCCTTCAATCTCGAACGAAAAGTCCACTTCCAGAAACTCTTCGTACTGCTTGCGCTGGGCATCGCTCATGATGTCGTAGACCATGGCGTGCACGGTCTTGTGGTCCAGCGGATCGATGTTGATGCGGCGCACATCGCCGTGGACGCGAATCATGGGGGGCAGGCCTGCCGACAAATGCAAGTCCGAAGCCTTGTTCTTGACACTGAATGCCAGCAATTGCGTGATATCCACGGAGATCCCTCTCTGGTTTGATACTCTGGCGCCAATTATGACGACGATTGAAAACAATCTGGGGCAGATTCATGCCCGCATGGCAGCCGCTTGCGCCAGTGCAAGCCGGCCCGTGACATCGGTGCAACTGCTGGCCGTTTCCAAGACCTTCGGCGCGGATGTGGTGCGCGAGGCGGTGCTGGCCGGCCAGCGCAGCTTTGGCGAGAACTATATCCAGGAGGCCGTGGAGAAAATTGCCGCGGTGCGCGCCATGCAGCTGGCGGGCGGCGAGGCGCTGCAGTGGCATTGCATAGGCCCCATTCAGAGCAACAAGACGCGGCTGGTGGCCGAGAATTTCGACTGGGCCCAGACCGTGGACCGGCTCAAGATCGCCGAGCGTCTTTCGGCCCAGCGTCCGCAGGGCATGGCACGGCTCAATGTCTGCATCCAGGTCAATGTGGATGGCGGCACCACCAAGTCCGGCGTCATGGCCGAGCAAGCCCTGGAGCTGGCCCAAGCCATGGTGAAACTGCCCAATCTGCAGCTGCGCGGCATCATGAGCATTCCTGATGATGCCCCTGATTTCGAGGCGCAATGCGCAGTCCACAAAAAGGCCAGAGCTGTTTTTGAGTCCATCAAGGCCAGCGGTCTCGCGGGGCTGGAGTATTTCGACACGCTGTCCATGGGCATGACCGGCGATCTGGAGGCCGCCGTGGCAGCAGGCAGCACCATGGTGCGCGTGGGCAGCGGAGTGTTTGGGAAGCGGAGCTACACCCCCTGAGCGGCTGCGCGCCTAGGCGGCCCCGCCTTCCCCTCTCTCTACGCGCTGCGCGCTAGGGGAGGGGGACGACACCCTCGGTGCGGGGCGGCCCTTCCTTGGTGTCTCTGCGTTGGTCCGCGCTGGTATCAGACCGCTTAGGCCATGCCATACCGCACAGGAGATTGTGCTCAAGGTCGTTTCATCTGGCACTCCGTGGGTAGATCAAGCTGCTGGGCGGAATAGACGGCATCGGTTCTGAAGCCGTAGTTCGTGCCTTCCCAGCCGGTCTTGACCAGCTTGCCGTCCACGGGGGCGATGGTGTTGACGACCTGGGGCAGCAGCAACTGGTGGTCCTTGCCGCGCATCTTGACGGGGCCGAAGACGGTGTCCATGGACATGTCCTCCATGGCCTTGGCAATTTTCACGGGCTCGGTGGACTGGGCCTTGGCCATGGCAGCGGCCAGCATGCGCAGCACAAGATCCATGCGCGGGGCCAGAAAGTCCTGGTTCATCCTGGCCTTGTACTCCTTGGCCCGGACATCGGCCTGAGCACGGTCGGCCATGCCGGGATGCCATTCCGCGACCCAGGTCACCTGGCCTATCTTTGCCTGGGAAATCGAGGTCACGGTGCCCGGAAAGCCGCCAGCGCTGTGGTTGAAGTAGCGCAGGTTGTAGCCCGAGTCGCCGGCGGACTTGAGCAGCAGAGCCAGGTCCTGGCCCCAGTTGCCGGTGATGACGGAATCGGTGCCGACTTCCTTGATCTTGGCCACATAGGGTGCAAAGTCCTTGATGCGGCCCATGGGGTGCAGGGTCTCGCCGACAAACTGGATATCCGGGCTTGCCTTGCCGACCATGCTGCGCCCGAAGCTGGCCCATTGCTTGCCATGGGCATAGTCCTGGTTGAGCAGAAAGACTTTGCGGATCTCGGGCTGGGTCTTGATGTAGTTGGCAATGGCCTGCATGCGCATGGCAGTGTTGGCATCGAACATGAAATGCCAGAAGCTGCAGGACTTGCCGGTCAGCTCGGGATCGATGGAGCTGTGGTTGAGTATCAGCACCTCCTTGCCCGGGTTGCGCTGGTTGTAGCGCGATGCCGCCTGCACCAGCGCCGTGACCACCGATGAGCCCGAGCCCCCCGTCACCACCACGCGTGCGCCCTGATCAATGGCGGCCTGCAGCGCGCTCTGGCTCTCCTGGGCCGAGAGCTTGCTGTCGAACTGCAGCAGCTGGAACTTGGCGCCGTTGTAGAGGCCGCCCTTGGCATTCACGTCATCGACAGCGTAGAGCACATGGTTGCGCATGACTTCACCCACATTGGCAAACGGGCCGGAGAGCGGGTCGATGAACGCGATCTTGAACGGCTCTGCCGTCTGGGCGGATACGGTGCCGGCACACAGGCTGGCAGCCAGCGCAAGGACTGAGAAGCGAACTGACATGGTTTTGTCTCCAGGAGTTGGAATGGCGCCTTGGCCTTCGAGGCTCTCAGCTGGCGCTGTTGGTGGTGGATGAAGCGCTCTTGCGGCGCCTGGGGGGCGAAGGGTTCTGCGCTGCTGGCGCCGGTGCGGCTCTGGCCGCGCGTTTGCGCGCAGGGGTCGCAGCAGTGCGCAGGCCCAGTACGCGTGAGGCCAGATCGGTGAGCTCGACCACCATCTCGGCCGGGCCCAGCTTGCCGTCAGGCTGATACCAGTTGTAGAGAAAGCCGGGCAGACTGCAGGCCGCCTGGGCTGTAATGCGGGTGTCGCGGAAATCGAAATGCCCGCTGGCGCGGCCTTCGTCGAGCAGGGCGCAGAACTGCTTGTAGAACTGCTGGGCCACATTGCGCGATGCCTTGAGATAGGCGGGGCTGAAGGCCTGTGGCTCGCGGTAGGGGAAGAAGCCCGCCGGGTAGTGCGCAATGGTGGCGGCAATCAGACGCTGCAGGCCGTCAATGGCTTTTTCATGCGCGGGGCGCGGGTCGTCGGCTGCAAAGTCCAGCACCGTGAAGCAGGCCTCGGTCGGTGCCCAGCACAGGGTTTCGAAGATCTCCTGCTTGTTGCGGAAGTAGTAGTAGACAAAGGGCTTGGTCACGCCCAGCGCCTGCACGATCTGCTCGATGGTGGTGTTGGCATAGCCATAGCGGTCGAACAGGGCTTCGGCGGCCTTGAGAATGCGCTCGCGCTTCTCGTCGGAGCCGGCAGTGGGCAGGCGCTGGCGGCCGCGCGGCGCCACGGGCGCAGCCGGCTTTTTTTCGGTCTTTCTGGACGTGGCGGGCATGAGGGTTTGCGTGTGTCGCATTCGTTATACCAATGGGTAGCATTGTTCTACCGGCAGGTATACATTGACAAGACGCCGAGCAGCAGATTGCCCTAAGGCAATCCCTGAGAAAGCTCGCAAGTGGCGCCGCTGCCCGGTCTACACGAGACACCCAGGAGACAACCATGGCCGAGTCCGAAATCCTCATTCCCCTGCATGAGGCCTTGCGCCGCAATGCGCGCCAGCATCCCGAGCGCGATGCCTATATCTGGTACGGACAGCACATCAGCTGGCGCCAGGTGGATGAGGCCAGCGATGCCGTGGCCGCCCATCTGCAGCAACTGGGCGTGAAGCCGGGCGAACCCGTCGCCCTGTTCATGAACAACTGCCCGCAGTACATCGTTGCCCACTACGCGGTGCAGAAGATCGGCGCCATAGTCTGCCCCTGCGGGCCGCTGAACAAGGAGCATGAACTCGAATATCAGCTCAATGATCTGCAGGCCAGGGTCATCATTGCGGCCGATGTGCTGCTGCCCGTGGTCGACAAGGTGCGCGGAAGCACCGCGCTGCTGCATGTGCTGGCCGTGCGCTACGGCGACTGGCTTCCCGCAGCGCCCACGCTGCCCCTTCCTGCTGAGCTGCAGGCCCCCGTGCAGCCGCTGCCCGGCAATGTGACGTCGTTCTGGGATCTCATGCACAGCGGCGCCAGGCCTTCACATGTCGAGGTGGACATGGACGAGGTGGCCCTGATGACCTATACCTCGGGCACCACCGGCCTGCCCAAGGGCGCCATGCTGAGCTTCGGCGCGGCCGCATACAAGACGGCCGGCGCGTCCCGGGTGACCGGGGTCAGCGCCGAGGACGTATTGCTGGCCGTGGCACCGCTCTATCACATCGCCGGCATGTCCATGGGGGTGAACATGCCCGTGCATTCGGGGGCGCCCTGCGTGCTGCTGCATCGCTTCGATCCACTGGCCGTGGCGCAGGCGCTGGAGCGCTATCGCATCAGCTGGTGGTACAGCATCGCGCCCATGAATGTGGCGCTGATGCAGGTGCCCGGCGTGGAGAAGATGGATTTCAGCGCGCTGCGCCGCAACACCGTCACCAGCTTCGGCATCACCTATACCGAGGAACTGGCCCGGCAGTGGCGCCGGTTCGCGCCCAATGCCATCTCCAGCGAGGCGGCCTACGGCCTGTCAGAAACCCACACCATGGATACCTTTATGCCCGGCGATGCCATACGCTGGGGCACCCATGGCAAGCCCGCGCCGGGCAACGAAATCCGGGTGATAGATCCGGAGACCGGCGCGCCGCTGGCCGCAGGCGAGGTGGGCGAGATCATCATTCGCGGCCCGGGCAACTTCAAGGGCTACTGGAACAAGCCCGAGGCCACGGCCAAGACGCTCAAGAACGGCTGGGTGCATACCGGCGACATGGGCAGGTTCGATGCCGACGGCTATCTGACCTTCATCGGCCGCTTCAAGGAAATGATCAAGGTTTCGGGCTACAGCGTGTTCCCCGAGGAGGTGGAGACGATTCTGATCAAGCATCCGGCCATCGCCCAGGCGGCCGTGATCGGTGTTGCCGACGCTCAGAAAGGCGAGGTCGTGCGCGCCTTCATCGTGCGCAAGCCCGGGCAGAGCCTGGAGGCGGACGGGCTGCTGACCTGGAGCAAGGAAAACATGGCCAGCTACAAGGCGCCGCGCGAGGTGCGCTTCATCGATGCGCTACCGGCCACGGGCGCAGGAAAGGTGCTGCGCCGTTTGCTGCGAGATATTCCCTGATTTTTTGCATCAAGAGTGGTCGTGACCATTGATTGGTGAGCGCTAAAAGCTATTAAAACGAGAGTCCTATGTTCAAGAAAGTCCTGATCGCCAACCGCGGTGAAATCGCGCTGCGCATCATCCGAGCGCTGCAGGAGCTGGGCATTGCCAGCCTGGCGGTGTACGCCGCCGATGATGCGGCGGCCCCGCATGTGCAGGCCGCAGACGAGGCGCTGGCACTGGGCGCCAGCGGCCCGGCTGCCTATCTCGATGGCGCGCAGCTGCTGCGAATTGCCCAGCAGCACGGTTGCGATGCACTGCACCCGGGCTATGGCTTTCTCAGCGAGAACGCAGACTTTTCGCGCGCCTGTGCGGCAGCGGGGCTGCGCTTCATCGGTCCGACGCCTGAGCAACTGGCGCTGCTTGGCGACAAGGCCAGGGCCCGCGCGCTGGCGCAGCAATGCGGCGTGCCCCTGATGCCCGGCAGCACCGAGGCCGTGACGCTGGAGCAGGCCCAGCAGTTCTTTGCGCGCCAGCAGGCCGACGGGGCCAGCGGCATCATGATCAAGGCCATCGGCGGCGGCGGCGGGCGCGGCATGCGCGCGGTCACCGAGGCTGGCGAGGTGGCGGCCGCCTACCAGCGCTGCCGCAGCGAGGCCCAGGCAGCCTTTGGCGTGGATGGCGTCTATGTCGAGCGGCTGATGAGCGGCGCGCGCCATATCGAGATCCAGCTGCTGGGTGACGGCAGCGAATGGCCGATGGCGCTGGGCGAGCGCGAATGCACGCTGCAGCGGCGCTTTCAGAAGCTGGTGGAGATTGCGCCCAGCCCGAGCCTGACGCAGCCGCTGCGCGAGCGCATCACCGAGGATGCGCTGCGCATGGCAGCCAAGCTGCGCTACGAAAGCCTGGGCACGTTCGAGTTCCTGGTCGACCTGCAATCCCAGTCCCTGCCCTATGTGTTCATCGAGGCCAACCCGCGCCTGCAGGTGGAGCACACGATTACCGAAGAAGTCTTTGGCGTCGATCTGGTGCAGGCCCAGATCCGCATTGCGGCGGGCGAGCATTTTGCCGACCTGGGCCTGAATGTGAATGCACCGCCCCGGCCGCGCGGCTATGCCATGCAGTGGCGCATCAATGCCGAAACCCTCGATGCCCAGGGCAACTCCCGCCCCGGCAGCGGCCGCATTGCCGAGCTGCACTGGCCGCAAGGCCCCGGCATACGCCTGGACAGCCATGCGCAGCAGGGTGCCAGCCCGTCGCCGCATTACGACACCTTGCTGGCCAAGCTCGTCGTGCACAGCAACGCGCCGCGTTTTGAGGATGTGCTGCGCCGCTCCCGGCGCGCGCTGGTCGACTGCCGCATCGTGGGCCTGGCCACCAATCTGCCGCTGCTGAAGGCCCTGGCGCAGCGGCCCGAGATGCAGGATCAGACCGTGCACACGCGCTGGCTGGAAGAGGTCCTGCCGCAGCTGGTGGATGCTGCAGAAAAGATAGCTTCAAGCGCAATTCATTCAAAGAATTCAGATGCTTTTGCTTCTGAAAGCAAGGTACTTCAAGCGCAGCAAGCTCCTGAAAATGCTGTGCTGGCCCCCATGCCGGCCAGGGTCGTGCAGTGGTCTGTTGCGGTGGGTGAGACGGTGGCCAAGGGCGCCGAGCTGGGCATTCTCGAAGCCATGAAGATGCAGCATGTGCTGTTCGCGCAGGCGGCGGGCCGGGTCCAGGCGCTGCTGGCGGAGGCCGGCAGCTATGTGGCGCAGGACCAGGCCTTGCTGGTGCTCGCGCCCGTTCAGGGCGATGCAGCGCATGCCGAGGTGGTGCCGCAGCGGCAGGACCCGGGCCACATCCGGGCCGATCTGCAGCGCGTCAGGGATCGCCATGGCTTCACGCTCGATGCAGCGCGGCCCGAGGCCATGGCCAGGCGCCATGCCCAGGGCAGCCGCAGCGCGCGCGAGAACATTGCCGATCTCTGCGATGAAGGCAGCTTCATCGAGTACGGCGCGCTGGCGATTGCCGCGCAGACACGCAGGCGCAGCCTCGACGATCTGGTGGCTAACACGCCGGCCGACGGCATGGTCACGGGCATGGGCTCCATCAATGCCGCGCAGTTCGGCGCGGAGCGGTCGCGCGCCGTGGTCATGTCCTATGACGCCACGGTGCTGGCGGGCACCCAGGGGGCGCGCAATCACGCCAAGACCGACCGCATGCTGGGCATCGCGCTGCAGCAGAAACTGCCCGTGGTGCTGTTTGCCGAAGGCGGCGGGGGCAGGCCCGGCGATACCGACACACCCGTGGTCGCGGGCCTGCATGTGCATACCTTCGCGGCCTATGCGGCGCTCTCGGGTCAGGTGCCCGTGGTGGGTATCACCCATGGCCGCTGCTTTGCGGGCAATGCGGCGCTGCTGGGTTGCAGCGATGTGATCATCGCCACGCGCAGCAGCAATATCGGCATGGGCGGACCGGCCATGATCGAGGGCGGCGGCCTGGGTGTCTTCCGTCCCGAGGAAGTCGGCCCCGCCAGCGTGCAGCATGCGAATGGCGTGATCGATATCCTGGTCGACGACGAGGCCCAGGCCGTGGCCGCGGCCAGGCACTATCTGTCCTTCTTCCAGGGGCGGGTCGAGCAATGGTCCGAGCCCGATCAGCGTCTGCTGCGCCAGGTCGTGCCCGAGAACCGCCTGCGTGCCTACGATACGCGCGCAGCCATGGCCGGGTTGGTGGACGAGGGCAGCCTGCTGATGCTGAGAACCGGCTTCGGCGCCGGCATCCACACGGCGCTGGCGCGCATCGAGGGGCGGCCCGTGGGACTGATAGCCAACAACCCGGGCCATCTGGGCGGCGCCATCGATGCCGATGCGGCCGACAAGGCGGCGCGTTTCATGCAGTTGTGCAATGCCCACGGCATCGCCATCGTCAGCCTGGTCGATACGCCCGGCTTCATGGTCGGGCCGGAGATCGAGAAAACCGCCCAGGTGCGCCATGTCAGCCGGCTGTTCGTCATGGCGGCCAAGCTGCGCGTCCCATACTTCAGCGTGGTGCTGCGCAAGGGCTATGGCCTGGGCGCCATGGGCATGACGGCGGGCAGCTTTCATGCGCCCATCTTCAATGTGGCCTGGCCCACGGGCGAGTTCGGCGCCATGGGCCTGGAAGGGGCTGTGCGGCTGGGCTTTCGCAAGGAGCTCGAAGCCCTGCCGGAGGGCGCGCAGCGCGAGGAGCTGTTTGAGAGGCTGCTGGCCCAGCAATACGCGCATGGCGAGGCCATGCACATGGCGGCCACGCTGGAAGTCGATGCCGTCATCGACCCTGCGGAGACCCGCGCCTGGCTGGTGCGCGGCCTGGCCGGTGCGCGCCTGCGCGAGGGTGAAGGCCGCTTCGTGGACACATGGTAAACGCTGATGGAGATTTCGCATTTGCAGCGTTTAATCGGCCGGAATCTTCGATGTGCAAAGCGCTTGCAGCTCATGTTTTTGATATGAACTGCATACGCAAAACCATATTCCGGCTCATGCTAAGCTGAATGTCTTGCACCTGCGCCCCGGCGGCCCCGGGGTGTTTTTGACTGCTCAGCTTTTGCGATTGGAGATACCCCATGCCCGGACTTTTGCCCGACGTCGACCCCGATGGCCTGCTTGAATTCTCGGTGGTCTACACCGACCGAGCACTCAACCACATGTCCAAGAAGTTCGTGGGTGTGATGCAGGACATCCTGGGCATGCTCAAGGATGTCTATCACGCCAACACGGCCGTGCTGATTCCAGGCAGCGGCACCTTCGGCATGGAAGCCGTGGCGCGCCAGTTCGCCAACCGCGAGCGGGTACTGATCGTGCGCAACGGCTGGTTCAGCTACCGCTGGACGCAGATCTTCGATGCCGATGCGGGCCTGGGCGGCGGCTCCGTGGTCTGCAAGGCGCGCAAGCAGGGCGAGGGCAGCCAGGATCCCTGGGCGCCATGTCCGGCGGAGGATGTGGCCGAGACCATTCGCGTGGAGCGCCCCAAGGTGGTGTTTGCCCCGCATGTGGAGACTGCCAGCGGCATCATGCTGCCCGACGAATACCTGCGCACCGTCGCCGATGCCGCGCACGAGGTCGGCGCGCTGTTCGTGCTGGACTGCGTGGCCTCGGGCGCCATGTGGGTCGATATGGAAAAAACCGGCGTGGACGTGCTGATCTCGGCGCCGCAAAAGGGCTGGAGCAGCTCGCCTTGCTGCACCATGGTCATGCTCTCGGCACGCGCCCGCGAAGCCATAGAGCACACGCAAAGCTCCAGCTTCTCCTGCGATCTGAAGAAGTGGATGCAGATTGCCGAGGGTTACGAAAAAGGCCAGCATGCCTATCACACCACCATGCCCACGGATGCGCTGCTGCGCCTGCGCGACGTGATGCTGGAGACGCGCGAGTACGGCTTTGCCAAGGTGCGCGAAGAACAGATGGAGCTGGGGCGCAAGGTGCGCGAGCTGCTGCAGTCGCGCGGCTTTCCCAGCGTGGCCGCCGAGGGCTACAAGGCTCCCGGAGTGGTCGTGAGCTACACCACGGATGCTGAGATCCAGAGCGGCCGCGCCTTTCTCAAGGTCGGCCTGCAAACCGCCTCGGGCGTGCCGCTGCAATGCGATGAAGGCCCTGACTTCAAGACCTTCCGCATCGGCCTGTTCGGGCTGGACAAATGGCATGACTCGGATCGTTCCGTGGCGCATCTGTCCAAGGCGCTGGACGATATCGGCATTGCCCTGATCTGAGTCAATGCAGCCGGCAGCATGGCTGCCGTGACATTTTTCCGACCCGACTTCGTACTAAAGTCGGGTTTTGTTCATTCAGCGCATCCGATATGAAAAAAGCAATCACCGTGATCGGGCTTGTATGGGCCATGGGTGCTGGCGCAGCGGTTCATGCTGCGCCGGTCACCACCGCCAGCGGGCTGGTCTATGAAAGCCAGGTCGAAGGCACGGGCCCCAGCCCCAAGGCGACGGACACCGTCAAGGTGCACTACCGCGGCTACTTCCCCGATACCGGCAAGGAGTTCGACAGCTCTTACGCCCGCAAGCAGCCCATCGAGTTTCCGCTCAATGGCGTGATTCCCTGCTGGACCGAGGGCGTGCAGAAGATGAAGGTCGGCGGCAAGGCCAAGTTCACCTGCCCGCCAGCCATTGCCTACGGCTCACGCGGCGCGGGCCGTGCCGTGCCGCCCAATGCCACGCTGAACTTCGACGTGGAGCTGCTGGGCATCCAGGGCCGCTGATCAAGGCCTGTCTATCTCCAGTCGCTTGGCCAGGCGCTGCAGATTGGCGCGATCGAGCTGCAGCTCGCGCGCTGCAGCGGCCCAGCTGCCCCGGTGGCGGGCCAGGCTGGCGCTGACCAGCTGGCGCTCATAGGCGCTGACGGCGGCGCGCAGGCCGGCCTCGGGCGCCGCTGCAGGTGTGGCCGGGTCGCTGGCGGCTGCAGTCTGTTCGGCGGCAGGTGCCTCGGTCCGCTCCCAGAGATCGGCAAGCCCCAGCGTCACGATGCGCAGCCTTGCGCCGGCGCGGCTGGCGCTGCCGTCATGGCGGCTCAGGGCCCTGAGCACGGCACGGCTGATGCAGTGCTCAAGCTCGCGCACATTGCCGGGCCAGCCGCGATTGAGCAAGGCCGCCTGTGCGGCCGCATCCAGGCGCAGGCCGCCCAGCCTGAGCCTGGAGCGGTTCTCCTCGAGGAAATAGCCCGCCAGCTGCAGCACATCGCTGTCGCGCTCGCGCAGCGGCGGCACATTGAGCGGATAGACATTGAGGCGGTGATAGAAGTCCGCGCGCATGCGCCCGGCGCCGACTTCCGCAGCCAGGTCGCGGTTGGTGGCGGCGATCACGCGCACATCCACATGATGCTCACGGTCCGAACCCAGGCGCTGCAGCTGGCCGCTTTGCAGCACGCGCAGCAGCTTGGCCTGTACAGGCAGTGAGAGTTCGCCGACCTCGTCCAGAAACAGCGTGCCCTGATGCGCCTGCTCGAACTTGCCGCTGCGCTCGCTCAGCGCTCCGGTGAAGGCTCCGCGCACATGGCCGAACAGCTCGCTCTCGACCAGGTTGTCGGGCAGGGCCGCGCAGTTGATGCTGATCATGGGCTTGCCGGCCCGGCCCGACTGCGCATGCACGGCCTGGGCCACCAGTTCCTTGCCGGTGCCGGTTTCGCCGGTGATGAGCACGCAAAGATCGCTGGCGGCGACCAGGGCAATGTCTTTTTGCAGCTGGCGCATGACGGGGCTTGCGCCCTGCAGTCCGCGCTCCGACGGCGCGGCTGGACTGGCCGAGCCGGCGGCACCGCGCGCGAGTTGCGACAGCTGCTGCACGCGCTCGGCCGTGGCCACGGTGGCCGCAGCCAGGTTGCTGAAGGCCTGCAGCATGGCCAGCGCCGCAGGGTCGGCAAAGCGGCCCGGCTCCATTGCGTCCAGCGTCAGCAGGCCCCAGGGCAGGCCGCCCAGCTGCAGCACGCAGCCCATGCAGTCGTGCACATGCAGCTCGCCGATGGTCTGGCCCTTGTGCGCTACCAGCCCGTCATAAGGGTCGGGCAGGGGGCTGTCGGGCTCGAAGCGCATGGCCTGGCCGGCCGCCAGCAACTGGGCAAAGCGCGGATGCTCGGCCAGGCGAAAGCGTCGGCCCAGCGTGTCCGGCATCAGGCCGTCGATCGCCATGGGGCGCAGCCATTCGCCTTCCAGTTTCAGCAGGGCCACGGCATCGGCGGGCAGCAGATTGCGCAGCGCGGCCAGCAGGCGGCGCAGGCGTTCGCGCTCGGGCAGGTCCTGGGCCAGATCGGCGATCAGCGGGCTGACAGCGTTGAGAATGTGGGAGGTTGTCATAACGACAGCATTCGGTGTCAATAAGACATCAATTGAGCAATGTCATATTGACGCATATTTCTGCAAGCCATTGTTTTGCAGTGGTATTGAGGCTGGCACGCTGCTTGCACTCACTGGTACAAGCCTTGCAGCTGGCAAGGTAGCAACCAGGAGATTTGCATGCTTACCGAACGTCAACGCGAGATCGTCAAGGCCACCGTGCCGCTGCTGGAAACCGGCGGCGAGGCGCTGATCACGCATTTCTACCAGACCATGCTGGGCGAATACCCCGAGGTGCGCCCGCTGTTCAACCAGGCGCACCAGCAAAGCGGTGCCCAGCCGCGTGCTCTGGCGCACAGCGTGCTGATGTATGCCAAGAACATCGACCGCCTGGAAAACCTGGGCAATCTGCCCGCGCAAATCATCAACAAGCATGTGGCGCTGCAGGTGCAGGCCGAGCATTACCCCATCGTGGGTGCCTGCCTGCTGCGCGCCATTCGCGAAGTGCTGGGCGCCGAGATTGCCACGGACGAGGTGATCGCCGCCTGGGCGGCGGCCTATCAACAGCTGGCCGATATCCTGATCGCGGCCGAGCGCAGCGTGTACGAGCAGACGGCAGCGGCCGAAGGCGGCTGGCGCGGTGCGCGCGCCTTCAAGCTGGTGCGCAAAGAGGCCGAAAGCGCTGAGATCACGTCCTTCTATCTGGAGCCTGCGGACGGCGGCGCGGTGATTGCCCACCAGCCCGGCCAGTACATCGGCCTGCGTGTGATGGTCGACGGCCTGGAGCAGCGCCGCAACTATTCGCTGTCGGCACCTGCCAACGGCAGGAGCTATCGCATCAGCGTCAAGCGCGAGGCCGGCGGCAAGGTCTCCAACCATCTGCACGACCAGCTGCATGTGGGCGATACGCTGGAGCTGTTCCCGCCCGCTGGCCATTTCACCTTGCAGGCCGGCGCCAGGCCCCTGGTGCTGATCAGCGGCGGTGTGGGCATCACGCCCACGCTGCCCATGCTGCAGGCGGCGCTGCCCACGGGTCGTGAGATCACCTTCATCCACTGCGCGCGCGATCGCGGCGTGCATGCCTTCCGCGAGAAGATCGATGCGCTGGCCAGCCGCCACGAGCAGCTCACGCGCCGCTATTGCTACGACCAGGCGGACGCGGGCGACGAAGTCGACGCCCAGGGCCTGCTGAGCACCGACCGACTGGCCCAGTGGCTGCCCGAGTCGCGCGATGCCGATGTCTACTTCCTGGGGCCGCGCGGCTTCATGCGCAGCGTCAAACAGTCGCTGCGCGAGCTGGGCGTGCCCGACGCCCAGGTGCATTACGAGTTCTTCGGCCCGGCAGAAGCCTTGGCTTGATTGAATGAATGCTCATTAAAAAAGAGCTGTTAGCGCATGTTATTACTAGGTTTCGGTGCTGAAAGCATGTGAAATCCTTGTAAATAAATCGCAAACAGCTCTTTTTATTGGAGCGCGGCCCAAGTCGGAGCCGGCAGGCCATAGCCCTGCCACGCCGCAGCGAGGCCTTGGAAGGCGGGGGCCGCCCAGGCGCGCAAGCGCCTCAGGCGGTCAACGGTAATACGCTTCGACCGTGCCCTTGAGCTTGATCAGCAGGGGCTTGCCCTTGCGGTCCAGGGTCTTGCCGGCGGGCACCTTGACCCAGCCTTCGCTGACGCAGTATTCCTCGACGTCAAAGCGATCCTTGCCGTTGAAGCGGATGCCGATGTCGTGCTCGAACACGGCGGCCACATGGTGGGGGCTGCGAGGGTCAACGGACAGATGGTCGGGCAGTTCGGGGCGGGTGGCTTCGGTCATGATTTCTCGAGAGTCAGGGAATACAGGAGCGCTATTTTCGGTGCAATTGCAAAAGCCTGCCGCCTGTCGCTGCAATGGCGCAGCGCAGGCCATGCGCGGCCATCGGGGCCGAAGGCATAGGCGTGGCGGCCCGACTCGCCTATGCTTGCGCCATGCTCACCGAAGAACAACGCCTGTCCCTGCAGCGCGCCAAGCGGCTGCCGCTGATTTTGCTGCTGCTGGTGACGGCCGGCTTCATCGCCACGGCGCTGGCAGGCTCGCGCTGGGGACTGGAGGGCCAGGCTGTGCCGCTGTGGCTGGTGTGCCTGCGGGCCATCTGCGAGGCCGCCATGGTGGGGGCGCTGGCCGACTGGTTTGCGGTCTCTGCGCTGTTTCGCCACATTCCGCTGCCGCTGGTGGGGCGGCACACGGCCATCATCCCGCGCAACAAGGATCGCATAGGGAACAACCTGGCCACTTTCGTGCGCGACAAGTTTCTCGACGCACCCTCGCTGGTGGCGCTGATCGAGCGCAACAATCCGGCCCAGGCACTGGCCGACTGGCTGACGGCTCCCGCCAACAGCCAGCTGCTGGGCAAGCAGGTGGCGCGGCTGGCGCTGGCCGCGCTGGAGATGGTGCAGGACAAGCAGGTCGAGAAGTTTCTGACCCAGTCGCTCAAGGCCGTGATGCAGCATGTGGATCTGTCGCGTGCGGCGGCATCGCTGCTGTCGGGGCTGACGGCGGGCGGGCGCCACCAGGAGGTGCTCGACGATGTGCTGGCGCGCATCAGCCGTGTGCTGCGCCAGGAGCAGACGCATGTGATGATCGCGCAGACCATCGTGGTCTGGCTCAAGCGAGAGCACCCGATCAAGGAAAAAATGCTTCCCACGGACTGGCTCAGCGACAAGGGCGCCAGCGTGATTGCCAGCGCTCTCGACAGCCTGCTGCAGGACGTGGCCCAGAACCCCGGCCACCGTTTGCGCCAGGCCTTCGACAACTCGATACAGCGCCTGATCGACGGTCTGCAGAACGATCCCGTCTACGCCGAGCGTGTGGAAAAGCTGCGCAACTATCTGCTGCATGACGAGAAGCTGGCCGTCTACCTGCGCGAGCTATGGGCCGGCTGGCGCGCACGGCTGGAGCGCGATCTGGCCGACGAGAATTCGGCCATGGCACGCCGCGCCGCCGTGATGGGGCGCTGGCTGGGCCAGGCGCTGGCGCATGACGAGGCACTGCGCAGCTCCATGAACGAGCGCCTCAAGCGCTGGGCGACGACGCTGGCGCCCGATGTCTCGCAGTTCATCGCCCGCCATATTGCCGACACGGTGCAGCGCTGGGATGCCGAGCAGCTGGCCACGCTGATCGAGGCGCATATCGGCAAGGACCTGCAGTACATACGCATCAACGGCACGCTGGTGGGCGGGGCCATCGGCTTGCTGCTGTTTCTGATCTCGCATGCCGCTGCCCTGTGGCGCAGCATGCTGGCCTGGCTGGGCTAAGGTCTTTTCACGACCAGACCGCACATGCCGTTGCCGGGCGATGCCGGTTTGGGGTCATGCCAAAGTACTTACCAGTAAAAATTCTTTGGAAGGCCTGTTGGTTGCGGTTACAATGAGAATTATTCGCAACAAGAAGACCTTGCTGCAATCTTTGACTCAGCCAGGCATGCCCATCGAATGGCCGCATGCCGCCATGCCCCGCCGCATGGTTCAGCCAGGACGATCTCATGCGCAGATCGTGATTGCCTTCTTCATCACTCCAACAGCGCGAATGCTTCGCTGACCGGCACCTGCTTTCCGTGGCCCTGGCCATGGGGCGCAGCCTTGCCCGGTCGATGTGCCTTTTTTTCCGAACTCATCATGCAAATTCATGCAGCCGCTGCTGCAGGCTTCGCCACGGCCTGCGCCTCATCATCTTCCCGTCCTCTGATCACCGTTCGCCGGTCGCTGCGCCCCATGCTGGGCATGGCGCTGGCGGCTGCCGGCCTGCTGACCCACGGGCTGACCGCGGCGCAGGAAAAATCGCTGGAGACGGTGGTGGTGACGGCCTCGGGCTTCGAGCAGGAGATCAAGGATGCGCCGGCATCGATTTCCGTCATCACGCGCGAAGAGCTGGAAAAAGGCAGCTACAACAATCTGCATGATGCGCTGCGCGATGTGCCCGGCGTGAATCTGGTGCCTTCGGACAACAATTCCAACGACATCAGCCTGCGCGGCATGGGCGTGAACTACACGCTGATCCTGGTGGACGGCAAGCGCACCAATACCCGCGAAACCCAGGCCAACGGCTCCACCGGCACCGACCAGAGCTGGGTGCCGCCGCTGGAGGCGATCGAGCGCATCGAAGTGGTGCGCGGCCCCATGTCCTCGCTCTACGGCTCGGACGCCATGGGCGGCGTGATCAACATCATCACGCGCAAGGTGGCCAAGGAGTGGATGGGCTCCATCCGCACCGAAGCCACGCTGCAGGAGCGCTCATCCTCGGGCAATATCTACCAGAGCAATTTCTACCTGTCCGGCCCCATACAGACCGATCTGCTGGGCCTGAGCATCTACGGCAACTACAACAAGCGCGGCGAGGACAACATCCTCAACGGCTACAACGACTACGACAACCGCGCGCTCAACGTCAAGCTGGCGCTGACGCCCAACAAGGACCACGACATCATTGCCGAGCTGGGCACGGGCAAGCAGCACTACACCTCGACGCCGGGCAAGACGCTGGCGGCCACGGCTGCACTCAGCGACCGCAAGTTCGAGCGCGACAACTTCTCGCTGCAGCATAAGGGCCGCTGGGGCTGGGCATCTTCGGACACCTATCTGCAGCAGGAGAAGACGCGCAATCTGTCGCGCGACATGACCATCAAGAACACGGTCTTCAACAGCAGCTGGGTGGCGCCGCTGGGGGCCAGCCATCTGATGACCACGGGCGTAAGCTACAACGAGCAGGACCTGACGGACACCACCACCAACACCTTGCCCAATGCCAGCCGCACCAGCATCAACCGCAGCCAGTGGGCCGTGTTTGCCGAGGACGAATGGCGTCTGCACAAGGACTTCG
>Ga0268257_1000999_pt1 | contig 27221 bp, 22 predicted proteins | sample AgamicAtPrz_FD_200249 | JGI IMG/M metagenome (GOLD analysis project Ga0268257, IMG submission 200249) | Agave microbial communities from Guanajuato, Mexico - At.P.rz (v2) (version 3) | ecosystem: Host-associated > Plants > Phyllosphere > Phylloplane/Leaf | place: Guanajuato, Mexico | collected... | reverse complement strand
TGCCACCCCCACCCGACCCGCTCCGAGGCCTTGCGCCAGGCAGCGATGAATGTGGACGGGATGGCGATGCAGATCTGATGCTAGATCGCCGGGGCTGCTTTGCAGCCCATCGCGACACAAGGCCGCTCCTACAGGGAATTGCGTTCTCCTGTAAGAGTGGCCTTGTGTCGCGACGGGGCTCAAATGGATTTAGAGACTTAAAACTGTCGCAACGGGGCCAAGATTTTTGTGGCTTGCAGCTTCGTTTGGAGGAAACGCAAAACTGTCGCGGTAGCAAAAATGCCTACGTGAACAGATGCGCTAGAGAATTAAATCTGTCGCAGCCATATACGACGCTGCTTTCAGGAAAACTCAACGGAGCCCTAAACGTAGGGCTTCGTCGGGATACCTACACTAAGTAGTCTATAAGCCGTTACTGCTGGCCAGAATATGCGAATGCATACCGCCATCGACCGCCACATTGGTACCGCGCATCCAGCGTGATCCGTCGCTGAGCAGAAAGGCCACTACCGGCGCAATATCGGAAGCGTGGCCGGGTCGATCCATGGTTTTCATGTCTTCTTCGGCACGGGCACCGAGGGTTTCGATGAAGTCCTTGAGGATCGGTGTGTCTACCGGGCCTGGGCTGACGGCATTCATGCGAATGCCGCGATCGCGCCAGGTCCAGCGATGCTGCAAGGTCCAGGCGATCAGCGCTTCCTTGGAGAAAAAATAGCTGCGCGCGCCGACGATCTCATGGCGAGCACAGAACGCCGCTGCGCCAGAGAAACTCAGATGTTCACTGTCTTTGATCGCAGCGATTGACTGTGGCCAGCCCACACCCGCGAGCGAGGCCAAGTTGACGATGGAGGCGTTGTCGGCGAGGCGCGGCAACATCCCTAGCGTAAGGTACTTGAGACCGACCAGATTGACCTTGAGCACCAGCTCGGCATTTTGCGTCGGTGCCAAGCCAGCGATATTGGCCAGGCCGTCAATGCCATCGGGCAGCTGCCCGAGCAATGAGTCGATCGAGGCCTGGGACGACAAGTCGGCCTGGATGAAGCGGTCGACCTCGACTGTGGGGCGGTTGATGTCAACGCCGATCACGTGGGCACCCTGGGCGCGCGCAAGCCGGGCGGTTTCTTCACCGATGCCTGAGGACACACCTGTGATGACCAGCACTTTACCGTTCAGCATGATCGTTCTCCCGTTGGCCTCAGAATGGATAGCGTCGCGGGCTGGCTTGCACGCTGATCCAATGATCGGTAGTGAACTCCTCGATGGCCCAGTCGCCATTGAAACGACCAAGCCCAGAGTTCTTTTCGCCACCAAATGGTGCATGCGCCTCGTCATTCACCGGGATATCGTTGACGTGAGTCATCCCGGCCTTGACCTTGCGGGCGAAGCGCACAGCACGTTCCAGATCGCCACTGAACACAGCGCTGGACAGGCCAAATTCGCTGTCGTTGGCCAGCTCGAGGGCGTGGGCTTCATCACGTGCGCGCTGAATTCCAACCAGAGGGCCAAAGATCTCCTCGCGGGCGATCTCCATATCCTTGGTGACATCCGCAAACACATGCGGCGCCAGCAATTGCCCTTGTACCTCGCCTTCGACTACGGTCCGGGCACCCTCCTGCTTGGCTCGCGCAATCTTTTCCACCAGACCTTGCAATTGCTTGGCATTGATAATCGGCCCGATCACTGTGTCAGCCTCGTGTGGGTTGCCGACTTTCAACGCTTTTACTTTCTTGGCATAACCCGCGACAAATTCATCGTAGATCGCGTCTTCAACGATGATCCGGTTGATCGCCATGCAGATCTGGCCCTGATGAAGGAACTTGCCCATCACCGCCGCGCCTACCGCTTGTTCGAGGTCAGCATCGGCCAGGACCACGAAGGGGCTGTTGCCACCCAGTTCTAGCGCCACATGCTTGAGGTGCTGCCCGCCCGATGCCAGGCGGCCGATGTTCAGCCCGACTGGGGTCGAGCCTGTGAAGGAGATGAACTTGGGCACCTCATGCTCGACGAACGCATTGCCGATTTTCGCCCCGGCGCCGACCACGACGCTGATCAGCCCCGCCGGCAGCCCGGCTGCCTCGTACAGACTGGCCAGGAGCAGACCGCCGGTGACCGGCGTGTCGCTGGCAGGCTTGATCACTACAGCGTTACCCAAGGCCAAGGCAGGCGCAACGGAGCGCTGCGACAAGTGCAGAGGGAAGTTCCATGGGCTGATCACGCCAACAACCCCGAGCGCCTCACGGTATACGCGGTTTTCCTTGCCAGGCACATTGGACGGCAACAGGCGGCCGTGAACCCGGGCCGGGAACGAGGCCGACTCCAGGGTAATGCTGCGCGCCGCGCCCCATTCGATTTGCGCTTTGATGCGGGTACTGCCCGACTCGCGAATGATCCAGTCGATGATCGCTTCGCGGTGCTCGTCGAATAACTGCACCACGCGATGCATCACCGCTGCCCGCTCGGCAGGGCCGGTGGCGGCCCACTGCACCTGCGCTTGCGCGGCCTTGCGATAGGCTTCATCAAGGTCGTCGCGATCAGCCTGGACAATTTGCGCCAACTCGCTGCCATCGAACGGGTTGGTCACCTGCAGCACACTGCCGTCACGGCCGTCGCGCCATTGACCTGCAATGAACTGTTGGGAGAAGACTGGGAATTGCGTGGCAAGGTGAGTCATGAGTTACCTCTTTATTGGAGTAGCGCTCATCGTTCGATGAGTCGTTGATCACAGCGCAGGGGGTTCACGCCACTGGCTCGTACGGCAAGCCAACATAGTTTTCTGCAATCGTTTTGCGCCCGGCTTCGGAGCTCACGAAGTATTCCAGCTCGGTCTGCTGCATGCGTTGGCTGAAGGGGTCGGTGCCGGGGAATTGATGCAACACCGAGGTCATCCACCAAGAGAAGCGTTCGGCCTTCCAGACTCGGCGCAGGCAGATCTCCGAGTAACGCTCGAGCAGGTCCTGACGGCCGTCGCGGTAGTACTTGAGCAGGATCCGGTAAAGAGTGCTGACATCGCTGGCGGCCAGGTTCAAGCCTTTGGCGCCGGTAGGCGGGACGATGTGGGCGGCATCCCCGACCAGGAACAGGTGGCCATACTGCATTGGCTCGACCACGAAGCTGCGCAGCGGCGCGATGCTTTTCTCGATGGAGGGGCCGGTGATCAGCTTGGCGGCAACGGCTTCGGGCAAACGGCTCTTGAGTTCGTCCCAGAAGCGCTGATCCGACCAGTCTTCGACCTTTTCATCGCTGGCGACCTGCACGTAGTAACGAGTGCGCGTAGGCGAGCGCATGCTGCACAGGGCAAAGCCTCGCTCATGGCTGGCGTAGATCAGTTCTTCGTTGACCGGCGGCGTATCGGCCAGTACACCCAGCCAGCCGAACGGATAAACCCGCTCGAATTCCTTGAGCACACCATCCGGTATCGATTTGCGGGAAACGCCATGATAGCCATCGCAGCCGGCGATAAGGTCGCAGTCGATGCGTACCTGGTTACCGTCCTGGATGAACGTGACGTAAGGCTTTTCGCCCTTCAACTCGTGCAGTTGCACATCGCTGGCGTCATAGTAGGTCGGCGCACCGCTTTGCCGACGCGCCTGCATCAAGTCACGGGTAACCTCGGTCTGGCCGTAGATCATCACGGTCTTGCCGCCAGTCATTTCGCGCAGGTTGATGTGCTCCACACGACCATTGAAGGCAAGCTCGAAACCATCATGCACCAGTCCTTCCTGATCCATCCGTGCACCGACACCCGCCTCGCGCAGCAGATCGACCATGCCTTGCTCAAGCACGCCAGCCCGGATCCGGCCAAGGACATAATCAGGGCTCTGGCGCTCGATGATGACGTTGTCGATACCGGCATTGTGCAGCAATTGGCCGAGCAGCAATCCAGACGGACCTGCCCCGATGATGGCAATTTGAGTCTTCATTGTTTTTATCCTCATGAGCCTGGCGGCTCTGGGTTACGATTTGTCGTTCTGTATTTTTCGCAGATAAAGGTTCTATAAAAAGGCAATTTCTGCTTTATTTTTAGGACTTTTCGAGGATCGGCAGGTATCCGTATGGCGACTGTGAATGGCATCCCGGTGTTCAAGCTCTACGGCGAGACGTCCTGGCCGACGCCGGACCTGATCCACTGCGAGTCGATACCTGAGCGCAGCCGTTTGCATGATTGGGAAATCAAGACCCACCGCCACGGTGACCTTGCTCAGTTGCTCTACGTACAGGCCGGACAGGCCCGGGTCTTGGTCGAAGGTGTCGAGCAACAAGTGAGCGGCGGTGCCCTGCAGATTGTTCCGGTGATGAGCATTCATGGTTTTCGCTTCTCCGAGGACATTCAGGGCTACGTGATAAGCCTGGCCAAGCCGGTACTCGACCGCTTTGCGCCGTTGCTTGAAGGCAAGCCGATGGCTGAAGCACACTGCTACTGGGCCGGCGATGACCGTGATTACCTTGAACAGTTGCTCGCCCAGCTGACCGAGGAATACGCCTCCCGCCGGCCGGAGCGCGACCTGATGTTGCAGTCGCTGCTGTGCGCCCTGCTGGTATGGATCTCGCGGCGTTCTCGCGAACGTGCACAGCACATCGCCAAACCCCGAGAGCGCGGCATGCAGCACCTCGATCACCTCGCGCAGCTGATTGAAAAGCACTTCCGGGAACACCAACAGATCGAGCACTACGCCCAGCAGATCGGCGTCAGCACTGCCCACCTCAATGCGCTGTGCCGGCAGCTTGCCGGGCAGTCTGCGCTGCAACTGGTCAACCAACGGGTGATCCTCGAGGCCAAGCGCAACCTGGTCTACACCTCCATGACCATCGGACAGGTAGCCGACAGCCTGGGCTTTGCCGAGCAGGCTTATTTCTCGCGCTACTTCAAGCGGGCCACCGGGCTGACGCCCAAGGAGTTCCGCCTGCAACGCAGCGAGGTTTAGCCCTCGCTGACCTTGACCAGGTTGTACAGCGCCTGCAGCACTGGCGTCGCCACGCCCAAGCGCTTGCCCTGCGCGACGACTGCTCCATTGATGAAATCAATCTCGGTTTTTCGCCCGGCTTCCAGGTCCTGCAGCATCGACGGCTTGTGCTGCTGGTGATTGCGCAAGGCGTAGTCGACGGCAGCGTTGACTCGCGCGCCATCTACCGCGATGCCATTCGCCTGGGCAACGGCCACTGTTTCCGCAAGGATGCTGTCCAATACCTGGCGCCCCTGCTCGGAGCTGCCAACCGCACCGACCGTCTGTCGAGTAACGGCACACACCGAGTTGAGTGCTGCGTTGAAGGCAACCTTTTCCCAGATCGCTACCTGTACCTGCGGATCGGCCTCACAGGCCAATCCAGCCTGGCTGAATACAGCGGCAACCTCTTGAACCACCGGACTGTCTTCGCCGCTATAGGACCAGAGGTTGACGTGGCCTTCGCCATGGCTATGCACCACGCCTGGCGCCACTAGGTCGGCAGGAAAGTTGGTCATGCCGACGATCACGCGTTCAGCAGGCACCACCTCGGCAATCAGTTCGGCGTTGCCCAGGCCATTCTGTAACGACAGCGCCCAGGTGTCGGACCCGACCAGATGACGCACTGAGTCGATCGCCGCTGCGGTGTGAAAACCTTTGGTGAAGATCACCAGCAAATCAACGTGGCCAGAAAATTGCGCTGCCCGTCCAATCGGGACCTGCACGGTTGCCTGCACATCGGGGGTTTCCAGGCGCAGACCCTGCCGGCTGATGATCTCGATGGCGTGGTCGGAGGCTTCGACAAACGAAACATCTTGCCCTGCCAATGCCAGACGGGCGCCAAACAGACCGCCCATGGCTCCCGCACCAACAATCGCAATCTTCATCGCTGTTCTCCGAGTGGTAAAGACACACTGTAAGAACTCGTCGGATATCTCACAAATAGATGGTTGATAGGAAAACCATAGACCGCACTTATTTAACCTTGAACATTACGCCTTCCCAGGGCAGCGCCCTGGATTTGCTACGCCTAGGCAACTTTGGCGGTACGCAGGGTAAAAAGCGCCGCAGGCCAGCTCCATAGAATGAGGCTGCACATGCCCCAAGGAGCCTGCGATGCCCATCAATCACCCCCAGTACCGCGTTGCCGCCGTTCAGGCCGCACCTGAATTTCTTGATCTGGAAGCTACCATCGAGAAGGCCATCGGCCTGATGCAACAGGCCGCCAGCGCCGGCGCCAGCCTCGTTGCCTTTCCCGAGAACTTCTTCCCCGGCTATCCGTTCTTTCTCTGGCTGGGTTCGCCGGCCTGGGCCATGCAATTCATCCAGCGCTATCACGACAACTCGCTGACAATTGACAGCCCGCAGTACCAGCGCCTGTGTGAAGCAGCCAGACGCCTGCATATCTACTTGTCCATCGGCTTCAGCGAAAAATCCAACGGCAGCCTGTACATGGCCCAAGCGCTGATCGACGACCAGGGCAAGACCCTCAGCACCCGGCGCAAGCTGAAACCAACGCTGGTTGAGCGCAGCCTTTTCGGCGAAGGCGATGGCAGTGACCTGAGCGTGATCGATACGCCACTGGGAAAAGTCGGTTCGCTGTGCTGCTGGGAACATGTGCAGCCGCTGAGCAAATATGCGTTGTTCGCCCAGCACGAGCAGGTGCATATCGCAGCCTGGCCGAGCTTCTCGCTGTACAGCGGGGTCGCCTACGCCCTCGGTCCGCAGGTCAACACGGCCGTGACCCAGACCTACGCCGTAGAAGGCCAGTGTTTCGTCGTGGCGCCCAGCTCGGTAGTGAGCGACAGGATGATCGAGCTGCTCTGCCACAACGAAGAGGCCCAGCGCCTGCTGCCATCTGGCGGTGGCCATGCGCGGATCTTCGGGCCCGATGGCGCGCCCCTGGCCGAGCCACTGGATGAACACCGCGAGGGGCTGTTACTTGCGGACGTCGATCTGGCTGTTCTGAGCCTGGCCAAGCTCGCCGCCGACCCGGTAGGCCACTACTCACGGCCGGATGTCACCCGCCTGCTGCTCGACAACACCCCTCGCCGGCCAATGCACCTCGGCACCTTCGCACAACCCGCCGCAGTCACGCCCACCAACAACTCTGATGAGGTTCAGCCAGACGTCTGAGGCGGCACCCCACATAAGAATCGACCCGCCAGCGCCCCCTTTGCTCACTGCCAATAATAAATTTCTGGAGCAATCACATCATGCAAGCCCGCAAAGACAAGACCGTCTTCACAACCTTGTGTGCAGCCCTCACAGCGTTGGCTCTGGCCAACAGCAACGTCGTCGACGCCGCCGTGCTATCAACCGATCCCGGCGACTATGTCGCCTTGCCACCGGGCACCGAGTTGGGTCTGCTGTATTACCAGCACACCGAACGCAACCGTATCAAGCTCGATGGCCGCACCGTGACCAAGGACTTTGGCCTGGACAGCGACATCGGCATCGCTCGCTTCGTGCACTGGACCACCTTGGGCGGTTTCACCGTCACGCCACAAGTCATCCTGCCCTTCGGCCATCTCGACCTGAGCGGCAGCAAGGACTATAGCGTCAGCGGCGCCGCAGACCCTATGGTCGGAAGTGCACTGTGGCTGGTAAACGACCCCAAGCAAGAGCGCTATCTCGCCATCGCCGGCTATGTCGGCATGCCACTGGGCAGCTATGACCAAGACGCTCCGGTCAACCTCGGTGAGAACCGCTGGAAAGGCATGCTGCACCTGGCCTATGTGCAGGCGCTGTTGCCTAACACGCTGTATGCAGAGATAACGCTGGAACACGACACCTTCGGCGATAACGATGACTTCTTCGGCCAGACGCTACGCCAGGACGATGTGTTCGAAGTGCAAACGCACCTGCGCTATGTCTTCAACCAGACGAATCAGTTCGCTGTCAGCTGGTTTCACACCACAGGTGGCGAAACCCATGTCGGTGGCGTGGCCCAGAACGACACGACCGGCACCCAGCGCTATCTGCTGACGTGGCAGCATTTCCTGCAACCGACCCTGCAGGTACAGACCCAATTCGGCCAGGACCTTGATGTCGTCAACGGCGCTCAGGAGAAATTCCGGGTGAACGTCCGCATCGCACACGCCTTCTGACGCCCACTCCTTTCTGAGCACTAACCATGAAAAAACTCTCTTACGAGTGGAAGCTGGTACTCCTGCTGGCTGTCCTGTTCGGGATCGTCGGCCTTGACCGGTTTGTCGTTCTCTATCTGTTCCCAGTGATCATCCCTGAGCTTGGCCTCAACAATATGCAGGCCGGCGCCATAGCTTCCGTGCTGGCGTTAACCTGGGCGATCTCGACCTGGGTACTGGGCAGCATGTCCGACAAGTACGGGCGCAAGCGGGTGCTGATCTATTCGACGCTGTTTTTCTCGCTGATGACCTGGATGACAGCTATCGCCAAGAGTTTCACCAGCATGCTGGTGATCCGAGGGCTGCTGGGCATAGGCGAAGGTGGCGTATTCAGCACCAGCGTCGCAGCCATTGCCAGCGCCTCCTCGCCCGATAAAAAAGGCCTCAACCTGGGGATCCACCAGGCCTTCTTCCCGCTGCTGGGGATCGGGCTGGGGCCGATCATCGCCACTCAGCTCAATAACTACATGCCCTGGGAGATGGTCTTTATCGTGGTGGGCGTGCCCGGCGTGCTGCTAGCCTGGTGTTTGGCCAGGTTCATGCGTGAGCCCGCACGGGAGGCGCCAAGTGCCCACGGCGCCTCAAGCGATGGCGCCTTCGCGGCGCTGCGTTACCGTAACATCTGGGTCGCCACCATGGTCAGTTGCTGCTTCCAGACGGGCCTGTTCGTTTTCTCGACCTTCGTTGCGCTGTACCTGACCCAGGTCGTAGGCCTGGAACTGAGTACGGTTGGCCTGATCGTTTCCGGCTGGGGCTTCGGCGGTTTCTTCGGCATGATTATTATGCCGGCGCTGTCTGACCGTGTTGGCCGGCGCCCGATCATGATTGTCTGCGCGGCGGCCTACAGCGCGCTGATGCTGGTATTTGCGCTGTACCCACTGCCCCCGGCCGGTATGTTCGCGCTGTTGTTCATTGCAGGTGTATTCGGCTTCGGCATTGCGCCGATATTTCTGGCGATCATCCCCGCAGAAACCGTACCCGCGCGCATGACCGGTAGCGCCGTGGGCATTCCGACCTGCATCGGCGAGATGCTCGGTGGCGTTCTCATGCCTATCGTCGCGGGAGGGCTAGCTGATGCATTTGGCCTGCAGTATCCGATGATGATTGTCGGCGTGGCCTTCGCCACCATCGCTATCGTCTCGTTCGCCTTCATCGAAACGGCGCCACGCGCCTTAGCCAGCGCAGCATCCCCTGAGCGTGCCGCCACCCTGTAGTGATGGCCTGGCCCCGCTCGCTTGGCATTGGCCACAGCGCGGGGCCTGCAGGATGTTTACTTCGTGGGCAGCGAGACCGCGCGATATTCGCGGGGAGACATACCCAGGTGACGTTTGAACACCCGACTGAAATGCGCATTGCTGGAGAAGCCCCAGCTATAGGCGATGTCGCTGATGCTGCGGTCACGCAGGCAAGGGTTGGCCAGCGCCATCCGACACAACTCCAGACGCTTGCCCCAGATGTACTCGCTCGCCGAGACCGGTTGCCCGGAAAATACCCGGTGCACAGAGCTGACGGACATCTTCAGCTGTTCGGCGATCCACTCGACACTCAGCAGTGGCTCGGTCAGATGAGCATCGATCAGGCTCTTGATGCGCTCAAGGTGAAACTGGACGAGACGGGTGCAAGCCGAGTCGGCCTCATCCTTGGCCAACGACTGCACACCCAGCGAGAGCATCTCCAGCAGCGGTCTGGCAAAGGCGTCTTCACCCACTTCGGTGGCATGCTTCTGTTCTTCGAACAGCGTCAGCATGAGGCCGCCAATGATCCGGCCAATCGCATTGGCCGTTGTCAGCGGCTTCGACACTGCACGCTCTGCAGCCGGGTTGTAGAGGTGCATGGTCTCTTGAGGTATGCGCAGCGAGCACATGCGAAAAGCGCGAGGCAGCACGACCTTGTACGGCCGGCGGGTATCATAAAGGACGATCTCGCCAGCACCTACAGTGCAGCGCCGGTCATCCTGGGTGAGCTCGCACATGCCATGGGTAATCAGGCTCAGGATGAAATAATGCGGGTCGCCGCCACCGCTGACCCGACGCTCGACGCTGTGCGCACTTGCCTGAAGATCGATCAGATCGAGGCAGCCTAGACGACTGTGCTTGAGATGCGCCTCAAAACCAACAGGCGCATCGTTACTGGAGAGTCCGCCCAGCTGACAATCAAGTTTGGCGAAGAATCGGCTGCTGATATCGTCCCAGAAACCGCCGAGCTCTGACGCCGGAACGCAGGCAGTTGAGATGGAAGTCGTCATCGCGGTTACCTGGAAGATGGCATAACGTAAACCTGCAAATAATGTTCCGCTGAAAACGGTTGGTAGCGCAGCCCGAAGCGCACGGTTGCCTCAGGCAACAATTATGCGACGCTCAGTTAAACAGCGGGGTCTTGCAGCTGGCTGTACTCAACGCATGTCCCTGCAGCCCGGTTCGCATGGGTGATAGGCCGCACATTCTCGGTGCATGCGCTGATACCGAAATCCCGAGATGTGTGCTTTGGTAAACCGATACCGTTGCCCACCGTCGGCCCAGTCAGAAGTTCCAGGTGTAGGTCGTGATAAGACGATTTTCGGCGTAATCGGCACCCGACGCCCTGCCGCTGCCGTAGCGCGTCTTCACGTCAATGTTGCGCCATTCAAAGCCCAACCCCCTGAGTGCACCGCTTTGCACCACATAGCTGAAGACGAAGTTGCGCTCGCTTTCAACATTCTTGTCCAGGTCGTTATTGCCACGATCAATGCCACTGCCACGCAGGTAGCGTGTCATGAACCTGAGGCCAGGTACTCCAAGCGCTACGAAATCGTAATCGTAGCGCAGCTGCCAGGACGTCTCGTTGGCCTTGAAGAAGCCAACAGTCGACCAGTTGACCAGGTAAGGTTGCGGTGCATAGCCGTTGAACAACGGGAAGGCGCTGTCGCCCAGCATGCGCTGATAGCCAACACCCAAGCCATGCCCACCGGTCTTGAGGGTGGTCATGGCTCCGTAGCTCTTGTTATCGATCTCACCGTACAGCGCCTGGCCGTCCTCGCGATTCTGGTAGTAACGCAGCTCGGTCAGCAGGGTGTAGTCCGCCGAGAGCGCCCAGCGGTTGGAGAGGCCTAGATAATTCTGCTGGTAGATGTCCTCAAGCTGACCGTAAAAGTAGGTTGCGGACAGGTTAGGGGTGAACTGATAAGTAGCGCCGGCAAAGTTCAGACCGTCGCTTGGGCGCCGGATGTTAGCCCCATTCATGAGGTAGATCTTTTCCCGGTTCGAGGACTCGCGAGTCGCGATCTCGTTGATCCGCCCCGCGGTTAGCGCAAGGTTGGACCACTCTTTGGACTCGACCATGACACCCTGGTACGTAGTCACCAGTTGCCGCGAATCGTCGATGTAGGCTACTGGCAAACGTGGACGCAACTCGCCGACGCGCAGCTCGGTCTGCGAGTATTTGACCTTGCCAGTAACTCCAGTGCGCCCATAGTCGCGCACCTGTTCACCCTTGCTGGCATCGTACGGGATCACACTGTCTGGACCGCGGCCTCCGCCGCCATCAAGGCGATAGGCCCACTGTGTACTGGTCTCTACACCGAACTGCAGAGGGCCTTCGGTATATCCGGAAGCAAAGCGCAGGTCGAAGCCCTGCGTCCAGCTGCCGACACGTGACTTGGCGGCATCATGCTGCTTGAAATCCCTGTCGATATAAGCATTACGCAGCCCGAGCGCCACGGTACTGTCTTCGACAAAGTCTGCGTTGGCTGCAAACGATTGGGCAAAGCAGGCACAACCTATCAGCCACACACGGCGGCTGCACATTAGAGACGAACGCATACCCGATACCTTTTTATTATTTTGTGAACGGCACGATCCACCCGCCGCTCATGGCTGAACGGCGGGAATTCCTGACATGGCAAGGTGGGCGCGAACTCGCCCTGGATGTACTAGGCGCCGCGCTCAGCTCAAGGCCGCGCGTCCACCGCCGGCATGGTGGCGGCTGGTACTGCGATGCGGCGCTGGCGGATCATCGCGATGGCGAAGATGGCTATCACGCCTGGTACCGCACAGAGGATGAAGTTGAGCTGAAGCGGCAGGTTCATACTCAGCATCAGCCCGCCCAGCGTTGGGCCGGCGACGCCACCGAAGCGGCCGATTGCCGAGCACCAGCTGACGCCCGTGGAGCGGATCTCGCTCGGATACTGCTGGGCTGCGAAGGCATGAATGACCGCAAGTGTACCTATGGTTGTAGCCCCCGCGACCAGCAGCATGATGTTGAGTAGCACCGGGCCTGGCTTGAGACCCAGAGTGCACAAGGACACCACGGCAAGCAGGAAGAACAGTATCAATGTCGGCTTGCAGCCCCAGCGGTCAGCCAGCCAGCCGCCGCCCAGCGCGCCAGCCGTAGCGCCGATGTTGAGAGTAACGAGGAACATCAGACTCGAACCCAGCTCGAAGCCACCGGCGACCATGATCTTCGGCAGCCAAGTATTGAGTCCGTAGACCATCAGCATGCACATGCCAAAGCCCAGCCACAGGAACACCGTGCCAACCCCACGGCCCTCGGCGAACAGCCGCGAGAGCGGTGCTGCAGATGAGGTGCGCAGCGGTGCGGCAAAACTGACGGTACTGGTATCTACCTGCGGATCGATTCGCTTGAGCAGGGCACTCGCCGCGGCATGGTCTTTCTCCAACAGATAGTGCAGTGACTCGGGCAGTTGGCGCGCCAGCCAAGGCAGAAGCAGCAACGGTACGCCCCCGATGATGAAGGTCGCCTCCCAGCCAAAACGCGGGATGATCAGCATCGCCACCAGCGCCGAAACCATCGCGCCAATCGAGTAGAAGCTAAGCATGATGGTGGTGAGCGAGCTGCGTCGCGAGGTCGGCGCCAAGTCGTTCATCAATGCCACGATGTTGGGAATTGCGCCGCCCAGACCGACGCCAGTGATGAACCGCAACAAGGCAAAGCTAGGTGCATCCCAGGTAAAGGCAGTCCCCAGGGCGCAGAGACTGGCAAGGGCAATGGAGCCGATGATCACCTTGCGGCGCCCGAGTCGATCAGCCTGCGGCCCGACCACCACCGCACCGAACATCATTCCGAACAACGCCGCACTGCCCATCCAGCCGGCCACTACGGGGGTCAACGCCCACTCTTCCATCAGCCGCGGTACCACCGAGCCATAGATGACCAGGTCATAGCCATCGAACAGCATGATGAACGAGCACCAGAACAGCAGCGTGTAATGGAGCTTGCCGAGGGGCGCGTCCCCCGCAATGTGCAGCGCAGGTTTATGAGTCATCGTCATGTCTTCTTGTTTTTATGTCAGTAGGTTGAAGGGCCATGATGGCCCCGCAGCACGTCAGTGAGGTTCGATGGTGATCGTCGGCACTTCGATGACGGTAGGCTCGTTGGCGTCCAGCGCGGCGCGCAATGCCGCCTCGAAGCTGGCACGAGTGTCGGTGTGCACGGCGTTGACACCGTAGCCCTTGGCAATGGCGCAGAAGTCCAGGCCCGGGACATCCAGACCAGGGGCGTCTTCGGCCTTGAGCACTCCGGCGAACCAGCGCAATGCGCCGTAGGTGCCGTTCTTGAGGATGATGAACACCACCGGCACGCGGTACTGGGCAGCAGTCCACAAGGCGGTGATGCCGTAGTTGGCAGAGCCATCCCCGATCAGTGCGACTACGCGCCGCTGCGGCTGGGCCAGCTGAACGCCGACTGCAGCAGGCAAGCCGAAGCCGAGGCCGCCTGCAGCCGGGAAGTAATAGCTGCCCGGATGGCGCAGGTTCATCCGCTGCCAGAAGGCGCTGGTGGTGGAAGTCGATTCCTTGACGTAGATAGCGTCTTCCGGTGCCACTGCATTGAGCACATCGAACAAGGTCTCTGGACGCAGATGACGAGGTTCGTCTGCAATCGCCTGTGGCACCGGCAGTGGCTCGGGATAAGCTCGCGAATTCGGCCTGACGCCCTCGGCCAGCGCTTGCAGGGCGACTGCGATGTCACCGATCAATGCGTCGCCCATGGGCGCGCGCGCCGCTTCCTGCGGATCGGACGTGATGTGCAGCAGGCGTGCGCCCGCCGGCAGGTAGTCGCCTGGCGCGAACTGGTGATAACGGAACACCGGCGCCCCAACCACCACGATCAAGTCGTGCCCTTGAAGAATCTTGCTGATCCCGGCTATGGCTGCCGGAAGCACGCCACGGAAGCTTGGGTGACGAGTGGGGAACGGGCAGCGCGAGGCCGACGGCGCAATCCACACCGGCAAGTGCAGTTTGTCGGCCAGGGCCACGGCGGAAGCGTTGCTAAGGGTGGCGTCCACCTCAGGGCCTAGCACCAGTACCGGATTACGTGCGTCATCCAGTTGCTCGATCAACGCCTGCAACTGGGCCGCGTCGGGCGTGCCAGCGACCTGTACATGGCGCTCGAACAGATGCTCGACGCCGGGGGCGCATTGCGCGTCCCAGTCGTCGTAAGGGATCGACAGGTAAACCGGTGCTTTCGGCGTGGTGTTGGCATAGTGAATGGCCTGGCTGAGCGCACGCGGCACATCCTGCGCATTGGCAGGTTCGTAGCTCCACTTCACCAACGGCTTAGGCAGTTGCACTGCATCCACATTCGCCAGCATGGCCTCGACACCGATCATCGGCCGCACTTGCTGACCCGCAGTGATCACCAGCGGGCTGTGCGAGTACCAGGAGTTGGTCAGTGCACCCATGCCGTTGCCGGTGCCCGCTGCCGCGTGCAAATTGACAAAGGCCGGTTTGCCGCTAGCCAATGCGTAGCCGTCGGCCATGCCGACCACCGCACCTTCATGCAGCCCGAGCACGTACTGAAAATCTTCCGGGAACGACTTCAGAAACGGCAGTTCATTGGAGCCCGGGTTACCGAAGATGGTGGTCATGCCGTGGCGTCGCAGCAGCGTATAAGCCGCGGAGTGGATGGTTTGCATGGGCAGAAATCCGCGTGTGTCGTGAGAGCTCCACTCTATGAAGCCACTTCAAATCGATCAAATAAATGTTTTACAGATGCTGTATAAATCTGATCTATTTTATAGCGCTTGAATCCGTTGCCGGGCTCTAGCCACGCTGCCAGCGGTGCAGAAGCGTATCTCGATATACAAAAACAACAGGCGTGCGGTCATGGCCAGCTTCGATCTGAATCTCATCACCACCTTCATCACCCTCTATGAGACCCAAAGCGTGACGGCCACTGCGCAACGTTTGTTCGTTACTCAGCCATCCGTCAGCTATGCCCTGGCAAAACTCAGGGAGCAATTCGATGACGCGTTGTTCGTGCGTAATCGCCAAGGCATGCAACCGACACGGCTGGCCACACAACTTTATGGAGGTTTCAAGGAAGCCTCGCGCTGCATCGACTCGGCGGTAGGCGAAGCGCGCAAGTTCGAACCCGGCCATTCGCGGCGGCAGTTCCGTCTGGCGCTGTCGGACCTGGGCGAAATGGCCTTGTTGCCTCGGTTGATGGAACACCTCGGCACCCTGGCACCGAACATCGAGCTGGAAGTGGTCCCGCTGGAAATCGACCAGGTCGGCACGTGGCTGAACGATGGCCACATCGACGCAGCCATCTGCAGCAGGAAGCTCAACGAAACCGGGATGGTCTCGCGGGTACTGATGAAAGAGCGCTATGTATTGCTGCTCGATGCGGCCCATCCACGTATCGGTGAAGCCATCAACATGCAGCAGTTTCTCGCTGAGCCGCACGTGCTGGTGACGCGTACCTCTGGCCATGGCATGGCTGAAGATGCGCTGCAGCTACTCGGCGTCGAGCGCTGGATCAAGCTGCGTCTGCCGCATTTTTCGGTCCTGCCCAGACTGATTCCAGGCACCGATCTGCTGGGTATCCTGCCCCACCAGATCGCCCAAAGCTTTTGCGAGATGCCATTGCCGAGGAAGCTCAAGACGCTCGAGCTGCCCTTCGATGTCCCGGCCTTCGACGTGACCCTGTACTGGCATTCGCGCAGCGCCCAGTCCACCGCACTGACTTGGTTTGTCCGCCAGGTGCAGATGGCACTGGGTAGCGACGCGGGGGCGGCTCAGTGATGCATGCCGGCCAACGACATCGCCACCCTCACCGCCATGGCCACGGCGCCCAGGGCGACCACGCTGGCGGCCCAGATACCGGCCATCCACAGCAGCTTGCGGCCAAAGTGATTGGAAGAGACTGCTTTGCTCATCAGTGATATCCCTCGCCGACTTTGACCTTGCCGCGGAAAACGTAATACGACCAAGCTGAATAACCCAGAATGAACGGAATGATGAACAGCGCGCCGACCAAGGCGAAGCCCAGGCTCTGCGGCGGGCCGGCCGCCTCCCAGATAGTCAGGCTCGGTGGCAGCACATAAGGCCAGATGCTGATCAGCAGCCCCGTGTAGCCGAGAAAGACCAGCACCAGCGACCAGATGAACGGGCCAGCATGAGGCACACCGCGCAGCGACCGCAGGATCGCCCAGGTAGCCAGCATGACCAGCAGCGGCACCGGCAGGAAGAACCAGAAGTTCGGCAGGCTGAACCAGCGCTCGAAGATCGCCGGATGGGTCATCGGCGTCCAGATGCTCACTACCAGCATGGTCACCACTGTCGCCAGGGTGATCGGCGTTGCAGCGCGAATGATGCTCGCCTGCAGCGGCCCCTCAGTCTTGTACACCAGCCATGTCGCGCCGAGCAGCGCGTAGGCTACGACCACACCCAGGCCACAGAATACGTTGAACAGCGTCAGCCAGCTCAAGACGTCGTTGGTGGCTACGCCGTCGACGATCTGATGGCCTTCGATGAACGCCCCCAGGATCACTCCCTGGAAGAACGCTGCGGCGAATGAGCCAGACATGAATGCTCGGTCCCAGAACGGCTTGTGCGCCTCGTCTGCCTTGAAACGAAACTCGAACGATACGCCTCGCCAGATCAGCCCGGCCAGCAAGCCCAGCGCTGGCAGGTACAGCGCGCTCAGCAGAATCGCATAGACCTTCGGAAAGGCCGCCATCAGCCCGGCGCCCCCCAGCACCAGCCAGGTTTCGTTGCCATCCCATACCGGCGCCACGGTGTTGACCATGGTGTCGCGGTGTTCGCGATCACGGATGAAAGGAAAGAGAATGCCGATTCCCAGGTCGAAGCCGTCTGTGATGACATACATCATCACCCCGAAGCCGATGATCAGGAACCAGATCAGCGGAAGATCTATACCCATGACAACGTCTCCCGTAGTCAATGTGTGGAGTTGGATGCGCCGGACAGTGACTCGTCCACCGCAGACAGCGGGCGAGCCGGGCGCTGGTTGTCAGCGATGTCCGCAGGGTGCGGTTCATCCGCCTGCGGCCCCTTTCGCACCAGGCGCAACATGTAGGTAATACCAGTGCCGAAGATGCCCAGGTACATCACCACCAGCACCACCAGGCCGACAGTGAGGGTCATGGCCGAATGCTCGGAGACCGCGTCCTTGGTGCGCATCAGCCCATACACGACCCACGGCTGACGGCCGATCTCGGTGACGTACCAACCTGCCAGCAATGCGATCAGCCCTGACGGCCCCATGCACAGGGCAAAGCGTGCCAGCATCGGCGACTGGTACAACCGCCCACGCCAGCGCATCCAGGCGCCCCACCCGCCAAGCAGAACCATCAGCAGGCCAAGCCCGACCATCACCCGGAAGCTCCAGAACAGCACGGTGGCGTTGGGGCGGTCCTCGCGCGGGAAGTCTTTCAGGCCAGCGATCTGCCCATCCAGCGAGTGGGTCAGGATCAAGCTCGCCAGGCGCGGAATCTCGACCTTGAACCGGGTGGTTTCCGCATCCATGTCGGGCAGCCCGAACAGGATCAACGGCACGCCCTCGCCCGGAACATTGGCCCAATGGCCTTCCACCGCAGCGATCTTCGCCGGCTGGTGCTTGAGGGTGTTCAGGCCATGCATGTCACCGATCAGTACCTGCAGAGGGGCTGTGAACAGCAGCATCCACAGCGCCATGGAGAACATGCGCTTGACTGCCGGCGTGTTGTTGCCCTTGAGCAGGTGCCACGCGCCCGAAGCGCCGACGAACAACGCCGTGGACAGCATGGCCGCAGTGACCATGTGCGCCAGGCGGTAGGGGAAGGACGGGTTGAAAATGATCGCGAACCAGTCCACCGGGATTACCACACCGTTGACCACCTCATGCCCCTGGGGGGTCTGCATCCAGCTGTTGGATGCGAGGATCCAGGTGGCAGAGATCATCGTGCCGACGGCAACCATCAGCGTGGCGAAGAAATGCAGCCCGCGCCCGACCTTGTGCCAGCCAAACAGCATCACACCGAGGAAGCCTGCCTCGAGGAAGAATGCCGTGAGCACCTCGTAGGTAAGCAGTGGCCCGGTAATACTGCCGGCGAATTGCGAATAGAAGCTCCAGTTGGTGCCAAACTGATAAGCCATTACCAGCCCGGACACCACGCCCATGGCGAAGTTGACCGCAAAGATTTTCGACCAGAAGTGGTACAGGTCGAGGTAGGCGCTGTCTTTCTTCCATAGCCACAAGCCTTCCAGCATTGCCAGAAATGCGGCCAGGCCGATGGTGATCGCCGGGAAGACGATGTGGAATGTCACGGTGAAACCGAACTGTAAGCGGGCCAGTTCAAGCGCTGTCAGGCCAGACATGGCTATACCTCATTACGTTGGGAAAGGCGCTCGAGCAGTGTCCGCGGGCGCGCGTTGTGAATGGCGCCAGCAGCTTGCTGCCAGCGCACGACAGGGCTTGCAGGCGGTATGAGAACGCTGCTGAAACCACACTGCAGGAGCATGGCGAACTGGTCAGGTAGCAACGGCCCGGCGGCACGCAGGTCCCCGTCAAAGCCGTAGCGTTCACGCAGCAGGCGCGCTAGTGTGAAGCCGCGGCCATCCCGCGACTTGGCGAACTCCACCACGATCAGGGTGAGCTGGCCGAGTATTGCCTGCACTTGGTCGAGCGTTTGCTCACCCGTCAGCCACAGGCCTCGGGCCGGGGTACCAAAGTGCATGTGGTAGGCATCCCATTGCTGCGGGTGGACCACGGTGCTTGGCGAATAGGACAGCGTTTCGTCGCGATCCAGGTAGTGCCAGGTGTCGCTCTGCGGCAGGCCATGGCGATCAATGAGTATCACGCAGCACCTCCTTGAAAGGCTCGATACCGACACGCCGATAGGTGTCGAGGAAGCGCTCGTGCGGCTCACGCAGATTCAGATAGATGTCGATGATCGCTTCGATCACTTCAGGGACCTGCTCGTAGGGCACGGAGCGGCCCAAAATGGTCCCCACTGCCGCATCTTCCTCGGCGCTGCCGCCCAGGGTGATCTGGTAGTTTTCGTGGCCTGACTTATCCAGCCCGAGGATGCCGATATGCGCGACATGGTGGTGGGCGCAGGCATTGATGCAGCCAGACACATTCAGCTTCAGCTCGCCGATCTCTCGCTGCCGAGGCCCATCGAAACGCGCGGCGATGCGCTGGGCAACCGGCACCGAACGGGCAGTCGCCAGGCTGCAGTAGTCCATGCCCGGGCAGGCAATCGAGTCAGACAGCAAGCCGACATTGGCGGTGGCCAGGCCCATGGCGCACAGCGCCTGCCATACGGTGTAGAGGTCGCGCTGACGGACGTGAGGCAGTACCAGGTTCTGCTCGTGGGAAATACGCACTTCATTCAGCGAGTACCCTTCGGCAAGGTCGGCCAGCTGGAGCATCTCCTGCGTACTGATATCGCCGGGAATACCGCCTGGCGGCTTCAGCGAAACCACCGCACTGATGTATCCGCGACGTTTGTGCGGGTGGGTGTTGCTGCTCACCCAGGCGGCGAACGCCGGGTCTTCCGCGCGTCTCTCGATAAAGTCCTCGCACAGGCCCGGTAGCGTCTCGAAGGCCGGCTGCACGAAGCGTGCGGTGATCGCCTTGACGATCTCAGGCTCGAGATATTGTCGGTCGCTGGGCAGGCGCGCGAACTCGTCTTCGATCATCTCGATGAAACGGCCAGGCTTGAGCTCTCGCACCAGGATCTTGATGCGCGCCTTATACAGGTTGTCACGTCGTCCGAGCGCGTTGTAAACACGCAGAATGGCCTCGACATAACGCAGTAGTTCACGCTCAGGCAGCCACTCGCGTACGAGCGTACCGACGATCGGCGTACGCCCCAGTCCGCCGCCGGCGTAAATCTGGAAGCCGACCTGCCCCTGCTCGTTTCGACGCGCCAGAATACCGATGTCATGGAAGCGCACAGCCGCACGGTCATGCGGGCTACCGGTCATGGCGATCTTGAATTTGCGCGGCAGGTAGGTGAACTCGGGATGATCGGTCGACCACTGCCGCAGGATCTCGGCATGCACCCGCGGGTCGACCAGTTCATCGGCGGCGGCGCCAGCGAAATGGTCGGTGGTGACGTTACGGATGCAGTTGCCGCTGGTCTGAATGCAGTGCAGATCGGCATCGGCCAGCACCGATAGGATTTCGGCGGTATCTGCCAGCTTGGGCCAGTTGAACTGAATGTTCTGCCGCGTGGTGAGGTGACCATAGCCCTTGTCGTAGGTGTCCGCGACATAGGCCAGCTGACGCAGTTGCACCGCACTCAAGGTGCCATACGGAATAGCCACGCGGAGCATATAGCCATGCAGTTGCAGATACAGGCCGTTCATCAGTCGATAGACCTTGAACGCCTCTTCATCGAGCTCACCGCTGAGTCGACGTTCTACCTGCTGGCCAAACTGGCGCGCGCGATCCTTGAGAAACTCGCGTTCATCAGGGTCGTATTGATAAACCCCAGCTCTGCTGGCAGCCATGGGCACTACCGGTCGCTGGCTGGGTGACTCGGCCACAGTGCGCTCGGCGTGCGCCTGCTTACCCAGGTCGGTACGCACGGACGGACCGCGTGCCCGCAGCCGCTCGCGCAGGCTATGTGGTTCAGGGACACCTTCAACCAGCGACGCCGGGCACTGCAGTGGCCCAACCACCAGGTTGTCGCGAACCGCTGTCTCGGCAGCGCTCTGCGCAGCCGGCAACTGCTCGGCGCTGAAAACCGCAGCCTGCTCCAGGCATTCGACCCAACCATACACTTCATCCAGCCAGACCACGGCACCATCGCCAAGGCGATTGGCACAGATCAGATGGCAGTCACTCATGAAACATCTCCATGACTGGCACCCCGTAAGCGCTTATGGTTGCAACCTGTCGCGCTGAGCGAGTGCCCGAGAATTAACCATACGCTTTTACATTGTATGGAATAATGATAATCTGTATGACATTTTATTCTTGAGCGTATGGGTTTACAACCGTAGGAATCGTTATGCCCCTAAGTGACGAGTCATCTGCACCACCCGTTATCGCTTGGACCAGGCCTTTTGTGCCGGGCGAAGGCGCTAAATACATACAAATTCTCGAAATGCTGGAAAAATCCATACAGTCTGGTTCACTCCAGCAAGGAGATCAGCTACCGCCGCAACGCATCCTCGCGGCTCACCTTGGCGTAGATCTCACGACTATCACTCGCGCCTACACCGAGGCACGTAACCGTGGACTGATCGCGTCCTACAGTGGGCGGGGCTCTTTCGTTATGGGCGCCAGCGAAACTGATATGGCGCAGAGCGTCGACCTGGCGATGAACATTCCTCCGCAGCCCGCCGATGGCTCGATGGCCCAGCAGGCCAGCAGCGCGATGGCCGAGTTGTTATCTCGCGACAGCATCGAGGCGCTCTCGGCCTACCAGCAGCAGCCGGTACCCCTCGCTTTGTTAAAGGCAGCACAAGGCTGGCTGCGCCCAGCTCTGGGCGAAATTGACTGTGGCGGGCTGGTGGTTTGTTCGGGGTCCCAAGTGGCGATCTTCGCTATCCTCAGTGCGCAGACGCGCCCGGGAGACGTCGTCTTGTGCGACGCGCTTACCTACCCGGGGCTGATCCTCGCTGCCGAACAATTGAAACTGCGGCTGTGGCCTGTGCCTAGTTGCGCGCAGGGCATGCAACCCGACGCCCTGGCTCAAGCCTGTGAGGAAAGCGGCGCACGTCTGCTGTACCTGAATCCGACATTCCATAACCCGACGGCACATACCATGCCCCTGGCACGGCGCCGAGAAATCGCCGAAATCATCCTGCGCTGCAGCATCACGCTGATCGAGGACGATCCTTACCGCTATCTCCTCGACGATGCGCCGCCGCCCATAGCCACCCTCACCGGAAGGCGCAACACCTACTACCTTGCGTCCCTGTCCAAGTGCCTGTGGCCAAGCCTGCGCACCTCATTCGTACTCCCCCCGCACGGCGATGACGGCCAGAGCCTGCAACTCAGCCTGCGTGCGACCAGCATGGGTTGCTCGGCATTGCTGCTGGCCTTGGTCGAGCAATGGATCAGCAGCGGAGCCGCTGCGAGCTTGATGCAGGAAATCAAACGCGAAATTCGCGCCCGCCAACAATTGGCCGGCAAACTGCTGTCGCACCCGTTCCAGTCGCATCCGACCGGGCTGCATCTGTGGCTGCAGTTGCCTTCGCACTGGAATCAGGAGCTGTTCACTCATGCCCTGCGCGATCAAGGCGTGCAGGTAGCCAGCGGGCATTCGTTCGCGGTTGCGACACCTGCACCGGACTGCCTGAGAATCTCTCTGGGCGGCGCCAGCAATCAAGCCGAATTGAGCCACGCCTTGCGCAAGATCGAGACCCTCCTCAACCAGGACCGCCGGCGTGACTCGCGCACGTTCGTTTGAGCAATTGCGCAAAAACCCTGCACACCATAGACAGCGTTTATAGCCAGCGCGGCGAGTATCGATTTGCTATGGTTCTGGTCGTCCTCTAGGTTGTCTCACGGTTATTACCTTGCCGTACCATGAGGACGCTATGAGCCCAGCTTTCAACGTCGTCGGCTACCGACAACTTGCCCGACAGCGTTTACCCAGAATGGTATTTGACTACCTTGAAGGTGGCGCTGACGACGAAAGATGTTTGCAGCGCAACCTCGACGCGTTTGACAAGTTGGAGCTACTACCTCGGCGGCTGGTCAATGTGGCCGAGCGGGATCTAGGCAGTCAGGTGCTCGGCAGGCATCAGCCACTGCCGTTGATGATTGCTCCGACTGGGCTCAATGGTGCGTTCTGGCCAGGGGGCGATCTGGAAGTCGCACGCGCAGCGAAGAAGGCCGGAATTCCTTTTATTCTCTCTACTGCCTCTAACACATCGATCGAAGAAGTTGCCGAAAAGGTCGGCGGCGATCTGTGGTTTCAGCTGTACGTAGTGCACCCTACACTGGCGGACCAACTGGTCGATCGAGCTCTGGCCGCAGGCTATCGAACCTTGGTCCTGACCACTGACGTAGCGGTAAACGGCAAGCGCGAGCGAGATTTGCGCAGCGGTTTCGGCCTGCCATTCAAATACACGCCCAGAGTGATGTTAGATGGATTGCTTCACCCGCGTTGGTCGCTTCGGCTGCTCACGGCAGGCATGCCCCAGATGGCCAATTTTGCCAGCAAGGAAGCCTACGACACTGAGCTGCAAGCAGCGCTTCTTTCGCGCAAAATGGATGCTAGTTTTGACTGGGAAGCATTAAAGAGGCTACGTGCCCGCTGGCCCCATCGGCTTCTGGTCAAAGGTGTGCTTCATCCTGAGGATGCCTCGCACTGCATAGCACTGGGCGCAGATGGCGTCATCCTGTCGAATCACGGTGGCCGGCAACTTGATTCAAGCTGTTCGCCACTGACAACGCTTCAGCAGGTTGCACAGGCCCACCCCGGAAAGGTGCTGATAGATAGCGGATTCCGACGCGGCTCCGATGTAGTAAAGGCGCTTGCGCTGGGTGCTAGCAGCGTATTGATAGGGCGCCCGGTGCTCTATGGCCTTGCCGCAGCGGGTGAAAGGGGTGTGAGCGAGGTGTTGGACATTTTCAGAGATGAAATAAGCCGAACCCTGGCCAATATGGGCTGCGCGTCAGTTCAGGGGCTGACGTCGGATTATATAATCCGTGTGTCGTGACAGGCAGCATGTCTGGCCCACTAGCCCCCTGACTTCGACACAGTGGATAGCAAAAACCGCTATAGACCACCTCCACCTGTCCCAGTGACGGTAGGCAGTAGCCCCTATTCGCAGCGATTCAAGGAAGCATCAGGAAGCCCGAGAGCTCTGTACGCCTCAGTGATCAGGCCAACCAGCAACTGGAGTGCCGGGTCTCGGGCACTGTCCATACGCCACCCGAGCTCAACTGAGTAACGAGGCAGCTCAACAGGGCAGGGACATAAAGAAAGACCCGTGGTGTCTGCCAGAGCACGTGCAGCATGTGTTGGCAGTGTCGCGACGGAGTCACTGCCTTTGAGCAAAAACGGCAATGCCGCGAAATGAGTCGTCGCCGCTTCAACTTTTCTTACAGCCGAACTCGCGGCAAGTACCTCATCCACAATCCCGACGTAACCACCAGAAGAAACCAGTAGATGCCCTCGCCTTAGGTACTCGTCCCGGGACAAAGTAATCATCTCCTTGCCCTCAGGAAGCGCAATCAAGCAGCTGTAGTCCCCGGTCGTGAGAACTCTTCGTCCGATCGCTCGTGAAGGGACCGATCCCGCAGTCAAAGACACGTCGATCTTACGAGCCATAAGCGCCTCGCTCGCGATCATGCTATGGGTTTGCTTGAAAATTAAACGAAGCCCGGGAGCCCTCTCGGACACCATATTGATCAATGCCCTACCAATGGCAATCTCATAGTCATCCGACAACCCCAGTGTGAGCGTTCTGCCAGCAAACGCCTGGACCTCTTTGGAACACAGCAGGAGAGTCTGGCGGCATTTTTCGAGAGCTGCGCTAATGACAGGTCTCAACTCCTCACTCTTCGCCGTTGGCTTCAACCCACGACCTGTGCGCTCGAACAGGTGGTCCCCGTACACTCTCCGTAACCTAGCAAGGGAGGCACTCACCGCTGATTGAGTTATTCCTAATCGGACGGCGGCGCGCCCTGCGCCCCCTTCTTCGTATAGCGCCTCGAAGACCTTGAGCAAGTTGAGGTCCAGCTCCACGATATCATTTTTAGTCATATCAGATGCTTTCTTTGAGCTGTTGATTGATAGCTAACCAGAAGAGGACTATGCCCATTCACACCTTCTCTTGCGAGGAAAACCATGGCAACCACAACTGTTGCGGCACTTCAAATCGGCTCACACCCTGAGGGCAAAGCCAAGACACTGGAATCGATTCTTGCCTATGAGAGTGAAATTGCGGCAGCCGGTGCAGAGCTCGTGGTAATGCCGGAAGCGGTCTTGGGGGGCTACCCGAAGGGCGAAATATTCGGTACTCGTTTGGGCTACCGCTTACCCGAAGGTCGACAGGCATTCCAGACCTATTTCGAAAACTCTATCGAGGTCCCAGGCCCTGAAACTATCGAACTGGAAGGACTAGCTCAACGTACCGGAGCTCATATCATAATCGGCGTCATCGAGCGTTCTGGAAACACCCTCTACTGCAGTGCACTTTTTTTCTCGCCTGATCATGGCCTGATCGCTAAGCATCGCAAATTGATGCCAACTGGTACCGAACGGTTGATCTGGGGGCAAGGAGACGGTTCGACATTACCAGTTGTCGAGTCCAAAGCAGGGAAACTGGGTACGGCCATCTGCTGGGAAAATCACATGCCGCTGCTCCGTACGGCCATGTACGCAAAAGGAGTCGAGGTGTGGTGTGCTCCCACCGTCGACGAGCGCGACGTCTGGCTCTCGTCCATGCGCCACATTGCCCATGAGGGCCGAATGTTTGTTGTGAGTGCATGTCAGGTACAGCCATCGCCAGCCACGCTTGGCATCGATGTCCCAAGCTGGGATTCCGACCGACCATTGATCAGTGGTAATAGCGTCATTATTGGCCCGCTGGGTGATGTTCTTGCCGGTCCCCTTAAAAATCAGGAAGGACTGCTCACCGCGAATATTGACCTTGGTGAACTGGTTCGTGCTCGTTATGACTTTGACGTAGTCGGTCATTACTCTCGCCCCGATGTGTTTTCACTCTCGGTGGACGAGCGACCAAAACTGAGCGTCGACTTCAAAAAATGAACCCTTTGAAATAGGCTCGCGTCCATGGAGCTACACCTGGTTTCCTGAATCTCCAAGCCATTGTGAAGCTTGAAAGGGCCTAGGAAATCAGGGGCGATTCAGTAGTTGCAAGGGAATCAAAGCAATATCGGCCAGATACAAACTCTGTCCCTGAGTACGCTAACAGTTTTTTGGTTTAAACACATTCCGAAAAGGGTAATCAGTATGCAAATGCACCAGCTTATTAAAGCCGTAACAGCCATGCCAACCCATAATACTGGCAAGCAGCTTTATTTGCCTGTTGCTCCAACTTTAGTAACGGAGATCCGCAGACCTAAGAATATCTAAATCCGAGTGGCGGCCGGTCCCCGGGGTGCAGGAAGGGTGACAGAGTCGAGAGCCAGGCGAAGGGCCGGGAGCATCGCAGGAGGCGATGAGATGGACCTCATCGGCTCCTGCGAAAGCTTTAATTCTCTAAAACCATCAATGGATTTAGAGAATTAAAACTGTCGCGAGAAGGCCAAGTTTTCCGCGGCCTGCGGCCTCTTGGAGAGGAAACGCAAAACTGTCGCAATCGACTAAAACGCCAGTTCGAACTGATGCGCTAGAGAATTAAAACTGTCGCAGCCACAAACGACGCGGCGTGCAGGTGCATCCGGATCTAGCAGCGGGAAAGCCGCCGGGCAATGCACCGATAAGGGACAATTCCGCCAGCGCACCTAGGAAATAGATCCATCCTCATCCGTCGCGGCATTCCTTTGTCACGACTATGAACAATCCGATTCATGGTCGGCAGATCGCTAGCGGTCAGGGGACTTTGTGGAGATTCAGCTCAAGCCAGTCGGCCAGCGCCGCGACATGCACGGCGGCTTCTTTGCCAAAAGGCGTCAGATCGTATTCGACATGGGGCGGGATTACGGGGTATGACGTCCGGCGCACGAGACCATCGCCCTCCAGCCGCTGCAGGGTCTGCGACAACATCTTTTCGCTGACGCCGTTCACTTTGCGGCGCAGCTCACTGTAGCGCAGCGTGCCATCGAGTAACGCCATGAGGCATAGCATGCCCCACAGACTCGTCACGTGAGACAGCACTTCCCTGGCCTTGCATTTGCCTGTGAACAAGTCGCCGCGCCTGAGCTTGGCCGTCAGTGTGCGCTCGTCAGGCGCTGATGGATTCTTGGTTTGGGC
>Ga0268257_1000996_pt1 | contig 27260 bp, 7 predicted proteins | sample AgamicAtPrz_FD_200249 | JGI IMG/M metagenome (GOLD analysis project Ga0268257, IMG submission 200249) | Agave microbial communities from Guanajuato, Mexico - At.P.rz (v2) (version 3) | ecosystem: Host-associated > Plants > Phyllosphere > Phylloplane/Leaf | place: Guanajuato, Mexico | collected... | reverse complement strand
CGCGCAGCTGGCCGAACAGCCGACCGAAGGCCTTGTGCTGCTCGACGCTCAGTTGCTGGTCGCGGAACACCAGTACGTGGTTTTCCAGGAACGCCCGGCGGATCTCCACCAGCTGCTCCGGCGGCAAGCTGCGCGACAGGTCGACCCCGCCGATCTCGGCGCCGATGATCGGCGTCAGCCGTTCCACGCTGATACTGCGGTACGGCGCGCGTTGGGCGCCGGCAATCCGTTCGATGGCGTTCAATCCCTGTTGATCCATGCTTCCCTCCCTGATGTGTGTTGATTGAATTGGCTCGCCAGGCGCTGGAGCCCTGCCGCCAGTTGCGTCACTAGCGCCATGCGTTGATCGGTCGAGGTCGCGCAGGCCCAACTGCAGACCCGCGCCAAGGCGCCGACGACACTGGCGCACGCCTGTTCGTCAGCGTGGGCATAGGCGCGGGCGGCGACCTCACTGCTGGCCGCCGCGTTGGCCGTGGCAAATGCCTGGGCGTTGGCCTCCGTGCTCAGCTGCGCATAGTGCCGGGCGAATGCCTCGGCGTCGCCGAACTGCCCGGCGATCATGGCCTGGTTGGACGGCGCCCGGCCGTAGGCCAGGGCACTGTCATAGGCCTGGGCATAAGCGCCCTCGAAGTCGTAGGCCCGGCGAAACGTCGGCAACAGCACCGGCCCGAACGCAGCGCGCCACTCGCCGGTGCGCCCACGCAGGCCCAGGCTGGCCCGTTGGTGCAGGCGTTGCAGCGTGACCACGGCCGGAGCGTGTTCGGGGAGCGCCTGGGCGAGCCGTGGCAGCACCACCTCGGCCTGCCACAAGTGCAGCAGGCGCCAGTGCGCCTCACGGTCCAGCGGCTGCGGCAAGGGCTCGGCCCCCAATACCCGCAGCAGCGGGCTCAGCCACGCCGGTGGCGTGGCGTGTTCAGGCACCATGGACACCCTCCTTATGCCGGAGCAGGTCGGCATTGATCGCCTCGGCAATCTGCAGGGCCCAGGGGCCGGTGACGATGCCATAGTGGTCGGTATCCAGCGCCGCCCAGCTGTCCAGGTCCGGCAGCAAGGCCTGCCAGGCCTGGCGCAGGTCCTGGGTCTGCCAGCCACTGCCGATGCCATAGGGGTTGGGGCACGTGGCGATGAACAGGCGCCCGGTCGGGCCCGCCAGCGTTGTCGGCACATGCCCCAGCATGCTCGCCAGGTTGTTGCGACAGCAGGTCACCAGACGCTCCAGATAGCGCGCGCCGTCCGACTCGCCGTTGCGCAGGGCGAACTCGCGTTCGAACACCTGCTGGATCTGCCCTTCGTCGATCTGCCGCAACTCTGTCCCGGCGTCCGGCGCAGGTGGATCGACCAGGTACAGCGTCGGTGGCTCGTGCCCGGCTTCACAGGCCAACGCGCACATGGCCTGGGCCACCCAGGCGCCGAAGGACCAGCCGAGCAGCGCCCAGCTTGCGCCATCGGGCAGGTCGGCCTGTATCGCCTCCAGGTACAGCTGCGCCCGCGCCGCCAGTGAAAGGTTGGCCAGTTCTGGCTGGCGCAGCACCGGGTCGGCGATCACCCGCACGCCGAGGTCCGGGTGCAGCGTAGCGGCCAGCTCGCGGTAGGCCTGGACATCGCCACCGACCGGGTGGATCAGGTACAGGCATTGGCGACCGTCGCCCTGCTGCCACGGATCGATACGCAGCGCCTCGCGCCACGGGTCGCTGCCGCACTCGGCCCGGCCTGCGTCGGCGTCAACCAGGGCCAGCACCTCGCGCAGGCTGACATGGGGGCTGAACTGCGACAGCTGCACGACCACGCCGGTGGCGCGCTGCAGTTCGTCGATCAGGTCCAGCAGGGTCAGGGAATCGGCGCCGAGCTCATACAAGGAGGCATCGTCCTCCAGCGAGTCCACCCCCAGCCACTGGCACAGGCATTCGCGCAGGCGTGTCGGCAGATTGTCCTGGCGCGGCTGCACGTCGACCGGTGTGGCCACGGCACCATGACGGCGCGGATAGAAACGCCGGGCGCTGTGCAGAGCCGTGGTCGAGACCAGCACCTGGGGTAATTGCGCCGCCATGGCGCGCTCGAACACCTCGCAGCCCTCCTGCGCCGACAGGCCGACCTTCAGGTGCTGCTGGTGCGCCGCATCGCTGCCGTTGCCGCGGGTGGCCATGCCGGTATCACACCAGATGTCCCAGTTGATGCCCAGGCGCAGGCAGCCTTCGTCGCCCGCTGCGCGGTAGTGGCTGAAGCCGTCGAGCACGGCGTTGGCGGCGGCGTAGTCGAGGTGACCGGCACCGCCGAACAGCGCCGACATGGACGAGCAGTACAGCACGAAATCCGGGGCCATCCGTGCGATCAGCGCCTCCACGGCAAGCAAGCCGTGGGTCTTGGCGGCCATGGCGATCGCCATCTGCCGGGCATCGCGCTGGCGAATCAGGCTGCCGGCGCCGATGCCGGCGGCATGGATCACCCCGTCGAAACGCCCGTAGCGTCGGGCCAGCGCCTCGAGGACCTGGGGCCAGCGCTGCAGGTCGGCAAGATCGGCCTGCACCCAATCGACCCGCTCGTGGTCCAGGTCCGCTACCGGCGAACGCGACAGCAGCACCACGCGCCGGTCCGCTGCGCGCAGCAGGTGCTGGCACAGGGTGCGGCCGATGCCGCCAGCCCCCAGGATCAGGTATGTGCCGCGCTCGGCCAGGCCTGGCGCCGCGGGCGACGGCAGCGGGCTTGGCACCAGGCGCGGCTGCCACAGGTAGCCTTCGCGCAGCGCCATGCGCCGGGGCAACGCCTCGGGCTCGGCCAGCAACGTGGCCAGTGCGTTGGCATGCTCGCCCAGTGATGGGCTCGGGCAATCCAGCCAGTGGCAGCGCAGCGGGTATTCCTGGGGCGCCACTTCGGTCACCCCGGCCAGGGCCGCCAGCTCCGGACGCGCCACCGCGCCCTGCACCGGGCACGCTTGCCAGGACAGCAGCCACAGGCACAGGTCGCCGTCTCGCGGTGCCTGGCCCCAGGCCTGCAGCAGGCTGCTCGGCGTGTCGAGGCAGGCCCATTGGGCCGCCACCAGGCTTTGTTCGTCCACCGCGCCGGTCACCGACAAAGGCAAGGCGTGCAGCCAGTCAAGTTCACCCGGCAGCGCCTCGAGCAACCGTCCCAGCGCCTGGGTGTCGAGCACATCGAGCTCGAAGCGATCCGTGGCGAGCTGGCGGTAGCCCTGGCCTGCCTGCACCTGCACGACTCGCTGGTAGGCACGGCCCAGGGTTGCAAGCAGTACGTCGTCGACGGCCTCGCGGACGCACACCACCAGCGTCTGCCGGACACCCTGCGCCATGGATTTACCCAGGCGTCGCACCCGCTGCCATTGTCGTTGATGGAACCAGTCGGCCAGCGGCTGGCGCTGCGCTGCCGCTTGACCTTGGAAACGGAAGGCCTGCAGATCGAATGACGCAGGCGGCAGGTTCCAGGGCGGCGGCGCCGAACGGCCCGGCCATTCGATATGCGCACCCTCGTACCACGCCGTCAGCAGGTCATCAGGGGCATATTCGCTGGCCTTGAGCCGCACCTGCGTTGGCGTGACCTCGCGGATGGCCGACAACGGCAAGGCGTCGCCCGCCCGGTACGGCGCTGCAAAGCGCCAACGCCCCTGCCGGCGACCGGCCTGCAGGTGACGCAACACCGCGTGTGCCTGCCCGGGGTTGGCGCACAGCCAGGCGTCGGTGGCGGCGATGTCGCGTTCCAGTGCCTCACGGCTATGGGCGGACAGCAGCAACAACGGTGTTGCATCTTCAGGCTCCTGTGGCTCCGCCTGCACGGCACCGACGATCACATGGGCATTGGTACCACCGATGCCGAAGCTGCTGACCCCGGCCATGCGTCGCCGCCCCGCCGGCCAGGGACATGCCGTGGTCGGGATATGGAACGGCGAGCGCGCCAGGTCGATCTGCGGATTGATCCGGGAAAAGCCCAGGTTCGGCGGGATCACCCCGTGGTACACCGCCAGCGTGGCGCGGATCAGCCCGACCACACCGGCCGCCGCGCCCAGGTGGCCGATCTGGCTCTTCACCGAGGCCAGGGCGCAACTGCCCGCCGGCGCCTCGCCGAAGGCCTGGGTCAACGCGGCGACCTCGACCGGATCGCCGAGCAAGGTGCCGGTGCCGTGGGCCTCGACATAGCCGATGTCGGCACCCGCAGCCCCTGCCCGTTCCAGGGCCTGGGCAATCACCGCGCCCTGCCCGGCCACCGACGGCGCGGTGTAGCTCATCTTGCCGCGGCCATCGTTGTTCAGCGCCGAACCCTCCACCAGCGCGTAGATGCGGTCGCCGTCGGCACGGGCGCGGGCCAGGGGCTTGAGCACCACCACCCCGTAGCCACTGGCGCCGAGGGTGCCGCTGGCATCCTCGCTGAACGGCCGGCACAGCCCGTCGCGGGAGAAGATGTGCTGCGAACGGTGGCGGTAGCCATCGCTGAGGGTCGGGTCGATCAGCACGCCGGCCGCCAGCATCACGTCGCTGTCGCCCTGGCGCAGCAGGTTGCAGGCCAGGTGCACGCCGATCAGCGAACTGCCGCAGGCGGCCTGCACGCTCAGCGCCGGCCCGGTGAGGTCCAGGTGGTAGGCGGCCTTGGTGGCGAGGAAGTCCTTTTCGTGGTGCAGGGCCAGCTGGAAGCCGTCCGGCAGCTCGCCTTCACCGTTTTCACGCAGCAGTTGCTGGAAGTAGGTGGTCTCGCCGCAACTGGCCACCAGGCCGATGCGCGGCCCGTCCGCCGCCGGCACGATGGCGGCATGCTGCAGGGCCTGCACGCAGGCCATCAGCAGGTGGCGTTGCTGCGGATCCATCAGCCGCGCTTCCTGGCGGCTGATGCCGAAGTACTCGGGGTCGAAGTCGAGCATGCCCTGCAGTTGGCTGCGTGCGCCGACCAGGCCTTCGCCGGCCTGGAAGTGCTCGATGCCCAGCGCGTTGCCCTGGACCATCGTCCAGAACTCGCCCAGGTCGCGGGCACCGGCCACGTTGACCGCCATGCCGATGATCGCCATCGGCTGCTCGCCCGGGGTGACCGTGCGCTCCAGGCGTTGCGGTGCGGCCTCGGCACGGGTCAGGTGCGCGGCCAGGCAGCGGATCGTCACGTGCTCGAACAGCTCGGCCATGCTCGGCGCGCCGGGCAAGGCCTGGGCGTAGCGCGCCTGCAGGCGCATCAGGCCGAGGCTGGTGGCGCCGGCCTCGAAGAAGGTCTGCGTCGGCTCGATGTCGTGGCCGATCACCTCGCGGAACAGCGCGGCCAGCTGGTTTTCCAGCGGGGTCAAGGTGGCTGCCTGCATGCGCCGCCGCTCCAGGGCCTCGCCCTGCCCGGCCAGCGCCTTGCGGTCGACCTTGCCGCTGGGCGTGCGCGGCCAGCTGTCGAGGCGTCGGTACTGGTCGATGCGCACATGGGCCGGCAGGTGCCGCGCCACCTGGCGATCGAGGTCCTGCGCCGAGGGCGGCATGCCGGTCAGTTGCAGATAGGCGGTGAGGCGCGCTGGCTCGCCCTGCACCGTCACCACCGCATTGGCCACCCCGGCCACCGCCATCAGTGCCGCCTCGACCTGCCCCAGTTCCAGGCGATGGCCACTGAGCTTGACCTGTTGGTCGTCCCGGCCCACGTAGTGCAGGCAACCCTGGGCATCGACCCAGGCCAGGTCGCCGGTGCGGTAATACAGGCAGCATTTGCCGTCGGCCTGGGGCAGTTCGACGAAACGCTCGGCGTTGAGCGCCGCATCTGCCAGGTAGCAGCGGGCGACCATCGCCCCTGCCACCAGCAGGTAGCCCTGGTTGCCAGGAGGCACTGGACGGTCCCGGGCGTCGACCAGCAGCAGCCGGGCATTGTCGACTGCCTGGCCGATTGGCGCGCGCAGCGGCCAGTCGCTCACCTGCGCTGGCAAGCGGTAGGCGCTGACCACATGGGTTTCGGTGGGGCCATAGTGATTGAACAGGCGGGCCTTGGGCATGCCGCCGAACCAGCTGCGCAACGCCTCGCTGCACAGCAACTGCTCGCCGGCCGTTACCACCTCGCGCAGAGCCGCTGGGTAGATGCCCTGGGCGACGGCGGTCTGCGCCAGGTGCTGCAAGGCCACGCAGGGCAGGAACAGCCGCTCGATGCGAGCTTGCTGCAGGTATGTCAGCAGCGCCTGGGCGTCCTGGCGCCAGTGGGGCTCGATCAGGTGGTAGCAACCACCACCGCACAGGGTGCCGTACAGCTCCTGGAACGCCACGTCGAACGACAGCATGGAGAACTGCAAGGTTACCGAACGGGCCGGCAATTGCCCGGCGTGGCGCTGCCAGTGCAGCAGGTTGCACAGGGTACGGTCGGCCACCTGCACCCCCTTCGGCGTGCCGGTCGAGCCCGAGGTGAACAAGGTGTATAGCGGCCGCTCGCCGTTGTGGCGCAGGCGTTCCAGGGACCGTGCCGGCGCCCCGAGGTCCACCCGGTGACGGCTGAGGCGCTCGACGTCCAACGCGGCCAGGGCCGTTTCGGTGGCGCTGCTGAACAGCACGCAGTCCGGACGCGCCTGGGCCAGCACCTGGCGCTGCACCGCCACGGGGTAGTTCGGGTCCAGCGGCACGGCGGTGATATTGAGCTTGGCCAGGGCCAGCAAGGCCACCACATGCTCGACCGACGGCGCCAGGAACAGCACCATGCTCGCCGACTCGTGGCTGGACAAGGTCGCGGCCAGGGTGTCGGCCAGCGCATTCAGTTGCGCGTAGCTCAACCGCCGCTGCCCGGCCACCAGCGCGGTGGCCTCGGGGGTCTGCTGCGCCTGATGCTCGAACCAGTCGGCCAGCGTGGCGAACGGCAGCGTGGCGGCCAGGCCTTCGCTGGCCGGCGGCAGGCTTTGCCGATAAGGCGCCACCAGGCTGTCGAGGGTCGCCCGGGGATCTTCCAGCAGCAAATCCAGCCCCCGCTGCAGCAGTTGGTCCAGCGCGGCCACTTCATGGGCGTCGAAATGGCTGCACTGGTATTCCCACCAGCACTCCAACGGCCCCTCGCCGCCCACCACCAGCAAGGTCAGCGGACACTTGGCCTGGGGTGTCAGGTACGGCTCCAGGCTGGCCCGCAAAGGTGCGGCGGCGAGCTTGGCGTAGTCGGTGTTCTCCAGCACGAACAGGTAGTCGAACAGGGCCTGGTCGGAGGACAGCCGCAAGTCCTCGACCAGATCAGCCAGGGCCACGTCCTGCAAGGCCAGCACATCACGCACGGTGCCGGTCTGTCGGCGCAGCTGCTCGCCCAGCGCTTGCGTGCCCTGCAGATCGGTCGGGATCAGCACCGTGTTGGCGAACATGCCCACGCTGGCCTCGAACTCGGCCAGCGGGCGGTTGGCCACCGGGCTGGCGATCCGTGGGCGCTCGCAGCCGACCAGGGCGTGCAGGCTCCAGGCAAAGACGCTGAACAGCACGTCGAATCGGGTCAGGCGCTGCTCGCTGCAAAAGCGTTCGAGCGCGGCGCTGCGCCGTTCACCCAGGGGCTGGCGATACAGCCGCCCTCCTGTTTCCCCGGGATACCTGGCTGGCCGCGGCGGGGTCGCCTCGCCGTGACGGGCGTGCAGGGTTGCCAAGGCGCGGCGCTGCTCCCGGTAGTGCGGGCTGACGCTCCACTGCCGCTGCCACAAGGCGAAGTCCAGGGTATCCAGTGCCGGCGTGACTGCTGTGTTGTCCCGCCCTTGCAGGACGTCCTGGTACAGGCTGGCAAGATCGTCGAACAGCAGGTTCATCGACCAGCCGTCGGTGACGATGTGGTGCAGGTTCAGCAGCAGGCGGCAGCTGCCGTCGGCGTGGGGCGCCACCCAGGCGCGCAGCAGGGTGGGGCTTGCCAGCTCGAACGGGGTCTCGAACACCAGGCTGGCGAAGGCTGGCCAGGTGCTGTCGTCCAGCGCGCCCGCTGCCAGCACCCGGCACACCGCCGCCTGCTCGCCGACGACCTGTTCCGGACCGTCGGCGCCCGCCACCAAAGCCGTGCGCAGCGCGGGGTGCCTGGCCACCAGTCGCCTTACCGCCTCGGCCAGGGCCTGCGGATCGGCGCCTGCGGCCAGGTGCAGCACCATGGGCACGTTGTACGCGGTCGAGTCGGGCACGCGCTGCTGCTCCAGCCATAGCCGGCGCTGCTCGGCGCTGGCCGGACCGCGACGGGCGCCTTGCGCGGCCGGTGCGGGGGGGTAGGCCGGCGCCATGCCCTGCCCGCTTTGCAGACGCTCGGCCAACGCCGCGAACGGCTCGCCGAGCAACGTCGCCATGCTGATTTCCTGCTGCCAGCGGTCACGGATCGCCGACCTCAGGCGCATGGCCCTGAGCGAATCACCGCCGCTGCCGAGCCAGTCGTCCTGGCCACCCAGGACGGGTTGCCCGAGCAGCGTGCGCACCTGCTGCAACAGCCAGTCCAGGGCGGGCGAGTGCTCGCCTGCCTCGACAGGCGGTCGCCAGGGCGTGTCGGCCTGGGCAAGCAGGCGCGCCTGGTCGATCTTGCCATTGGCCGTCAGTGGCAGGCCTGGTACCTGGAACAACTGGTGCGGACGCATCCAGGGCGCCAGGTGGGCACGCAGGTAGGCGTCGAACGTGCGATAGTCCAGCTCCCCGCACGGCACCAGGAAGGCCAGCAGTTGATGGTCCTCGGCAGCCTGCCGGCGGCTGCAGACATAGGCCTGGGCGACCTGGGGGTGTTCGAGCAGGCGCTGCTCCACCTCGCCCGGCTCGATGCGAAAACCGCGAACCTTGACCTGCCGGTCGACCCGTCCCAGGCACTCGACCTGTCCCTGGGCATTGACCCGCACCAGGTCGCCGGTGCGGTAGTGCACCTGCCTTCCGCCATCCAGCGCCGGCAGCCGCACGAAAGCGCGATCGGTCTCCTCGAGGCGGTTGCGGTAGCCACGGGCCACGCCGCTGCCGCTGAGGTACAGCTCGCCGACTTCTCCCGGCGCCACCGGCTGCTGGCGTGGGTCGAGCACCTGCATGCCGGTGTCCGGCAGCGGCAGGCCGATGGGCACGCTGTCGCCGCTGAAGTCACGCGGAATGGGGTGGTACAGGGCGAAGGTGGTGCACTCGGTGGGACCATAGACGTTGAACAGGCGGCAGGCGCTGTCCGGGTTGGCCTGGTACCAGGCACGCACCGCCACCGGGCTGACCTGCTCGCCACCGGTCAGCACCTGGCGCAGGCTGGCAAAGCACGCCGGGTACTGCGCGTTCAGGGTATTGAACAGCGACACCGTGATGAACAGGGTGTCGACCTGCTGTACCTGCAGCAGCCGGGCCAGCCGGCGGGCGTCGAACACGTCCTCGTCGGCGACCATCACCACGCAGCCACCATTGAGCAACGGTGCCCACAACTCGAAGCTGCAGGCATCGAAAGCCGGGTTGGACAGGCAGGCGAAACGCTGGCCGGGGTGGATGTCGATATAGCTGCCGGCCTGCGCCAGGCGCAGCAGCCCGCGCTCGCCGACCTCCACGCCCTTGGGCACCCCGGTGGTGCCGGAGGTGTAGAACAGGCACATGACCTCGGCAAAGGTTTCCGGCAACGGCTGGGCCGGTTGATCCGGGTGGTCCAGCAACGCCTCGACACTGGCCTCCCATGGCCCCGGCAAACCCTGGGGCGCATCGGCGAGGCTGAGCACGCCCACGCAGTCGGCATCGGCCAGCATCAGCCCACGGCGCTCGGCGGGGCTGGCCCGGTCCAGTGGCATCACCACGGCCCCGGCCTTGAGCGCGCCAAGCAGTGTCGCCAACCATTGCCAGCCACGCGGCAGGTACAGCGCCAGGGCCTGGCCCGGCAATACGCCCCGCGCCTGCAGCCCCCGGGCGATACGCTCACTGGCGCTGGCCAGCTCGGCGTAGGTCATGTGCATCTGCTGATCGATCACCGCCAGGGCCTGCGGATCTCGTTGCACCTGGGCGGCAAAACGCGCGAGCACGGTTTCCTGGAGCACGCTCATCATTTCCCCTCCTGGGCATCGAATCGTTGCAGTTCGCGTTGTATCGTCCGTGAGACCCGATGAATCTCGGCGCTTTCGAGCATGTCCCAATGACCGCCCTGCACCAGGGTGGCCAGGTAGCCGTCGGCGGCGCGACGCCGCCAGAACCCGCGCAAGGCGCGCAGCTGGCCACGCGGCAGGTCTTCGCGGGCCTGCACCAGCACGACCCGCCCAGCCTGCGGCGGACAGGTGTAGGCGGCCATGGCCAGGCGATTGTGGTTGTACAGGTGGAAGTAGCGCTCGACCTGGGCATCCTCGATACCGGGGTACATGCCGTTGAAGCGCACCAGCTTGTCGCGGAACTCAGCCATGTCGACAGTGCCGATCTGCCCGCGAAAGGCCGGATCGTCCGAGCCCTGGGTATCGAGCAGCACCACGCTGACCGACGCCCGCCCGGCCTCGCGCAGGCGCCGGGCCATCTCGTAGGCCACCAGGCCGCCGAACGACAGCCCGGTGAGCACCAGCGGCCGCTCCAGCAAGGGCTCGATCTGACGCAGGTAGGCCTCGGCCATCGCCTCGACCGTGGGCTCGGTGGCCTCCCCGGGGTTGAGCCCCGGCGACTGCACGCCGTACACACCGACCGCCTCGGGCAGCACCTTGGCCAGGGACAGGTAGCAGAACGCGGTGCCGCCGGCCGGGTGGATGCACACCACGTTGCGCTGCCCGTCACCGCCGCGCAAGGTGATCAGGTTGCCATTGTCCACCTGGATACTGGAGCCGGCCCGCAGCCAGCCGCCCAGGGCTTCGATGGTCGGATGGCCGAGCACCACCCGGGCCGGTACCTCGACATTGAATGCCTGGCCGATCTGGTAGGCCATCTTGATCGCCGCGATGGAGGTGCCGCCGACCGCGAAGAAGTTGTCGCGGATGCCGATCTGCGGTGCCAGCAGCAAGCTTTTCCAGATCTGGTAGAGGGCCAGCTCGATAGGGTCGCGGGGACTGCTCAGGTTGACCTGGCGCGCCGCCAGGTCATTGTCTGCGCGCTCGGCCAGGGCCTGGCGGTCGACCTTGCCGTTGGCGGTGAGCGGCATGCCGTCGAGCCACAGGTAGGCACTGGGCAGCACGGCACTGGGCAGGGTTTCGGCCAGGTGCGCACGTACCGCCTGCTCGTCCGGCGTGGCGCTCGTCACGCAACAGGCTACCAGCCGTTGGTGCTGGGCCTCCTCGCCCAGCATCAGCACCACGCTGGAAGCGATGCCTGGAAAGGCCTGCAGCCGCGTCTCGATCTCGCCCAGTTCCAGGCGCACGCCACGCAGCTTGACCTGGAAGTCGTCGCGGCCGAGGAACTCCAGTTGGCCATCGGCGCGATAGCGCGCCAGGTCACCGCTGCGGTACAGGCGTTCGCCCGCCACGAACGGGTTGTCGATGAAGCGCTCCGCGGTCAGCGCCGGCAGCCCCAGGTAGCCACGAGCCACGCCCACGCCGCCGATATGCAGGTGGCCGGTGACACCGGGCGGCACCGGCGCATCGAAGGCGTCGAGCACATGGAAGCGGTTGTTGGCGATGGGCCGGCCGATCGGCAGGCGCAACGCCGGGATTTCATCGCCCGGCGCCAGGGTCCAGATGCTGTTGATCACCGTAGTCTCGGTGGGGCCATAGACATTGTGCAGCCGCGCCTGCGGCAGTCGAGCGCGGAACTGCCGCGCCAGGGCCGGCGTCAGCTCGCCGCCACCGCAGAACACGTCGGTCAGGCTGTGGCACTGGCTGGCCTCCTCCACCTCCAGGAACAGTTGCAGCATCGCCGGCACGAAGACCATGGCCGTGACCTGCCGCTCGCGCACCAGCCGCGCCAGGTAGCCCGGTTCGAAATGCCCGCCGGGCCGGGCGATCACCAGCCGGCCACCCGTGGCCAGCGGCCAGAAGGTCTCCCAGGCCGAGGCGTCGAAGCCGAACGGGATCTTGTGCAGCATCGTCCCCGCCTCGCCACAGACGCCCAGGCACCAGACCAGCAGGTTGGCCAGTCCACGGTGCGCGACCATCACGCCCTTGGGCAGGCCGGTAGTGCCAGAGGTGTAGATCACGTAGGCCAGGTGCTCGGGCGTCACGCCCACCTCATGGGGCGCCAGGTTGTCACCGGCCAGCTCAGCCCAGCCGGGCGCATCGGCCTGCAGGTCGATCAGCGGCGCCTCCCAGCCGCAGGCCTGCATGGCCTGGTGCAGGGTCGCCCGGGCCGAACCCAGGGTCAGCAGCGCCACGGGGGTGCTGTCGCCAAGCATGTGGCCCAGGCGTCCGACCGGATAGTCCGGGTCCAGCGGCACATAGGCGCCACCGGCCTTGAGCACCGCCAGCAGCGCCACCGGTAGCTCCAGCGAGCGCTCCACGCAGACCGCCACACGGACATCCGGGCCAACGCCCAGGGTGCGCAAGTGGCGAGCCAAGCGGTTGGCCTGGGCATTGAGTTCGGCATAGCTGAGGGTCTGGCCCTCGAATTCCACCACGCAGGCTTGCGGATGCCGCGCCGCCTGCGTCTCGACCAGGCGATGCACGCAGTCGATCGGTGCCTGCAGGGCGGGCGCCTGGTTCCAGGTATGCAGCACCGTTTCACGCTCGCCGGCATCCATCAACGACAGCGCGTGCAGCGGCTGCTTGGGTTCGGCGGCCACCTGGGCGAGCAACTGGCGGTAGTGGCGGCTGAGGCGCTCGATGGTGGTTTGGTCGAACAGGTCGGTGTTGTACTCGACCAGCAGGTGCAAGGCACCGTCGCGCACCACCCACTCGAAGGCCAGGTCGAACTTGGCCGTGGCACTGCCGGTGCCATGGGGCGACAGCGCCAGGCCGGGCATGGCCAGCGTGGCGCCGGGGGTGTTCTGCAACACCATCATCACCTGGAACAGCGGCGAGTGGCCGGGGTCGCGGGGCGGATTGAGCGCTTCGACCACCCGGTCGAACGGCGCATCGTGGTGCCCATGGACCTCCAGCATGTTCGCCCGCACCTCGCGCAGCAGCTCGGCGAAAGTCTGTTGCGGATCGAGCCGCTGGCGGATCACCAGGGTGTTGACGAAGTGTCCGATCAGCGGCTCCAGCTCCACCCTGCCCCGGTTGGCGAACGGCGTGCCCACGCACAGGTCGCGCTGGCCGCTGTAGCGCCACAGCAGCACGTCCAGGGCGGCGAGCAACACATTGAACAGCGTGCCCTGGGTATGCCGGGCCAGCGCCTCGAGCTCGGCCAGGGTGTCGCCGTCCACCGTCGAGCCGAAGGTGGCACCGACAAAGCGCTGCACCCGCGCACGCGGGCGGTCGCTGGGCAGATCCAGCAACACCGGCGCGTCGGCCAGGACGCGGCGCCAGTAGTCGAGCTGGCCCTGCAACGCCTCGCCGTCCAGGCGTTGCCGCTGCCAGCAGGCATAATCGGCGTACTGCACCGGCAGCGGAGCCAGGCTCGGCGGCTGGCCGCGCAGGAAGTCGCTGTAAAGGCTGGCGATCTCGTGCTGGATCACCCCCATCGACCAGCCATCGGCGACGATATGGTGCACGCTGTACAGCCACACATGGTCCTCATCGGCCAGTCGCACCAGCCGTGCCCGCAGCAGCGGGCCGCTTGCCAGGTCGAACGGGGCGCGGGCCTCGGCGTCGACCGCCTCAGTCAGGCGGGCCTGGCGCTCGGGCTCGGGCAATTCGCGCAGGTCGAGCACCGCCAGGCTCAGCGGCCTGCTGGCGTGCACCACCTGCTGCGGTTCGCCATCGACGCTGACGAAGGTGGTGCGCAGCATGGCGTGGCGCTCGATCAGCGCGTTCAAGGCCCGTTCCAGCGCGGCCACGTCCAGTCGCCCCTTGAGCCGCACCGCCGAGGGCACGTTGTAGAACGGGTTGCCCGGTTCCAGCTGGTCGAGGAACCACAGTTGTCGTTGTGAGAACGACAACGGGAAACGGGCCTGACCGTCCGGCCGACGCGGGATCAGCGCGTTGTCGTCAGGCCGGGCCAGCAAGGCGATCAGCGTTTGCTTGTGAGTCTTCAGCGCCTGCATCAGGGCCTCGTCGAGAAACCCCTTGGGCGCCTTGCAGCGCAGCTTGTCGCCGTCCACCTCGAGGGCCACGCCATGGCGATCGAAAAACGCCAGCAGTTGATGGGCGTTCATACTTCGAATTCCTCCATGTCATTGTCGTCCTGCGCCGTGATTGCGAGTGCTTCCGGTGCTGTGCGTTGTGGCCTGTGAGGCGCACGTACGCCGCCGACCATCGAGTAGATCAGTGAATGGCTGCTGCCCAGGTCGAACAGCGTCGCCAGCTGCCGCGTCTCCACCGAGCCGACGCCGCACAGGCCCAGCCCCAGGTCGGCGGCGGCCATGGTCAGCAATTGCGCCATGGCGCCGGTCTCGATCAGGCAGAAGTCATGGCTGCCCTCGCCGTACAGCGGGCGGATCGCCGCCAGGTCGGCGACGAAGAACAGCGCGAACGCCGCGCCCTCGTAGACCGGGCGGTTGACGAAGAAGTCGTAGATGTCCGGGTCGAGCTCGCCGGCGCCCGTGGCCACCAGGCGGTGCCCGAGCGGATCGTGGTAGTAGGCGCCGCCCGGTACGCCCAGCACCCGACCGGACTTGATGTAGACGTAGGTCTGGATCGGGTACGCGCCGCCCGCCGACGGGAACAGGTACTTCGCCTCGCCGTCCAGTTGCCCCTGGGCCAGCACCGCCAGCAGTTCGGCGAACGCCTGCTCGGCAATGGGCTGTTCCAGGTACTGACGCACCGAGCGATAGTCGCGGTAGCGCCGGGCGAAAGCAGGATCGGCCGGCAGCGCCAGGGCGACCTGCGGCGTGTCGCTGGCAAAGTGTCGCCGTGCGCGCTGCTCGGCCTTGAACGCCGCCCGCTGCTGCGGATCGTCCAGCACGGCGTCGACACTGGTACTCGGTGACGCGCTCTGCTCCTGGCGCTGGCGGTACAGCGCGAGCAGGTTGAGCAGGGTCGGCTGTGCCAGCAGGTTCGCCACATGGGGGCGGAAACGCAGCTCGCTCGACAGCGCGTTGCTGATGCGCACGATGTCGATGGAGGTGGCGCCCAGGCTCAACAGGTTGGCGTCAGCGGCAATATCCGCCCTGCCCAGCACCTGCTGGACGATGGCCACCAGGCGCTGCTCCTGCGGCCCTTCGAGCTCCAACGCCAAGCCACCGGCCTGTACCTGTTCAGGTTCGGGCAGGCGACTCTTGTCGACCTTGCCATTGGCCGACAGTGGCCAGGCCTCCACGAAGGTGAAGGACGCCGGCACCATGTACGCCGGCAGCTTGTCGGCCAGGTAGCTGGCGAAATCGCCGGCCTGCAGCGCCGGGTCGGCCTTGAGCACGTAGCCGGCCAGGCGCTTCTGCGCCTGGGCCTCGCCGAGGATGCGCACCACCGCGCTGTGCACGCCGGGGTGGCGGTTGAGCACCGCCTCGATCTCGCCCAGCTCGATTCGATAACCCTGGACCTTGACCTGGTTGTCGTCGCGACCGAGGAACTCGATGTTGCCATCCGGCAGCAGGCGCCCCAGGTCACCAGTGCGGTACAGGCGCTCGCCGGTCAGCGGATGGTCGAAGAAGCTTTTGGCGCTCAGCGCCTCGTCGCGCCAGTAGCCCTTGGCCAGGCCGATGCCACCGATGTACAGGTGGCCGGTGACCCAGGTCGGGCGCACTTGCAGCGCCTCGTCCAGCACATGGAAACGCTGGTGATCCAGCGCCTGGCCATAGGGAATGCTGCGCCAGGCCGGATCGACCTGGACGATCCGGTAGCCAATCGACCAGATCGACGCTTCGGTAGCCCCACCCAGGCTCATCAGTTGCAGCCCCGCACTTAATGCCCGGGCGCGGTCGGGCAGTGCCAGCGGGATCCAGTCGCCGGAGAGCATGGCCAGCCGCAGGCTCGCCGGCAGCGCCCGGCCCTCGCCCTCCAGGTATTCCACCAGCATGCCCAGCAGCGCCGGCACCGAGTTCCACAGGCTGACCCGGTGCCGTTCGAGCAGCGTGGTCCAGTGCGCGGGATCCAGGCTCAGTTGCGGTTCGAGCATGACCACCGCCGCGCCCGCCGCCAGGGTGCCGAAGAAGTCGTACACCGACAGGTCGAAGCTCAGCGACGAGATGGCCAGCACCCGGTCCTGCGGGCCCACGGCGAAGCGGCGGTTGATGTCGAGCAAGGTGTTCACCGCGCCCTGGTGGTCGATCACCACGCCCTTGGGCGTGCCGGTGGAGCCGGAGGTGTAGATCACGTAGGCCAGGTCGCCGGGCCGCACCTGCACGTCCCGCAGTGGTTCGCCCGGGCTGTCCAGCTGGTCGCTGACCGGCAGCGCGGTGACCTGCGCCGGCCACGCCACCCGCTCCAGCAGGCACGGCTGGGTCAGCGCCAGGCTGGCCTCGGCGCGTTCGAGGATATGGCGCAGGCGCGCGCCGGGCAGGTTCGGGTCGATGGGCAGGTAGGCACCGCCGGCATAGAGGATCGCCAGCGTCGCCACCACTTGCTCCCAACCGCGCTCCATCACCACGGCGACCAGTTGGTTGGGCTGCACGCCACGGGATTGCAACTGCGCGGCCAGCTGACGGGCCTCCTGACGCAACTGGCCGTAGCTGAGCTCACGGGCACCCAGCACCGCGATGGCCTGTGGCGTTGCCAGGGCCTGGCGCTCGAACAGCGCGTGCATCAGCGGCAGGTCACGTGGCGCCGCCGGCGCTTGCGGCAGACGCGCCTGGGGCAGCAGCTGCGGCGTGCTGGCGGCCCAGGCTTCAGCGGCGAGCAGGCGGTCGAGCAACGCATTGTAGGCGGCGAACATCTGCCCGATCATGCCCTCGGGGAACAGCGCATCGATGCTGTCCCAGTTGAACAACAGGCGGCCTTCGAGTTCGAGCAGGGTGTGGTCGAGCCACACATGCGGGGTCTGGGTGATGCTGTGTTCCAGCGTCGCGCCAAGAGCGTCGCCCAGGTTGAACTCGGCCAGCTCCGGCGCCGCTTCCGACAGGGTGCTGTTGAACACGATCGGCATCGCCGTCTGCTGCACGCCGCGGGCCTGGGACAGCTCGCGCAGCACGCGCACACCACTGACCGCCGAGTGGTCGATGTCCTGCCACAGGCGCGCCTGCACGGCGCGGGCCTTGTCGGTGAAACCGGCGTTGCCGTCGATGGCCACTTCCAGCAGCACCAGGGAGGTGAAGTCGCCGATGATCGCATCCACCTGCGGGTGCAGCGGCAGGCGGTTGAACAGCGGCAGGCTGAGGGTGAAGCGCGGCTGGCGGCTCCACAGCGCCAGCACTTCGCTGAACGCGGTCAGCAGCATCACCGACGGGGTGATGCCGAACTGCCGGGCCATGGCCTTGAGCCGGCTCCACTGAGCTGCGGGCATGTCGCGGTCGCGGCGGGTGAAGTGCGGGTTGGCGATGCTTTCCGGCTGGCACACCCGTGGCAGGTCCGGGGCGGGAGCCAGGGTCTCGATCCGTCCGCGCCAGTAATCCAGGGCGCGTTCGTAGGATGAGTCGGCGCGCAAGCGGCGCTCGGCCAGCACATAGTCGCGGAAGGTCACGCCCGGCTCGGGCAGTTCCAGCTCGGGCTCGTGGTAGTACCCCATCAGCTCACGGGCCAGGATCTGCGTGCTGGCGGCATCGACCACCAGGGCGTCGAGGCTGATGTGCAGGTGACTGATGCCGTCATCGAGCAGCGACACGCTGAAATCGAACAACGGCCAGCGGCTGGCGTCGAGCACTTGGTGCGATTGGCGCTCACGGATGGCCCTCAGGGCACTCTGGGCATCCCCGCCGCTCATGTCGCGCAGGTCGCGGCGGGCCAGCTGGTAAACCGGCACTTGTTCCAGCACCTGCTGGGTGCCATCGCCGAGGAACACCACGCGCAGCATGTCGTGGCGCTGGATCATGCGGTTCAGCGCCGCCTCGAAGCGCGGCACATCGAAATCGGGGATGCGCCACTCCTCGTAACCGTGGGCGCTGACCCCACCAAGGCTGATGCTGGCCTCACGGCCGAACCAGTAGGCCTGCTGGATGTCGGTAAGCGGGAACGGCGCATGACGCCCGACCGGGTCGGCCTGCAAGGCCTGCGCCTGGGGTTCGTCATGCGCCTCTTGCGTCACCCCGACCTGCGCGGCCAGGTCCATCAGCACCGGCGCCTGGAACAGGCTGCTCAGCGACAGCTGCGCGCCCAGGCGCTGGTTGATCGCGTAGACCAGGCGCGTGGCCAGCAGCGAGTGGCCGCCCAGGTCGAAGAAGTTGTCATGGATACCGACCCGCTCGCACTTGAGCACCTCGGCCCAGACCTGGGCCATGTGCCGTTCGGTCTCGTTGCGGGGTGGCTCGAAATGCGCCGCGCCGCCACGCTCGGGCGCCGGCAGCGCCTGGCGGTCGAGCTTGCCGTTGCGGGTCAGCGGCAGCTGCGTGAGGCTGACCCAGGCGCTGGGCAGCATGTGCTCGGGCAGTTGCCGTTGCAAGGCGGCGCGCAGGGTCTGCGGATCGCCGCTGCCCACCACGTAGGCGACCAGGCGCGGATCGCCGGGGATGTCTTCGCGCAGCAGCACGGCGACATCCTGCACGCCCGGCTGCTGGCGCAACAGGCTGTCGATCTCGCCCAGCTCGATACGGAAACCGCGCAGCTTGACCTGCTGGTCCGCGCGCCCGAGGTACTGCACGTTGCCATCGGCCTGCAGCCGTGCCAGGTCGCCGCTGCGATACATGCGCGCGCCGGGCTGCGGGTTGAACGGGTCGGGCAGGAAGCGCTCGGCGCTCAGGGGTGAGCGGTTGAGGTAGCCACGCGCCAGGCAGTCGCCTGCAATATACAGCTCGCCCGGGACACCCACCGGCAATGGATTCAGGTCGCCGTCCAGCACGTAGAGCCGCGCATTGGCAATCGGCTTGCCGATGGCGGGCAACTCCGGCCAATGCTCGGCATCGGCGCAATCGAGGCTGAACTGGCTGACCACATGGGTCTCGGTCGGCCCGTACTGGTTGCGCAGGCGCGCGCCGCCCAGGCCACGGACGAAGGCGCGCAGCGCGTCATTGACCTGCAGCGCCTCGCCGGCGGTGACGATCTCGCAGCCGCCGGCCGGCATCGGCGCGTCGGCCTCGGTCACGGCGGCCAGTTGTTGCAGCACGGCGAACGGCAGGAACGCACGCCCCACGCTCTCGGCCACCAGGGTCGGACGCAAGGTGACCAGGTCCTTGCGCTCGGCCTCGCTCATCAACTGCAAGGTGCCGCCCTGGCACAGGGTGCTGCAGATCTCCTGGAACGACACATCGAAGTTCAGCGAGGCGAATTGCAGTACGCGACAGGGCGTTGGTGCGTCCTCCAGTTGCCAGGCGATCAGGTTGTCCAGCGCCCGACGGCTGTGGGCCACGCCCTTGGGGCGGCCGGTCGAACCAGAGGTGTAGAGCACATAGCCGAGGTGCTCGGGATGGACCGTCACCTGCGGTTCGCTGTCCGGGCAGTCGGCCCAGCGCTCGGCGTCGACGTCCAGGCACAGCAGCTCGACCGCCTGCGGGAGGCCCGGGCGCAGCGAGGCCTGGGTCAGCACCAGGCTGGGCGCTGCGTCGGCGAGCATGAAGGCCAGGCGCTCGGCCGGGTACGCGGGGTCGAACGGCACATAGGCGGCGCCGGCCTTGAGGATCGCCAGCAGGCCGACGACCATCTGCGCCGAACGCTCCAGGCACAGGCCCACCCGCTGCTCGGGGCCAATGCCTCGGGCGACCAGATACTGGGCCAAGCGGTTGGCAGCGCGGTCCAGCTCGGCATAAGTCAGCGACTGACCGTCGGCCTCCAACGCCACGGTATCCGGAGCCTGACGGGCGATGGCCGCCAGACGCGTCATGCAATCCGGCTGACTGGTGGTGTCGCGGGCCGTGCGGTTGAAGCGGTCCAGCACTTGCTCGCGTTGCGCGGCATCAAGCAGCTCGAGGGTGGCAATGGACTGCCCGGGGTTGTCGACCATGCCTTCCAGCAGGCGGCGCAGGTACTCGCCGATACGCACCACGGTGGCGCGTTCGAGCAATCCGCTTGCGTACTCCAGCCCACCGACGATCTGGCCATCACGCTCGCTCAGGGCCAGTTGCAGGTCGAATTTCGCCACCGACTGGCTGCTCGGCACGGGGCTGATGTCCAGCCCGGGCAAGGCCAGGGTCTGGCCCTGGTCCTGCTCCCAGGCGAACAGCACCTGGAACACCGGGCTGTAGGCCAGGCTGCGCGGCGGGTTGAGCAGCTCCACCAGTTGCTCGAACGGCAGGTCCTGGTGCGCCTGGGCCTGCACGGTTACCTGGCGGGCCTGGCGCAGCCACTGCTCCAGCGTCGGCGCACCGCTGCGGGTCATGCGCAGCGCCAGGGTATTGACGAAGAAACCAATCAGCCCGTCCAGCGCTGGGTCCGGACGGTTGGCCGTGGGCACGCCGACCACCACGTCGTCCTGCCCGGACAGGCGCATCAGCAGCAGCGACCAGGCGCTCAGCAAGCCCATGAACAGCGTGCCGCCATGGGCGCCGCACAGCGCCTTCAGGCGCGTGGTCAGCTCGCGATCCAGCATCAGCGGCACGAATCCACCCCGGTAATCCTGCACCGTCGGGCGCGGGTGGTCGGTCGCCAGCGTCAGCAGCGGCGGCGCGCCATCCAGCGCCTGTTGCCAGTACCGGCGCTGGCCCTCCAGCCGCTCGCCCGCCAGCCAGCGTGGGTGCCAGGCGGCATAGTCTACGTATTGCACCGACAACGCCGGCAGTGTCGCGTCGATGCCTTGCACGGCGGCGCCATACAAGGTTTCCAGGTCGCGGGTAAGCACGCCCACCGACCAGCCGTCGGAGATGATGTGGTGCTGGGTCAGCAGCAACACGTGCTCGTCCGGCGCCAGGCGCACCAGGCAGGCGCGCATCAGCGGCCCCCTGGCCAGGTCGAATGGTCTTGCGCCCTCCTCTACGATCAGCGCGTCCAGGCGTGCGGTGGCATCGGGCAGGCCCTGCAGGTCGACCTGGACCAGGGCCATGCCCTGGTCCGCAGCGCCAACGCATTGCCGGCCCTCGCCTTCAACACTGACGAAAGTGGTGCGCAGTGCCTCATGGCGCGCCACCAGCTTGTCCAGGCTGTCCGCCAGTGCCTGCACCTTCAAGGCGCCCTTCAGGCGCAGGTTCAGCGGCATGTGGTAAGCGGCGTTGCCACCCTCCATCTGCGCCAGGAACCACAACCGACGCTGGGCGGACGACAACGTTTGCGCGCCCGTGCGTTCGACTGCCTCGATCGGCAGCCGCGCTTCGTCCTGGCTGGCCTGCAGCCGTTGAGCGAAGTCCACGAGCCGCGGGCTTTCGAACAGCGCCACCGGCGCGGCTTCGCGCCCCAGGTCCTGGCGCACGCGGGCCAGCACACGCATGACCAGCAGCGAATGGCCGCCCAGGGCGAAGAAGTGATCCTCACGGCCGATGCGCGCAAGGCCGAGTACCTCGCCCCAGATTGCCGCCAGGCTGGTTTCCAGCGGTCCCTGCGGCGGTTGGTAGTCACGTTGCTCGAAGGCAGCGGCGTCCGGCGCGGGCAGGCCGACGCGGTCGAACTTGCCGTTGGCGGTCAGCGGCAAGGCAGGCAGCTGCACGTAGGCGCTCGGCAGCATGTAGTCAGGCAGGTGTTCGCCCAACTGCTTGCGCAGGGCCGCCGGGGTCAGCTCGGCGCCCGGCTGCTGGGCAAAGTAGGCCACCAGGCGGGGCTCGCCGGGCGTATCCTCGCGCAGCAGCACCAGACTTTGCCGCACGCCGGGCACCTGCGCCAGGCGCGCCTCGATCTCGCCCGGTTCCAGGCGCAGGCCGCGCAGCTTGGCCTGCTGGTCGCCGCGACCAAGGAATTCGAGCTGGCCATCGCTGCGCAAGCGCGCCAGGTCGCCGGTGCGGTACAGGCGCTCGCCGGCCACGAAGGGGTTATCGATGAAACGCTCGGCGGTCAGTTGCGGCAGGTTCAGGTAGCCGCGCGCGACCCCGACGCCGCCGAGGTACAACTCACCCTCCTCACTCGCCTGCCCTTGCGTATCGAGCAGATAGACACGGCAGTTCGCCAGTGGTCGACCGATGGGCAGCACAGCGTCAGCCACTTCGTGCGCCGGCAGTTCATGGCAGGTGCTGTCGATACTCGCCTCGGTGACGCCATAAGCCTGCACCAGCTGCACCCGCTCGCCGCACAGCCTGCGCAGCCGGCGGGCGCTGTGGGCGGTCCAGATATCCGAGCCGCACACCACCGTGCGCAGGAAGGCCAGGTCGCGGCCGTTCGCCTCGACCCAATCCAGCAGCGGGTCGAGCACCGCCGGCACGAAGTCGCCAAAGCCCACCTGTGCTTCGCACAACAGCCGGAACAGTGCGGGCGGGTCCATCAGCGTGTCGCGTGGGCACAGCACCAGGGTGCCGCCGAAGCCCAGGGCGCGGATCAGGTCGGCGCTGAACACATCGAAGGAGAAACCAGCCATCTGCAGGTGATTGAGCGGCGCCCGCAGTGGATACAACTGAGCCCAGGCCGCGCCCAGGGCGACCAGACCACGGTGCTCGACCATCACCCCCTTGGGCGTGCCGGTGGAACCGGAGGTGTAGATCACATAGGCCAGGTGGCTGGGCGTGAGCCCGATCATTCGCGGGTCCGGGTCATGGGACGCAAGCTCGGCCCAGGCCGCGCTGTCATCGAGGTCAAGCAGCGTCGAGGCCGCCGCCAGGCCGTCGAGTGCAGCCCGGGCCGGGCCATGGCTGAGCAACACTGCCGGGGCGCTGTCAGCCAGCATGTGCGCCAGGCGCGCCCGTGGATAGCCAGGGTCCAGCGGCACGTAGGCGCCACCGGCCTTGAGCACGGCGAGCACAGCCACCAGCATGGCTGGCGAACGCGCCAGGCACAGGCCGACCCGCACATCCGGCCCGACCCCCAGGGTACGCAGGTGGTGGGCCAGGCGGTTGGCCTTTGCGTTGAGTTCGGCGTAGGTCAATGCCTGCTCGCCAAAGCGCACGGCAATGGCCTGCGGCGCGCGCCGCACCTGGGCTTCGAACAGGCCGTGGACGCACTGGTCGGCGTCGAACGGGGCATCGTGGTGCCAGTTCTCGGGTAAAACGTCGGGCTGCGCGCCAGCCGTGCCGCGCGAGGGGGTGGTGTCGAACATCGAGGCTGCCATCCATGAATATTGTTCTTATGGGACGTCCAGGACGACGGGCGTCCTGCCTGTCGGGCCCGGCCATCGGGCCGGGGCGGTCATGCGTCGGCGATCAGGGGCCGAGCGCTACACCGTTGCGAGCGGGAGTGGTGGGCGGGACGCCGTGCGGCCGGGCGGCAGCGCACGTGATGGGAAGAGCAGCGACTACGGGCGCACGGCCCGTCGTATCGACGATTCCAGACTGCGTGACCAATTGAAACCTCACCATCCTTATGGGGGGGCGTGGAAGGGCCACGAGCGTTGAGCCTGGGTGGTCCCTTCGGCTGCGGTACCGGTGACCTGTGGGTCAGCGGCGATCCATTGGCGCCGGGCTCCTGGCCCCGCGCGCTGGCGGATGATAACCATGCGAGTCGGCGCCAAGGCAACAAAAAGAAATGTTTTCTTGATTGGGCGCTGGTCTTTCGAGGTGTTCGACGAAGTGGAATGGTACGTACTACGTAGTACACCACGAATCATGTTTCCCCTTGGCCCGGTAACTGCCCGGACTCTGCCCGGTCCATTTCTTGAACGCTCGGTGAAACGCGCTGGGCTCCTGGAACCCGGTGTGCTCGGCAATCTCGGCAATGCTCAGGCGCCCTTCGCGCAGCAGCTCGAAAGCCATTGCTCGACGCACCTCGTCCTTGATCTGCTGGTACGAGCGCCCTTCCCGCTCCAGCCGGCGGCGGAAGCTGCTGGCGCTAAGCCCCTGCCGCTCGGCCATGGCGTTGAGGGTCGGCCACTGCCCGTAGTGGCGGGCGCGCAGGTGGCGGTAGACCTCGGCCACCAGGCCGTTCTGGTTGCGAAAGCGGATCACCAGCCCCTGCGGCGCGCTGCGCAGGAAGCCCTTAAGCGCCGCCAGGTCCTGCACCACTGGCAGACGCAGCCAGGCGCTGTCGAACTCCACCTCGGTACGCCCGCTGCCCAGGCGCAGGTCCGGCCCCCACAGCAACGCATCATCCTCCTGCGCAGGCCGCGCCAGGGCCAGCTCGGTGCGGTCGATGGCGATGCGCCTTCCCGCCAGCCAGCACAACAAGCCGATCACCAGCACCAGGTAGGTTTCCTCGGCATAGACCCGGGTCAGCGGATCGGCGATGTTCGACTGCACACTGATCACCGCGCGCGCGCCGCGCACCGTGACACTGCCGTTCAGGTCGCGCAGGAACAGGGCGAAACTGCCCAGGCACTGGCGCAGTGCCTTGCCCAGGGTGGGTTCCTGGATCAGCCCGCGGCAGATCAGGGCAAAGCTGCCCAGGGGCATGCCGTGGCTGTCAAGGTGGAAGAACTCGTCATGCAGCTCGTCGATCAGCGCCAGCCACAGTTGGGCGAAAGCCTTGGCCGGCACCCGCGCCAGGGGCTCGGCCAGCACCTGCGGATCAATGCCCACCGCCCGCAGATGGGCGTCGCGTGCCTGTGGCCGCTCACGCAGGGCGTGGAGCATGGCATTGAGGAAATACACCGCGACCGTATCGCTATCGCGCATGGCAGAAGTCCGCTGTCTATGCTGAGTGGCAAAAAATGCCAGGTTGATTGAACAGATCCGGCATAGGCCGCCCGAAGGCCTTTGCCTAGACTCGATCCACCCCGGGAGGGTGCGGCCGCCATTCTCGCAGAGCCACCCCCACCCCGCCACGCCTTCGCAAACGGAGTCCCCCATGAGCAGCAAAGAAATCTTTGTCGTCAGCGCGGTACGTTCGGCCATCGGCAGCTTCGGCGGTTCGCTCAAGGACCTGCCCCTGGCCGACCTCGCCACCCAGGTGACCCGCGCCGCCATCGAGCGTTCGGGCGTCGCCGCCGAGCAGATCGGCCATGTGGTAATGGGCAACGTGATCCCCACCGAGCCGCGCGACGCCTACCTGGGCCGGGTCGCGGCGATGAACGCGGGCATCCCCAAGGAAACCCCGGCCTTCAGCGTCAACCGCCTGTGCGGCTCGGGTCTGCAGGCCATCGTTTCGGCCACCCAGGGCCTGCTGCTGGGCGACAACGACATCGCCCTGGCCGCCGGCGCCGAATCCATGAGCCGCGGCCCCTACCTGCTGCCACAGGCCCGCTGGGGTGCGCGCATGGGCGACCTGCAGGGCATCGACTACATGGTCGGCATCCTCCAGGACCCGTTCGAGCACTTCCACATGGGCATCACCGCCGAGAACGTCGCGGCGGCCCACGGCATCAGCCGCGAGATGCAGGACGAGGTCGCCCTGACCAGCCAGCGCCGCGCCGCCCGCGCCATCGCCGAGGGCCGCTTCGACGGCCAGATCGTGCCGATCGAGATCAAGACCCGCAAAGGCCCCGTGCAATTCGCCGTGGACGAGAATGTGCGCGGCGACGCCAGCGCCGAACAGCTGGCGGCCATGAAGGCGGTATTCAAGAAGGACGGCACCGTCACCGCCGGCAACGCCAGCAGCATCAACGACGGCGCCGCCGGCCTGGTCCTGGCCACCGGTGACGCCGTGCGCCGCCAAGGCCTCAAGCCGCTGGCGCGGATCGTCGCCTACGCCCACGCCGGCGTGGAGCCGGCGCTGATGGGCCTGGGCCCGATCCCGGCCACGCAGAAGGTGCTGGAGAAGGCCGGTTTGAAGGTCGCCGACCTGGACGTGATCGAGTCCAACGAAGCCTTCGCCTCCCAGGCCTGCGCCGTGGCCCGGGCCCTGGGCTTCGACCCGGAGAAGGTCAACCCCAACGGCTCGGGCATTTCCCTCGGCCACCCGGTCGGCGCCACCGGCGCGATCATCGCCACCAAGGCCATCCATGAACTGCACCGCGTCCAGGGCCGCTACGCCCTGGCCACCATGTGCATCGGCGGCGGCCAAGGCATCGCCGTCGTCTTCGAACGCGTCTGAAAGGAGTCAGCAACATGAACATCGAACGCATTGCCGTGATCGGCGCCGGCACCATGGGCAACGGCATCGCCCAGGTGTGCGCGCTGGCCGGCTACCAGGTCCTGCTGGTGGACGTCTCCGACGCCGCGCTGGAGCGCGGCGTGGCGACCCTGGCCAAGAACCTCGAACGCCAGGTCGGCAAGGGCACCATCGACGCCGACAAGGCCAGCGCGGCCAAGGCACGGATCCGCACCAGCACCGACTACGCCCAGCTGGCGGACGCGCAGCTGGTAATCGAAGCGGCCACCGAAAACCTCGCCCTCAAGCAGCGCATCCTGCAGCAGGTGGCCGCCCATGTCGGCGCCGAGTGCCTGATCGCCACCAACACTTCGTCGCTATCAGTCACCCAGCTGGCGGCCAGCATCGAGCAGCCGCAGCGTTTCATCGGCGTGCACTTCTTCAACCCGGTGCCGATGATGGCGCTGGTCGAGATCATCCGGGGCCTGCAGACCAGCGATGCGACCTACGCCCAGGCGCTGCTGGTCACCGAGAAGCTCGGCAAGACCCCGATCACCGCCGGCAACCGCCCGGGCTTTGTGGTCAACCGGATCCTGGTACCGATGATCAACGAGGCGATCTTCGTGTTCCAGGAAGGCCTGGCCAGCGCCGAGGATATCGACACCGGCATGCGCCTGGGCTGCAACCAGCCGATCGGCCCGCTGGCCCTGGCCGACCTGGTGGGCCTGGACACCTTGCTGGCGATCATGGAGGCCTTCCACGAGGGCTTCAACGACAGCAAGTACCGCCCCGCCCCGCTGCTCAAGGAGATGGTTGCCGCCGGCTACCTGGGGCGCAAGAGCGGTCGTGGTTTCTTCACCTACTGACGGAGCCGCGCCATGCCCCCGGTCAACGCGGCGCTGCGCTGCGCCAACTTCGAGGAGCGGCGTGACCGGGCCATGGCCCTGTTCGCCGAGAAAGGCTTCGGCCAGGTCAGCATGCGTGAGCTGGCGGCGCACGTGGGCTTGACCGCGGGCTCGCTGTACCACCATTTCCCCAGCAAGCAGGACCTCTTGTATGACTTGATCGAGGAGTTGTACGAGGAGTTGCAGGCCACCCTGGAACTGGGGCGTCGGGCGCGGGCCCAGGGCCGGCCAGTGCTGGCTTGCCTGATTGCCGCGCACTGGCAGTTGCATGCGGAGCGGCCTTTGCAGTTTCGTCTGGCCGAGCGGGATGTCTGCTGCCTGACCGGGGAGCAGCAGGCGCGGCTGGCGGGCTTGCGGGAGCGCTATGAAACCGGGCTTTTGCGGTTGATTGCGCCACAGGCGCGGTTGGGGGTGGAGGTTCTCGCGGCTACCGGGCATGTGCTGGCGACGCTGTTGAACCAGTTGCCTGGGATGTTGCGGGGGAA
>Ga0268257_1000993_pt1 | contig 27293 bp, 18 predicted proteins | sample AgamicAtPrz_FD_200249 | JGI IMG/M metagenome (GOLD analysis project Ga0268257, IMG submission 200249) | Agave microbial communities from Guanajuato, Mexico - At.P.rz (v2) (version 3) | ecosystem: Host-associated > Plants > Phyllosphere > Phylloplane/Leaf | place: Guanajuato, Mexico | collected... | reverse complement strand
ACGAGTACGAGGTCGCGCGCCTGTACACCGACGGCAAGTTCGAGGCCGCGCTGAAGGCGCAGTTCGAGGACTGGGATCACCTCAGCTTCCACATGGCCCCGCCGCTGATCGCCAAGCCCGGCGCCGATGGCCGCGCCAAGAAGGTCGAACTCGGCTCGTGGACCTTCAAGGCGCTGAAGACGCTGGCGAAGTTCAAGGGCCTGCGCGGCGGCGCGCTCGACCTTTTCGGCAAGACCGAGGAACGCCGCATCGAGCGCCAACTGATCCGCGACTACGAGACCCTCGTCGACGAGCTGCTCGCCGGCCTGAGCGCGGAGAAGCTGGACCTCGCGATCAAGCTCGCCCGCCTGCCGGAAGGCATCCGCGGCTACGGCCACGTGAAGCTGGCCAACGTCGTGACCGTGCGCGCGCAATGGAAGGACCTGCTCGACCGCTTCCACGGCCGCGCGGTCGAGGCGCCCATCGCCGTCGTGCCGCTGGCGAAGGCGCCCGAACGCGTGAAGGGCGTGGCCGAACTGTGATCGCCTGATCCCCTCGCGTCGCCGCGCGGGGTTGCAACTGTGAAGTAGCGCAAAGGCCGCAGTCACCGCTGGACACCGCCGACACGGGGGCGGCATGCTTGCCCCATGCCACTGTCCCCGTTCCCGCCGCCCCTGCCCCTTCCCTTGCGCCGGCGCACGCTGCTGCTCGGCGCGACCGCGTCGGCGGCGCTGGCCGCCTGCGGCGGCATGGCGACCGCGCCCGACGTGCCGATGGATGCAGCGCAGCGCCTGCGCGCCGCCAACCGCATCGGCTGGGGCGCGACGCAGGCGCAACTCGATGAGATCGAGCGCCTGGGCTGGGGCCGCTACGTCGAGCGCCAGTTGAAGGCCGACCCGCGGGCGCCGATGGCGGCGACTATCCAGGCCCGCATCGAGGCGCTGGGCATCAGCCAGGGCGAGGTCGCCGCGCGCATGTGGACCGCCGAATCCTTTCGCCGTAGCGGCGACAAGGGCGCGACCGAAGAGGAACGCAGCGCCGCGCGCAAGGCCTACCAGGACGCTCAGGGCCTGGCCGCGCGGGAGACCGGCGAGCGCCAGCTGCTGCGCGAGCTGTACTCGGAACAGCAACTGCTCGAACAGATGACGTGGTTCTGGTTCAACCACTTCAACGTCCACCAGGGCAAGCGCGACATCCGCCTGCTGCTCTCGGACTACCAGGACCGCGCCTTGCGTCCGCACGCGCTGGGGTCCTTCCGCCACATGCTTGGCGCGGTGGCGCGTCACCCCGCGATGCTGCGCTACCTGGACAACGACCAGAACGCCGTCCGCGCGATCAACGAGAACTACGCGCGCGAGCTGCTGGAGCTGCACACGATGGGCGTCGACGGCGGCTACAGCCAGCGCGACGTGCAGGAGCTGGCGCGGGTGCTGACCGGCTTCGGTGTGCGCGTCGATCCCGACCCGCCGAAGATCGCGCCCCGATTCGAGCCGCTGTACCGCCGCGACGGCCTGTTCGAGTTCCACCCGGGCCGTCACGACTTCGGCGACAAGCAGTTGCTCGGCCGCACGATCCGTGGCCGCGGCGCCGACGAGCTCGACGAGGTGCTGGACCTGCTGGTCGCGCAGCCGGCGACCGCGCGCTTCGTGTCCCGCAAGCTGGCGGTGTATTTCCTGAGCGACCAGCCGCCGCCGGCCGTCGTCGACGCCATGGCCACCGCCTTCCAACGCACCAAAGGCGACATCCCGTCCACGCTGCGGCCGATGCTGCGCTCCCCGACATTCCTCGCGGCCGAGGCGCCCAAGTTCAAGGATCCCCACCGTTACCTGCTCTCGAGCCTGCGCGCCGGTTTCGAGCAGCGCGAACTGCAGAACGCGCAGCCCCTGCAGAACTGGCTGCGACGGCTGGGCCAGGGCCTCTACGACAAGCAGACGCCGGACGGTTACCCGCTGACGGCCGAGGCCTGGAACAGTGCGGGGCAGATGACGCTGCGCTTCGAGATCGCGCGCCAGATCGGCGGCGGCGCGGCCGCGCTGTACCGCCCCGAGGGCACGACCGGCCCGGTGCCGCTGCCCGATCTGAAGGTGCTGCGCGCCCGCGTCGAGCCCACGCTTGCGATGTCGACGCGTGACGCGCTCGCCCAGACGACCTCCCCCCAGCAGTGGCTGACCCTCTGGTTATCCAGCCCCGATTTCATGTATCTCTGAGGCCACCATGCACCGCCGCCATCTCCTGCACGCCCTCGCCGCCGCGCCGCTCACCCTCACTTCGGCGCGCCTTTTCGCGACCCCGCCGACCGCCGCCCTGGAGAAGACGGGGACGCCGGAGCCCCTCCGAGCGATTGCCGAGCGTGCGGAGGCGCTTGAGCGAGGAGGGGCTCCGGCGTCCCCGTCTTCGGGCGCAGTCCAGCGCCCGCGATTCCTGCTGGTCTTCCTCCGCGGCGGTTACGACGCGACCCACCTGCTGGTTCCCACCTCCAGCAGCTTCTACTACGAGCAACGCCCCCGCATCGCCATTGCCCGCCCGTCCCCAACGGACGCCGCTGCCGCGCTGCCGCTGGACGCCGACTGGGGCCTGCATCCTGCGCTCAGAAGCAGCCTCTACCCGCTGGCGCAATCGGGCCAGCTCCGTTTCATCCCTTTCGCCGGCACCGAGGACCTGTCGCGCAGCCATTTCGAGACGCAGGACAGCATCGAACTGGGCCAGCCGCTTGGTGGTTCGCGCGACTACAACTCCGGTTTCCTGAACCGCCTGGCGGCCGAGCTCGATGCGCAGCAGGCGCTGTCGTTCACGGACCAGTTGCCGATTGCGTTCCGCGGTCCGGTGAGGATCGCCAATGCTGGCTTGCGCGAGACGGCGCGCCCGGCGGTCGACGCCAAGAGCCGCGCGCTGATCGCGAGCATGTACCGGGGCCAGGCGCTCGGCGGGGCGGTGGAGGAAGGTCTGGCGCTGCGCGAGGAACTTGCGCGCGACCTCTCGCCCGACAAGATGAAGGCGATGACCGACGCGGCCGGCCGCAACGCGATCCCGGCCAAGGGCTTCGAACTGGAGGCGCGTCGCATCGCCACGCTGATGCGGGGCCGCTTCAGCCTGGGCTTCATCGACGTCGGCGGCTGGGACACGCACGTCAACCAGGGCGGCGCGACCGGCCAGTTGGCCAACCGCTTCGAGGAACTCGGCCGCGGCCTGGCGGCGATCGCGGATGAGCTCGGTCCGGAGCTCTGGCGCCAGACCACGGTGATGGTGATCAGCGAATTCGGCCGCACCTTCCGCGAGAACGGCAACCGCGGCACCGACCACGGCCACGGCAGCGTCTACTGGCTGCTGGGCGGGGGGTTGGCGAGCGGCGGCCCGGTGGCCGGCGAGCAGATCGCGCTGAGCGCCAGGACCTTGTTCCAGAACCGCGACTATCCGGTGCTCAACGATTACCGCGCGGTGCTGGGCGGCCTCTGGCAACGCCAGTTCGGCCTGTCGACCGCGGCCCTCACGCGCGTGTTCCCCGGCGTCCGTCCCAAGGACCTTCACCTGATCTGATTGCCGGGTCGCGCAAAGCCCCCAGCCGGCGCAAGCGCTTGCAGTGACCGCCTTGCAGATGAGAGAAGTTCTCATCTAGCATCCCTGCTCGAACGAAAAGACTCCAGCGGGATCCGACCCCGCGACCAATGCCATTGCAGAGAGGCCACGCCGCGCATCCGATCGGCATCGTTGCGCGGGGTGCCTCTCCTTCTTTTTGGGAGCGCGTCGCGACACGGGCACCCGCCTTGCTGAAGTCTCTTCCGTTGAAATGACCGGAACGAAGGATCCCCGATGACCAAGGCCACCCGCATCGAACGCGACTCCATGGGCGAGGTCGCCGTGCCGGTCGACGCGCTCTACGGCGCCCAGACGCAGCGCGCGGTCGAGAACTTCGCCATCAGCCGCCAGCCCATGCCCGAGCGCTTCGTGCGCGCGCTGGTGCTGCAGAAGGCCGCCGCGGCGCGCGCCAACATCGCGCTCGAGCAACTGCCGCCCGACATCGGCCAGGCCATCGACCGCGCCGCGACGCAGCTGCTCCAGGACCCGGCGCTGATGAACCACTTCCCGGTGGAGGTCTTCCAGACCGGCTCGGGCACCAGCTCGAACATGAATGCCAACGAGGTGATCGCCACGCTGGCCACGCGGCTCATCGGCACCGGCGCGGACAACCCGACCACGGTCAGCCCCAACGACCACGTCAACGCCGGCCAGAGCAGCAACGACTCCATCCCCACCGTGCTGCACATCAGCGCGGCCCAGGCCCTGCACGGCGAGCTGCTGCCGGCGCTGGACCTGCTGGCGCAGACGCTGCAGGACAAGATCAAGAGCGACGGCCATCACGTCAAGACCGGCCGCACCCACCTGATGGACGCGATGCCGCTGCGACTGGGTCAGGAACTCGGCGGCTGGTGCGCGCAGATCGACGCCAGGCGCACCCAGCTGCGCGCGCTGCTGCCCTCGGTCTGCGAGCTGGCGCAGGGCGGCACCGCGGTGGGCACCGGCATCAACGCGCATCCCGACTTCGCGCAGCGCTTCTGCGAGGAACTGTCCACCCTGACCGGCCTGGTCTTCCGGCCCGCGCCGGACTTCTTCGCCGCGCTCTCGGCGCAGGACACGGCGGTGGCGCTGTCGGGCGCGCTCAAGGGGCTGGCGGTGACGCTGATGAAGATCGCCAACGACCTGCGCTGGATGAACTCGGGCCCGCTCGCCGGCCTGGCGGAGATCGAGCTGCACGCGCTGCAGCCGGGCTCGTCGATCATGCCGGGCAAGGTCAATCCGGTGATCCCCGAGGCGGTGACCATGGTGTGCGCGCAGGTCATCGGCCACGACGCGGCGATCACCGTCGCCGGCCAGTCGGGCAACTTCCAGCTCAACGTGATGCTGCCGCTGATCGCGACCAACCTGCTGGACAGCCTGGCGCTGCTGGCGGCCGCGTCGCGGGCGCTGGCCGAGCAGGCGATCCGCGACTTCAAGGTCAACACCGCCGGGCTGCAGCATGCGCTGGCCCGTAATCCCATCCTGGTCACCGCGCTCAACCGCGAGATCGGCTACCTGAAGGCCGCCGCGATCGCCAAGCGCGCCTACGCGGAGCAGCGGCCCATCGTCGACGTCGCGGAGGAAATGACCGAGTTCGACCGCGCCACGCTGCTGCAGATGCTGGACCCGGCCAAGCTCACCGATGGCGGACTCTGAGGCAGGCACCCCAAGGACACCGATGGCCCACGACCCGACCCACGCCCACGAGGCCGCCGTCGATCCGGCGCAGGTGCTCGCGGTGATCGACCCGGCATTGGCGCGACGCCACCGCATGCGCCAATGGCTGGGCTTCGCGATCCTGCTGATCGGCGCGGCGCTGCTGCTCCACCAGGGCTGGCGCTGGATCAAGCCGGCCGGCGCCATCGGCCAGGGCTCGGTGATCGCGATGGCGCTGCAGGCGGGCCTGCTCGCCGCGGCGGCCACCGCCTTCGGCACGCTGCCGGCGCTGGGCACGCGCAGCCTGTCGGCGCGCGGACAGGACGCGCTGATGGGCTTCGGCGCCGGCGTGATGCTGGCGGCCTGTTCGTTCTCGCTGATCCTGCCCGGCCTCGAGGCGGCGCGCGCGCATGCGACGCCGACGGGCGCCGCGGCGCAGGTGGCGCTGGCGGTGCTGCTCGGCGCGTGGGCGCTGATGGCGCTGGACCGATGGCTGCCGCACGAGCACTTCATCAAGGGCCGCGAGGGCATGGACCCGACGCGGCTGCGCCGCACCACGCTGTTCGTGATCGCCGTCACGCTGCACAACCTGCCCGAGGGCCTGGCGATCGGCGTGGCCTTCGCCGCCAACGATCCGGTCGCGGCGGCCAGCCTGAGCCTGGCGATCGCGATCCAGGACCTGCCCGAGGGCTTCGTCATCGCGGTGGCCTTGATGACGGTGGGCTACTCGCGCCGCAAGGCCTTGCTGCTGGGCGCGGCCTCGGGCCTGGTGGAGCCGGTGGGCGCGGTGCTGGGCGCCTGGGTGGTCTCGGCCTGGCCGCTGCTGCTGCCCTGGGGGCTGGGGTTCGCGGCGGGCGCGATGCTCTTCGTCATCAGCCACGAGATCATTCCCGAGTCGCACCGCAAGGGCCATGAGCGCTGGGCGACGCAGGGCCTGATGCTCGGCTTCGCGCTGATGATGGTGCTGGACACGGCACTGGGCTGACACGGCGCCGGCGGGCGCGGCGCGGGCCTCGCGCGCGGGTCGTGCGATGCGTCACGGGCCCGCCGGCAGGCGCCAAAAGCCGTTTTACAACTCGCCGCGCGCAAGCGGCAAACCGTCACGCCGACCCCGGCGTCATCGGCGGCCGACCGCGCACAAGCGCGTCGCGGCCCGTCACCATCGGTGCTCTGCCCTCATCGATCCGCAGGACCCGAGCCGTGATGAAGAAGTTGCCCGCCGCGCTGTTCGCGCTTGCCGCCGTGATCACGGTGTGCTCGACCCCCGCCACGGCCGCGGGCCTGACACCGCTGGAGCAGCGCTGGATCGCGGGCATGACGCCGGTGCTGCAGCATGCGAAGGCGTCCGGCATGCCGGTGGACGTGGTCGTGCAACCGCAGGATGCGCCGGAGGCCGCGCCGCTGGCGCTGGGCTTCAGGGACGGCCGCTGCAAGCTGGTGCTGAGCCTGCGCGGCAACCCGGAGGGCGAAGCGACGATGCAGCGCCTGCCCGCCGGCCTGGAGGACAGCGCACTGGAACTGATGGCGGCGCACGAACTGGGCCATTGCCGCCGCTACCTGGATGGCGTCTGGTTCAACCTGCCGGCCGGCTTCTCGGCCGCGCCGGCGCCCGACGGCCTCAGCCCCGACCTGCAGCGCGCCTACCTCTCGATGAAGTCGGCGCGCCGCGAGGAAGGCTACGGCGACCTCGTCGCGCTGGGCTGGACGGCCCAGCGCCATCCGGCGCAGTACGCCGCGCTGCACGCCTGGCTGAGCGCCGAGCGCGCCCGGGACCTGCTGCCCGGCAGCCACCACGACACGCTGGCCTGGCTCAAGCTGGCCCGCGACCCGCAAGCGCTGGGCAGCGCGCCGTCGATGTTCGATGCGGCCCTGCCGGTCTGGCAGCGCGGGCTCAACCTCGACGAGGACTGAGCGGGCGCACGGATCGACGTGCGGACGAAGTGCTTAACGGCACCTTGTCGTTACCTGAACGCAGAGGAAACGCCCAGGGCGCCACACTGCCGCCGCCGGTTCCCCCGCGCGGGGGCCGGACTTCCTCCCACGTCTCACTTGGCGCCCCTCATGAACCTGTCCGCACGCCCGCTGTTCGCCGCCCTGTCGATCGGCCTCCTGTCGTCCACCCTCGCCGTCGCCGCACCGGCGCCGCACTGGGAATACACCGGCGAAAAAGGCGCCGCCCACTGGAGCGAGGTCGACCCGTCCTTCGCCACCTGCGCGCTGGGCCACCAGCAGAGCCCGATCAACATCGACCACGCGGTCAAGGCGGACCTGCCCGCGCTCGCCTTCCATTACGGCAGCGCCGCGCCGACGATCTGGAACAACGGCCACACGGTCCAGGTGAACCTGCCGGCCGGCAACACGGTGGACGTCGGCGGCCAGAGCTACGAGCTGCTGCAGTTCCACTTCCACACCCCCAGCGAGGAGCTCATCAAGGGCAAGTCGATGCCGATGGTGGTGCACTTCGTCCACAAGAACGCCGCCGGCGACCTGGGTGTGGTGGCCGTGCTGGTCCAAGCCGGCCAGGCCAATCCGGCGCTGTCCCCGGTGTTCGACCACCTGCCCCGCGCCGGCGAGAAGATCAGCGTGGACGGCCTGTCGCTGGACCTGTCCGCGCTGCTGCCCAAGACGCTGGGCTACTACGACTTCACCGGCTCGCTGACCACGCCGCCCTGCTCGGAGGGCGTGCACTGGATGGTCCTGAAGTCGCCGATCACGCTGTCGGCCGCCCAGATCGAGGCCTTCCGCAAGCTGGTCGGCAGCAATGCGCGGCCGGTGCAGCCGCTCAACGGCCGCGAGATCAAGGAAAGCGGCGAATGAGCGCTTCCGGGCCGCGGACCGGCGGCCCGGTGTTCCGGCGCCGCCGCGGGTAGTCCGCCGCGGCCCTCCCGGGCCGCGACGTGGCGCCGGCTTCAGCCCAGCGCGCGTCCGATCAGGATCTTCTGGACCTCGGACGTGCCTTCGTAGATCTGCGTCACCCGGACGTCGCGGTAGATCCGCTCGACCGGGAAGTCGCTGACGTAGCCATAGCCGCCGTGGATCTGGATGGCGGCGGAGCAGACGCGCTCGGCCATCTCGCTGGCGAAGAGCTTGGCCATCGCCGCCTCCTTCAAGCAGGGCTGGCCGGCGTCCTTCAGCGACGCGGCATGCCAGATCAGCTGGCGCGCCGCCTCGATCTGCGTGGCCATGTCGGCGAGTTTGTGCTGCATCGCCTGGTGCTCGAAGATCGGCACGCCGAAGGCGACCCGCTCCTTGCTGTAGCGCAGCGCCGCCTCGAAGGCCGCGCGCGCCATGCCCACCGACTGCGACGCGATGCCGATGCGGCCGCCCTCCAGCCCCGACAACGCGATCTTCAGGCCCTGCCCTTCGTCGCCCAGCCGGTTGGCGGCCGGCACGCGGCAGTTCTCGAACAGGATCTGCGCCGTGTCGCTGGCGTGCTGGCCCATCTTGTCCTCGATGCGCGCCACCACGTAGCCCGGCGTGGACGTCGGCACCAGGAAGGCCGAGATGCCCTTCTTGCCGGCCGCCTTGTCCGTCACCGCCATCACGATCGCGACATCGCCGTTCTGGCCGCTGGTGATGAACTGCTTGACGCCGTTCAGGACGTACTCGTCGCCCTCACGCACGGCGGTCGTCTTCAGCCCGCCGGCCTCCGAGCCCACATGTGGCTCGGTCAGGCAGAACGCGCCCAGCATGTCGCCGCGCGCCAGCGGCTTGAGGAAGCGCTCCTTCTGGTCCTCGTTGCCGAAGGCCATCAGGATGCTGCACACCGGGCAGTTGTTGACGCTGACCACCGTCGAGGTCGCGCCATCGCCGGCGCCGATCTCCTCCAGGATGATCGCCAGCGCCAGGTAGTCCAGGCCCGCACCGTCGTACTCGTGCGGCACGGCCACGCCGTAGCAGCCGAGCTCGGCCAGGCCCTTGAGCTCCGCGGCCGGGAAGTGGTGGGACTTGTCCCACTCGGCCGCCTTCGGCGCGATCTGGTCCTGCACGTAGGCGCGGACGGCGTCCTGGACGGCGCGGTGGTCTTCGGAAAGGATCATGGGATCACCAGGGCAGCGGGCTGCCGTCGTAGTTGAAGAAGCCGCCGTTGTCGCCGGGCTTCAGGCCGTCGAGCACCTGGCGCAGGCTGGAGGCGCTGGTGGCGACGTCGATGTCGGCTTCCTGCCCGCCCATGTCGGTCTTGACCCAGCCCGGATGCAGGCTGACGCAGGTCGCGCGGCCGTCCAGCGTCAGCGCGACGTCCTTCATCACCGAGTTCACCGCCGCCTTGGACGCGCGGTAGACCCAGCCCGCCGAGTTGGCGCGCAGCGTCAGCGATCCCATCCGCGAGGACAGGATGCCGATGCGCGCGTCCGGCGCCAGCGCGTCCAGCAACTGCGGCAGCACCCGCATCGGACCCAGCACGTTGGTGTGCATGACGGCGTCGAAATCGGCCGCGCTCGGCGGCTGCAGGCCGATGGTCTTGGGCCCGTACAGGCCCGCCACATACATGACGCGGTTGAACTGGTAGCCGTCGAGCTGCCAGGCCAGGCCGGCGATGCTGATCATGTCCGAGACATCCAGCTTGATCGCCGTCGCGCCCTGCGCGCGCAGCTTCTCCAGGCTGGCCTCGTCGCGCGCGGTGGCGACGACGGTGTCGCCGCTCGCGCGATGCTGCTTCACCAGCTCCAGACCGATGCCGCGCGACGCGCCGATGATGAGGACTTGCGCCATCCGGCCCGTCCTCAGATCAGCTCGACGCCGACGGCCGTCGCTTCGCCGCCGCCGATGCACAGCGCCGCGACGCCGCGCTTGAGGCCACGATGCTTGAGCGCGCCCAGCAGCGTCACCAGGATGCGTGCGCCCGAGGCGCCGATCGGATGGCCCAGCGCGACGGCGCCGCCGTTGACGTTGACGATCTCGTGCGGCAGCTTGAACTCGGCCATCGCGGCCATCGTGACGGCGGCGAAGGCTTCGTTGACTTCCCACAGGTCGACGCTCTTGGCGTCCCACTGGTTCTTGGCCAGCAGCTTCTGGATCGCGCCCACCGGCGCCGTCGTGAACCACTCCGGCGCGTTGGCATGCACCGCCGTGCCGACGATGCGCGCCACCGGCTTCACGCCCAGCTTGTTGGCGGTCGATTCCCGCATCAGCACCATCGCCGCCGCGCCGTCGGAGATCGACGACGAGGTCGCCGCGGTGATCGAGCCGTCCTTCTTGAACGCCGGCTTGAGCGTCGGGATCTTGTCCAGCTTGGCCTTGAACGGCTGCTCGTCGCGCGAGACCACCGTGTCGCCGCCCTTGCCGGCGAGCGTCACCGGCGCCATCTCCCAGCTGAAGCTGCCATCCTCGTTGGCGCGCTTGCTGCGCTCGGTCGAGGCGATGGCGAACTGGTCCTGCGCCTCGCGCGTGAAGGCGTACTTGTCGACGCACTGCTCGGCGAAGACGCCCATGGCCTTGCCGCGCTCGTAGGCGTCTTCCAGGCCGTCCAGCGCCATGTGGTCATACATCTGCGCGGCGCCGTACTTCACGCCCTTGCGCGCGAACATCAGGTGCGGCGCATTGGTCATGGACTCCATGCCGCCGGCGATCAGCACGTCGGCGCTTTCGGCCTTCAGCGTGTCGTGCGCGAACATGACCGCGCGCATGCCGGCACCGCACATCTTGGACAGCGTGACCGCGCCCACCGATTGCGGCAGGCCGGCCTTGAGCACCGCCTGGCGGGCCGGCGCCTGGCCCTGGCCGGCCATCAGGCAGTTGCCCAGGAAGGTTTCCTGGATCGAGTCGGCCGGCACGCCGGCGCGCTCGACGGCCGCCTTGATGGCGACGGCGCCCAGCTCCCACGCGGCCAGGCCGGCGAAGTCGCCCAGCAGGCCGCCGATCGGCGTGCGCGCGGCGGAAACGATGACGATGGAATCGGACATGGGGGTCTCCTTCAAGGGAAGCGGTGCGGCCCCACGGGGCCGCGGCGGATCAGTGGATGGGAAGCTCCCGGTCCTGCGGCTCCGGCACCTTCAGGGCCGGCGCGGCGTCGTGGACGTGGAAGCGCTTGTGCGGGTCGTAGGGGAAGACGTCCTCGACATGGCCCGCCAGGATGCGCTCCTTGTGGGTCTGCCAGAACGCCGGATCGAGCAGGTCGGCGTGGTGCGCCATGAAGACGTCGCGCACGCCCGGATGGCCGAGCAGGAAGGGGCCGAAGGTCTCGGGGAACACGTCCAGCTTGTTGACGTGGTACCAGACCTCGCCGGACAGTTCCTCCTCCTCGTTGCGCGGCGCGGGCACCTTGCGGAAGTTGCAGTCGGTGAGGTATTCGATCTCGTCGTAGTCGTAGAACACGACCTTGCCGTGGCGCGTCACGCCGAAGTTCTTCCACAGCATGTCGCCCGGGAAGATGTTGGCCGCCACCAGGTCCTTGATCGCGTTGCCGTACTCCACCACCGCATGCGCCAGCTGCGCGGGAGACGCCTCCTGCAGGTAGATGTTGAGCGGCACCATGCGGCGCTCGATGTACAGGTGCTTGATGACGAGGTCCTCGCCCGTCTCCTCCAGCAGCGAGGGGCAGAAGTGCCGGAGCTCGGCGACCAGCTCGTCCTCGAAGCGATGGCGCGGGAAGGCCACGCGGGTGTACTCCAGCGTGTCGGCCATGCGCCCCACGCGATCGTGCTGCTTGACCAGCAGGTACTTGGACTGGATCTGCTCGCGCGTCGTGTCCTTCTGCGGCGGATAGAAGTCCTTGATGACCTTGAAGACGAAGGGATACGACGGCAGGTCGAAGACCAGCATCACCATGCCCTTGATGCCGGGCGCGATGCGGAACTTGTCGCTGCTGTGGCGCAGGTGGTTGAGGAAGTCGCGGTAGAACAGGTTCTTGCCCTGCTTCTGCAGCCCCAGCGCCGAGTAGATCTCCGAGCGCGGCTTGCGCGGCATCAGCGAGCGCAGGAACTGCACGTAGGCGCTCGGGACCTCCATGTCCACGAGGAAGTAGGCGCGCGCGAAGCTGAACAGCATCTGCAGCTCGTCCTCGCCGAACAGCGCCGCGTCGATGTAGAGCCGGCGCGCCGCGGCCGCGTCCTTCGCGCCATCGGTCTTCGCGCCCTTGGCCGGCGCGGCCTCGCCCGGGCCGGGTTCCTTGTGCAGGATGGGCAGCGCGAACGGCGTCTCGCTGAAGCCGTTGACGACCTTGCCGACGATGTACGCGCCCTTGTTGCGGAAGAACAGCGAGGACAGCACCTGCACCTGGAAGTTGGTGCGCCAGCGGAAGGCGCCGAGCTGCTCGCCCACCGCCTTCAGCACCAGGTCGATGTCGCGGCCCAGGTCCTCGAACTCCAGCGCCAGCTGGAAGTTCCAGACGATGCGCATGAAGGTGTCGCGCAGCGTGTCCTGCGAGGGGTAGTAGCAGCGGTAGGTCGGCTGGGCGGCGGGCTCCTCGTTCTCGATGAACTCGGTCGAGATGGCGGGCCGGACGAAGATGAACTCGTTGTGGAAGTAGCTGTGGTGCAGGATGCGCGTCGTGACCGAGTTGAAGAAGGTCTCGGCCAGTTCCGGGCGCAGGTGGCGGGTCAGCAGCCCGATGTAGTGCAGCTTGACCTGCTGCCAGACCTCGCTCGGCAGCTCGCTGGTCTTGTAGCGTGCCTCCAGCAGCGCGACGGCCTCGTCGACGCGCAGGTCGTAGAACTCGATGCGCTCGCGCTGCGCGCGCTGCTGGCCGTGCCAGTCGGCCTGCTCGAAGCGCTGCTTGGCGGTGGCCGACGCGGCGCGGAAGAGCCGGTAGTGCTTGTCGAAGCCCTCGAGCATGGCCTGCGCGATCTCGAAGGCGCGCGGGTCGTTGAGCTCGTGGGGGAACATGGCGCCGCCGTCCGTTCCGCTCATGTCCGGTCCTGGCCGCGCGGGCTCAGCGGCCCATGGCCGCCTCGTAGCGGCGCTGCAGCGCTTCCAGCGCGCGGCGGTAGGCCGGGCCGACGTCGTCGGGTCCCGCGGCGGTGACGCTCAGGTCCTTGAGCAGGCCGTTGTGCAGGCCGTAGACCCAGCCGTGCACCGCCACCGACTGGCCGCGCGACCAGGCGTCCTGCACCACCGTCGTCTGGCAGGCGTTGCGGGCCTGTTCCAGCACGTTGAGCTCGCACAGCGCATTGACGCGCTGCTCCTCGGGCAGCTGGTCCAGCCAGTCCTGATGGTGGTTGCGGACGTCCTGCACATGGCGCAGCCAGTTGTCCACCAGGCCGACGCGCAGGTCCTGCAGCGCGGCGCGCACGCCGCCGCAGTTGCTGTGGCCAACGATGATGATGTGCTGGACCTTGAGCTGGTCGACCGCGAACTGCATCACCGACAGGCAGTTCAGGTCGGAGTGGACCACGACGTTGGCCACGTTGCGGTGGACGAAGAGCTCGCCGGGCAGCAGCCCGACCAGCTCGTTGGCCGGCACGCGGCTGTCGGCGCAGCCGATCCAGAGGTACTGCGGGGTCTGCTGCTTCAGCAGGCGCGAGAAGAAACCGGGGCTGCGCTCCTCGGTTTCGGTGGCCCAGCGCTGGTTGTTGTCCAGCAGTCCGTCGATGTGGTCGTTGGTGCTCATGGGGCGGGATTGTCGCGGTTGCGGGCGGACACCGGCCTGTCGCACCCGCGAAGGCCTCACATCGTTTCGGCGAAGAGCTCGCGGCCGATCAGCATGCGGCGGATCTCGGACGTGCCCGCGCCGATTTCGTAGAGCTTCGCGTCACGCCAGAGCCGGCCGAGCGGATATTCATTGATGTAGCCGTTGCCGCCGAAGATCTGGATGCCCTCGCCCGCCATCCAGGTGGCCTTCTCGGCGCACCACAGGATGACGGAGGCGCAGTCCTTGCGCACCTGCCGCACGTGCGCGCCGTCGAGCGCATCCAGGTTCTTGCCCACCGTGTAGCAGAACGCGCGGGCGGCCTGCAGCACCGTGTACATGTCGGCGACCTTGCCCTGGATCAGCTGGAATTCGCCGATGGACTGGCCGAACTGCTTGCGGTCGTGGATGTAGGGGACGACGTTGTCCATCACCGCCTGCATGATGCCGATCGGACCGGCGGCCAGCACGGCGCGCTCGTAGTCCAGGCCCGACATCAGCACCTTGGTGCCGCCGCCGACCTGGCCCAGGACGTTCTCCGCCGGCACCTCGACGTTCTGGAACACCAGCTCGCCGGTGTGGCTGCCGCGCATGCCGAGCTTGTCCAGCTTCTGCGCGATGGAGAAGCCCTGCATGCCCTTCTCGATCAGGAAGGCGGTCATGCCGCGGGCGCCGAGTTCGGGTTCGGTCTTGGCGTAGACGACCAGCGTGTCCGCGTCGGGGCCGTTGGTGATCCACATCTTGGTGCCGTTGAGGACGTAGTAGCCGCCCTTGTCCTCGGCCCGCAGCTTCATCGACACGACGTCGGAGCCGGCGCCCGGCTCGCTCATCGCGAGCGCGCCGACGTGCTCGCCGGAGATCAGCTTGGGCAGGTACTTCTTCTTCTGCGCCTCGTTGCCGTTGCGCTTGATCTGGTTGACGCACAGGTTGGAGTGGGCGCCGTAGCTCAGGCCCACCGAGGCACTGGCGCGGGAGATCTCCTCCATCGCGACCATGTGGGCCAGGTAGCCCAGGCCGGCGCCGCCGAATTCCTCGGGCACGGTGACGCCCAGCACGCCCAGGTCGCCCATCTTGCGCCACAGGTCCATCGGGAACTGGTCGCTGCGGTCGATCTCGGCCGCGCGGGGGGCGATCTCGGCTTGGGCGAATTCGCGCACCGCGTCGCGCAGCGCGTCGATGTCTTCGCCGAGGTGGAAGTTCAGACCGGGCAGGCTCATGGGAATGTCTCCTCGACCGCCTCCACGCGCGCCGCTCCGGACGCGCGCTGGGCAATTCGTTCTCTTACGTTTACGTAAACGTCAATTGTAGGGCAGGTCTGTACCGTTTCGGCTATTGCATAAATGCGTAAGGGTGTGCCCGGAACTGATGGATCGGCGTTAGAGGAATCGCTCGAGCAGCTTGCGCGAATGCCGGTCCAGCGAGAAGCGGTCCGGCACCAGGAAGTGCAGGCCGTGGGAGCTGGCGATCAGCAGCCGCCCTTCCCCGATGCGCCGGATGTCTTCCTCGCTCTTGAGGATGAACTCGGTGGCGCCGCGATCGGTCTCGACGGTCCATTGCGACGGCGTCGAGAAGGTCGACACCGCCAGCAGCTTCAGCACCGTGGGCGTGACCTCGCGGTGATCGAGTTCGTCGCGCAGCAGCGTGCGCTGCGCCTCGGGCAGGTCGCCGAGGCGGTCGATCCAGGCGATCTCATGGCCGTCGGTGCCGACCAGCGAGATGCCCTCCTCGGGCGCGGACAGCGGATGCGCCCGCACCGGCGTGACGTTGTCATGGGTCTGGCCGGTCGCGTCGACCAGGACCAACCGGCCGAACGGATTGCGCGCCAGGGACTGGATGTTGCTCATGAAGACACCTCGGCGCGATCAGGCCTGCGTGGCCGTGTGGACATTGACGTTGGGCGCGACGACGACGACGCTGTCCTGCTCCTCCGCGTCGACGCGGCGGGCCTGCGCCTCCCACAGCCGCCAGTAGGCGCCCTGCTTGGCGATGAGCTCGTCGTGCGGCCCGACCTCGACGATCTCGCCGCGGTCCATCACCACCAGCCGGTCGGCCTTGCGCAGCGTCGACAGGCGGTGCGCGATCGCAATGGTCGTGCGGCCCCGCACCAGGTTGTCCAGCGCCTTCTGGATCTCCTTCTCGGTCTCGGTGTCCACCGCCGAGGTGGCCTCGTCCATGATCAGGATGCGGGGATCGATCAGCAGCGCCCGCGCGATCGAGATGCGCTGGCGCTCGCCGCCGGACAGCCCCTGGCCGCGCTCGCCCACCAGCGAGTCGTAGCCCTGCGGCAGCCGCAGGATGAATTCATGCGCGTGCGCGGCGCGGGCCGCGGCGACGATCTCCTCGCGCGTCGCGTCGGGCTTGCCGTAGGCGATGTTCTCCGCGATGGTGCCGAAGAACAGGAAGGGCTCCTGCAGCACCAGGCCGATGTGGCGGCGGTAGTCGGCCAGCGAGAAGCGGCGCAGGTCCACGCCGTCCAGCTTGATCGCGCCTTCGGTGACGTCGTAGAAGCGGCAGATCAGGTTGACCATCGTGCTCTTGCCCGAGCCGCTGTGGCCAACCAGGCCGATCATCTCGCCGGGCTGGATCTCGAGATTCAGGTCGCGGATCACCGTCCGGTTGCCGTAGCGGAAGCCGATGTCCTGCAGCGTCAGCCCGCCACGCACCTTCTCCAGCCGGACCGGCTGGGCCGGCTCGGGCACGTTGGAATGGTGGTCGAGGATGTCGAAGATCCGCTTGGCGCCGGAGGCGGCCTTCTGCGTCACCGAGACGATCCGGCTCATCGAGTCCAGCCGCCCGTAGAAGCGGCCGATGTAGGCCAGGAACGCGGTCAGCGTGCCGACCGTGATCTGCGAATGCGCGATCAGCCAGATGCCGAAGGCCCAGACGACCAGCAGGCCGATCTCGGTCAGCAGCGACACGCTGGGCGTGAACAGGCTCCAGGTCTTGTTGAGCCGGTCGTTGACCAGCAGGTTGTGCTTGTTGGCGCTGCGGAAGCGCTCGGCCTCGCGGCGCTCCTGCGCGAAGGCCTTGACCACGCGGATGCCGGGGATGGTGTCGGCCAGCACCGAGGTGACCTCGCCCCAGACGCGGTCGATCTTCTCGAAGCCGGTGCGCAGCTTGTCGCGCACCAGGTGGATCAGCCAGGCGATGAAGGGCAGCGGCACCAGCGTGGCCAGCGCCAGCCAGGCGTTGTTGGAGAACAGGATCACCGTGATCATCAGCAGCATCAGGCAATCGGTGATGAAGTCCAGCGCGTGCAGCGAGAGGAAGACGCTGATGCGGTCGGTCTCCGAGCCGATGCGGCTCATCAGGTCGCCGGTGCGCTTGGAGCCGAAGTACTCCAGCGACAGGCCCAGCAGGTGGTCGAAGGTCGCCGTGCGCAGGTCCGCGGCGATGCGCTCGGAGACCAGCGCGAGGATGTAGGTCTTGGCCCAGCCCAGGATCCAGGACACGATCGCCGCGCCCAGCAGGCCGCCCAGGTAAAGCGCCACCAGGCCGGTGTCGATCTGGCGCCCCTGCTGGAACGGGATCAGCACGTCGTCCATCAGCGGCATGGTCAGGTAGGGCGACACCAGCGTCGCGCCGGTCGCGCCCAGCATCAGCAGGAAACCCAGCAGCAGCTGGCCGCGATAGGGCCGCGCGAAGCGCCACAGCCGCAGCAGCACCCAGGTCGAGGGCGGCGTGTGCAGCTCGCGGGCGCAGGAGGGGCATTCCTCGCTGTCCTCGGGCAGCACGGCCTGGCAGCTCGGGCACAGCTCGGGTTCGGCGTCCTGGGTCAGCGCCGGTTCATCGCGGCGGTTGAAGGCGTCCTGGAAGCGCTGGGCCTGCAGGTTGACCTTCATCGTGAAGCGCCACTGGGCCAGCCGGCCGCGCTCGTCGACCAGTTCCAGCAGGCCCAGGCCGGCATGGTCCGACAGCGCCAGGCGCAGCGCCGGCGTCAGCGGCCATTCGCGCTCGACCAGCGCGCCGGCGGCGCCGTCCTCGGCGGGCTCCAGCGACAGCAGCCGTTGATCGGTGAGTTGCAGACCGCCCCGGGCGAAGCGCAATCGCGCGTCGAGGTCAACCTCCAGCGTGGCCCGGACGTTCTCGCCACGCCGCAGGCGTGACGCGAAGGCCTCGGCGAGCGAAACGCCGCCGGCACTGGCCGACGCGACAGGATGTTGATGCTGCATTTGTGTTGTTCTGCGATCTTCGAAACCGGACGTTCTTCGCCGCTTCCCTGGTCAGGGCAAGACCCGGACCAACCCGGATGCGGCATTTTTCGCGGGATTTTCGCTTAAGCGCACAATTGTGCTTCGCATTCCTCTCCGGTGGTCCGCCGGGCGGCCCCCTTCCACGTTCCCACCCCTCATGAGCCGACACGACGACATCAAGCTCCTGCGCATCAACTACCTGCGCGGCCCCAACATGTGGACCTACCGTCCGGTGCTGGAAACCTGGTTGGACCTGGGTGGCCTGGAGGAACATCCCTCGAACCTGATCCCCGGCTTCACCGAGCGCCTGTGCAAGCGCCTGCCAGCACTGGAAGAGCACCACTGCGGCGTGGGCGAGCGCGGCGGCTTCCTGCAGCGCCTGACCGAGGGCACCTGGATGGGCCATGTGCTGGAGCACGTCGTCATCGAGCTGCTGAACCTGGCGGGCATGCCCACCGGCTTCGGCCAGACCCGCTCCACCTCGCAGCATGGCGTCTACCGCATGGTCTTCCGCGCCCGCGACGAGCAGGTCGCCCGCTGCGCGCTGGAGCAGGGCCATGCGCTGCTGATGGCTACCATCAACGGCGACGACTTCGACGTCAATGCCGCCGTCGAGGCGATCCGCGACAAGCTCGACGACTGCTACCTCGGCCCCTCCACCGCCGCCATCGTGGCCGCCGCGACCGACCGCCGCATCCCCCACATCCGCCTGAACGACGGCAACCTGGTCCAGCTCGGCTATGGCGCGCGCCAGCGCCGCATCTGGACGGCCGAGACCGACATGACCAGCGCGATCGCCGAAGGCATCGCGCGCGACAAGGACCTGACCAAGGAACTGCTGAAGTCGGTCGGCGTGCCGGTGCCCGCCGGCCAGGCGGTCAAGACCGCCGCCGAGGCCTGGGACGTCGCCCAGGACCTGGGCCTGCCGGTCGTCGTCAAGCCCTCGGACGGCAACCACGGCCGCGGCGTCACGCTGGACCTGCGCCACCAGGCCGATGTCGAGGCCGCCTTCCACCTGGCCGACAAGGAAGGCTCGGAAGTGCTGGTCGAGAGCTACATCCCCGGCATGGAGCACCGCCTGCTGGTGGTCGGCGGCCAGGTGGTCGCCGCGGCCCGCGGCGAGGAAGCCTGGATCACCGGCGACGGCACGCACAGCGTCGTCGAGCTGATCGACCTGCAGATCAACACCGATCCGCGCCGCGGCACAACCGAGGACTTCCCGCTCAACCGCATCGACATCCGCGACGACCCGGTCGTGCTGCTGGACCTGCAGCGCCAGGGCCTGTCCGGCGACGGCGTGCCCGAGGCCGGCCGCCGCGTGCTGATCCAGCGCAACGGCAACGTCGCGATCGACTGCACCGCGCAGATCCACCCCGAGGTCGCCCATGCGGTCTCGCTGGCGGTGCGCACCGTTGGCCTGGACATCGCCGGCGTCGACCTGGTCTGCAGCGATATCTCGCGGCCGCTGTCCGAGACCGGCGGCGCCATCGTCGAAGTCAACGCCGGCCCCGGCCTGCTGATGCACCTGAAGCCGGCCGAGGGCATGCCCCAGCCGGTGGGCCAGGCCATCATCGACCACCTGTTCGCCGAGGACGAGAACGGCCGCATCCCGATCGTGGGCGTGGCCGGCTCGCGCGGCACGGCGCAGATCGCGCGCCTGGTCGGCTGGCTGCTGCACCTGAACGGCCGCCACGTCGGCCTGGCCTGCGGCGCCGGCCTGTTCCTGGGCACCCGCCGCGTCGAGCGCAAGCCCAGCGCGACCTGGGCCGCCAGCCACCGCCTGCTGATGAACCGCGCGGTCGACGCGATCGTCGTGGAGAACGGCGCCGGCACCATCCTGGGCGACGGGCTGGCCTACGACCGCTGCCAGGTCGGCGTCGTCACCGACATGGGCCGCGTGCCCGAGCTCGACCAGCACGACATCCAGACCGAGGACCAGCTCTTCAAGGTCTTGCGCACGCAGGTGGACGTGGTGCTGTCCGACGGCGTCGCCGTGCTCAACGCCGACGAGGCCAAGGTGGCCGAGATGGCGGAGCTCTCCGACGGCGAGGTCATCTTCTACGCCCTGGACGCCGCCAACGAGGCGCTGTCCGCGCACCGCGCGCGGGAAGGCCGCGGCGTGTTCCTGCGCGGCGGCGCCGCGATGCTGGCGCAGGGCACGGCGGAAACCTCGGGCGCCAATGTCGACTCGCTGCAGGCCCGCTTCCGCGCCGCCGGGCAGGAGATCGCCACCGACTCGGTGCTGGCCGCCGTCGCCACCGCGTGGGCGATGGGCATCTCGCCCGAGCTGATCTCCGCCGGCCTGGACACCTTCGTGCCGGACCTGCCGCAGTAAGCGCCCGGCCGCCGTTCCGATCGCCCCTTCAAAGAACAGTCGAACCGAAAGACGACAGATGGAAGTCTCCCGCACCCGCGCCCTCCGCGGCCCCAACATGTGGAGCCGCCACACCGCCATCGAGGCGGTCGTGCACTGCAGCGAGACCGAGCGCGCGCTCGCCGACATGGCCGGCTTCGAGGCCCGCCTGCGCGAGCGCTTCCCCGGCATCGGCCCGCTGCGGCCGGCCAGCAGCGCCAAGTCGCCCATCACGCTGGCCCATGTGCTGGAGCAGGCGGCGCTCGCGCTGCAGGCCCAGGCCGGCTGCCCGGTGACCTTCAGCCACACCCACACCACGTCCGAGCCGGGCACCTACCAGGTCGTCGTCGAGTACAGCGAGGAAGACGTCGGCCGCATGGCCTTCGACAAGGCCGTCGAGCTGATCGCCGCAGCCCAGTCCGGCGGCGCCTTCGACGCCGACGCCGCCATCAAGGCGCTACGCGAGACCGACGAGGACATCCGCCTCGGGCCCTCGACCGGCTCCATCGTCGACGCCGCCTGCAAGCGCGGCATCCCCTTCCGCCGCCTGACGCAGGGCTCGCTGGTGCAGCTGGGCTGGGGCGTCAAGCAGCGCCGCATCTGGGCGGCCGAGGTCGACGCCACCAGCGCGGTGTCCGAATCGATCGCGCAGGACAAGGACCTGTCCAAGCGCCTGCTGCAGTCGGCCGGCGTGCCGGTGCCGATCGGCGCGCCGGTGAACTCGGTCGACGAAGCCTGGGAGCTGGCGCAGGAGATCGGCCTGCCGGTCGTGGTCAAGCCGCTGGACGGCAACCAGGGCAAGGGCGTGACGGTGAACGTCGCCACCCGCGAGCATCTGGAGATGGCCTACAAGGCGGCCGACGAGATCGGCACCGTGATGGTCGAGAAGTTCCTGCCCGGCAGCGACTACCGCCTGCTGGTGGTCGGCGACAAGCTGGTGGCCGCGGCCCGCCGCGATCCGCCCAACGTGATCGGTGACGGCGTGCACACGGTGCGCCAGCTGGTCGACAAGGTCAACGAGGACCCGCGCCGCGGCGACGGCCACGCCACCTCGCTGACGAAGATCCGCCTGGACGACATCGCCATCGCGCGCCTGGACCTGCAGGGGCTGACGCCGGAGTCGGTGCCCGACAAGGGCCGCCGCGTGATCCTGCGCAACAACGCCAACCTGTCCACCGGCGGCACCGCCACCGACGTGACCGATGACGTGCATCCCGAGGTCGCGGCGCGCGCGATCGCGGCGGCGACCGTCGTCGGCCTGCATGTCTGCGGCGTCGACGTGGTGGCCGAGAGCGTGCACAAGCCGCTCGAGGAGCAGAGCGGCGGCATCGTCGAGGTCAACGCCGCGCCGGGGCTGCGCATGCACCTGAGCCCGTCCTACGGCAAGGGCCGCGACGTCGGCGAAGCCATCATCTCGAGCATCTACGGCCCGGGCAACCGCGGCAGCGCGAACGAGGACGGCCGCATCCCCATCGTCGCGGTCACCGGCACCAACGGCAAGACGACGACCTCGCGCCTGGTGGCGCACATGTTCGCGACGCAGGGCCTGCGCGTGGGCATGACCAACACCGACGGCGTCTACGTCGACGGTCGCCAGACCGACAGCGGCGACTGCTCGGGCCCGAAGAGCGCGCGCAACGTGCTGATGCACCCGGACGTCGAGGCGGCGGTCTTCGAGACCGCGCGCGGTGGCGTGCTGCGCGAGGGCCTGGGCTTCGACCGCTGCCAGGTGGCGGTGGTGACCAACCTGGGCGAAGGCGACCACCTGGGCATGAACTTCCTCAACACCGTCGAGGAGCTGGCGCTGGTCAAGCGCGTGATCGTGCAGAACGTGGCCGACAACGGTTATGCGGTGCTCAACGCCGCCGACCCGGTGGTGGCCAAGATGGCCGAGGTCTGCCCGGGCCAGGTGATCTTCTTCGCCAGCGACCGTCACCATCCGCTGATGGCCACCCACCGCGCGCAGGGCAAGCGCTGCGTCTACATCGACGGCGACGCGCTGGTCGCGGCGCAAGGCGCGTGGCGCGAGTCCATCCCGCTGCGCGACATCCCCTTCACCCGCGGCGGCGCGATCCCGTTCCAGAACGAGAACGCGATGGCGGCGGTGGCCGCGGCCTGGGGCGTGGGCCTGGACTGGGACACGATCCGGCGCGGGCTGGCCAGCTTCATGAGCGACCCGGACAGCGTGCCGGGCCGCTTCAACGTGATGGACTACCGCGGCGCGACCGTCATCGCCGACTACGGCCACAACGGCGACGCGATGCGCGCGCTGGTGCAGGCGGTGCAGGCGCTGCCGGCCAACAAGCGCTCGGTGGTGATCTCGGGCGCCGGCGACCGCCGCGACGAGGACATCCGCATCCAGACGCAGATCCTGGGCGAGGCCTTCGACGAGGCCATCCTGTTCCAGGACGCCTGCCAGCGCGGCCGCGAGGACGGCGAGGTCCTGGCGCTGCTGCAGGAAGGCCTCAAGGGCGCGACCCGGACGAAGCACATCGAGGAGATCCGCGGCGAGTTCGTCGCGATCGACCGCGCGCTGGAACGCCTGCAGCCGGGCGACCTGTGCCTGGTGCTGGTCGACCAGGTCGAGGAAGCCCTGGCCCACCTGAACCAGCGCGTCCGGGAAGCCTGATGGCGGCCGGTCGCTGGCGTCACTGGCCGGCGCACTGGTGGAACGGCCTCAGCGTCGCCCTGGGGGTGATGCTGGTGCAGGCGATCGTGTCGCACGCGGCGCCCGCCGCGCTGTCGCACGTCGCCTCGCAGCTGGCGATGGCCTGCGCCATCTGTGCCAGCCTGGCCGATCTGCCGGGCAGCGTCCGGCGCAACCGCAACCGGGTGCTCACCGCCGGCGCGATGTCGCTGCTGGCGGTCGGGCTGGTCGCGGTGCTGCATCCCTACCGCATCGCGATGGGCGTGCTGGTGGCCGCGCTGGCCTTCGGCAGCGCCTTGCTGCTGAGCTGGGGCCCGCGCGCGGGCCCGGTCTCGTTCGCACCCATCCTGGCCATGGTCTTCGCGCTGGCCTGGCCGCCGCAGCCGCTGCCGGTGGTGCTGGCCAGCGGCGCGGCCGGCATCGCGCTCTACCTGCTGTGGAGCGTGCTGACCAGCGCGCTGCTGCAGCGGCGCTTCCATCGCCTCGCGCTGGCCGAGGCGCTGCACGGCCTGGCCCAGCTGCTGACCGCGCGCGCCGAGCTGCTGGGCAGCGGCGGCGCGGCCCATGCGATGCGTGACTGGCTGGGCAACGAGGCCCAGCTCGCCGAGCTGCTGCAGACCGCGCGCGACCAGGTGTTCCCGCGCGCCCGCACCGATCCGCGCAGCGCCGCGGTGCTGCTGCACGTGGTGGAGCTGCGCGACCTGATGCTGGCCAGCCGGCTCGACCTGGAACTGCTGGGCGAGGACCCGGTCGGGCAGCAGATGCGCGCGGCGCTGGTGGGCCGGCTCAAGGCGCTGGGCGTGCTGCTGGACGAGTACCGCGATGCGCTGCTCGACGAGCGCGCGCCCGCGATGAACACGGTGCGGCCGACGCGCTGGCCGGAGCTGCCGCCGCAGGATCCGCGCACCCGCCTGCAGCTGGTGCTGCAGGACCGGCTCTCGCACCTGGACGGCGAGGTGCTGGCGATGGGCCGTGCGCTCGACGTCGCCCAGCCGGTGCCGCCGCTGGCGCTGGACGCCGGCACGCTGCGCCAGTTCGTCACGCCGGTCGGCTGGCCCATGGGCCTGCTGCGGGCGCAGCTGCACCTGGACTCGCCGGTGCTGCGGCACGCGCTGCGCAGCACGCTGGCGCTGGCCTCGGCCTACTTCATCGCGCTGGCGCTGCCCTGGGCCTCCCATCCGCACTGGCTGGTGCTGTCGGTGGCCGTCGTGCTGCGCGGCAGCCTGGACCAGACGCTGGAGCGCCGCAACCTGCGGGTGCTGGGCACGGCGATCGGTTGCGGGCTGATGCTGGCGCTGTCGCTGATCCCCAGCCAGACGCTGTGGATCGTCGTGCTGCAGGTGGCGGTCGGCATCGCGCATGCGTTCGTCACCCGCCGCTACCTGGTCACCGCCATCGCCGCGACGATGCTCGCCCTGCTGCAGTCGCACCTGGCCGATCCGTCGCACGGCATCGCGGTCTCGGAGCGGCTGGCCGACACGGTGCTGGGCGCGGTCCTGGCGTGGGCCTTCAGCTACGTGCTGCCGGCCTGGGAGCGGCGCAACCTGCCGCGCGCGCTGAAGCGGGCGCAGCACGCGCTGCAGCAGTACGCGCTGCAGGCGATGACCGCGGCGATGACGCCGGCGGGCGCGCTCACCCAGCGCATGGCGCGGCGCCAGGCCTATGACGCGCTGGCGGCGCTCTCCGCCGCCTTGCAGCGCAGCGCGGCGGAACCGCGCCGGGTGCGGCCGCCGCAGGACGAGCTCAATGCGGTGCTGGACCACGGCTACCGCCTGATGGCCCACCTGTCGATGATGCGGCAGAGCCTGATGCGGCGCGGCAAGGAGCTGGACGGCGACCTGATGGCCGAGATGCCGGCCGCGGCCGCGAAGTTGCAGCGCGCGCTGGCCGGCCAGGAGCCGGTGCCGCACGCGGTGCAGGCGCTGCAGGACTGGAGCCTGCTGCCGGACGTCGGCCCGCTGGAGGACATCCGGCCGTGGATGCGGCGCCGCATGCAGGTCAGCCTGGACGACGCGGCGCGCGCGGGCCAGGCCGCCGAGGCCGCATTCGCCGCGATGGCGGCGCCGCCCGAAGCGGAGATGCCGGTGTCGCGGCTGAACTGATCGCCCGGCGACGCCGCGCGGGCGATCACGCCACCGTGATCACTCCACCGTGATGTGCCGCTCCTTGATGAGGGTCGACATCCGCTTGAGTTCCGCCTCGACGAACTTGCCGGACTCGGCGACGCCGCCGGAGAAGGGCTCGCCGCCCAGTTCCACGATCCGGGCCTTCACGTCCGGCGCGGCCAGCGCCTGCTGGACGGCCCGGGACAGGCGCTCGACCACCGGTGCCGGCGTCCCCGCCGGCGCGAACAGGCCGTTCCACTCGTACATCTCGAAGCCGGGCAGGCCGGCCTCGGCGCCGGTGGGCACCTCGGGCAGCGCCGCCGAGCGCTGGCGGCCGCTCACCGCCAGCGGGCGCAGCTTGCCCTGCTTCACGTATTGCAGCGTCGAGGCCACGTTGCCGAAGAACACCGGTACCTGGCCGCCGATGACGTCGGTCAGCGCCGGACCGCCGCCCTTGTAGGGCACATGCATCATCTCGACCTTCGCGGCCTGCTCGAACAGCACGCCGGCGATGTGCTGCGCCGAGCCGTTGCCCGACGACGCGAAGGCCACCTGGTCGGTCTTCACCCTGGCCGCGGCGACCAGCTCAGCGGCCGTCTTCGCGGGGAACTGGGCGTTGACCAGGACCACGTTGGGGAACAGCGCCGTGACCGCGACCGTCTTGAAGGCCTTGCCCTGCTTGTAGGGCGAGTTCGGGAACAGCGTCGGCGTGACCGCGTAGGACGAGGCGTCGAACAGCAGCGTGTAGCCGTCGGCCGGCGCGCGCGCCACGGCGCCGGCGGCGATCTGGCCGCTGCCGCCGGGGCGGTTCTCGATGATGACGGTCTGGCCGAGCGCCTCGCCCAGCTTGGGCGCGATCAGGCGTGCGATCAGGTCGGCGCCGCCGCCCGGCGGGTAGCTGACCATCAAGGTCACCGGCTTGCTGGGCCAGGCTTGCGCCCAGGCGCCCGTCGACAGGCCGCAGGCCAGGGCAAGTGCCGTCATCACGGCAGGGCGTCGTCCGATCATCGTGGTCTCCTGATAAAGCGATCAGCGCATCTCGGCGCTGTAGTGGAAGGCGGTCGCGTCGCCCCAGGTGGTGCGCAGCTCGATGCAATGGCCGCCCAGGTCGAAGGCCTGCCGGTCGACCCGGATCGCGGGCGCACCCTCGGGCAGGTCCAGCAGCGCGGCGGTCGCCGCGTCCAGGTGCCCGAAGCTCAGCTCGTCATTGGCCCGCGCAACGGTCACGCCGCAGAGCCGGGCCAGCATCGGATAAAGCAGGTCCTCCCACTCGCGGGTCGGGAGCGCGCGCAGCGCCTCGAAGCGGGCCAGCGGCAGCAGCAGGTCCTCGGCCAGCACCGGCCGCCCCGCCAGCAGCCGGACCCGCTTCACCCGCAGCGCCGCGTCGCCGGTCTGCTGGCCCAGGGCCAGCGCTTCGGCCGCGCGCAGCCGCACCGTCTGGCAGCGATGGACGCGAGCCGTCGGCGGCTCGTCCGTCGGCCCGCGGAAGCGGAAGAAGCGCAGCAGCGACGGGCCGTTCAGCCCCTGCGTGACGAAGGTCCCCTTGCCATGCACGCGCTGGACGATGCCTTCGGCGGCAAGCATGGCCACGGCCTGACGCACCGTGCCCAGCGCCACGCCGAAGCGTTCCGCCAGTTCGGTCTCGGCGGGAATGGCCGCGCCGGCAGCCCATTCCCCACCGACGATGCGCTGGCGCAGCTCCTGCGCGAGCTGGGCATACCGGCTCACGCCGGCCGCGTTCGGAAGTCCTGTGTCCAAGGTGGTTTTCCTATAGTCCTCTATAGGACTAGAATCCGCGCATGATGCCGACGCCCCCTTCCGACGTCAAGCCCGCGCCCGGCGCGGGCGTGGTCGACGCCCATTTCCACGCCTTCCCGCTGACCAGCACGGGCGCGCCCGGCGCGCGGTATGTGCCGGCCTACGCGGCGCCGCTGGAGGCCTGGGTCGCGGCGACGGTGCCTCATAGCGTCACGCAGGGCGTGCTCGTGCAGCCGAGCTTCCTGGGCACCGACAACACCCACCTGCTGCGGCTGCTGGCGGAGAAGGCCGGACGACTGCGCGGCGTGGTCGTGGTCGCGCCGGACATCGCCATGGCTGAACTTGAGCGCATGCAGACGCTGGGCGTGCGCGGCGTGCGGCTCAATCTCGTGGGCGGCGATCACCGGCTGGGCGCGGAATGGCATCCGCTGTTCGAGCGCCTCCAGGCGCTGGACTGGCATGTGCAGGTCCACACGGACCACGG
>Ga0268257_1000989_pt1 | contig 27403 bp, 23 predicted proteins | sample AgamicAtPrz_FD_200249 | JGI IMG/M metagenome (GOLD analysis project Ga0268257, IMG submission 200249) | Agave microbial communities from Guanajuato, Mexico - At.P.rz (v2) (version 3) | ecosystem: Host-associated > Plants > Phyllosphere > Phylloplane/Leaf | place: Guanajuato, Mexico | collected... | reverse complement strand
TCCAGATAGGAGCTCTTCAGCTCTTCCTCGATGTTAACCGGTGTAATTTCTCTCGCAAGGTCGCTCATCTAACCGCTATCCCTCTACTGTATCCCGGATTCAAAGGTCGCAAATTATAACACAACCGCGTTCAGACAGGTAAACCTCTATGCTTTATTCATCGGCCCTGCCTGATATACTCGATTGACTTGCACATAAAGGAGTAAAAACGCCCATGAATGCCGAAAAAACGCCGGTGATTCACAACGTTGACCATGAAGAGATCGCCAAATTCGAAGCCGTCGCGTCGCAATGGTGGGATCTTGAGGGAGAATTCAAACCGCTGCACCGCATTAACCCGCTGCGTCTGGGGTACATCGCAGAGCGCTCCGGCGGCCTGTTCGGGAAAAAGGTCCTTGATGTCGGCTGCGGCGGCGGCATTCTGGCGGAAAGCATGGCCCGCGAAGGCGCAACGGTGACCGGGCTGGATATGGGCTCTGAGCCGCTCCAGGTGGCGCGTCTGCATGCGCTGGAGTCCGGCGTGCAGGTTGAGTATGTCCAGGAGACGGTCGAGGAGCACGCGGCGAAGCACGCCCGCCAGTACGACGTGGTCACCTGTATGGAGATGCTGGAACACGTTCCGGACCCGCAGTCGGTAGTGAACGCCTGCGCGGCGCTGGTAAAACCGGGCGGCCAGGTCTTCTTCTCCACCATCAACCGTAACGGTAAGGCGTGGCTGATGGCGGTGGTAGGCGCGGAATATGTGCTGCGCATGGTGCCAAAAGGTACCCACGACGTGAAAAAGTTCATCAAACCTGCCGAACTGCTCGGCTGGGTTGACCAGACCGGGCTGCGCGAACAGCACATGACCGGGCTGCACTACAATCCATTAACCGATAAATTTAAGCTGGCGCCGGGCGTTGATGTTAACTATATGTTGCATACAACTGCCAAAGATAACTAACGTCAGCCATAATTTTTATAAAGATTGCGCAGCGGTATGTTGCGCAATTCCCCTGGCCGTTGAAGAAATCAGCACTCGATCAAATTTTCATTTTTTTTTGCGAAATATTGACATGCCGTCCAGGCCTTACGATACGAGGACTTAGGCTTTTTCACCCTTTCACAACCTCAATTTAACCTCAAAATCAACTCTTGTACTGAAAAGAATCCTTACTAGAATACTCACCATCTTGCGTTATCCTTATTACTTAACCCCTATATGTAGTATTTATCCACAGAGCACTGTGGATAAGCGGGGGATATTTTCTATTTCACGGACAGGTAAAAAAGACATGAATCAGAGTCTGCTGGTGACAAAGCGCGACGGTGCAACCGAGCGTATCAATCTGGACAAAATCCATCGTGTTCTCGACTGGGCAGCAGAAGGACTGAACAACGTATCTATCTCCCAGGTTGAACTGCGCTCTCACATCCAGTTCTACGACGGCATTAAGACCTCTGATATCCACGAAACCATCATCAAAGCGGCAGCGGACCTTATCTCCCGCGACGCGCCGGATTATCAGTACCTGGCAGCCCGTCTGGCTATCTTCCACCTGCGTAAAAAAGCCTACGGCCAGTTTGAGCCGCCGGCGCTGTACGACCACGTTGTAAAAATGGTCGAGCTGGGCAAATACGACATGCACCTGCTGGAAGACTATACGGAAGAAGAGTTCCGTCAGATGGACGAGTTTATCGACCACTGGCGCGATATGAACTTCTCCTATGCGGCCGTTAAGCAGTTGGAAGGTAAATACCTGGTTCAGAACCGCGTCACCGGTGAGATCTACGAGAGCGCCCAGTTCCTCTACATTCTGGTGGCCGCCTGCCTGTTCTCTAACTATCCGCGTGAAACCCGTCTGGAATACGTGAAGCGTTTCTACGATGCGGTCTCCACCTTTAAAATTTCGCTGCCGACGCCGATCATGTCCGGCGTGCGCACCCCGACCCGCCAGTTCAGCTCCTGCGTGCTGATCGAGTGCGGCGACAGCCTGGACTCCATTAACGCCACCTCCAGCGCCATTGTGAAATATGTCTCCCAGCGTGCCGGTATCGGCATCAACGCGGGCCGTATTCGTGCCCTGGGCAGCCCGATCCGCGGCGGCGAAGCTTTCCATACCGGCTGTATTCCGTTCTATAAGCACTTCCAGACCGCGGTGAAATCCTGCTCTCAGGGCGGCGTGCGCGGCGGTGCGGCGACCCTCTTCTACCCGATGTGGCATCTGGAAGTAGAGAGCCTGCTGGTGCTGAAAAACAACCGCGGCGTGGAAGGTAACCGCGTGCGCCATATGGACTACGGCGTACAGATCAACAAGCTGATGTACACCCGTCTGCTGAAAGGCCAGGATATCACCCTTTTCAGCCCGTCCGACGTGCCCGGCCTGTACGACGCCTTCTTTGCCGATCAGGATGAATTTGAGCGCCTGTACGTTCAGTACGAGCAGGACGACAGCATCCGTAAGCAGCGCGTGAAGGCGGTCGATCTCTTCTCCCTGATGATGCAGGAGCGCGCCTCTACCGGCCGTATCTACATTCAGAACGTCGACCACTGCAACACCCACAGCCCGTTCGATCCGGCCGTTGCCCCGGTGCGCCAGTCTAACCTGTGCCTGGAGATCGCTCTGCCGACCAAACCGCTGGAAGATGTAAACGACGAAAACGGCGAAATTGCCCTCTGTACGCTCTCCGCGTTTAACCTGGGCGCTATTAAGAGCCTGGCCGAGCTGGAAGAGCTGGCGGTGCTGGCGGTGCGTGCGCTGGATGCGCTGCTGGATTACCAGGACTACCCGATCCCGGCGGCAAAACGTGGCGCCATGGGCCGCCGCACCCTGGGTATTGGCGTGATTAACTTCGCCTACTGGCTGGCGAAAAACGGCAAGCGTTACTCCGATGGCAGCGCCAACAACCTGACCCACGAGACGTTCGAAGCCATTCAGTACTACCTGCTGAAAGCCTCTAACGAGCTGGCGATCGAACAGGGCGCCTGCCCGTGGTTCAACGAAACCACCTATGCGCAAGGCATTCTGCCGATCGATACCTACAAAAAAGACCTGGATGCCATTACCAGCGAGCCGCTGCATCTGGACTGGGAGGCGCTTCGCGAGTCGATTAAGACCCACGGCCTGCGTAACTCCACGCTCTCTGCCCTGATGCCGTCCGAGACCTCTTCGCAGATATCCAACGCCACCAACGGCATCGAGCCGCCGCGCGGCCACGTGAGCATTAAAGCGTCGAAAGACGGCATCCTGCGCCAGGTCGTACCGGACTACGATCTGCTGAAAGATAACTACGAGCTGCTGTGGGAGATGCCAAATAACGACGGCTACCTCCAGCTGGTGGGCATCATGCAGAAGTTTATCGACCAGTCGATCTCGGCCAACACCAACTACGACCCGTCACGCTTCCCGTCAGGGAAAGTGCCGATGCAGCAGTTGCTGAAAGACCTGCTCACCGCCTATAAATTTGGCGTGAAAACCCTGTACTACCAGAACACCCGCGACGGCGCGGAAGATGCTCAGGATGACCTGGCGCCTTCAATCCAGGACGACGGCTGCGAAAGCGGCGCATGTAAGATCTAATGAAGGGCGGGGATTTCCCCGCCTTTGTTTCGTAAGACAGGACCTTTACTCATGGCATATACCACCTTTTCACAGACGAAAAACGACCAGCTCAAAGAGCCGATGTTCTTCGGTCAGCCGGTCAACGTGGCACGCTACGATCAGCAAAAATATGACATCTTCGAAAAGCTGATTGAAAAACAGCTCTCCTTCTTCTGGCGCCCGGAAGAGGTTGACGTTTCCCGCGATCGCATCGATTTCCAGGCGTTGCCGGAGCACGAGAAACATATCTTCCTTAGCAACCTGAAGTACCAGACGCTGCTGGACTCCATCCAGGGCCGCAGCCCGAACGTGGCGCTGTTGCCGCTGATCTCCATCCCGGAACTGGAAACCTGGGTCGAGACATGGGCCTTCTCCGAGACCATCCACTCCCGCTCTTACACCCACATCATCCGTAACATCGTTAACGATCCGGCGGTGGTGTTCGACGATATCGTCACCAACGAGCAGATCCTGAAACGTGCGGAAGGCATCTCGCATTTTTATGACGATCTGATTGAGATGACCAGCTACTGGCACCTGCTGGGCGAAGGCACCCACACCGTGAACGGTAAAACCGTCACCGTGAACCTGCGCGAGCTGAAGAAAAAGCTCTACCTGTGCCTGATGAGCGTCAACGCTCTGGAAGCGATCCGCTTCTACGTGAGCTTTGCCTGCTCCTTTGCCTTCGCCGAGCGCGAGCTGATGGAAGGCAATGCTAAAATCATCCGCCTGATCGCCCGCGATGAAGCCCTGCACCTGACCGGTACCCAGCATATGCTGAACCTGCTGCGCAGCGGCGTGGACGATCCGGAGATGGCCGAAATCGCCGAAGAGTGCAAGCAGGAAAGCTATGACCTGTTCGTGCAGGCGGCCATTCAGGAAAAAGAGTGGGCGGAATACCTGTTCCAGGGCGGTTCAATGATCGGCCTGAACAAAGATATTCTCTGCCAGTACGTGGAGTACATCACCAACATCCGCATGCAGGCGGTGGGCCTGGACCTGCCGTTCCAGACCCGCTCCAACCCGATTCCGTGGATCAATACCTGGCTGGTATCCGATAACGTGCAGGTTGCGCCGCAGGAAGTGGAAGTGAGCTCCTACCTGGTCGGTCAGATTGACTCCGAGGTCAACACCGACGACCTGAGCGACTTCCAGCTCTGATGAGCCGCGTAACGCTTCGCCTCTCCGGCACAGAAGTATTGTGCCGGGATGAGCACCCTTCCCTGCTGATTGCGCTCGAGTCGCATAAGGTGGACGTTGAATACCAGTGTCGTGAAGGCTACTGCGGCTCCTGCCGCTGCCGCCTGATTGCCGGCCAGGTCGACTGGATCGCCGAGCCGCTGGCGTTTATCAATGAAGGGGAAATTTTGCCCTGCTGCTGCAGGGCAAAAGGGGATATTGAAATCGAGATGTAGGCCGAATTACATCCCGTAGTAATACGCTTTAACCCGCTCCCAGTCCGCCTTCGGGATCGGATCAAGATACTTTTCAAGCTGCCGGAAATCGTGATTAGCGGCCTTATGGCGCCGCAGACGACGGCGGCTTTTCTCCAGATCGAGAAAACCTGCCTCCACCGTACCTTCGGTTTTGACATAGATATGACGCACATAGCAGCAGCCATGCTGGCGGTTTACGCTGTGCATCTTCTTAAAGGCCAGCGCCACCGCTTTTAACATCGCGTCGCGAACCTCGTCCGGGTACGGCGTCACCGCATGCTGATGGTACCACTGTGCAATGCTGATAAACCCCGTCATATCTTCCGTCACCAGCAGCGCGCGCCACTCGCCGTCGACCTTCTTCGCTTCGCCGTAAACGATTTTAGGGACGATCACCCCCGCCCGCTCAAGCTCGTTAATCACCTGGATTTCGCGAACGATCGTCGGGCGGCCGAAGGGATAGCGCAGAGAGTGAAAAAGATGGTGCGTCATACGTTTCACGTAGAGCGTTTTGCCGTCGCGCTGTACGCACTGTACCCCGCTCATGCCGTTGCGGCGGGCGTTAGGCTCTTCCACCCACGCGCCTTCGGTTGCCCACCAGTAGCTAAATTCGTCGTTGTTAGCTGCCAAAACCATATTATCCCTACCTTTATTATTGCTATGCATATAATTATCAGGAGGAATATAGTCCGTTCAGAGAGAAAACTCTTAGGCAATTCGTGTCCGTAACGGGACGCCGATAGTGAAAATGACGTTTTAAGAAACAGGCCCGCCGGAGCGGGCCTGATGCAGCAGGTGTGTACGCCCTACTGACGGCGCGCCTGAACTTCCGCATGATGTCGTTTTTCGCCGATCATCACCACAATCAGCAGCAGTACCGCCAGCACGCTGCCGCCGATCATCACCATAAAGCCGCCGTCCCAGCCGAAGAAGTCGACGGTATAGCCAACGATAGCGCTCGCCGCCACCGAGCCGCCGAGGTAGCCAAACAGGCCGGTGAAGCCTGCCGCGGTGCCCGCCGCTTTTTTCGGCGCCAGCTCCAGGGCGTGCAGGCCGATCAGCATTACCGGGCCATAGATCAGGAAGCCGATAACGATCATGCAGGCCATATCCACCGACGGATTGCCCGGCGGGTTGAGCCAGTAAACCACGGTGGCGATGGTCACCAGGGTCATAAAGAAGACCCCTGTCGCGCCGCGGTTACCTTTAAACACCTTGTCCGACATCCAGCCGCAGATCAGCGTGCCCGGAATACCGGCATACTCATACAGGAAATAGGCCCAGGAGGATTTATCCAGCGCGAAATGCTTCACCTCTTTCAGGTAGGTTGGCGACCAGTCGAGGATGCCGTAGCGCAGCAGATAGACAAACACGTTGGCCACCGCGATGTACCACAGCAGCCTGTTGGGCAGCACGTATTTCATAAAGATCTGCTTTGCGGTCAGCTCCTCTTCATGCTGCTCGCTGTAGTCGTCCGGATAGTCATTTTTGTACTCTTCAATCGGCGGCAGGCCGCAGGACTGCGGGGTATCGCGCATCAGGGCAAAGGCGATAATCGCCACCAGGATGGCACCAAAGGCTGGCATATAGAGCGCCGCCTTCCAGTCGTTGAACCAGGCCATGCCCAGCAGGAACAGCAGGGGCGGAATACCGCCGCCGACGTTATGGGCGCAGTTCCAGACCGACACGATGCCGCCGCGCTCCTTCTGCGACCACCAGTGCACCATGGTACGTCCGCAGGGCGGCCACCCCATCCCCTGGAACCAGCCGCAGAGGAATAGCAGCACAAACATCACCGCAATGCTGGAGGTCGCCCAGGGCACAAAGCCCATAAACAGCATCACCAGCGCCGCGAGGATTAAGCCCGCCGGGAGAAAAACGCGAGGGTTTGAGCGATCCGATACGGAACCCATAATAAATTTTGAGAAGCCGTAGGCAATGGAGATGCCCGATAAGGCGAAACCTAAATCACCGCGAGAGAACCCCTGCTCCACCAGATACGGCATCGCCAGGGCGAAGTTTTTCCTCACCAGATAATAGGCGGCGTAACCAAAGAAAATCCCCAGAAAAATTTGCCAGCGCAGGCGGCGGTAAAGCGGATCGATTTCCGCTTCAGCAAGGCGCGCCCGGTGCGGCGCAGGTTTAAAGATACTCAGCATGACAGCCTCCGTGGCCAGTAAATAACGTCGCGGGGAGGCGCGTGCAGCCCCCTGCTTCAGTGAGGCGGCGATGTTAAGAAATCATGGTGAATGTTACTGTGAATTAACGCACATATTGTTACAGATTTATGACAACATGAGCAAAAAAGCGCATGGAATCACGTTTCATTTTCGAATTACGCGCGTTTTGGCGCGAATTCAATCAAATTATCTTTGCCCGGGCGTTAAACGCGGCAAAACGAAAACAGATAATCACGACGCCCACCAGGCGGGGGGAAGATGGCTGAAAAGAAGCGGCCTGCGCTAAAGCAGGCCGTGAAGGTGAAGAGAAGAGCGCGCTGGGTCCGCTAATCGAGATAGAGGGACTCGACCACCTCAATCCAGCCATGTTCGCTGGCAAGATCTTTACCATTGAGCCAGCGGCGCAGCATATTCAGCGCCATCATGGCGCAGACCTCCTGACGCACCTGCAGGCCGTGGCGCGTGTTGCTCATCCTGACGCGCAGGGCGTGGGTGCCTTCCGGCGTCGCCAGGGCAAAGTTCAGATGGCCGTTTTCCAGCCCGGTTACCGCCAGCGCCAGCCCGGCAAAATGGTTGACCCGCCGCTCGGCGGCCCAGTGGGCGGTTTGCGCCAGGGTCTCCTCCTGGGAGGGCACCACTTCGCTCGCCAGCAACGGGGCATTTGCCCGGGAGAGTTGCAGCGCCAGCAGCCCGCCGGTGAACTGCTCGCTCAGGGTCAGGCTCAACTGGCGCGCCTGCAGGGCCTGGCTTATCTGTGCCGGCAGCCCTTCGGTCCCTTCAAAGATCAGGCTCTCGCCCGCCACGCGCTGCACCTCAGGCCACAGGGCCAGCATGGCGGCTTTTTCGCTGGCCGGCCCGGTCAGTTTTAGCTCGATGATCGGCATCGACGAACGGTATCCCATCGACACCCCCGGCGGCAACGCCAGGTGCTCGAGGCTGGTAGCTAAATCGCTCTCGGAGCGGCCAAAGGTGGTAAGGCGCAGACAGAGCGGTGGCTCCGGCAGGGTGAAGCGCTGGCGCAGCCGCGGCAGGATCTCTTGTTCTACCATCACCTTAAATTCTGAAGGCACGCCGGGGGTAAAGAACATCAGGCAGCGGTTGAGCTGCAGGGCAAAGCCGCAGGCGGTGCCCACCGGGTTATGCACCAGTTCGGCGCTGGCGGGGATCTCCGCCTGCTTGCGGTTGCTGGGGGCCATCACCCGGCCCCGCTCCTTGAAAAACTGCTCCATAAAGGTGAGCCACTCGGCGTGCAGAACCAGCTCTTCGCCCTTGGCGGTGGCCGCCGCCAGCGCGCTAAGATCGTCGCTGGTGGGACCCAGGCCGCCGTTCACAATCAGCACATCCGCATGCTCGCTGCGCTCGCGCAGCACCGAGACCAGCGCATTAAGATCGTCGCCGACGGTATTGCGGCGGGTTAAAGGTAATCCCTGCTCAAAGAAAAAGTCTGCCAGCCAGGCCGCATTGGTATCCGTGATTTGCCCATGCAGCACTTCGTCGCCGGTGGATAACATCTCCACGTTTATCATTGTGTTCTCCCTTAAAGGTGGTGAAAACACTATAGCGCAATCGGCGGGGGTGGGAAGAGTGAAACAGGCGCGGCGGAACACCGCGCCGGAGGGTCAGAAGCCTGCGCTCACGCCCACATAAGGGCCGTCGGCAATGGCGTTATCCCGGTTGCCGTCTTTACCGGCAAGGTTCAGATAGCGATAGCCCGCTTCGATAGTAATCGGCCGCATGATGGTCCAGCGCGCGCCCGCGTTGGCTTCTTTATAGCTATCAATGCCGCTGGAGAGAGAGTCCGGAGAATAGTAGTACTCGCCGAAGATGCCGAAGCTGTCGCCAATCTTCCACTGCAGCCCGCCGCCTACGGCTGCCGCATAGCCTTCATCGTTATCTTTCGGATTGCTGTAGATACCTTTGCCGCCAACGGTCGCCATAAAGGGTCCCAGGGGTACGTTCAGGCCAAGGCCGAGGCTTGCCACATCGCCTTCGTCATCGTTGTTGGTCCAGCTGCCGCTCAGCGCCAGGCCGGTAGTTTCGGTGCCAAAACCAACGCCTACGTTGGTATAGTCTTTACCCGCCTGGCCGCCGATCGAGATTGCGCTGGCCGTCGCAGAGACAAACATCAGGCCGCTCAGGCCAATTAACGCCACTTTTTTCATTGTTGTGATCCGCACATTTATACAAAGCCCCAAAGCGCGTGATTTTAACCCGAGCGAAGCGGCAATCAATGCCCGATTAGAGGCTATATGGGCCGTAGTTTGTAACCATTTGAAACCCTGGTCTTTAAGCGGATAAGCGGGAGCCGGCGCTCCCGCCAGATAGTGCGGAGATTAGCGTTGTGCCTGTTCAATAATTTCGGGGGCCAGCCCGGTCAGCTGTGCCACCCGCTCCGGCTCAAGGCCGTTGTCGAGCATGGTTCGGGCGATACGCAGCGCCTCCTGCTCCGCGCCCTGGGCTATTCCCTGATTCAGACCCTGGGCTATCCCCTGACTTAACCCTTTTGCCATCCCCTCTTCACGGAGATATTGCGCAATGTTCATTAACGTCTCCTTCTGTTGATGATCCTTTGTGCTGCTGGCGAGGGAGGATAAAAACGCCGCGGGATCGGCGGCATGGCCGGTCTGAATAAGATAATTCAGCAGCGTTTTCAGCTCCGCGTTGCCAGTGTATCCGAGCGTCAGGATCCTGACCAGATGCTGGTGCAGCTCCAGCAGATCCCGCTGGCGGATATGCTTTTGCAGTAACTCAAGCATGGCGAGGCGCCGGTGCTGAATAATCGCCTCGTCCGGCACGCAGGTAATATCCACCAGCGGAAAGGCCCGGCTATATAGCTCCCGGGCCTGTTCGGGATGGGCAAACGCATCAAGCCAGCGTAACGACCACGGATAGGGCGAAGTTTTGCCGTGATAAAAGAGAATCGGGATCACCAGCGGCAGCGCCGCGTGCCCCTTATCAAGGTGACGCTGCATGGCGGCAATAGCATAGCGCATCAGACGAAACGCCATATTAGGATCGGGAGAACTTTGATGCTCTATCAGGGTATAGATGTAGCCCGTGCCGTCGGCCGTTTTCATGGACCAGAGGACATCGGAGTAGCAAAGACGCAGATCCTCCTCGACAAAGCTGCCCGACTCAAGGACCAGCGACGACAGGTCGCACAGTTTTCGAAGGTGCTCAGGGAGGTGGAGGGTAAAAAAATCCCGCGCCGTCTCCGCGTGCGAAAGCAGTTTGCGAAATACCGCGTCGTGCGGCGTTGTAGAGTGTGAGCTGTGCATATTTTCCCTTGCGCCCGATCCTTCTGGCGGAAAATAGCACAGCACGTAGCGGCGTCGTGGAGGAGGATGCGATTTACCGAGCAGCCTCGCAGATTAGCCTTTTAGCGAGTGGTTGACCCACTCCTGCAGCGCGCGACGCGAAATTTTAATCCCGCCGTTTTTTAGCTCGGGCGGCAGCGCCAGCCAGCGAACCGGCTGCTGGAAACGCGCCAGCTTATCGCTGAGCCACAGCGGCAACTGCGTGATATCCGTCCCGGGCTCGCACTCGACAACCGCCACCGGACGCTGGCCGAACTCGGCATCGTCGAGCGGCACCACAAAGGCCTGGCTTACCTGCGGGTGCGCGGCGATTGCCCGCTCAATCTCTTCCGGCTGAATGCCTTCACCGCCGCTGAAAAAGAGATTATCCATGCGACCGAGGATGGTGAGCCGTCCCTGGTGAAGCTCCCCGCGATCGCGGGTGGCAAACCAGCCTTCGGCGTTGGCGATCGGCGTCAGGGCACCGTTACGCCAGTAGCCGCTGGCCATACTTTGCGCTTTTAACCACACCTCGCCCTTCACCAGCTTTAGCGATCTGCCGGGAAGCACGCGGCCGACGTCAGCTTTACCGTCGGCCTCTTTGGCGCAGACGGTAGAAGCAAACTCGGTTAAGCCATACCCGCACCAGCAGCGAATGCCGCGTTTACCGGCTTCTAGCGTGAGCGCAACCGGAATGGCCGCCCCGCCCAGCAGCACCGCTTTTAGCGCAGTCCGGGCGTCGGATCTGAGCAAGCGCCAGAGCTGAGTGGGCACCAGCGAGGCGTGCGTGCAGCCCTCCAGCATCTGCTCCAGCGGCCGTTTGTCGCATACGGTCAGGCGAGCGCCCGCCAGCAGCCAGCGCCAGAGGATCCCCTGCCCCGAGACGTGGAACAGGGGCAGAGAGAGCAGCCAGTCGTCGTCGCCGGCAAAAGGTAATACCGCCAGCACCCCTTCGGCGCTGGCGAGGTGTGCGCCACAGGTATGCACCGCGGCTTTGGGTAGCCCGGTGGAGCCCGAGGTCAGGGTCATAGTCGCCAGCCGGTCCGCCTGCCAGGGCGCGCAGCTCTGGCCCGGCGCTTCGCGCATCTCCAGCGTCCGCAGGCCGCTATAGCCCCCCTCGCCGTTCAGCACCAGCGCGAAATGCAGGGTCATCTGCGGGAAGAGCACCTCAAGCAGGGGGCGCGGCAGCTGTGGGTTAACCGGCAACAGCCGCGCCCCGCACTGTAACAACGCCAGCCACGCCAGAAGCGTATCGGGATGGTTGTGCGCCTGCAGCATTATCCCATCGCCCGCCTTCACCCCCTGCTGCGCAAAGCCGCTCGCCAGCGCATCAATCCGCTGGCAGAGCTGCTCCCAGCTCAGGGGCTGACCATTGAGCCGCAGGGCCGGTTTATCCGCATCCTGCGCCCGCCAGTGGCGCCAGGGCCAGTCGGTGAAGATCATAGCAACGGCTCCAGCGCCTCACGTCCGAGACAGGGCAAAGGGCTACCCGGCCACGGGCGCAGCAGCTGCGCCTGCATCAGGCTCAGGGTATCCAGCCCGGGCACGGTGTGCGGCGTCAGCCAGGCGGCAATGCGCGCCAGCTGGCTCAGCCCGAGGCTTGACTCAATGGATGAGCTGATCGTCGCCGTCATGCCGAGAGCATGGGCGGCAGCGACCTGCTGGCGCACCTTTTCGAGGCTGCCGGTCAGCGTCGGCTTGATCACCACCGCGCTGACGCCCGGCTCGGCGATAAACTGAAAATCGGGCTCGCGCAGGCTCTCATCCCAGGCGATGGCGATGCCGGTGTCGCGGGCAAACGCGAGGGAGTCGGCGCGGGTTTTGCAGGGCTCCTCAAGAAACGCGATGCGGGACCGCAGCTCAGGCTTAACGTATTTCGCAAACTGCTGCGCTTTTACCGGCGTCCAGGCGCGATTGGCATCCAGCCGCAGGCGCAGATCTGGAATGGCTTCCAGCAGCAGGTTCACCACCATTCCGTCGCGCACCGCTTCATAGAGGCCGACCTTGACTTTGGCGACCTTCTCGCCCGGCATGGCGGCAAGCTGGGCAAAGAGCTCATCGGGATCGCCGGTGCAGAGCGGCGCGGCGCGGTAATCCGCGGCTTCAGGCAGGCTACCATCCAGCTCGGCCAGCGCGCAGCTAAGACCAAAGGCGACGGAGGGAAGCTCGGGCAGCGCCGGCTCCCCGCCGTCGCGCCAGGCGATAGCCCACGGCCGCAGAGCGTCGCACGCCTCGTCCAGCGACTCCAGGCTAAAGCCCGGGAGGGGGGAGATCTCTCCCCACCCTTCCCGCTCGCCCAGCGCAAGCCGGACGAGCAGGCCGTCACGGGTTTTTAACCGCCTGTCGCGCAGCACCACGCCCGCGTCCATGGGGATCTGCCAGCGGTAAACCTGGGCCGTGCGCATTACGGGTTCCGTTTGTATTTGCTGAAATCTGGCTGGCGCTTCTCGTTGAAGGCGTTGCGCCCTTCCTGGCCTTCTTCGGTCATGTAGAAGAGCATGGTGGCATTGCCCGCCAGCTCCTGCAGGCCGGCCTGGCCGTCGCAGTCGGCGTTCAGCGCGGCCTTCAGGCAGCGCAGCGCCATCGGGCTGTTTTGCAGCATTTCACGACACCAGCGCACGGTCTCTTTTTCCAGTTCGGCAACCGGCACCACGGTGTTGACCAGCCCCATATCCAGCGCCTCCTGGGCGTTGTACTGGCGGCAGAGGAACCAGATTTCACGGGCTTTTTTCTGACCCACGATACGCGCCATGTAGGATGCGCCCCAGCCGCCGTCGAAGGAGCCGACTTTCGGACCGGTCTGGCCGAAGATGGCGTTTTCTGCCGCAATGGTCAGGTCGCACATCATGTGCAGCACGTGGCCGCCGCCGATGGAGTAGCCGGCCACCATCGCCACCACCGGTTTCGGGCAGGTGCGGATCTGGCGCTGGAAGTCGAGGACGTTCAGGTGATGCACGCCGGAGTCATCCTGGTATCCGCCGTAGTCGCCGCGCACCTTCTGATCGCCGCCGGCGCAGAAGGCTTTTTCACCTTCGCCGGTCAGGACAATAACGCCGATATTGTCGTCATAGCGGGCATCCGCCAGCGCCTGAATCATCTCCTTGACGGTGAGCGGGCGGAAGGCATTACGCACCTGCGGGCGGTTGATGGTGATTTTGGCAATCCCGTCAGCCGATTTGTGGTAGCGAATATCGGTGTAGCCTTCGGAGCAGTCCTGCCATTCAACCGGGGCGTAGAGCATGTTTTCATCAGGGTAAATCATAGAGTTTCCTTAACGGGAAGACGGAGTATCTGAGACATCCGGGCCACCACCGCGCCGGGATTGTCCCGGTGGGCGTTGTGTCCGGCGTGAGGAATTGCAAAGCAGGTGGCGGCAAGCCCGGCGGCAATCAGGCCAAACTTGTTATCCCGCTCGCCATGGAGGTAATGAAACGGATAACCGCGCTGGCTTAGCGCCGGGCGCAGATCGGGCTGCTCAGCCAGCGAGGTGGCCTGCAGCATGGCCGCAAGGGTGGCGCCGTTATTCTGGCTACGCAGGGTAACCAGCTGCCGGCGCTGCGCCGCGCTCAGCGAGGCGAAGACCGGCTGTTGATACCAGTCGGTAAAGACGTCAGGCAGAGGCTCACGGCGAAACCGCGCCGCCCAGGCCGCATCGGAGGCGCGGCGCTGCTCGCGTTCAGCGGCATGGGTAAGCCCGGGGTGCGCCCCTTCGACAATCAGCCCGCACAGCCCTTCCGGGCGCTGGCAGGCGTGATAAAGCGCAATGCGGCCGCCGAGGGAGTACCCCACCAGCCAGTAGTTTAGTATGTTGTAACTAATTAAAGTATTACAAAGCAGCCGGTTCACGTCGTCGAAATCCGTAACCGGAATATCCGCCGAGCCGCCGTGGCCCGGCAGATCGAGATAGAGCCTGGGCAGAGCCGACAGCTGCTCCCCCACCGGTTGCCACTCCCGGCTATCGCCGGAAAAGCCGTGCAGGAACACCAGCCAGGGCTGCCCGGCACGGCCTGCGCGCTGCTGCGCCGCGAGGATCACAGCTGGCTCACCTGCGCCAGCAGGTTTTGCAGCATCTGCGCCCCCTGGCTGCCGTCAACCACCACTTCGATAAGGGTGGCGCCCGGCTTGCTCCAGGCGCCGTTCAGGGCGCTGTCGAGGTCGGCCCAGCTTTGCGGGCGCTGATACTTCAGGCTGAACATCGCCGCCGCATGTTCAAAGTTGACGTTTTGCGGCATCAGGTAGAACTGCTCGCGCTCGGACTGGGGGGTCGGCAGCAGGGAGAAGATCTGCCCGCCGTTATTGTTGATCACCAGCAGGACGAAGGGCGCCGATGCCTGGCGCAGCAGCGCCAGCGCGTTCAGGTCGTACAGCGCCGAGAGATCGCCGACGATCGCCAGCGTCGCTTTAGCCGTGGCGCGCTGCACCCCGGCAGCGGTAGAGATTAACCCGTCGATGCCGCTGGCGCCCCGGTTACTGAAGACCGGATAGCCCGCCGGCAGCTGCGCGAAGGCGTCGATCAGGCGCACCACCAGGCTGTTGCCGACAAAGAGTTGCCCCTGTTCGGGAAGATAGTCGCGGATCCGGTGCGCCAGCTGCGCCTCGCCAAAGGCCTCGCCGTGCCGGGCCGTGAGATCCCAGGCCTGGCGGGAGAGCTCAGGAATGGCAACCGCCCAGGGCTTGCGCTTTTCGGCGGGATGGAGATCGAGCCAGTCGGCCACGCCGGAGATCAGGCGCCGCCCGCGGTGATGGGCCGGATCGAGCCTCCCCTCCTGCGAGTCTACCAGCCAGTACTCTTCCGGCTCGCAGGTGGCCTGCCACTGCAGCAGCCGTTTTCCGGTGAGGCTGCCGCCCAGCTGAATAACTATTTGCGCCTGCCGGAGTTCGGTCACCGCCCGGGCGTTGCCCAGCCACAGATCGGCGCAGGGCAAGGGTTGTCCGGTTTGCGAAAGCACGTCGCCAATCAGCGGCCAGCCCAGGGTTTGCGCCCACTCGGCCACGCGCTTTCCTTCGGCGGCGCTCATCCGGCCTGCCACCACCACGCCGCGCTTCTGGCGCCAGAAGAACCAGTCGCGCTGCTGCGGGCTTTCAAGCTCTGCGGGTGCGCTGAGCCAGGGTTTATCGCTGTGCCACCAGTCGCCCAGCGCCTGCTGCCAGTCGAGATCCCGCTCATTCATTTCGCCATATAACGGCTCGGCGAAGGGGCAGTTTACGTGCAGCGCGCCCTGGCGTAAGGCGCCCAGCGCGTTATCAAGGGTGGATACCAGCCAGCGGGCGGGGATATCCCGCGTCGGACGGGGCAGCGCCAGGGTTGCAGTGGGATGCGAGGCAAAGATCCCCTGCTGGCGGATAGCCTGGTTCGCCCCGCAGTCGATCAGCTCCGGCGGCCGGTCGGCGGTGAGCAGCACCAGCTTTTCGCCGGTCAGCCCGGCCTCAATCAGCGCCGGATAGAGGTTAGCCACCGCGGTACCGGAGGTAACAATCACCGCCACCGGGGATTTGCTGGCTTTTGCCAGCCCCAGCGCCAGATGCCCCAGCCCGCGCTCGTCGAAATGGGTGTGATGAATAAAGGCCCGGTTTTCGGCGGCGGCCAGGGTCAGCGGCGTCGAACGGGAGCCCGGCGCAATGCAGATATGCCTGACGCCATGGCGTGTCAGGGCTTCAAGAATGACCGACGCCCAGCGCCGGTTAAAAGAACTTACTGACATGAGGTTGTCCGGTATCAATAATGGGACACAGTATAAATAATAGAAAAAGACCGGATTTTGACGTGGGTCGGTATTGCGTCAGTAAGTGTTAATCCCTAAGGAGCAGGGACCGTAAACCGGCCGCTTTATTTTCAATCTCCTGCCACTCCTGCTGCGGATCGGAGCCGCTGACGATGCCCGCGCCGGCATAGAGGCGTACGCGGTTCTCCTGCACCCGGGCCGAGCGCAGCGCCACGCAGAATTCACTCTGTTCAAGGCTGAGATAGCCCGCAGAGCCCGCGTACCACTCGCGATCGAAGGGCTCATGACGGGCGATAAACTCCCGGGCGGGCTGACGCGGCAGGCCGGCGACCGCCGCAGTAGGCTGCAAGAGCATCAGGCACTGCTCATCATCAGGCTGTCGCAGCGCGGTCCAGATGCAGCGGCGCAGATGCTGTACCTTGCGCAGCCGCACCACCTGCGGCGGCAGCACCTCCAGCGGCCGGGTGTGGCGCTGCAGCCGCTGGCAAATATCCTCGACCACCAGCATATTTTCGCGCTGGTTTTTATCATCATTCATCAGCCAGTCGCCGAGCCGGGCGGCCTGAAAATCATCGCTATGGCCGGCCACGGTGCCCGCCAGCGCCTCTGTGCGCAATAACTCCCCACGACGCCGCCACAGGCGCTCCGGAGTAGAGCCAAGAAAGGCATTGTGGGCATCGAACTGCATAAAGAAGTGGAAGCAGCGCAGGTTGACGCGCCGGCTGGCGGCCATCAGCGCCGCCGGGCAGACCGGTCGGCTAAACTGCAGGTCGGTGGCCCGGGCCAGCACCACTTTATCGAACTCGCCGTCGGCAATCGCCCGCGTCGCCCGGCCAATCAGGCTAAGCCAGCCGGCCTTATCCGGATAGTGGCTTTCACCGGTACTGCGCAGGGCAAGCGGCGCGATGGGCTTGAGCGGCTGCAGCGCGCGCAGCAGCTCGCGGGCGGTGTCGGCGTCGCGCCTCAGGGAGGCGTCGCTCCAGAGCTGCAGGCGCAGCGTGGCGCGCCCGCCCAGACGTAGCCAGCTCAGCCGGGGTAAAAACAGATCCCCCTGGCTGGGTTCAAAGGCGTTGAGGCCGACAATGCGGGTATCGGGGTGCTGTGGAAATTGCAGCAAAAAGGTGCGGGCGGCCGCTAAGGAGTCAAACCGGGCGACGGCGCCCAGCGCGGCCAGCTCTTCATCGCCGTTACGCTGCTGCCAGTAAAATTGTGGAAAGTGTTGCTGCGCGCTAAGCCAGGCCAGGGGATCGAAGGCGTCGTTAAGGGGGAATGTGACGTCAAAATGGCATAGGCCGGGGGCGTCGGGAATATCATCTGCCAGCTGGCGGCGAAGCCCTTCCAGCGCGGTGGTAAGTGAGTGCACGCGAACCTCTCCCTGCTAAAAACCCTACATTATACGGGGTACTGGCCTGAAATAGCAGTACCCCCGGCCTCGCAGGGAGATGGTGCGTAGTGCTTATTAACGGCGAAGCAGCAGCCCCAGCACCAGACCTACAGCAGCGCCAACGCCAACGCCCTGCCACGGTTTTTCATGCACGAAATCATCCGCACGATAAACCGCCTTTTTCGCCCGATAATAGTAGTTATCGGAGGCATTGCTGACGCGTGCTTTAACGTCATGCAGCGCCTGCTCGGCGCGAGCCTTGAGCTCAATATATTTCTGATCGGCCGGATCGCCAGACGAGCGCAGCACCTCTTCAAGGGTTTCGCTCAGCAGCGCCAGATCGTCATCGACGTTAGAATCCCAGGATTGATTCGACATAGCTATCTCCATGTAGTTGCATCAGTTTGCTAACTATAGACAATGTCAGCCGATTTCGCCTGTTACGCTTCTTTTGCCATACCAACGTGCGGAATGCCGTCTTCGTCATAGACGTCGGTCACCAGCATAAAGCCAAAGTGGCTATAAAATTCGCGCAGATGGGCCTGGGCACTAAGGTATAACGCCTTGTCCGGCCACTGTTTTTTGCAGGCAGCCAGCGTCTGCTCCATCAGCTGATAACCCAGCTTTTCACCCCGCGCGCGCGGGCTGACGATCACCCGGCCAATGACCACCGGCGCCAGATCGTCGGCGCTTTTCAGAATCCTCGCATACGCCACCAGCTCGTTATCCTTCCAGCCAAGAACATGCCGGTTATCCCCCAGCAGATCGTCACCGTCGATATCCAGATAGGGGCAGGTCTGTTCAACAATAAAGACTTCGCAGCGCAGTTTAAGTAAGGCATAGAGGGAGGAAACGCTAAGTTCGCTATGGTGTAAATCTTGCCACTGAATCATGTCAGGCTCCTGATGGGTTATCATCTCGTTATACTAAACACTTTCCCATTCGGCAAAGGAGTTGATTGCGTTATGGAACTGACATTCTTAGGGACCTCCGCCGGGGTCCCCACCCGCTCACGTAACGTGACGGCAATATTGCTGGAGCACCAGGCGGGCCTGTGGCTGTTTGACTGCGGCGAAGGGACGCAGCACCAGCTGTTACGCACCCCTTATAATCCGGGCAGGCTGGATAAGATTTTTATTACTCATCTGCATGGCGATCATCTGTTTGGCCTGCCGGGCCTGCTGTGCAGCCGCTCCATGGCCGGCAACGCCAGGCCGCTGACCATATACGGCCCGGCGGGGATCCGGGAGTTTGTCGAAACCTCTTTGCGCCTGAGCGGCTCCTGGACGGATTATCCCCTGACCATCGTTGAAATCAGCGCCGGTGAGATAATTAATGAGGCGGGCTTTAGCGTAACGGCGCAGCCTCTTAATCATCCGGTCGAATGCTACGGTTTTCGTATTGAAGAGCCGGCTAAGCCTGGCGCGCTGGACGCCGCCGCGCTGATGGCCGACGGCATCCGGCCCGGCCCGCTGTTCCACCGGTTGAAAAACGGCGAGACCGTGCAGTTTGAAGATGGCCGCATCGTTAACGGCCAGGATTATCTTGGCCCGTCGCTGCCGGGTAAAAAGCTGGCGATTTTTGGCGATACCGCCCCCTGCCCGGCGGCGCTTTTACTGGCGCAGGACGTGGATCTGCTGGTTCATGAAGCGACCCTCGAAACGGCAATGGAAGAAAAAGCCAACAGCCGCGGGCACAGCTCCACGCGCCAGGCGGCGCAGCTCGCCCGCGAGGCGAACGTCGGCAGGCTGATCATCACCCACGTCAGCTCCCGCTATAACCTCGAGGGCTGTGCCAGCCTGCTGGCGGAGTGCCGGGAAGGTTTTACGGCGAGCGAGCTGGCGGAAGATTTCGCCCGGGTCCGCGTTTAGTCCTCTATTTTTCCTCCGGTGTGCCGATAACGCTTAAAAGGCAGGCATTCACTTGAGGGTAAAATGGATAATTTCCAGAAAGATATTGATGACAGGGCGAATCTGACCCTGTCGAACCGTTTTGAGCTACTGCTGTTCCGTCTCGGCACTTCTCTGAACGAAAACAAATCCGAACTGTTCGGGATTAACGTCTTCAAGCTGCGTGAAATCGTGCCGATGCCGACCTTCACCAAACCGGCGGGCATGAAATCGCCGCTGATGGGGATGGTGAACATCCGCGATCAGGTGATCCCGGTGATCGACCTGGCCGCGGTGGCCGGCTGTAAGCCCGCCACCGGCCTCAATATTCTGCTGATCACCGAATATGCCCGCAGCGTGCAGGCCTTTGCGGTGGAGTCCGTGGAAAACATCATGCGTCTGGACTGGAAGCAGGTGCATGCCGCAGAGACGGCGGTCAGCGGCCGCTATATCACCAGCATCGCCTGCCTGGATGAGAAGACCGACACCAACGATCTGGCGATGGTGCTGGACGTGGAACAGATCCTTTACGACATCACCCCGGCCAACCACGATCTGCACGCCACCAATCTGAAAACCACCAAGTTCAATATTAAGCCCGGCGCCGTCGCCATCGTGGCGGAAGATTCTAAAGTGGCCCGCTCAATGTTGGAAAAAGGGCTGCAGGCAATGGAGATCCCGGCGCAGCTGCATATTACCGGCAAAGAGGCCTGGGAGAAGATCGGCGTGCTGGCCGCCCAGGCGCAGGCCGAGGGAGTCCCCATTACCGATAAAATTGCGCTGGTGCTCACCGACCTTGAGATGCCGGAGATGGACGGCTTCACCCTCACCCGTAAGATTAAAACCGACCCGCTGCTGAAGGATATTCCGGTGGTGATCCACTCGTCGCTGTCGGGCAACGCCAACGAAGATCATATCCGCAAGGTGAAGGCCGACGGCTACGTGGCGAAGTTTGAGCTGAACGAGCTATCGTCGGTGATTGAAGAGGTGCTGGAGCGTTCGACGCTGAAAATTGACGGTCCGCTGATTAGCAGGAAGCAGCTGGCTTAGGTTTTGTGCAAATTTAGGTTTTGTGCGGTCTGGTGCCCTCACCCCGCCCTCTCCCACAGGGAGAGGGAGCAAACACTAAAAAAGGCAACTGTCGTTGCCTTTTTGCTTTTACCTTGCCTCACCTCCACCCTCTCCTTTAGTGCGAGGGCGCAAACCATAAAAAAACCCGCCGAAGCGGGTTTTTTGTTGTGTGCGGCCTGATGCCCTCACCCCAACCCTCTCCCACGGGGAGAGGGCGCAAACCATAAAAAAACCCGCCGAAGCGGGTTTTTTGCTTTTACCTTGCTTACATCAGCGGCATCGCGTGCTGCACGATGGTGATCAGCGGCTGCGGGTAGATACCGAAGATCAGCACCAGCAGCGCGGAGATCAGCACCACGATACCGCCGGCGCTGTACTGCCAGTTGCGCGGTGCATCGCGGTTCAGCTGCTGAGGCGCGCTCAGGTACAGACTCACCGCAACGCGCAGATAGTAGTAGAGACCGATCGCGGAGCCGATAACGACACCCGCCGTCAGCCACCACAGGCCAGCCTGCACGCCCACTGCCAGCACGTAGAACTTACCGATAAAGCCCAGCGTCATCGGGATACCCGCCAGCGAGAGCATCATCACGGTCATTACCGCAGAGAGGATCGGGCGGTGCCAGAACAGGCCGCGGTAGGAGAACAGCGAATCCGCGTCCGGGCCACGGTACGGGCTGGACATCAGGCTCACCACACCGAAGGCGCCGAGGCTGCTGAACAGGTAACCGGCCAGATAGACGCCCACGGTCTCCATGGACATCTGACCGCTCTGCAGGGCAATCAGCGCCACCATCAGGTAGCCCAGATGGGAGATAGAAGAGTAGCCCAGCAGACGCTTGATGTTGGTCTGGCTCAGCGCCATCAGGTTACCGAAGATGATGGAAACGAAGGCGATAATGCCCAGCACCACGCGAACCGCTTCGCTATCACCCACCGGCGCGTACAGGAACAGACGCATCACCACGCCGAAGATGGCGATTTTACTCGCCGTCGCCAGGAAGGTAGATACCGGCGCAGGCGCGCCCTGGTAAACGTCTGGCGTCCAGAGGTGGAACGGCACCAGAGAGAGCTTAAAGCCGAGGCCAACGATCATCATGCCCAGACCCGCCAGCAGCAGCGGCTCGTGCAGCATGCCGTCGCCGAGGCTCTTACCAAGCGCCATAAAGGAGAGGTTACCGGACTGAGCGTACAGCAGCGCAATACCAAACAGCAGGAAGGACGACGCAGCAGCAGACAGGATCGTGTACTTGATGCTCGCTTCCAGAGAGCGCTTCTGGCGGAACGCATAGCCAATCAGGCCGAACAGCGGCAGAGAGATAAGCTCAATACCGAGGAATAGCGCGGCCATGTGGTTGGCGTTCGCCAGCAGAATGCCGCCGAGCGCGGCAATCAGTACCAACAGGTAAAACTCTTCTTTGTTGTCGTTGTAGCCTTCGAGCCATGGATAGGCAAAGGTACAGGTCGCAAGGCTGGCTAACAGCACCAGCCCGGTGTAGAGCATCGCGAAGCCGTCAACGCGCATCAGCGGGGTGACGTCCATCGGGCCCGCCTGGCCAACAAACCAGAGAGAGACTAACGCGGCGTTCAGACCCAGAACCGCCAGGGTGGCATTCAGGAAGTGATTGCGTCGCCACGCAATGGAGAGCATCACAACCACCACCGTCAATCCGACGATCAGCAGCGGTAGCAGCGCAATCAGTTGTTGTGGAGTTATTGTCATGGCGATTTACGGCCTTGTAGTAGAAGCAGAATTAACAAACCACTGCTGGATGTTACCCATCGCGGAGTGCGAGGTATCCAGAATCGGCTGCGGGAAGAAGCCCAGCAGCACCAGCAGTACGACCAGCAGCAGGATGATGAACAGCTCGCGCAGCGACATCCCCGGCAGCTCTTTCGCAGCGATCTCGCTTTTGGCTTTACCGAAGTAAGCGCGGTGCAGCATCGCCAGCGAGTACACGGAGGCGAACACCAGACCAAAGGTGGAGATAACGGTAATCACCGGCACCACCTTGAAGCTGCCGAACAGGATCATAAATTCGCCAACGAAGTTACCGGTACCCGGCATCCCCAGCGTAGCCACCGCGAAGAACATCGACAGCGCCGGCAGCCATTTGATTTTGCTCCACAGGCCGCCCATCTGGCGCATATCGCGGGTGTGCAGACGTTCGTACAGCTGGCCGCACAGGATGAAGAGACCCGCCGCAGACAGACCGTGCGCGATCATCTGGATAACCGCCCCCTGATAAGCCAGCTGGCTGCCGGTGTAGATAGCAATCAGCACAAAGCCCATGTGGGAGACGGAGGTATAGGCGATCAGACGCTTAATGTCGTACTGGGTGAAGGCCATCCAGGCGCCGTAGAAGATACCGATCACGCCAAGCCACATGGCAATAGGCGCGAACTCCGCGGAGGCGTTCGGGAACAGCGGCAGGGCGAAACGCAGCAGGCCGTAGGCCGCGGTTTTCAGCAGGATGCCCGCGAGGTCAACGGAACCGGCGGTCGGTGCCTGGGAGTGGGCATCCGGCAGCCAGCCGTGCAGCGGAACCACCGGCATTTTCACCGCGAAGGCGATGAAGAAGCCCAGCATCAGCAGATATTCCACGCCGTGGGACATCGGGGTCTTCAGCAGCTCCTGATAGTTGAAGGTCCAGACGCCGGTCGCGTTGTAGTGCACGAACACCAGGGCCAGAATCGCAATCAACATTACCAGACCGCTCGCCTGGGTATAGATGAAGAACTTGGTGGCCGCCGTGATGCGCGTTTTACCGTCGGAAGCCTTATGGCCCCACAGCGCGATCAGGAAGTACATCGGCACCAGCATCATCTCCCAGAAGAAGAAGAACAGGAACATATCGATGGCAAGGAACACGCCGATAACGCCGCCCAGGATCCACATCAGGTTCAGGTGGAAGAAGCCCTGGTATTTTTCGATTTCTCGCCAGGAGCAGAGCACCGCCAGAACGCCGAGCAGGCCGGTCAGCACCACCATCAGCAGCGACAGACCGTCGAGAGCCAGATGGATAGTGATACCGAAGCGTGGGATCCACGGCAGCACAAATTCAGACTGCCACTGTGGGATACCCGCAGACTGGGTCAGAGAGTAGCCGCCCTGCAACCAGAGTTGCAGGCCAAGCGCGAGCGTTAATCCCATGGTGATGAGCGCGATCCAGCGCGGCATCTTCACGCCAAAGCGTTCGGTCTGCCAGCACAGGAAGCCACCAATAAAGGGAATTAATATTAGCCAGGGTAGTAACATGGCGATTTACATTCCTTTTTAAGGCCCCCGGAAGGGGCCTGATTTTCAACGAATTCGAATAAAATTCACTTAACGATCAACGCAACACCATCAGCAGCGCCAGTACGACAACCGCACCGATGCTCATGGAGGCCACATACCAGCGCAGATAACCGTTCTCGCTATACAGCAGGCCTTTACCTGCAAAGCGGGAAAGGATCGCCGGGATGTTCATCAGCGCATTCAGCGGGTCGCGCTTGATAAGCCACGCAATGCCGAGGAAAGGCTTCACGAAGATCATGTCGTACAGCCAGTCGAAGCCCCAGGCGTTGTACCACCAGGTACCCAGCAGACGACCAGGCGCGCTGTTGGCAACCGCAGTTACCAGCGTACGTTTGCCCAGCCACAGCCATGCGGCAATCAGGATGCCCGCGATAGCCACTACGCCAGAGGTGATTTCAAGCGTCAGAACGCGACCGTGCTCAAGCTCGGTTGTTGCCGGCAGTACGCCCTGCAGCGGCGGCACGATCATCGCGCCAACGAAGGTGGAGAGTACCAGCAGCACAATCAGCGGCAGGTGGTGGGTGATCCCCTTCCCTGCGTGAGCGTGAATTTGTTCTTTACCGTGGAATACGATGAAAATCATACGGAAGGTATACAGGGAGGTCATAAAGGCACCGACCAGACCCGCAACCATCAGATTGATATGTCCATTCGCCATGGCCCCCGCAAGGATTTCGTCCTTACTGAAGAAGCCCGCGGTAATCAGCGGCAGAGCCGCCAGCGCCGCGCCGCCCACCAGGAAGCAGGCGTAAACCAGCGGAATGGACTTACGCAGTCCGCCCATTTTGAAGATGTTCTGCTCGTGGTGGCAGGCCAGGATCACCGAACCGGATGAGAGGAACAGCAGCGCTTTAAAGAACGCGTGCGTCATCAGGTGGAAAATGGCCGCGTCCCACGCCTGAACGCCCAGCGCCAGGAACATGTAGCCAATCTGGCTCATGGTTGAGTAAGCGAGAACACGTTTGATATCGGTCTGCACCAGCGCGGCAAAGCCCGCCAGCACCAGGGTCACCGCACCAACGATGCCCACCAGATGCAGGATTTCCGGCGTCATCAGGAACAGGCCGTGGGTACGTGCGATCAGGTAAACACCTGCGGTAACCATGGTTGCGGCGTGGATCAGCGCGGAGACAGGCGTCGGGCCGGCCATCGCGTCGGCAAGCCAGGTCTGCAGCGGCAGCTGCGCGGATTTACCCACGGCGCCGCCCAGCAGCATCAGGGTTGCCCACCACAGCATGTTGTTGCCCGCTTCGAAGTGCGCCGGCGCCAGCTCTACCATTTCGCGGAAGTTCAGGGTGCCCAGTTCGTTGTAAAGAATGAACAGCGCGAAGGCGAGGAAGACGTCACCCACGCGGGTCACGACGAACGCTTTCATGGCCGCTGCGCCATTCTTCGGATCGGTGTAGTAGAAACCGATCAGCAGGTAAGAACAGAGCCCCACCCCTTCCCAGCCGAGGTACATCAGCAGCAGGTTATCTGCCAGCACCAGTACCACCATGCTGGCGATAAACAGGTTGGTGTAGGCGAAGAAGCGGGAGTACCCCTCTTCACCGCGCATATACCAGGAGGCGAACATGTGGATCAGGAAGCCCACTCCGGTTACCACGGAGAGCATGGTGAGCGACAGACCATCCAGCACCAGGTTGAAACCGATGTTGAAGTCACCTACCGACATCCAGGTCCACAGCGGTACGCTGAAGGCCTGACGTCCATTGTTAAAGAAGTCGATACCCGCATACGCCGTCACCAGCGCAGACAGGCCAACTGAGCCCATGCCGATGGTGGCGGAGAGATTTTCAGACCAGCGGCCGCGCGAGAACGCCAGCAGCAGGAAGCCAATCAGCGGAAAAATAATGGTTAAGGCAAGCATGTTCATCCACGCAACTCACTTACTGAATCGATGTTCAGGTTCTGGCGGCGACGATGGAGCTGCAGCAACAGCGCCAGGCCAATACTCGCTTCGGCAGCCGCAAGGCTGATGGCGAGAATGTACATCACCTGACCATCGGTCTGGCCCCAGTAGCTACCGGCAACCACAAAGGCCAGCGCGGAAGCGTTAATCATGATTTCCAGACCAATCAGCATAAACAGCAGATTGCGACGGATAACCAGACAGGTTAAGCCCAGCACGAATAAAATCGCCGCGAGGATCAGTCCATGTGTTAAAGGAATCATGCGTGTTCCTCCGTTTTTCTTTTCGCGCTGTCGTCCTTGCGGTTGCTCAGCACTTCTCCCGAACGCTCTTCGCGACCCACGTGGAAGGCCACAACCAGGCCCGCCAGCAGCAGCATAGAGGCCAGCTCAACGGCAAGCACGTACGGGCCAAACAGGGTAATACCCACCGCTTTGGCGCTGATTGGCGTACCGTCGATGCCCTGATCGTTCACGCCGAGGATGGCATAAACAATCACCGCCAGCATGATGGCCGACAGGATCGCCGGGCCAATCCACACCTGCGGTTTTAACCACTGACGTTCCTGCTCAATTTCAGAGCCGCCCAGGTTCAGCATCATCACCACGAAGACGAACAGCACCATGATGGCCCCGGCGTAGACGATGATTTCCAGCGCACCGGCAAAATGCGCGCCCAGTGCGAAGAAGACCCCGGCAATAGCCAGCAGCGAGATAATCAGGTACAGCAGAGCATGTACCGGATTAGTGTGCGTAATCACTCGCAGAGTAGCCAGGATGGCGATAAGGCCACAGATATAAAAAGCGAATTCCATTGCCCCTCTCCTTACGGTAACAGGCTCTTGACGTCGATAGGCTTGGCTTCGTTCTCTGCTTCGCCCTTATCTTTGCCGTCGATTGCCATACCCGCCATCCGGTAGAAGTTATATTCCGGGTATTTGCCCGGACCGGAAATCAGCAGATCCTCTTTTTCGTACACCAGGTCCTGACGCTTGTACTCACCCAGTTCAAAGTCCGGGGTCAGCTGAATCGCCGTGGTTGGGCACGCTTCTTCGCACATGCCGCAGAAGATGCAGCGTGAGAAGTTAATGCGGAAGAACTCCGGGTACCAGCGGCCGTCGACCGTCTCGGCTTTTTGCAGCGAGATACAGCCGACCGGACAGGCTACCGCACACAGGTTACAGGCCACGCAGCGCTCGGAACCGTCCGGATCGCGCGTCAGCACGATACGGCCACGGTAGCGCGGCGGCAGATATACCGGCTCTTCCGGATACATCCGGGTTTCGCGTTTCGCAAACGCATGCAGGCCGATCATCCAGATACTGCGTACCTGGGTGCCGAAGCCTACGAATAATTCTTTTAAGGTCATGGTCTATTAGCCCCTTATTGCGCCTGCCAGAGAATGACAGCCGCCGTTACCAGCAAGTTGACGAGCGTCAGCGGCAGGCATACTTTCCAGCCGAAGGACATTACCTGGTCATAACGCGGACGCGGTAACGCTGCGCGAATCAAAATGAACATCATCATGAAGAACGCGGTTTTCAGCGCGAACCAGATGAACGGCGGTAAGAACGGGCCATGCCAGCCACCAAAGAACAGCGTTACCATCAACGCGGAAATGGTGACGATAC
>Ga0268257_1000988_pt1 | contig 27413 bp, 43 predicted proteins | sample AgamicAtPrz_FD_200249 | JGI IMG/M metagenome (GOLD analysis project Ga0268257, IMG submission 200249) | Agave microbial communities from Guanajuato, Mexico - At.P.rz (v2) (version 3) | ecosystem: Host-associated > Plants > Phyllosphere > Phylloplane/Leaf | place: Guanajuato, Mexico | collected... | reverse complement strand
TCATCAATACGGATGATGGTCGCTGTGGCCTTATCCCCGGCAGTCAGTTCAAAATCAAACGCGTTACTCATCAGCAGGTTTCCGTCTTATCTGGTTAATACGCTTCGCCTGATTCACCCACCACATCAGACGATCGAGCGTCATCCCCCACGCCCGTTCATCTGACCAGCCAAAATAAGCCGTTATGTCTGCGGCTCGTTCTTGCCAGAGGGTGAGGATCTCCAGGTCAAAAAACCCAGGAGATATTCCTCGCACTTCCGGTAATCAATAAAATCCATTTTTTGCAACACAGTTTCAGGAATGCCGCCGGAAGTCAGCGCGATCAGTAAGCGCATGGCGGCAAGAGAAGATTTTGCCGCCTGCTTTTCGTAGAACTGTTCAGCCTGGGAAAGCGTGGGCGCCCGCAACGTCAGCGATTCATAACGAATATTCTGAACAGTGTCTTCGAAGGGGACATCCATGGGGATTTCTTTAAGTCGTTCAATCTCGGCCATGATCAGCTCTCCGTCACGTTTGCGCCTTCCCAGCGCACATCAAAGGTTGCTTCTTCACTTTCAACTTCCTGGACATTGACCGTCCAGAGTGACCTGCCAATGATCGTCTTGCCGTTGGCCAGTTCCGCCACCACGTTGACGTTGGTCTGCCCGTTAAAACCGGAAACCGACGTTCCACCGCCGTCACGGACCTGACACGATATATATCCGACAACGGGTTTTTCTTTATATCCATGCGGACCATCCATGCCCGTCAGAGAGGAGCGATTGACCTTCGATGGGCTGTATTTAAATTGTCCGACAACCATAATTGTCACCCCATCGACAGTGACATAGGCTGTCCCGGCAAGGCGGTTTGAAGTATCTCCGGCCATGGTTATGCTCCTGTGCTCGCCTGGAGGCGGAACTGGTTAAGCAGCGCGAAGATGCGCAACTGATTGATAAGTGTCCCGGTCCACAGGACATCGACGCGGTTCGGGTTACTGGCGTTTTGTTCCACTTTCAGCCCGGCGGCAAACCCGGCGGAATCCTGGACGTAGCCCTGGTACTCCAGCGTCTGGTACTGGGCAATCTGATCCGCGCGGATGATATTGGGCGTGACGATCGCGGCGCCCGGCGCAAACCGCGTACCGTCGGCGGCCAGTTTCATACGACCAAAACGGCTGGTGACCTGTGTGCGCAGGAAACGAACCACGAAAACCAGAGTAAACAGCGTTTCGACCTGAAGATAGCTGTCGTCCTCGTCGCCATAGCTGTTTTTCTGATACGTGGTGATCAGGTTTTCAATGCGGACCGTACCATCATCATCCACCGTGAACGTTGAAATGCCGCTGTACAGCAGATTATTACGCTCCGTAAGTTCAAACCGGTCTTCCAGCGCCGGAGCCAGCACGCCGGAAATCGCCAGGCTTTGCAGGGGGCGACCCGGATCATTACGCAGGCTGACGGCTGCCGCGCCGGTGTAACCTGCCGACCAGACCCACGGGGGAGAAGGCGACTTGTTCACGCCCATCATGGTTTCATGCTGGTTATTACGCGATTCCCCCTTCGTCCCCAGCGTCGCATAGGTGCCGGTTGTTGTGGTAAACGTGTGTCCATAGAGTTGCTTCTCCCATGACCAGCGACCGCCGCTGTCGGACAGAAATGCTTTCAGCGCATCAAGGGAGGTGGTGTCATCGTAGGCGCTGACGATGAAGTCAAATGCCCGGTCCTGAAGGTTAGCCAGCGCACCGGTAATATCCGGCGCACCGGCACCACCGGCCATCGGGGTGATCGTCAAAACGAGACCAGCCGGAGTGGCTTCACCACCCGGAGTACCTTCAAAATTCAGGCGGATATCAATGCTGTTACCCTGTGAACCAAGGTTTTTCGCCAGCAGCGTAATGGTGTCGGTCGCCACTGTGGCAGTAACGGGCAGCGATGTTTTGGCATTGATCGCCGCCGCCAGCGAAGTGGCAATGCCTGCGACCGTGTCTGTCGCCACAACGGTCAACTGAACACGAATACCCGCGATATAGAGCGAAATAACCCCGGTATCCGTTGGCGCGCTGGCAACTTTAATCGTGCCATGCGCCGCAACCATTGACTCCGAATCTTCCTCCAGCGGCAGGATCCAGATTTCGGCGGCTGAGTCATTGGCCTGATACCCCGTCATCATGGCATGCAGGAGGCTGCCCTTCCCGGCCAGTTCGCCGACGGTATTGGGCGATGAAACACGTTCCGGAATGCCTGCGGTCGCCGTACCGCCGGGCAACATACCGCCGATAAGTAGCGTCCGCTGCGTCGCGGTAGCCGTGTTTGCCATTGAATTATCAAACTCGACGTAAAACAAAGGGGCGCGCAGGTTATTGGGTACACGTGCAAACGGGACTGTCATTCTGTGTCTCCCTCATTTTTAGCTGTCGTTGACTTTGCCGTGACCACAGAGGTGGTTACAGGTTTTTCAGTGATGGAAACATCACCATCACGCACCCGGCGGCGCCAGAAAATAGTGTCCGGGACTTCCGCGCCCTCTGCGGGCAAAGGGGATCCCTTGACGGGATCGCGAACGCTGAGCCCGTCTTTCGGTTTTACAAACATGGGTTACTCCTGAAGGTTAATATTTGCGCCGGGCACGGGTGTGCCGTCGGGCATCTGAACCCGAATATCGATGCCCTCAAGCGGCACGGATTCAACCGGATAAAAATCCTCTGGCCCCTGGTAATATTCGATGTCGATTTCATAAAGAAGCTGGCCGAGGTGCGCTTCTCCACCGGCACCGACATTGATGGTTGAACGGATTTCGCGGAACTGCTGAATAACCCGTGTCAGTTCATAACTGTTAACGACAGCCCGATCGATTTGCTCGCGCAGGGCTTCAAGCGCCAGTTCAGCTTCCAGCGCGCCATCGTCAGCAGTTTCACCGTCATATTCCTGAAGGCGGCCGGAAATACGAACCGTGGTTATAGTGGTAAAAGCAGGAGTATTACGCCCCTGCGAATGTTTGTGATCAAAAGGAGTCTGCACCAGCAGGCACGGGTATAAATCGCGGTTAGTGGGAAAGTCGCGGGGGGAAAACACATTTTCTCCGGCGCTGGTCTTTCCCTTCAGCGCATCCACCACCAGCTGGCGAACATGGGCTGCATTCATTTTGCCTTCACTATCTTCAGAACCAGTTTCATCCCGCCGTGGCTGTCCGGCTGTACATCAGCAATATTAAAGAGCTGATTCACCGCCACGCCGCCGACAATCTGAATAAACACGCGATCCCCCTGTACCGGCATCGAATGCCCGGAAAACTCAGCATCACGCACACCGAGCACCGGGTTTGTGGTGTTGATTTCCGCACTGCCATCAAGGTTTTCAGAGGCCTGAACGTAGCCGCGATCAAAAACCCCGTTCACAGGGAACGGGGCTCCATTTTTTGGCCGGTATTCATGTTCATCGCCAAAGACATGATGCAGCGGGGCGAGAAGGTGCTCATCCCAGTTGACGCCCATAATTATGCTGCCGGGGCTGACGGATCGGTTGTCACGCTAACCTGCCCGTCTTCTTTCGTGACCGAAACGGACTGAGCGTCTGCATCAGCGGATTCCGCTTCCTGCAGCAAAACGTCCATAGTCTTCACGAATCCCAGGGAAATGAGGCGATCCGCCTCCGCCGCTGGGAGATCCACACGGGTATTTTGCGCATACGTTTCACCGTCATGCCGGATGTTTTTTCCACGCAAAACCACAACCGTTTTAATGGTTGTGGCATCGGTCGGTTTTTCTTTTGCCATGATTTACACCACCGTCGCACAAAGGGCCGCGTTGACACGGCTGGGGATAACGATTGGGGAGGACTGCATCATCAGGAACCGTTGAGCAGGATCCTTTTCCGTCCAGCTTTTCGGCGCGTATGCCATAGGACCGTAATTGAATTCAGGATCCAGGATGGCGCCGAAAGCACGTGTCCCCATTAAGTCAGCGCCGGACATAATGACCGAGCCGTCCGCAAGCATCGGCGTTTCGACACCCGTATCCGGATCAATAAACCAGTCGTTGTACAGCCACAAATCGAACTGGCCCCAGCGACCTTTGTACACCGCGCCTTTCTCAACGCGCGCACCTGCATCAATCTGGTTGCCAAAAGGACTCAGTGCAGGAAAAACAATGGCATTGTCTTTGATGGTGGTATCCAGGCGAAAGGCGCGCCAGGATTTGTTCGTAAAGACAAGGTCGGTAGGCGCTGCCCCGGATTTCTGCAACACTAACGTCTGCCAGATTTCGATGTCGTCAGATGGCTGGGTATTCGTTGCGCCTGCCGCCAGGCTGGTCGGCCATTTATCCGAACCACTCAGGGCGACAGTCAGTGCCGGATCGCGACCAAAATCCACCACGGTGGTGGGGAACCCTTCCCCTTTTATGGTCACGGTGCCGGTTGACAGTGCGCTGGCCCCCATCCACTCCAGGCGACGATTGAGCACATCAATCTGATCGCTCATTTCGAACTGGATGTTCAGCATCTCGCGCTCAGCGGCAGTAAATTCGCCACCAATACGCTCGCCAATCTGGCGACGGATCGGCTTACGCAGGTCCGGAGCACGCTTGTCTTTGATATATGCGGGTTTGAATTTATCAGTCTGGTAGCGACGGCTTTCCACCAGCTTACCTTCTACCAGCGGTGAGCAGAATGGAGCCATACGACGAAGACCCACGTCCACATCAATGGCGACGAATTCATCCTCACTGGTTTCAACGTTCGGGAAAAAACGATCGAGGAGCCAGTTTTGTGACGTCATCAGGTTAGGCACCAGCCCGACCAGCGACACGGTATCGTAAATACTTTGAGCCATAATTTACTCTCTATACATCCCGACCTGCCGTCGGGGAAATAACAGACGCGCGCAACCCTGCCTGATGAAAGGCACCGTGGCTGGCATGAAAGGGTTAACGATGAAGATTAAGTTGACGGGGCCTGAACACTGTCACGCAGGAAAATACCGTAAGGACGCAACGCGGTTTTCAGCGTGGCCAGCGTCCAGCTCCCGTCAAACGTGATACGGTTCTGGTTGATTTCAGCCATAAGATAAACGCCGGCGAGAACATCCGCAGCAGTTGCATTTGCATCATCGGCGAGAATGGCTTTTGGCACCTGACTCCCGTCTGTCGCCGTTGCCACGCTGAGGGTATATTTTCCTGATGCGGTCACAACCCCCAGCACGGTGCCGCGCTTATAGGTGGCTGTAGACCCCGACAGAATTGTCACGGTATCGGACACTACCTGTAGCGGGCCTGACAGAAGCTGATCAGGAATGAAAGTATCGTGCTGCACGCCTGGCACCCAGGCATTTTGCCCTACCTGATTTACAGTCATTATTTCTTACCTTTAACTTTATTGTAGAGAGCGGTTGCGCGCGACACCACAGAGTCGGCGTTGTCCGAACGGCTGTCACTTTCATTGCCTAACTGATGGTTTTTAATCCGCGACATGCGTTCATCAAGGGTGACTTTTTTTGCTCCTGACGATTGCGGATGACTGTTCCCTTTTAACACCGCAATTGCTGCGGAAGAACTCATGCCGGTATCGAAAGCCAGCGACGCGGCCAGAGCGACATTACCTGCGGCATATCTGCTGGCGAAAATACGGGCGCAACGACGACGCTCAGCCTGACGCGCCTGACGGCTGGCTTTGCTGTCTTTGCGATCATCGCCGTCGTCATCTTCCGGATCGGAGTCGTCATCTTCTTCAGCATCAACGTCGTCTTCGTCGTCTTCGGCGTCGTCCTTGCGGTCGTCGTCTTCAGCATCAACGTCATCTTCGTCGTCTTCGGCGTCGTCCTTGCGGTCGTCGTCTTCAGCACGACTTTTTGCCTTACGGGCTTTTTTGGATTTTTCCTCATCCTCTTCCGTCGCGCGCGGGCCGCCAAAGAAGTGAGCAAACTTAAACGGTTTAGCTTTAGCCATATCAGGCTCCTGTTAATTTCAGTAAATTTTGAAACGCCGCGTCGGGCGTCATGACCATATCTGCCAGCCCCAGCGCGACGCCATCCGCAGCCATAAAGCAGGCCGCTTCGGTGTCACGCACCACCTTTTCTTTCATCCCCCGGTTTCGGGCGACCGTACTGACAAACAATTCCCCCATCGCATTGATGTCGTGCTGAATAGCGGCAAACGCGGTATCTGACAGCGGCTGATAGGGATTGGACTCGGCTTTACGGTCACCGAACGTGATGATCGTGACAGCAACACCGGCATTTTTAATCTGTTGCGACCAGTCAACGTGCATCGTGATCACCCCCACCGAACCCACCCCACCGGTTCGCGGAACACAAATACAGTCTGCGGCGCTTGCAATGGCATACGCCGCGGAATAGGCGCTTTCCGTCAGGATGGCGTGAATGGGTTTCTGCCCGCGGGAGTTGTAAATCACATCGACCAGATCAAAACACCCGGCAACCTCTCCACCGGGCGAATCGATATCCAGGCAAATGGCTTCCACTTCCGGATCATTTAATGCAGTTAAAAATGCCTGGCGGATGCCGTTATAACCCGTCATACCGCTGTACGGTCGCAGGCTACCCAGCTTCTGCACCAGCGTCCCCTGAATGGTGATAATGGCCACCCCAGAGACATTGTCATAACCGGGATCAGATCGGGTTTCCCGCTGACCGCTCCAGTCGTAGTCGTCGTCATCCTCCATTGCAAAACTTGACTCAATCCGGGTGATGCCCAGCCGGTCAGCCAGCGCCGCCATCACCACTTCGGCTTTTTTGGGATGGATGGCCAGCGGCGTGTTAAACAGCCGCTGCGCTAAATGGGGTAGAATCACTCTGCCTCCGGATTTTTAATGGTTTCGGGGGCAAAGGTATCCGCCTGTCCCCACGACGGCACGGTTAATCCACGTTCGCGGAAGGCCTCAACCTCCCTTGCGCGCTGATCAAGGAGTTCTTCCCAGTCTTCACCCACATTCTCGGAAACCTCCATTTCCAGCGTGGACATACCCGAATCCATGCCCAGGATTGCCCCTTTTTTCTCGGCAACAGGATCCACCCATCCGCGGCCAGGCCCCATCCATTGTGTACGGCAATAGGCTGCCTTCGCTGTCAGAAATTCGGGGGCGGCAGCGGGAAGTGGAACCTCACCAAGATCGTGGAGTTCTTCAATAAAACTGCTGAATATGGGTTGTGCAAAACCGTTAGCAAAGTCGGTACGCCGACGTGTCAGCGTTTTCCACGCCTCGAGCATCGCTGAACGGGCAGAACTGTAATTCACATCAGACCAGTCCTGCGTCAGTTGCTGAGTTGAAATACCAAGTGCTGCGGCCACATTACGAAGCGCCGCACTTTCAAATGCGGCAAAGTTGCTCATCGGGCGGGTAGCGGTAACAGTATCAATGCCTTCTCCCGGCGCGAGGATTGGCAACCGGACACCGCCCTGCAACGACAGGCGGTTATCTTTATGAAATTCAGTGCGCATATCCTGGTATTCAAGGACATCATCACCTTCCAGAGATTCAGCAAACAACCTGGGATCATAAGGAGAGGTAATATAGGCACCAAAAATGGCGTTCAGAATGGATGCCTCCAGCTCAACCTCATCATATTTAATGAGCATTTTCAGGCGCTGGACAATCGGTGTAAAAATACTGGTCCCCCGATGCTGCCCTGCACGTTCAGCATCAAAATCGTGAACAACAATGGGGCGTCCCCATGATGTCTCTCTGGGTATCCTCTCCCATGTCACTGATTGTTCTGCACTCCACCAGTCACCCGCATGCGCCTTGCGGATATGGTAAGCAACAGGCACGCCATCATCGTCTATCTCAACACCACCACGAACCTTTTTCAGGTCGAACTGCTGCTGTGGATTACTTAGCCTGTCGGGATCAATAATCTGAACAGTTGTCGCATAACGTGCTTTGCCGGGGCCTAACCGGTCGGTTCGGTACTGAAGAACTGCCAGCGCGTCGCCGTCCACAAGTTTGTGGCGAAAAGCCAGGCGTAACATTTGCGATACAGTTTTCTTTCTTTCGACATCGCAGTAGCGGTTTGGATCATTAGCCCAGGTTCGCCAGGCGGATTCAACGGCCCTGCCATACTCATCAGCCCATCTGGCGTCAAAGGCCTTGATCCCGGTTTGTAATGCCAGTGCACGGTAATCCACTTTGGCGATAGGGCGAAAGTTTGCGCCGACGGCATTATCCAGGATACGGGTGACACTCCCGGATGCCCACCCGTCATTTCGGGCCATATCGCGGACGCGGGAAACAATTCTGTCGCGATAAATATTAACTTCGTTATCTGCCGACCATAATGCAGGTTGCCAGTTAACCATCTGATCGCTGAATGAGTCTGCCGCATCATAAGGCACCCGACCAGAACCATTGAGCATTGAGGCCCGACGATTCGCGGGCGGCAATGGGCTGCCATCCGGACCGAGGATTCTGATTTCACTTTTCATCAGTACCGGAACCTTAACGCCGTACGGGGACGCTTAACGATACCCAGTTGGGCCTGCAACAACTGAATCAGTGCGACCAGTTGCCCGATATCTGTTTGCTGGTAGGTAACAGAACGGGTGCCGTCACCCTGTGAGTAAGAAAATGACACCCCTTTTGCGCCGGATGAAAGCTCGATGTATGCCTGCTGTGCTGACGCTAATGCCGCCAACAGTTGTTCGCGTGGCATCGCACCAGCCAGCAGACTGGAGTTAGGATTAAACATGTGGATTCCTTATTATCTGGCCAGTCGTTTATGCAGGGCTTTACGTACGGATTTATCCGGCTCATCAATAATGACGCCCGGTAACTGGTAATTAACTTTCGCTTCCGGTACTGATGGTGGAGGTAGCAATATGTCCCCTCCTGTTTCAAGACTGGCGGCACGGACATTCAGTTTCAGGCCCATGTGCATGAGTCCGCACAGCGCGGCATACCCATAGACCCGGCAGTCCAGCGCCTCATTCGCGCGGCCTGGGATCTGTTCCCAGACACTGAACCGCTGCCCGGCAACGACCTTATAGACGAGTCGCTCCGCCAGAAGCTGGTTGAAATAGCCGACATCACGATCGTCAGGGAAATGCATATATCCCGGCGCCGGTTCATCCTGTTTGGGTGGTTCAAGATGCAATCTGCCGCGCACAACATCCTTGGCGGCGTTGACGCCGATGATGATTGGCCGGTACTGCGCCTTGCTTTTTGACGAGGGTCGTTTGGTCGGCCAGACGGGATTGCGTTTGCCGCCCTGAGCAGATTCCCCCTTTACAGCCCAGATGCGACGGGCAAGGCGTTCTTTCGCGAACTCGTAAACTTTCTGGGTATGGTGACCACCGGAGTCATGGCAGGCCGCCATGATGGTCAGTCCCCTGCCATCGTTCCGGCGCCAGACCTGTTTCAGATACGCGTCAAGCCGTTTCCACGGTTCATCGGTCTCCAGATCCCCGTAAATAACATCGTGCGCCACCGACCAGGATTCTTCGTTTTTCCCCCAGCCAATCACCTCAATTTCGAAACGATCGTCCTGGGTATCAATCCCGGCGGTGAGCACAGCCACCCTGTCATGCACAGGTGCAGGAAAGACTTCCCGGCGCGCCAGTAAGATATCGACAGGAAGCTGCTTGCCGTGGTTTGGCCGGTGAGGCAGCCCCATCTGGGTATTCCACCAGGCCTGTTCTTTGTCCGGATCCCCCTTCGCTTTGATGTACTTCTCCGCGATGTCGGATGGCTTATCTTTCTGCCACGGGCTGAACAGCTTTGATGCCTGATAACCGGCATGGGTATTTTCAACGGCTTCGCGACCGCAGACCGGGCAGATGGCCCGGTAAACGGCATGCCGCTCAGATTCCGACCAGCGCCAGACGGTATCAACACTGCCGTCATCCTCTGCCCGCCAGGCATTGTCATAAGCCATCAGCGGGGAATGCCGCTCTCCGCAACATTCAAACGCCTTTGTCTGATGCCAGCGGATGGTTTGTAACGCGCGCAGCCGCTGGCCTTCTGACCAGCCAGCCCCGCAACACTCGCAGTGGATCATGGCTGATTTGGTGATGTGCTTATCACCCTCTTTTGGCCACTGTACGTGTTTAAAAAAATCCAGGAACTGCCGGTGCCCGCAGTGCGGACACACCACGGATGCCCGGCGCTGATCAGAGTCGGCGTAGCTGTCCGCAATCCGGCTTTCATCTTCCACCGTCGGTGAGCAGGCGCGGACAGATAACCAGGTCAGACCAAACGTTGCCGTTCGTTCTTCTGCCAGCGCAATAGGATCGCCCTCGCGCGTTATCGGGTATTTGTCCACCTCATCCGCCAGCAGAATTCGAATTGGCCGCCGCGCAAGGTTGTCCGGACTACCGGCACCTGCCAGCGCAAGAAATCCGCCAGTGAAGGATTTATAAAGAATGGTTTCCTTGGAGCTTTTCTGTTTTGAGTCGCCAATGATGTTGCGCAGAACAGGCGTGACACGCACCAGCGGGCTGATTCGCTCTTTTGAAAACTGCTCTGCCGCTTCCTCTTTCGGTTGCAGCAGCAATATCGGGCAGGGATCAAGGTGTGCGAAATACCCGAAGAGGTTTTCCAGCAATGCGGTTTTCATTAACTGGGTGCAGCACATCACCGTGATGATGTGAACACCGGATTCAGTCGCCGCCAGCATCGGCCCCCTGGCGATCTCAACAGTAGATGTCTCCCAGTTCCCCGAGGTGCTTCCCGCCTCTTTTGCCAGTTTGCGGTAATCATCGGCCCATTGCGGCACGCTGATCCTGGGTGGCGGCGTCCAGCCTTTCCGCGCACTCAGTTTCAGCCGATCAATCTTCTGCTGGCTTAAACTCTGGCTCTCCGAGGACTGAGATATGTTTGTGGACATGTTCAATCAGCACCTCTGTCATCCTGTCCGCCGGTACATCCAGATCAGCAGCCATGAGCGGTGCCACCCTGGACGGCCAGTTAAGCCAGGCATCACGCTGTTGGCGAAAGGCGTTGAAAAGAACCTCCTCGGCGACAGTCATTTCAATAAGCTGACCATCTTTTTGCTGAAACTCTAGTTTTGTGAGCAACGCAAGATAGTTCTCACGTATCCGCGCCGCTTCTTCTCTCGGAAGATTGGCACCTTCCGTGATCATTATCTGCTGTACGATTTTATCAATGTCGTCCCCGCCATCTTCGCCGATGACCGGCACTTTGTTTTTCTTCGCGTTCGAGACGCGGGGATCTTTTCCGTCGCGATTTTTTTTGAGTGCTGCATCGCTGGCTTCGACATCAATCAGGTCACCGTCCATCACAATGAACCTGCCCGCTTTGATCCAGCGTCCAATGGTTTTGCGATCAACGCCGGAATGCTGTGCGTACTGGCTCTGGTTCATCGTGGTCATGGGACATCACCTGGGACATTTTCAGGGGTGGGACATTCACCTGGGACATTTTTGCAATGTCCCACCTAAATGTCCCACCGGAATAAACAGGAATAATCAGCACTGGTGCGGCGTTCGTGGCGATCATCACAGGTGGGACATGGGACACAAATCCGAAACCTGTAGCTAGGAAAACAACGCGGCGCGCAATGCCCGTGCAATAGAAAGGCCTCAGGAAGGACCCATTTCTGTCCTAATGACCGATTCAACCTCCGAACCGCCTGTTCTTTAACCACAATTTAGCAAGTTGTATTCTTGATGTTCTCACACACTCAAGAAAGAGAAAAAAATGGCAGATTTTACTGTTCGGGTTGAACTACACAACGCAGACTCTGAGGATTACGATGTTCTTCACGAAAAAATGGAGGCGAAAGGATACTCAAGACAAATCTCAACAAATGGTAAAACGTTTCAACTACCAACAGCAGAATATGTTTGCACAAAAGAAGTTAGTGCTGTCGATGTCAGGGATGAGGTATTAGCTATCGCTAAGAAGGTTAAGCCTTCTCCCGATGTTTTAGTTACGAAATCTGACGGCAGAGCATGGAGTTTAAGCCCCGTCTAATGGTCCTGGCCCAGCTTTTCACTTTCTCCAGACTCAAGTGCATTTTTAGCCAGCCAGATGCGGGCTTCTGTGCCTGCATTTGGTTCAAGAGCCTGCAACCTCTGCACATCTTCCAAAAGTAGAGTAATTACATGCATTAACTCATGTTCGTCCATTACCTGTTCCTCATTTTATTTATACCAAACTATTTTGCCGTTCTGATTGCCTCGCTGATCGCCCGGCTCAGTGCCGCAGGCATGAGCGCTGCCGCCATCTTTTCAGCGCGGTCCATGTATCCCAGCGTCGGAGTCACCGGCAAAGCATTACCAAAACGAATGAGCAGCTTCGGTGCGGGCATTTTCTTGCGGTCGCGACGAGTGCCGTTTGGCGACCTCTTCGCACGCCTGGCTGCTTTTTTGCTTTTCTTTGGCTTTCGTCGCTGCCATACAGCATTGACATCCCCAACCGTACCAATGAACACATCGGGCTTGGCTTTGAGTTGGGCCATTTTGGTACGCGGCAGGTTGCCAAACTTATTCAGTTTGATGTTCTTGGGGTTAAGCAACGCCTGACCGTTCAGCTTATGCTGCCCGCCGAATTCGAACGGCTCCAGGTAAGCAGCAGCGGTATCACGGACAAACACTTTTGCACGCAGGTTATCCTTGCGTGCGCCCTGCGAACCCACTGATTTGACGGTGAACGGTGTCGGATTATCAAGATGCCGCTGTAGCGCTGTGCGCTCGGCGGCTTCAATCTGGCGGGCTACCTTCGTCAGTGCCTGCGCCATCGCAAACGGAATTTGCTTTCGTAGCTGACTTAACTGTCTGGAAAGATCATTCAGGTCTGCCATGCCGCTACCTTTAGCGCATGTGAAGCGCAATAAAAAAAGCCACCAGCGGATGCCAGTGACCATCAAAATTGAAGTCTAGAATCTACATTTTTGTTTTTGAAAGCTCAGCTAGCTTAGTCATAAATGTAGATACAGGATCTTTTGTTTCGGAAAATTTTTGATCGGCATTAATTGCAAATTCTGTCTTCCCCATCTGCCCGGTCAGTGCTTTTGTATAAATCGTATTTATTTCATTTATCTTTTTAGCTATAGCTTCAAAATCTCCGAGCAAGTCGCCATAGTAAAGAGATAGAAGTGCAGTAATTTTTGGTGAAAGTTGCTTATCAATAAAAGGTTTCATCTCCTCAAGAGCCTGTTCTTGTGGCTTAGTGCCAATTACAATAAAAACCTGTAACAGCATTACTTGATAAGCATTTTCGTACCATATATTGAACAGGGAGAATATTTCCTCAGCCTTGCTTAAATAGAGATCACGATTCAACTTCCAACGCTCGCGACTGAAGGTTTCATCCCTTTGAGACTTGTTAGCTCGATGACTCAAAGCAACACTGAGAAGTGTAGATATCGCTGCGATTATTGCTGCAAATAAAGCAGATGCAGCAGCTATAATGGCACTTGCATTATTAGTGAACCATTCGACCATCAATCAATCCTCCTAATGGTTTAAGAGGATAATCTAGCATTATCACAGGCACTCAGTGAATGCCTGCTGTAATGCCTACGCAGAGACCGGGCCGGATGTGCTCGTCGCTGTTGAATCCGGCGCTTGTGCTGCTTCTGCCTGGAGTTTTTTCAGCCGCTCCTGCACGGCTGCCTCAATTTCATCGGCTTTGGCTTTAGCCGCAGCTTCGGCAGCTTCAGCTTTCGCCTCGGCCTTCGTTTTGAACCAGTCGCGGATTTTTACCCAGCCACCAGCGATCAGCAGTAATGCCGACACGGCGGTGGAAAAGTACAGCATCAAACTTTCGGTGAATGTCATTTTGTTTTTACCTGCCTGAGTTGTTCAGCCTGTTGAATGGCTGAAAGTTGATTGTTGGCTTTCTCGATTGCCGCCAGCAGTGGCTGAATCCACAAAACGGCCTGGCAATATGTCAGGGCGCTGGTGGCAGTGGTGCCAGCACCTGCTGTGTCAGTCCCGCCGGAAGTGGTATGCATTGAGCTGGCACGTAGACGGTACGTGTAGTCGAGCAGCCCGTTAGCGATGTCAGCAGGAACAGGCAGATCGCAAGTTTTCTCGCGACGGAGGATTGTTCGGTATTCAATGACGGTTTCCTCTGCTTTTGCATCAACACTGGTATTCGTGTTCGCACTGGCGCTGGCGATGCTGTTAAATGCCTGCTGCTGGTCGGCCTGCATCTGAATGACTTTGGCCTGAACGAGAACGTTAGCCTCTGCTGTATCGGCACGGCTGCTGTTGCTCTCGTAGCGATAACCTAAGAACAGACAAATGCCGGCCACCAGGATAATAAGGAATACGATGACGCTGGCGCGCGTTTCGGCACTCATCACACACCATCCAGGCAAAGCTGTTTCTCTTCCGCTCGGCGCTTAACCAGTCCGGGAAGTTGCTTGCCATCAGCGTAAACCCAGCGAGTGAACTGCTGGCACGCCTGCGCTGTTTCTCCCTTGCGGAGCATCCAGAACAGAGTCGATTTCTGCATAGCGCCGCAACCGACGTTGAACGTGATCGACGTGACGGCAGAAAACGTGTTGTCACTAAGCTTCTCGCCATTCGCATAGTTGTTAACGCATTTCTCAGCGCTGAGGATGTTCTTTTCCCAGTCGGCGGCGATCTGCGCATCGGTTTTTCGCGTACCGGCTTTAACGCCGTGGGTATTGCCGATACCGTCACTCAGCACGCCCGCCGGGCAGACATATGGATCACGGCGACAGGATTCAGCATTGCCGATTAGCTCAAGCCCGCGCTCATTAGTGCGAACGTGACCGGCGCTCAGAATAATTGCGATGATTGCTCCGACAGAACAAACCGCACCACCAGCAATTTTTACTTTGCTCATCACTGGCCCCTGGCGGCTTTACGCCGATCCTCTTTGATTTTGAAATACAGATTCGTCAGGTACGTAAGCAGACCGAACAGCAGGCTACCCAGAACACCAATGGCAGCCCATTGCGACGGCGTCACTTTATCCAGTAGCTGGAGTACCCAATACCCTCCGCTAGCTCCGGAAAAACCGTAGCTCACACCGGTTGATAGTTTGTCCATTCGATACATGCTCTCACCTCGCTGTGTGCGGGTGCTGTGTGGAGTTGAGGAATAAAAAAAAGGCCTGTCCGGGGGGAACAGGCCTGAAGAAATACCAACTTATACAGGATGTGGTGCCGGGTGCCTCCCGGTGAGCCGTTGGTTATTAACAACCTTGACCCGCGAAAAGTACAGAGACAACGAACTGCTTTACGCCCCTCCGCACAGGGGGATTCACCACATTTACAATGTAAATTCTTAACAAAATTCAGTCAACGGATGCACCAGAAAAGACAGAACATCAACATCTGAAAGTTAATACTGACAACGTCGTTGTCATCCCAGGTGTGGGCAACGCTCAGCACGTCCATTTGGTTGTTCTGCGCTATAATGCTCAGTACTATTTTTACCGGGCTGCAATCACGAATGGTGGAACTATGAGTTCGACACTTGAGCAACAGATCAGTCAGTTGTCAACCGAGATAAATAAACTCAAAGAAGCGCAGGAAGTTGCAGAAAAAAATGTTGTTAACCTCGTTGCCCGCTCTGAATTTACGGTTGCTCTTATTTCTTCAATGATTGCGAATGGCACCATCAGCAGACTCGACGCTGTTAACTTCGTTAAACATGCCCCCGTCAATATCCCCGGATATTCTGATAGCGTTGAACAGGCCAGGAGAACCGTCATTCAGATTCTGAGTTATCAGAAAATCGGTTCGAAATTACAATAACGGCGAAAAGGAGCGGGTCTACTTCCCCGCCGTCACCGTTGTCATTGTTTTAAGCCCTGCACGTCCGGGCTATCGCGTCGGTAGATCCGTACTCAGACAGTTCTACACTTGCAGGCTGATCCGCCACCGAGGGCTCGAACCTCGCACACTCTGCTTAGAAAGCTGATGCTCTATCCCGATGAGCTAGTGGCGGATGCACGTAAAATTCTAGGCAAATAATACAATAAGCTCAATTCACAAATGTTACAAAAATTAAATTCCAACTCCGGGAGAGTCTTCTTTCCTTTTAGTAAAGTGTCTTAGAGAGCCAACTGAATATGGCCTGTAACCACAAAACTACCGGTGCATTGATAATCCAATGAGTTTTCAAAACTATCACAATAATGCTCATTTGCTTTCGCCAGGATCTTCTTCTCCTTCTTCTTTTTCGAGCATGGATTCTATAAATTGTCGCTGCTCTTGAGTAAGGTCAATCGACTTCAGCTTTTCCCTCAGTTCATTGAGCTCGTGATTTTCCTTGTTCTGACGAGATGTCTTTTTATCTGAAGACATATGTGATCCCCCAGATAACGAATATCCAGAACAATGCACTTATTACGAATACTGATATCCAGGCTACTCTCGGTGAAATTTTCAATCTTTCATTCCCTGTAAAACCCCATGACAAGGATTAGGACAAATCTTAAACAACACCGTTCAGAGAGAAAGGTATTTCAGGGAAAAATAAATAATTATGAATTTTGAACAGAAAGATAATCTGATTCCGTGGAGGCATGAACTCCATCAACAGGAATATATTCCACAAAAATTGTTGCAATTTAGAACTGGTAACGATCATCAATAATAATATCACTATTGATTAGCATACTTTCTTTTGCTGCGTTTCTTATCTTTCTAAAATATAAAACCCACCGGAGCGGAGTTTATATCAAATTGCAAATTACGCCAGGTTGAGCGATTCAATCAACTTACGGGGCATATGGCCCGGTCTGATGTATTGCCCGGGAGAAGCACTTAGCCATTCAAAGCTCGCTTTTGTTAAAACAAGTGATACGCCGTTTTCATAGGTCGCATATCTTATCCGTAAGGGTCGGGATGCTTACACACTTTGATGGGATAATCTTTCGCCGTCCCGTCCGGCAGATAGTGAACGAGAGTAAAAATCTTGCCTAACACAGGGCCAAATTTTTCCATACTGGATCTCTCTTGTTGAGCCAGCACGTCCTGCGCCAGATTAAATAAAAACCCGCGCTGCGGCGGGCTTTTCGAGGTTAATTACCTACAGGCGTTATACTCCATAATCAGAAGCATACAGGACGGTTTTATGCAAAGTCAACCATAACTGGCAAAAACTTGCCGACATTTGTTTCGATTACATCAATAAATTGTTGCCTTCTCAAATTCCGCAGCTGCTTGTCTCTCCCCTTTATGAAGTGTATCCACCAGCAGTTCATAAAATGGCTTCCAGTTGCGTGACCATGAGGATTGATGGAGATCCGGCAGCCGCTTCATAATGGCGCGATGTACCGTGGCAGAAGATACAGCAGAGAAACCATTACCAGAGCAACGCTCACAGGTTTTGAAAACCGGTGCGCCGCGCTCTTTGGTGGCCTTACGATCGAGCACCTCACCTTTACCGCCGCAACGGCACCGTGCGTTTATGGTTCCCTTGCCTTTACAAGCCTCACAGACAGCCGGGACAATCTCCATTATCTCTGTCCATTTCTCCCAGTCTGAAGGACGAACAGCGCGGGATTTGCTGGCCCAGTACGGCACTTTACCCCACGGATAAGACACCTTGCGGGTGATCTGCGTCCGGGTAGTTTTACCGGTACCGTTGCAGCTAAGGCACGTTCCGGTGCTGGCTGCCGAGCGTGAATACTCGGCAAAGGCAAATTGCGCCAGCACCAGCATGCACCAACCAAAATCAGCACCAGCAGCCTTGCGAACGTTCTTTGGTGCAACCTCCATCGCGTGGCGCGCCAGCACCTGCACGGCCAGTTGCTCATCAGTTTTACTGATCCCGGCTTTGCCGAGGAAGGCCGCCATGCCAAATCGTGCGCGGCTGCTGGTGGTTCCGATTGCAGCCATGACATCCGTACCCGTCAGGCGATCCGGCGATGTCCCTTTTACGCTGTCGCTGATGTGCATACCCTGCGGGCTGAAGTGCTTGAGAGACGATTCCAGTTTCATGCGGCCACCTGTCTTTTTTTCGTGAATACCAGTTCCCGCACCTGATCGCCGTTCTGGAGCATATCGTTGAAATCTCCGTTATCGGGCCAGCGCACGCTTACTTTTACGATGTCGTTTTTTGCCAGCAGATTGGCATGGGCGCACTCAAAGGCCGCCGCATGGCCGGTTGCTGAATTCCTGTCCATATCAGAGAAAATAATCAGATGCCTCACCCCGGCGGGTGCGCGGAATTTTTTCATGAAATTGCTGTTCATCACGGCCCAGGTATTAACGCCGTAAATCTGGTAGCAGGACAACGCCGTCTCAATACCCTCTGCAATCCCCAGCGTTGATGAAACAGGAAACATGCGGATCGCTACAGAGCGGGCGTATTCAAGATAGTTTTCCTCCTGAAGGGATTTTTGCCGTTTGGCACTTTCGCCCAGCGGCGCTTTGTGTTCTCCCTCCAGCAAAGTACGGTGGAGATAGCACAACTCCCCTTTATCGTCCGTGGCGAGGGCATAGAGGGCATGGTAAACCCTGCCTGCGTGGCGCTGCCGCTCACAGAACTTGATGGCATCGCCGGGTAATTTGTTAATCCCGCGCTGGCGCAGGTATCCGGCACCGTTGGTTCCATGCAGTGGGGGCAGCTTCGCGAATTTACTGATGGTGCGCTGGCGTAACTTCGCGGCAGAGCTGTTGACCGGAATTTTCTCACGGTGGTAATCATTCCCGATAAGCTGATCCACCTCAGCGCAGAGAGCCGAGAAAGTTTTCCCGCTCTGCGTAAGGGAAAGCAGCTTCATACCGTCGCCACTCCCGCACGTGCAAATCCAGGTTCCTGCGCCATCGCGATCATCCACACGGAATTTTCCCCGCGCGCCGCATACAGGGCACTCCCCTTTAAAATGATTTTTGCCAGTGATCGGCGGCAATCCATAATATTCAAAAATCTCTGACCACCGGCCTTTTGCGGCCTCTGCTGTTTTCACGCTCTTTTCTCCAACCTGCTGCGAATTTCTTCTACCTGCTGTTTTGCCCGGCTAACCCGTTGCGTTTCGTCTGATCCGCCGGCAGATGATCCGGCTGCATCCTGCGCTGCTTTCTCTTTACCTTTGGCGAAGGCGATGCGCTTATGTTTGATGTAGTTACTGACCTCCGGTGTTATCTCCATCGGGAAGTTGCTGAGGTCATTCGGCCACTCGTTGAATTTGTCGCGGAAGGTATGGGCGCACCAGCCATCGCTGATCGGTTTACCCATTGACGCGCGCTGGCGCTGATAAAACTTGATCTGACTCCACCAGGACTGTTTGTCGGATTTGGTGTAAACCTTCCCGCCCTTTTTGAGTTTTTTGATATTTCGCTGTGTGTCGGTCTGGACGTCCTCACCGGACAGCGGCTTGAAGCCGCATTTCGGGCAGACATAAACCCCGGCGGGTTTCATGAAATGACATTCCGGGCATTCCTTCGGGAGCTTTTCTTCACGTTCTTCTGAGGTGCGCGCGGCGGATTCTTTCATGCCATCGTTTTTTGATGGCAGTTCGTCGTACTCGATGGAGTCCGGGAAGCCCAGGCGGTGAACCGTGCCGCTGTGATCGAAAATCAGGCAGGTATCCTTGCCGGGCGCGGTGCGCAGCCCGCGACCGATAGCCTGCAACCATCGGATCTCGCTCTTTGTCGGCCTGGCGTAGATGATGCAGCGCACATCGCTGTCGAATCCGGCCACCAGCACACCTACGCTGACAATGATTTTTGTGGCGCCCGTTTCGAACCGGTGAATGATAAGGCGGCGTTCGTCAGAAGGTGTCTCCGCGATCATGACTTCAGCGTTGATGCCCGCGCGGTTAAACTGCATCGTAATGAAATTGGCATGCGCCACGTTCACGCAGAACGCGACCGTGGGCAAATCAAGCCCGTTGCGCAGCCAGTTATCGACGATGTCACCCACCAGCTCCGAGCCACACATGATTTCCGCAAGCTGGCTTTCGTTATAGTCAGATCCGTACCCTGCCGTAACGCTGGTTTTTACCCCTGTCAGATCGGGTCTGGTAGGCGCGTAAAATTCAAAGGTACTGAGGTCGCCACGCTGGATCAGTTCTCTGATAGTGGTTGGCTTTACAAGGCTCTCGTAATACTGCCCCAGCCAGGGAGAGAACGGCGTACCGGACAGGCCTATAACCTTAATGCCGGAATCCCGGATGATCTCCAGCAGCGCGCGACGCTTCATATGGGCTTCATCGACAATAATCAGATCGATGTTGTCCGGAAAATCGCGACGGATTAGCGTATCGGCGCTGGCGATCTGAATAAGGCGGGATGGGTCGTAGTCCGGGTGATCGCGCCAGATGATCCCGATTTCGTCAGCAGGAAGGCCATATTCAACAAAACGTATTGCTGTCTGCTGAACCAGGATTGTGAACGGAGCAATAAACAGGACGCGGAGATTACGGCTGATGTGCCCGGCAGCGATAAATGCCGCCAGTCCGGTTTTGCCGCTGCCCGTCGGCGCGTAGACCATGAAAGTGCGCTTCTGTTTCCACTCCCGGCGCAGTGAATTTAGCGCGCGATCCTGTGCGAAATTTGGGTTGATATTCAGCATCACCACCACCTTTTAAATTACTCTTCCAGGAAAAACGCCTTTTCGTACCGTGATCGGTGCAGCCCACACCACTTTGCTAGTACACGGGATTTTGCGGGTTAATCTCAAAGATCGAGATCAACATGAGCAATGGAGCTGCCTGTTGGAAAAGGCCTTTTCCCATCCCTCTCCGATCTCCCCCCTTTCCCCCCTCTTACCTCTCCCTTATTCACGTACTAGCAAGCGAGTACAACGAAACAGAAAAAAGCAAGCAGGAAGTTCCCACTTCATCAGCACCTGACACCTTTAAGTCAGCATGCAGCCAGGCACCTTTAAGCCCGGGTTACTTCGGTGCGTAAATCAGTGGCGGTTCCGATGTGTACCCCTGAATAGCGCGCCCGTGCGCTCTCACGAACTGGCGAAGCCGTGTATTGGCTTCGTGCCTTGCCCGGTTCTCCTGACGGAACGAAACTGGCTCGGCGTCAAACTCAACTTCATAAACTTCTGAATATCGCTGGGCAATTTTTCGCCTCAGCGAGGGAGGCAGCAGGAGCAATTGCCCCTGAATCCATGCCGCGTCTGCCTGGCTGTATCGCGCAGGCATTTCAATCTGCACATAATCCGGGTACATAAAACCTCCGGTTACATGACCGCCTTCGATGTGGGGAATGGCTTCACTTCCTCAGCCCTTACCGTTCCATCCGGGTTCACCTCAACAAAAATATTTCTTTTTAATCTCAGTGCTTTACTTATGGCACTTTGACGAATTCCCAGCTTGCTTGCGGCTTTAACCTGCCCTTCCTGCTCTGCAAATTCTCTTAGCGTAAGTTTTTTCATAAGTTCCTCCTTCGCCAAATATAACCGCTAGTTCTTTTTATTGCAACACTGGCGGTTATTGCTTAGTATTCCCGGCGGTGATAATTTCATATGAGAGGAGATTCTGATGAAAAAAAAACCATTAACTGAAGAGCAGCTACTGGATGCAGAACGGCTTAAGTCGATTTATGAAAGCAAGAAAAAAGATCTTGGGCTTTCTCAGGAATCGCTAGCTGACAAGCTCGGTGTTAGCCAGAGTGCGGTCGCGCAGATTCTGGCAGGTAAAAATGCCCTGAACCTAAGACGGGCTATAGAATTGGCAGAAATACTCAATGTGAAGGTTGAAGACTTTAGTCCTGTATTAGCCAATGAAGCAAAGCAACTGACAAAATCGAACGTTACCTATGCGGGAACATATCAGCCTGGAAATAAATACCCCGTATTGAGCAGTGTTCAGGCAGGAGCATGGCGTGAGGCTGTTGAGGCCTACTCCCTGAAAGAAGTGGATCTCTGGCTGGAGTCAGATGCGCACATTCAGGGTGATGGTTTTTGGCTTTATGTTGAAGGAGATTCTATGACAGCGCCTCTTGGATTAAGTATCCCAGAAGGTACTTATGTCCTGTTCGATACTGGACGGGAAGCAGTTAACGGGAGTTTAGTTATCGCCAAGCTTGAAGATTCAAACGAGGCCACATTCAAAAAGCTTGTGATCGATGGTGGGCAGCGGTATCTCAAAGGTCTTAATCCACAATGGCCGCTGGTGCCAGTTAATGGTAATTGCCGCATTATAGGCGTAGCTGTACAAACAAAAATGATGCTCGTTTAATAAAAACTGTCAATCGATGTCAAGCCCGGTAACCCCGGGCTTTTTTTTGCCAAAACCTCATATCAAGTTGATGGTATGTAAAAATATTATCATATATATCATAATTATAACCGCCACTTCTATTTTATTAGAACCAGCGGTGTTTACAATAAAAGAACTAGCGGTTATATTCATTTCAACGGCAAACAACGGAGCCAATGAAATGAACAATTCCAACCAATCCAAATCAGTTGACACTAAATTTGACATTCTTGAGAAGCTTAAATCCACAGGTGCACACTGGGCGTATCGCCGTGCAGCTCAGTCTTATCAGGAAGGTTATAATTATGAATTCACCACCGTTATGCATGGCGAGATGGAATTCGCTATCTACGAAAGACAAGATAATAATTATGTGTTAGTGGATTTTTTCAAAAATTATGATGAAGCATGCCCCTATGCTAAGAAAATAATTGACGAACATCCTGATATAAAAAACATCTACTTTAACCGCACAATAAATTAATCAACTCAAATAATTATTAACAGCTTAACTGCTGCGACCTCGCTCAACCTGAGGAAACGAAAATGCAAAATGCACTTTCTGTAATTAATAAATCAATTTATGTTCCAGATTTTTTTAGTGAAAGAAGCATGACGCATCGCGTCAATAAAATAATGACCTGCCAGATGAATAGCGATAGCATGCAGCCTACTATCCAGCAAGGTGAAGTGGTGGCCTTTATCGGCTGTTCCGGGGTAATTTCCACGCCGGGTATTTATGTATTCTCACGTGATGTGTTTGGCCGTCGCTGCGTTTTCATTAAACGTATTGAGCCAATTGCGTGCGGCGCTTTGAAAATTATATCCGACAATCACCATTACAAAGTATTCACACTCAATTCCGATGAGCAGAGCGATATGCAAATTCACGGGCGTGTAATTGCTTCGCTTAGCGTGAGGCATTTCGCATGAAAAACAAACGCGCTTATAACACAGCCAAATTAATGGCATCGGCTGGCTATTGGGATATAGCCGTTCTGTTTCTTCGTAAAGCATATGGGCGGTAATCATGCCAGAGTTAAAACGTCAGGATATCCAGCAAATAAATAATACTGCCTCTCATCTGGCCGGACTGAAACAAACGCTTTTCGAATATCACGAAAAGCTCGACCACTTTCAATTAAAAACTTTATGCGCACTGGTCTATGACCTCTCATCTCAAATTCATAGTTGGACAGAACGCGAAGAAGAAATAGTTCTGAAATTAGAGGAAGAACGCCGCAATGGATAATTTAATTCTCACCTATCGCCGCAGAATATTAAAAGCGGCTTTACTCCGCCATCAGCGAAAAACAGGAAGTACCTGCATTGTTATTAGTCTGCCGAAAGGTGGAATGACAACTCTGGAGCTTACAGAAATTGTTATGGATGGTCTGCTATCCCGCTTCGAAAAAGAAATTAACAGTGAGTTCGGCAGCACCGAGGGAAATAAATTCCTCCGTGAAATTTATCGGGGTGCTGTTGATGTTAATGGCAGCGGGGAATTTCTGACCGAGAGCGGGAAGCTGATCATTGATGAACTGCTCAATGAGCTTGTCCGGTTTGCCAAGAGCCGTGCGATGCAAGGGGAAAAGCCATGAATATCGAGACAGCTTTAAAATCCGCCGCGGCGCGTGCCTGCGCCTGCCCGGTGACCTTATCAGTACCATCTTCATTTTCTGGTCGCGTGGTGGTTCACCTGAAGGATGGCCGGGCTATCGCTGATTATCGCCTTAACCAGGCAGATCACATTTCCACGCTGACCGGCTTTATCGAGCTGGCCCGCCTGGCCGGGTGGACTGTTACCCCTCCAGATCAATCAGAGGGGGATGCAAGTGGCACTGACAGCAATCCGAATTCCTGAGCGGGTACACCTGCAAGCCATAAAGGTACTCGTCCGGTACCGTCGCCGGAAAGTGTTTCCCCGGCGTATGCGGCGAACAGGTTACCTCAGCCTGATAGTTAACCCACGCTGGCGGCTTCTGTCGAAAGACGAGGGCCGTAACTGGGAAGTAATGAGCCATGAAACCTATAACCGGGAGAAAGACAGATGATCGACAACCGCATCGCCAGCGCCATTGACCTGGCATTACAGAAACACGATACACCAGCAGGCCCGCTGTTCGTTGCCTGTCGGCATGGGCGCATTAAAAAATGCTTCAGCCGTGATACAGCGATCCGCTATCTGGCTTTCTTCATGGCTTCGGAAGCTTTCAGGCGTTCTGGTTTTGAGCAGCGTCACCCTCGGGTACGCATTGATCGTGACGACATTGAGGTATGGCGAGACGGGGAAACAAAAGCTGAGTATCTGGCGGCCCACCAGCGCACTGTCCGGCGCCTGCGCAAAATCCTCGCCCACAAACGCGAAATGCAGAAGTGGTGTGCAGCATGGGATGCCATGCATGACCGCTATGTGAAAGAAGTTGCAGCACTTCAGTCCAACAAACCAGCCGGGGTGCGCGGATGAAAATCGAATTCAACGACAAAGGCGCGGTCGCCACAGTGACGATCACCAGCACCGTGTTTGAATTTAGCCGTCACAATCGCGCAGTTGAAACTGCGCTTTTCCTGGCGCCGGGAACCATTGCCAACCGTAGCGGATTTTTCCTGATGAAGACGGTTATCTCTGGCCCAACAGCGCGCGTTAGCCGTGCCTATAAAAATGTTATGCGGGAGGCAGCACGATGAGCACTACACAAAAACCGGCACTGGTAATCCCTGAGGTACTGCACCCGGACACGCAAAAGCTGGTCACAGCCTTTTGCACTGCACTGGCCGAGAAGTTGTATAAAGCGCAACTGAAATATGGCTACTCAGATAACTGGAAGCGTGCCGACTGGTTAGCGGAATGTCTGGATCACTTCCACCAGCACATCGCCAAAGGTGATCCCCGCGACGTTGCCGCTTACTGTGCGTTCATGTGGTTTCACGGCTGGAAGACGGAGCCAGCGCCGATGCCTTACCCGGACACTCTTCCTTGCCCTGTGCTGTTTGAACCAGGCATGCGGTTTGGCAAAGGCGTGAAAACCAGGGTAATGCTTAATTTCCTCCAGCGCCGTGCCGAGCGTTACGCAGAACTTGAGGCCATGACGCCAGAACAGCGCGCAGAGCATGATGCCGGGGTGAACGAAATGCGTGTGCTGCTGGGTGTACCGCCGCTGCCTGCCCCTGGCTCAACAGGTGCAACAGATTTTCTGCCGCCGCCTCCGATGCCAACAGCAATACCTGTTCAGGTGACGGTTAACGATGTCACCAATGGTAAGCCGTTGACAATCACGCTACCAGACACAAGCTCAAAAGCATTCTGGAGCGGCAGCGATAAGAGTGAGGTTTTCCATCCGGAGACATATAAGCGCTGGGTAAAGGAAGCCATCGAGCGGGATTGCTGTATTGCTCGCATTGAAGTGAAGGTGAAGTGATGCATAAAGCGTTCGAAATGCGGGTGCGCCAGCGGTACGGAAACCGCTATGACCTGGCTCGAGACGGTCACGGCTACTACTGCCGGGAAGTGGTTAAGCGGATGTTTGAGACGTGGTGCCACTGCCGTGGCCTGAGTGTGGTGTGAGGTAAGTATGCAGACGATTATTCAACTGGAACCCAACGACTGGGTAACTGAGCAGGTATTAATAGCAGTCACAGGCATGAAGCCCGGCACCATCGCGCGGGCGCGCAAAAATTCCTGGCTGCTTGGCCGGGAATATAAGCATGTATCACCGGACGGCGAACCGAAGCCCACCAGCGAATGCATGTACAACCGTAAGGCGGTGGATGCATGGATCGCCGCGCAAAAACAACCAATATGGTGATCGGGTCCCATGAAAAGGGTAAGCTTATCTGGCTCCTGGACGTCAGGAGGGATTAATGAGTAACAATTCATACCCAACGGGCGTTGAGAACCACGGCGGCTCGCTCCGCATCTGGTTTATGTATAACGGTAAGCGCGTCAGGGAAAATCTTGGCGTTCCTGATACCGCTAAAAACCGGAAAGTAGCCGGGGATCTGCGCACATCAGTCTGCTTTGCTATCCGCATGGGTAGTTTTGACTATACGGCGCAGTTTCCCGGCTCACCCAACCTTAAGCTTTTCGGACTGGGTAAAAAGGATATCACCATAAAAGCCCTTGCAGATAAGTGGCTGGGATTAAAGTCGATGGAGATAAGCGCAAATACTTTAGGACGTTACCGATCAGCGATGAAGAACTGCGTGCATCTGCTTGGAGGGGGAAGGCTTGCATCTTCTATATTAAAGGAAGACGCCCTGACATTTCGCAAGGAGCTTCTGACCGGGTATCACCTGCCAAGAAAAAACAGGTCTAAGCCCGGCAGGGGGCGTAGCGTGCCAACAGTAAATACATATATGACCATCATTGGCGGAATGTTTCAGTTCGCTGCCGAAAATGGGTATATCGCCAGCAACCCCTTTGAAGGCACTTCTTCAATGAAAAAATCGCGGGTTTTGCCAGACCCGCTATCCCGCGACGAGTTTATCCGGCTGATTGATGCCTGCCAGCACCAGCAACTTAAAAACTTCTGGTCGCTGGCGGTTTATACCGGCATGCGTCACGGGGAGCTTTGCGGGCTGGCGTGGGAGGATGTCGATCTCAAGGCGGGCACACTCACTGTCAGGCGAAGTTATACCCAGATGAAGGAATTTACCCTGCCAAAGACGGAGGCGGGAACTGACAGGGTGATACATCTTATTCAGCCTGCTATTGATGCGCTGAAAAGCCAGGCAAAACTGACCCGGCTCAGCCCTCAGTGTGAGATCGAAGTGAAGCTGCGTGAGTATGGCCGGACAAGCACTCACTCATGCAGCTTCGTTTTCAATCCCAAAATTACAGACCGCAGCGGGTATTCCGGGCTCCATTATGCCGTAAGTTCCATCAACCGGATATGGGGATCCGCAATGAAGCGCGCCGGGATCAGGCACCGCAAAGCATACCAGTCCCGGCATACTTACGCATGCTGGTCTCTGGCTGCCGGCGCCAATCCCAACTTCATTGCCAACCAGATGGGACATGCAAACGCCCAGATGGTCTACACCGTCTATGGTGCATGGATGAGCGACAACAACCAGTCCCAGGTAGAGATGCTAAACCTGAAGCTTGGTGAATTTGCCCCATCAGTGCCCCACAGGCTCAAAGCTGTATAGAAGTAAGCATTTAAATCAAGCAGTTATGTCGATCGTACATTCACATGATTGATATATACGCTGATAAGAAAGGTCTTCCATGATTTTTTCCTTATAAATCACACAGTAAAGCCACTACAATGTTAGCTGTTTCGTTAGGCAGGAACATAGGCAACTGTGGAC
>Ga0268257_1000986_pt1 | contig 27439 bp, 19 predicted proteins | sample AgamicAtPrz_FD_200249 | JGI IMG/M metagenome (GOLD analysis project Ga0268257, IMG submission 200249) | Agave microbial communities from Guanajuato, Mexico - At.P.rz (v2) (version 3) | ecosystem: Host-associated > Plants > Phyllosphere > Phylloplane/Leaf | place: Guanajuato, Mexico | collected... | reverse complement strand
TCGTTGAAAGCGGGTAGGGCATCGATCTGTATCATGTGCGGATCCGTATCGCCAAGCCTGGACATTGAGGGCATCTTAGCCGCGATGGCGCGAGCGGAGAACCTTCGAGGGAGAACGCAATGACCGACCAAGCCTTCGCCCAGGCCGACCCCGACTGGGTCGAGCTGATCCGCCTGGCCCGCGACTGGTTCGATGGGCCTCTTGGGCAGTTGATGCTCAAGGAGGAGGAAAAGTTGCTTGAAGAAGAACTGCAGCGCTTCTTCGGCGGCTACCTTGTGCACTATGGCCCCTGCGCCGAACCCCCGCCCAACGCCCCGCAGGTGCAGCGCAACGTGCGCCTGGGCGCGCCGTTGCCGGGGGTGGAGATCGTCTGCGAGGAGCAGGCCTGGCCGCTGTCGGAGCACGCCGCGGACGTGGTGGTGCTGCAGCATGGCCTGGACTTCAGCCTGTCTCCCCACGGGCTGTTGCGTGAAGCCGCCAGTTCCGTGCGCCCGGGTGGCCACCTGCTGATTATCGGGATCAACCCCTGGAGCGGCTGGGGCATGCGTCATTTCTTCAGTCATGGGGCCTTGCGCAAGGCCCGATGCATCTCGCCGTCGCGGGTCGGCGACTGGCTCAACCTGCTGGGCTTCGCGCTGGAGAAACGCCGCTTCGGGTGTTATCGTCCGCCGCTCGCCTCGCCGGCCTGGCAACAGCGTCTGGCGGGATGGGAGCGCGTGGCCGGGGGCTGGCAGACCGCCGGCGGCGGTGTCTACCTGCTGGTGGCGCGCAAGATGGTGGTGGGCCTGCGGCCGTTGCGCCTGGAGCGCCGCGAGCCGATGGGCAAGCTCCTGCCGCTGCCATTGGCCAAGGTCAACCGCAGCGCCACCCACCCCGAATCCGAAAAGCACTGAACATGAGTGGTAAATGAGCGATAGCGTCGAGATCTACACCGATGGTGCCTGCAAGGGCAACCCTGGCCCGGGCGGCTGGGGTGTGCTGATTGTCTACAAGGGCGTCGAGAAGGAGTTATGGGGCGGCGAGCGCGAGACCACCAACAACCGCATGGAACTGATGGCGGCGATCGAGGGCCTCAAGGCGCTTAAGCGCGAGTGCGAGGTGCTGCTGACCACCGACTCGCAGTACGTCATGAAGGGCATCAACGAGTGGATGGCCAACTGGAAGAAGCGTGGCTGGAAGACCGCCGCGAAAGAACCGGTGAAGAACGCCGACCTGTGGGTGCAGCTCGACGAACAGGTCAACCGGCACAAGGTGACCTGGAAGTGGGTCCGTGGGCACATCGGCCATCCGGGCAACGAGCGGGCCGACCAGCTGGCCAATCGTGGGGTTGACGAGGTTCGTGGCCAGCGTTGAGTCTGGGATGTGCTGTGCAGCCCATCGCCGGACGCCGGCTTCCACAGGGAGCGCATTGAACCCTGCGGCGGGCCGCAAGGCGGCCTGATTTCGTTATACTCCCACCCCGAATTCAAGCACCGCCAGTTGGAGTCCCCGCGTGGAGCAGCAGCAAGACAAACGGTTCGTCATCCTCGACACCGAGACCACCGGCATGCCGGTGGCCGAAGGCCACCGCATCATCGAGATCGGTTGCGTCGAAGTCGTGGGCCGGCGGCTGACCGGGCGGCATTTCCATGTCTACCTGCAGCCCGACCGCGAAAGTGACGAGGGTGCGATCAATGTCCACGGTATCACCGACGCTTTCCTGGTCGGCAAGCCGCGTTTTAGCGATGTGGCCGAGGAGTTCTTCGAATTCATCCAGGGCGCTACCCTGGTCATCCACAACGCGGCGTTCGACGTTGGCTTCATCAACAACGAGTTCGCCCTGATCGGCCAGCAGGATCGCGCCGACATCTCGCAGCATTGCCCGATCCTCGACACCCTGATGATGGCGCGCTCGCGCCACCCGGGTCAGCGCAACAGCCTCGATGCCCTGTGCAAACGCTACGGCATCGACAACTCCGGCCGTGAACTGCACGGCGCACTGCTCGACTCGGAACTGCTGGCAGACGTCTACCTGGCGATGACCGGTGGCCAGACCAGCCTGTCGCTGGCGGGCGAGGGGACGGGCGACGAGGAAGGGCAGGGCGGGACCGGCAGTGAGATCCGCCGTATCGTCGGGCGCGCGCCGGGGCGGGTGATCCTGGCCAGCGCGGAAGAACTCGACGCCCATGCCGAGCGGCTGGCGGCCATCGCCAAGTCGGCGGGCGGGCCGTCTATGTGGCAGGTGCTGACCGAAACGCCTGCCGGCTGATTCACAGGCAGGCCCGGCCCCTCGCTGGCAAGCCAGCGCCCACAGGGACCGCATTCTGAGTTGCAGCTTGCGAGAGCCGGCTTGCCGGCGATGCCAGCATCACACTCGACTACCCTGAGGGAAATTACCCGCAGAGGTAGCCGCCCGATGTACAAGGACCTGCAGTTCCCGATCCTCATCGTCCACCGGGCCATCAAGGCTGACAGCGTCGCCGGCGAGCGGGTGCGCGGCATCGCCGATGAACTGGCCCGTGACGGCTTTGCCATCCTCGCCGCCGCCGACCAGGCCGAAGCACGGCTGGTGGCCGCCACTCATCATGGCCTGGCCTGCATGCTGATCGCCGCCGAGGGCGTCGGCGACAATAGCCTCCTGCTGCAGAACATGGCCGAGCTGATCCGCCTGGCGCGGCTGCGGGCGCCCAACCTGCCGATCTTCGCCCTGGGCGAGCAGGTCACCCTGGAGAATGCCCCGGCCGAGGCCATGGGCGAGCTGAACCAGCTGCGCGGTATCCTCTACCTGTTCGAAGACACCGTGCCGTTTCTCGCCCGCCAGGTGGCGCGGGCCGCGCACAACTACCTCGACGGCCTGCTGCCGCCGTTCTTCAAGGCCCTGGTGCAGCACACCGCGCAATCCAACTACTCCTGGCACACGCCGGGCCACGGCGGTGGCGTGGCCTACCGCAAGAGCCCGGTGGGGCAGGCCTTCCATCAGTTCTTCGGTGAAAACACCCTGCGCTCGGACTTGTCGGTCTCGGTGCCCGAGCTGGGCTCGCTGCTCGACCATACTGGCCCGCTGGCCGCCGCCGAGGCGCGGGCGGCACGCAACTTCGGCGCCGACCATACCTTCTTCGTCATCAATGGCACCTCCACCGCCAACAAGATCGTCTGGCACGCCATGGTCGGGCGCGGGGACCTGGTGCTGGTGGACCGCAACTGCCACAAGTCGGTGGTGCACGCGATCATCATGACCGGCGCCATCCCCATCTACCTGTGCCCGGAGCGCAACGAGTTGGGCATCATCGGTCCGATCCCGCTCAGCGAGTTCAGCCCGGCGTCTATCCAGGCGAAGATCCAGGCCCACCCGCTGACCCAGGGAAAGCCCGCTAAGATCAAGCTGGCCGTGGTCACCAACTCCACCTACGACGGCCTCTGCTACCACGCCGGGATGATCAAGCAGGCCCTGGGTGGCAGTGTCGAGGTGCTGCACTTCGACGAGGCCTGGTTCGCCTATGCCGCCTTCCATGAATTCTTCGCCGGTCGCTACGCCATGGGCACGCCGCGTGGCGACGACGGGCCGCTGCTGTTCAGCACCCATTCCACCCACAAGCTGCTGGCGGCCTTCAGCCAGGCCTCGATGATCCATGTGCAGGACGGTGCCAGCCGCCAGCTGGACCGCGACCGCTTCAACGAAGCGTTCATGATGCATATCTCCACTTCGCCGCAGTACAGCATCCTCGCCTCGCTGGATGTGGCCTCGGCAATGATGGAGGGCCCGGCGGGGCGTTCGCTGTTGCAGGAGATGTTCGATGAGGCCCTGAGCTTTCGCCGGGCGCTGGCCAACCTGCGCGAGCACCTCGCCGCCGATGACTGGTGGTTCAGCATCTGGCAGCCGCCGACGGCGCAGTCCGGCGAGCGGCAGGCGGCAGTGGACTGGTTGCTGCAGCCGGGGGCGCAGTGGCATGGCTTCGGCGGGCTGGGCGACGATTATGTCTTGCTCGACCCGCTCAAGGTCACCCTGGTGATGCCGGGTGCCGCTGGCGCGGCGGATGGCCATGGAATTCCCGCGGCAGTGGTGGGCAAGTTTCTCTGGGAGCGCGGGCTGGTGGTGGAGAAAACTGGCCTGTACAGCTTCCTGGTGCTGTTCTCGATGGGGATCACCAAGGGCAAGTGGAGCACGCTGCTCACCGAGCTGCTGGAATTCAAGCGCCACTACGACGCCAATACCGCGTTGGCCGACTGCCTGCCCAGCGTGATGGTGGAGCAGCCGTCACGCTACCAAGGGCTGGGGCTGCGCGATCTGTGCCAGCAACTGCATGGTTTCTACCATGGCAACGCCACGTCCAGGCAGCTCAAGCTGCTGTTCACCCGTTTGCCGGAGGTGGCGATGACGCCGGCCGAGGCCTATGACCGGATGGTGCGCGGGGAGGTGGAGGCTGTGCCGATCGAGCATCTGCTGGGGCGGGTCGCGGCGGTGATGCTGGTGCCTTATCCCCCGGGAATCCCTTTGATCATGCCGGGCGAGCGCTTCACCGAGGCGACCCGTTCGATCCTGGTCTACCTGGACTGCGCCCGGGCCTTCGACCAGGGCTTCCCGGGCTTCGTCGCCGACGTGCATGGCCTGCAGCGGGAAGGGCGGTTGTATACGGTGGACTGCGTCAAGGAATGCGGATGATCTCGACGCCGGTCTGGGCCAGCTCGAAACGGTCGTCGCCCAGGTGGTTGACGCGGTCGCCGATAGCCAGGCGATAGCTGGTAACCGGCGCGCCGATGATGCTGCCGTCGGCCTGCAGGGTGGACTCCTGGAACTCGTGGACCGGGTAGACACGGCCTTCGGCGTCGCGGGCGTGGAACTGGCCGACCATTACTGCTGCCATTTAGGTGGAAACCTCTGAATCGTGTAAGAAATGTCTGCAGGCATAGACCAGTGAAACGCCCGGGAAGTTTTCAGCCGAATGGAAAAAAACCGCGAAGCCGAGGAACGGTCATCTATAACTAACTGGTCCCATTCCCAGAGCAGAGGTTGCAAAACGCCATGAGCCAGGTCTATTCGGTAGCTGTTGTCGTCGGCAGCTTGCGCAAGGATTCCTACAACCGCAAGGTGGCCCGCGCGCTGTCTGAGCTGGCGCCGTCCAGCCTTGCCCTGCGGATCGTCGAGATCGGCGACCTGCCGTTGTATAACGAGGATGTCGAGGCCGAGGGCGCTCCTGAAGCATGGAAACATTTTCGCGATGAGATCCGCCGCAGCGACGCGGTGTTGTTCGTCACCCCGGAGTACAACCGTTCGGTGCCGGGCGGGTTGAAGAACGCCATCGATGTGGGGTCTCGGCCTTACGGACAGAGTGTATGGGGTGGCAAACCAGCGGCGGTTGCCAGTGTGTCGCCGGGGGCGATCGGCGGGTTTGGTGCCAATCATGCCGTGCGCCAGTCGCTGGTGTTTCTCGACATGCCCTGCATGCAGATGCCCGAGGCCTATATCGGCGGGGCGGCGACGCTGTTCGATGACAGTGGCAAGTTGAGTGACAAGACCCGGCCGTTTCTGCAGGGTTTCATCGACAAGTTCGCATCCTGGGTGAAGCTGAACCGGTCGGTCTGAAGACACCTCATCGCCAGCAAGCCAGCTCCTGGGAGAGCCGGCTTGCTGGCGATGGCCTTTACGCGGGCGATCAGCAAGCCTGCGGCATTTCCCCCTTGGCCAACCGCCGGTTGATATCGACGATCACCTCGGGCAGCTCGTTGATGGTGTCGATCAGGTAGTGCGGGCGCGACCCTGCAAACATCGCGTGAATACGCTTGCGCTCGCTCTCCAGCTGCTCGGCGCTCAAGGCGCGGTAACCTTCCCAGGTAAGCCCCAGGGCGTTGCCCGAGCACACCAGGGCGACGGTCCACATCCCGGCACGGCGGCCTTCGAGAATACCTGGCACGGTATCGTCGACCTTCACGCAGGCGGCCACATCGTCAATCCCCAGGGCAACCACGTTGGCCAGCGCCTGGGCTGGCCACGGGCGACCGTTCGGCGTCTCGTCGGTGGCCACCACATGGTCGGCGACGTAGCCGTGCTGCGCCGCCAGCTCCACCACCTTGTCCATCACCACTTTCGGATAGCCCGAGCAGGAGCCGATCTTCAAGCCGTCCTTGCGCAGGCCGGCAAGGGTGTCCAGCGCGCCGGGGATCAGCGCCGAGTGCAGGGCGATCTTCTCGATCTGCAGCGGCATGAAGCGTTCGTAGATGGCGGTGACGTCTTCATCGGTCGGGGTGCGGCCGAACACCTTGCGGTAGCGCTCGGCGATTTCCGGCACGTCGCACAGGGTGCGGATGTGGTCCCACTTGCCCATGCCCATCGGGCCGCGAGCCTCTTCGATGGACACCTGGACGTCGAACTCGGCAAAGGCTTCGACAAAGATCTGGGTCGGGGCGAACGAGCCGAAGTCGACCACGGTGCCGGCCCAGTCGAGGATGGCGGCTTGCAGCTGGGAGGGATTGCTGTAGTTCATGTGCGCGTTTTCCTGGCGTTCGGTGGGCAGAGAGTCAGATATCCAGCACTTCCATTTCCCGCAGCACGTCGGCCACGGCATTCACGGCGGCTAGCATGCCGTCCGTCCCGACCACGCCGATGCAGCCGACGCGGAAGGTCTCGACCTGGGTCAGCTTGCCCGGGTAGAGGATGAAGCCCTTGGCCTTGACCCGTTCGTAGAAGTCCTTGAACTGGTAGCGCGGATCGCTCGGCGCGTGGAAGGTGACGATGATCGGCGCCTGGATCTCGGCGGGCAGGAAACTGCGCAGGCCGAGCTTGGCCATGCCGTCGAGCAGGGTCCTGCAGTTGTCGGCGTAGCGCTGGTGGCGGGCCGGCAGGCCGCCTTCTTCAGCGTACTGCTGCAGCGCTTCGTGCAGGGCGGCCACCACGTGGGTGGGTGGGGTAAAGCGCCATTGGCCGGTCTTGGCCATGTAGGTGTGCTGGTCGTGCAGGTCCATGGCCAGCGAATGGGCGTTGCCTTCGGCGGCGGCCAGGGCGGTTTTCTCGGTAAAGACGAAGCCCATGCCCGGCACGCCTTCCAGGCACTTGCCGGAGGCGGCGATCAACGCTTCGAAGGGAATCTGTCGGGCATCGATGGGTAGCGCGCCGAACGAGCTCATGGCGTCGATGATCAGGCGCTTGCCGTGGCGCTGGATCACCTGGGCGATCTCGGCCAGCGGGTTGAGGATGCCGGTGCTGGTCTCGCAGTGAATCAGCGCCACGTGGGTCACGGCGGGGTCGGCGGCGAGCAGGCGGTCGACATCCGCGGCGGTGGTCGGCTGGTCCTCGGCGGTCTCGAAGGTGCTGAAGTCGCGACCCAGCACTTTGCAGATCTTCGCCAGGCGCTGGCCATAGGCGCCGTTGATCAGCACCAGCACCTTGCCCTCGCGCGGCACCAGGGTGCCGATGGCCGCTTCCACGGCGAAGGTGCCGCTGCCTTGCAGGGGGACGCAGTGATGGCTGGCGGCGCCGTCGATGATGGCCAGCAACTGCTCGCAGACGCTGGCGGTCAGCTGGTTGAAGTCGCGGTCCCAGGAGCCCCAGTCCACGAGCATGGCCTGGCGGGTGCGCAGCGATGTGGTCAAAGGACCGGGGGTCAGCAGGATCGGGGCGTTGCTCATTCCGTGGTTCCTCACTTGCGGTGGGCTGGAAACTAGTGGGCCTAGGTTGCAATTCGCCGTTTCATCAATCAAATTGTTTGTAGATATGCCAGTCATAAGCCAGGCCGATAGATATGAACCTGTTCCAGCTCCGTGCCTTCGATGCCGTCGCTCGCGAGGGCAGCTTCACCCGCGCCGCCGAGCGCCTGTTCATCAGCCAGCCGGCAGTGACCGGGCACGTGAAGGCGCTGGAGGAGCACTATCAGATCACGCTGCTGCGGCGCACCGCCCGACGGGTCGAGCTGACCGAGGAGGGCACGCGCCTGGCGGCCATCACCCGGGCGATGTTCGGCCTGGCCGAGGAGGCCCAGGCGATGCTCGAGGCCAACCGGCAGTTGCTCACCGGGCGCCTGGAAGTTGCCGCCGACGGCCCGCACCGGGTCATGCCGATGCTGGCGCAGCTACGCGAGCGATACCCCGGGATCACCGTCAACCTGCGCCTGGGCAATGCCCAGGAAACCCTCGCGGCATTGTTGTCCGAGCACGCCGATGTGGCGGTGCTGACCGAGATCGAACCGCGCAAGGGACTGCACCTGCAAAGCCTGTGCGAATCACGCCTGTGTGCCTTGCTGCCGGTAGGGCATGCCTGGGCCACGGCCAGCGGCGACTTGCCGCTGGCCGAGTTGGACAAGCAGATCATGGTGCTGCGCGAACCCAGCTCGACCACCCGTCGCACCTTCGACAAGGCCTGCGCCGATGCCGCGGTGCAGCCACGGGTGCTGCTGGAGCTGGACAGCCGCGAGGCGGTGACCGAGGCGGTGGCGGCCGAGCTGGGTATCGGTGTGGTCTCGTCCACCGAAGTGGCTCATGATCCGCGGGTGGTGGCGCGGCCTTTGCGTGGCGCCGGATTGGTCAACCAGCATCTGGTCGGCTGCCTGGAGCGGCGCCGGGAACTGCGCCTGATCCAGGCGTTCCTGGGCTTGGCGACCGGCCTGTGATGGCTGTTTTCGACGGTGCGGCCTAAGATGACCGGCAATCTGACGACAGGACGGTCGATGAGCGAAAAAGACACCATCTCCATGCAACTGGTGCGCGAGGCACTGCTGCAGAGCTGCCCCGCAGGCTTGCCCGAGGCGGGCTTGCTGGCGCGAGCCGGCATCGATGCCAGCCAGCTTGACCTTCCCGAGGCCAGGGTCAGCGCCGAATCCTACGCCCGGCTCTGGCGCCTGCTGGCAAGGCGTTGCAACGATGAGTTCTTTGCCATGGACCCGCGTGGCCTGCGGGTCGGCAGCCTGGCATTCCTGTGCCAGGCGAGCATGGCGCAACCGACCCTCGGCGCGGGCCTCGAGACCGCGCTGGCGTTTCTCTCGCTGTCGCTCGATGACCTGCAGCCCAGCCTGGTCCGCCAGCAAAGCCTGGCCGAGATCGTCATCAACGAGCCCCGCGATGCACCGCGCCGCGCGTTCACCTACTTCACCTTCTGGATGATCGTGCACGGCGTGGCGTGCTGGCTCGCCGGCCGCCGCATCCCGATCCTGGCCATCGAACTGCGTTGCGCCGAGCCGCCGTTCTGCGACGACTACCGGGTGATGTTCTCGGAAAGCCTGCAGTTCGATCGGCCGCGCACGCGCATGATCATCGCCGCCGACTGCCTTGACCTGCCGCTGCGGCGCAGTGCCGACGAGCTGCAGCGTTTTCTCGCCGAGGCGCCGGGCAACATCCTGGTGAAGTACCGCGACCCGGCGAGCCTGGCCCGACGCGTGCGCCAGGCGCTGCTGGAGCTGGACCCGGCGGCCTGGCCGGACGCCGAAACGTTGGCCCGCCAGCAATGCCTGTCGGTCTCGACCCTGCGTCGCCGCCTGGCCGACGAGGGCCAGACCTACCAGGGCCTGAAAGACAGCGTGCGGCGCGAACTGGCCATCGCCTGGCTGGCCGACGATGGCCTGGGCATGCAGGATATCGCCGCGCGCCTGGGCTTCGCCGATGGCAGTTCGTTCTACAAGGCCTTTCGCAAATGGTTCGGCTGCAACCCCGGGCACTACCGCAGCCTCATGCTCGGCCGGGAGGAGCCTGCCGAGGCAGGCCTTCCCGCTGCCGGAGGCTGACTGCCCTGCGTAGTGTCGTGGGTCCCCGGAATATGGAATGGACCCGCCATGCCCTTGCCACCCGCCCCATCGCCTGCCTCGACCCGCGCCAGCAAACTGGACAATGCCCACGATGACCTGATCCGCGCCGCGCTGCCTGCCTGGCTGAGGGGCGCCAGCGTCGACGCGATCAACAGCCTGCGGGATGAGTTCACGACGCTGCATGGCATTCAGACGCGGTTGCGCACCGCGCTCCACGGGTTGGAGCCGCTTGATGCCTTCGCGACACGCTGGCTTGAACGTAGTGTCACTGGCGTGTTGCCAGGACAACCCGCCCTCGCAGGCGCGTCCTGGCGCGAAACCCGCCTGCGCCTGGAACCGGCGGGGTTTGTCGGGAGCAGCATGGGCTTGCCCGACGGTGAGGTGTACTACGTGCGCACGCCTGCATTGCAACGGCTGATGCAGAACTTCGAAGCAGGCGTGAGCTTCTGGGATGGCACCGCCCTGGTGGCTACCAAGGGCGACCATGTGCTGTCTGACGACCCTGCGCGGCTTGCGCGGCTGTGCCGTGAACTGGACGTTGGCCGGCTGTACCAGGAGCATTTGGCGGCGGTGTTCACGCCAGCTGTCGAAGCCCTGCTGGCCCGCGAGCAGCGCCAGTCGCTGGCGGTCGCAACCCAGGTGGCCGCTCTCAAGCAACAATTGCAGCACGCCGACCGGCAGTTGCTCGAGTTGGTTATTGCTGGCGAACCGTTGACTCACCGACAAGGCATTGCGGTGCGTACGCAAGCCTTTGCCGTGATGGGGTATCAGGTCAGCGGCGCCCTGGTGTTCGAACTGCTGGGCGACTGGGCATCACCGCCGGCGCCCGTGGGGTGGGTGAGCGTACAGGGCGTGCTGCTGTACCTGCCGGGCGATCCGCAGCCACTGCAACGCTTTGCCAGCTGGAATGAGCTGGCCACGCGTCTGGGGTTGGCGCTGCGCGACCCAGGCTATCGCGAGCGCTTCTGCCATCGCCTGGCATTGGCTGATCGGGCCGGCTTTGTGCAAACGCTTGGCAAGCGCCTGACGGACCCGCGCACCGACCCCCAGCCGGGAGGTACCCCGATAATTGACGATCCCTTCGCCTGGCTGGCGCGGGCCCATGTGCGGCGGGTCAAGGCCGATGCGCGCTACCTGGCGGTGCCTAGCGCCGAGGTCGACCAGCGCGCCAGCGCGGCGCGCATTCGTGATCTGCAGAGCGCCGGCCTGGTATTGCTGAACCTGGCCGGCCTGTTCGTGCCCGCCGTGAGCCTGGTGCTGATGTCGCAACTGGTGACGCAGACCTTGGCAGAGGTATTCGAGGGCGTGGCGGACTGGTCGCAGGGGCATCACCACGAGGCCCTCGAGCATCTGTTGGGTGTTGCCGAGACGCTTGGCGTCACGGTCGCGCTAGGTGCGGGGACTCATGTAATCGCCCGTGGTTTCAACCGCAGCGCGTGGGTCGACGGCATGGAGCCTGTGACCACTGTGGACGGCAAGGCCCGATTGCAGGTGATTGACCTGCGAATTTATCGGGTGGAGGACCCGCCACAGGGGCTGAAGCGGCACGACAACGGCTTGCTTGTCGGCAATGGGCGCTACTGGTGGCATGACCAGGGAGCCGTCTACGAGGTAAGGCCGCTCGACCGGCAATGGCAGTTGCGTCACCCAGGACGTGATGAGGGTGTGCACCCATTGCTGCGCCACAATGGCGAGCGCGGATGGCGCCTTGAGCGCCAGCGCCCCCTGGAGTGGCGTGGTGGGCAGCGTTTGCTCGCTGCTCTGTGGCCGCAAGCGCTGGACATGCCTGCCGTGCGGGTCGAGCAAATCCTCCAGGTGGCGGATGTCGATGAGGCACAACTTCGCGGTCTGCTCGTGGAAAACCGGCGCTTGCCGGTGCACCTGCGCGATACCCTCGAGCGTTTCGCTGCCGATGCGCGGATCGAGGCGTTCCTGCGGCGTGCCGCCACTGGCGCACTGCTCGATGAGGACAAGGTGCTGCTCGACTGGTGCCTGGAGCGTTTTTCCGCTCGCAGTTGGCCACCGCAAGAGCAGCTGGCTGCCGTGGGTGAACATGCAGGCATGGTTCGTGAAGGGCTGCTGGTGTATCTATCCCAAGCCTGGGTACCGGCGGAGCCACTGATGGACTTGGTCCAAAGGGACTTTCCCGGGCTGCCCGATGCCTATGCCTGGCACCTGCTGGACCAGGCCACGGCCGCGCAACGAACGTTCATGGTCGAGCTCAGGCGGGTGCCACTGGCCGTGGCCGAACAGGCCAGGCCGCTGCTGCAGCAGGCACGCCTGACCCGTGTTCGTGAAGCGTTCCACCTGCGCGGCAGCTACCACGACGACGCGGTCGGGCTGGCCTTCGACCTGCTGCGCCGACATGCCGGCTGGCCACGATCGGCCAACCTGGAGCTGCGCCGTGGTGCGGATACCGGTCCCCTGCTGGCGCGCCTGTACCCGGACGGCGTGGCGACGATACTGGTCCACCGGGAGGGCCGTTTTCGGCTGTTCACCCAAGACGGTTATCCGTCTGCCCTGGAACCTGCCGAGCCGTCGGGGCTGGGGGAGGTGCTGGCTGCCTGCCTGCCCGCACCGCACCGCGAGCGCCTGGGCTGGCACGGCGCGGACGCACCGCGGCGTATCCGCCAGGCATTGGCGCGATGGCTGCCTGGCGAGCGCCAGTCGTTGATGAGGCTGCTGGGCATGCGCCCGCTGAAACCCTGGATGCACGCTGCCTGGCGCCAACCGGACGGGCGCATTGGCTACCGGCTCAGTGGTGTGGGTCCGAGGACAGGTGAGTCGAGGTCCGAGCAGTTGCTGCGCCAGCGCATCCGCAGTCTCTACCCCAGTTTCGACGACGCCAGGGTGCAGGCGCACCTGGAACGGCTGTTGGACATGACCGGTTCACCCTTTGTCAACCTGCTGTCCGAAGAGCAGGCCTATCGCGACTTATGCGCCAACCTTACCGGCTGGGTAACCCAGGATGCCGCCCATGTCCGCCCCCGTGAACGCCTGGCGGAGCAATTGCGCCGCTGCTGGCGCCGCGAGGGCGAGCGACTGTCGATCACCGGCACTGATCTCGAGCCTGTCAGGCTGGCGCTCATCGGGTCGGTGCCGGGCAGCCTGCCGATGCTGCCGATCAACGTGACCTTCCCTCACGTCACCGAGCTGGTGTTGATCGGGCTCGGCCTGCAGCACATGCCACAGCGCTTTCTCCGGGCGTTTCCGCAGGTGCGCTGGCTCAACCTTACTCACAACCGGCTCACGGCCCTGCCCGCCGAGTTGCCGCAGTTGCGGCGGATTCGTTCACTGTGGCTGCACAACAACCAGATCCGTCTCGACTCGGCCGGACAGGCCATGCTCAGGCATATGCCGCAACTCGAAGTGCTGGATCTCAGCGACAACCCGCTAGGCAGTATCGAATTGAACCTGAGCGGCCTCTCGCGCCTGCGCGAGGTACACCTGCGTCATACCGAGCTTGAGGCCGTGCCGGTCGGTATTCACTGGCGCGGCTTGCTTGAATGGGCCGATCTGCGCGACAACCGCATCGTCAGCCTGCCCCCGTTCATGCGCACGCTGCCGATGTCGCTGCGGCGTCGGATCAGACTCGACGACAATCCTTTGTCAGCTGCCGACGTTGCCTTGCTGCAGCGCTCCGATGCGCTCGCGGGCAGGGCGACACCTACGCCCGGCGAGCCCCAGGCCTGGCTCGATGGCCTGGAACCACACGAACAGACCCCCTGGCTTCAACGTTGGGATGCGTTGTACGCGGAGCCTGGCAGCGGCGATTTCTTCGCGCTGCTCGACGCACTTGCCGACAGTAGTGACTTCCGGCATGCCAGGGCGGATTTACGCGACCGGTTGGGCCGGATGCTCGAGGCAATGGTCGAAGACCAGCGATTGCGCGAAGAACTGTTTTCACTGGCAAGCGCGCCACGTACCTGTGCTGACAGCACCGCTGGATCGTTCAGCAACCTTGAAATCCGGGAGTGGCTGCACCGCGCCTTGCGCTCAGCCGCGCCGGCCGACGCGCAGCGGGTACGCCTGGACCTGGCACGGCGCCTGTTCCGCCTTGAAAAGGTCGAGCAACTGGCACGTGAGCACATGCAGCGCCAAAGCGAGGGGGGACATGAGGTGGACGAGGTGGAGGTGAGCCTGGCCTATCGCACGGGGTTGGCGCAGTCGCTCGCATTGCCGGGGCAGCCACGCACCTTGCATTTTGCCGCGGTCTCCGACGTGACCCAGGCGGACCTGGACGTGGCAGTGGCAGCCGTGCGCCACGCCGAGGCCGGGGAGGATCTGGCCGGATATGTCGCCGGGCGTGATTTCTGGCAGGAGTACCTGCGCCAGCGCCACGCCCTGCGCTTCGAGGAAGTCGAGCAACCGTTCTGGGAGCAGCTCGAGGCGCTGGAGCGGCGGCGTGCCTCGCTTGGCGATGGCGACTACCTCGATCAGGTACAGACCATTGCCGGGAGGCGCGAGCAGGCGATAAGCCAGCTGTTCGCGCACCTTACCGAGCAAGCCCTGGCCGAAGCGAGCATGGACGACACTGTACTGCGTTGAGCGATGCTGCCAGGGAACTCCCTCTGATGACAAACTGCTGCGGCCGATGCCGTACAGGTTTCCGGACCAATTGACCCGGCAATTGCTGCTGGGCCGCGAGCGAGGGATGGCCTGAGGGCTATCACGGCCAAACCGGTCATCATGATTGACAGCTTTGGCCATTGCCGCGCCCGGTGCGTGGCGCGAACATCGTCGGACCGATGGTGCCACTCCAAGAACAACAAACCAGGAGTCCGATGATGCGCGATTACGCCGAGGCCGCTCGTTCTTTCGACCCTACACTGGCCGCCGACGCTGCGTTGCAGGGCAACCTCGAAGCCCTCAACGGCTGTGTCGAATGCTGCGACCGGCATACCGGCAGTGACCGGCCCGCCCTGATCTGGGAAGACCGTAACGGTAACGGCGGGCGTTACAGTTTCGACCAGTTGCAGGCGCTGGCGGCCCGTTTCGCCAATGTGCTCAAGGCCCAGGGCGTGGTGCCTGGTGACCGGGTCGCCGGGCTGATGCCACGCACGCCCGAGTTGCTGGTGACCATCCTGGCCACCTGGCGTCTGGGCGCCGTCTACCAACCGTTGTTCACCGCTTTCGGGCCCAAGGCCATCGAGCATCGTCTCGGGCAGTCCCGCGCCAAGGTGGTGGTCACCGATTGCAGCAACCGGCCCAAACTCGATGACGTGGCGGATTGCCCGTCCATTGTCACGGTCGGTGCCGCCCATGGCGAGCTGGATTTCCACCGGGCGCTGGAGGCTGCTCCCAGTGTTTGCGAGCCCGTCATGCGTCGCGGCGATGATCCGTTCCTGCTGATGTTCACCTCCGGCACCACCGGTCCGGCCAAGCCGCTTGAAGTGCCGCTGCGCGCGATCGTCGCCTTTCAGGGCTATATGCGCGACGCAGTTGGCCTGCGCCCTGAGGACAACTTCTGGAACCTGGCCGATCCGGGTTGGGCCTATGGCCTGTATTACGCGGTTACCGGGCCGCTGTCCCTGGGGCACGCCACCACCTTCTACGATGGGCCGTTCAGTGTGGAGAGCTGCGCGCGGGTCATCGACAAGCTGGGCATCACCAACCTGGCTGGATCCCCCACGGCCTACCGTCTGCTTATCGCTGCCGGTGAAGCCTTTTCGGCTCCGATCAAGGGCCGCCTGCGGGCTGTCAGTAGCGCCGGCGAGCCACTGAACCCCGAAGTGATTCGCTGGTTTGCCGACGAACTGGGGGTGACCATCCACGACCACTACGGCCAGACCGAGCTGGGCATGGTGCTGTGCAACCACCATGAACTCGAGCATCCGGTGCACATGGGGTCGGCTGGCTTCGCCATTCCCGGCCACCGCATCGTGGTGGTCGACGAACAAGGCACTGAACTGCCTGCCGGCCAGCCGGGCATCCTTGCGGTTGACCGCGAGCAATCACCTCTGTGCTGGTTCGCCGGTTACCACGAGCTGCCGACCAAGGCGTTCGTCGGCAAGTACTACCTCAGTGGCGATACCGTCGAGCTGAACCCGGACGGCAGCATCAGCTTCGTCGGCCGCAGCGACGATGTGATCACCACCTCCGGTTACCGGGTCGGACCGTTCGACGTGGAGAGCGCGCTGATCGAGCACCCGGCGGTGGTCGAGGCGGCGGTGATCGGCAAGCCTGACCCGGAACGCACCGAACTGATCAAGGCCTTCGTGGTGCTCGGTCAGGGCTACCAAGGGAGCGCCGAACTGGAGGAGGCCCTGCGCCAACACGTGCGTCAGCGCCTCTATGCCCACGCCTACCCGCGTGAAATCGAATTCGTCGGCGAGCTGCCCAAGACCCCGAGCGGCAAGCTGCAACGCTTCATCCTGCGCAATCAGGAAATCGCCCGACAACAAGCCACGCAGCCGATCGCTGCGGGCGCCTGAAGGAAGACCGTCATGCATATTGCAAACAAACACTTTATCGTCAGCGGCGCGGCCTCGGGCCTGGGCGCCGCCACCGCGCAGATGCTCATCGAAGCCGGCGCCAAGGTCATGCTGGTCGACCTGAACGCTGCGGCAGTCGAGGCAAAAGTCGACGAGCTGGGTACAAGTGCCCGATTCGCGGTGGCCGACATCAGCGACGAGCAGGCGGCCAAGGCGGCCGTCGATGCCGCCGTCGGCGCCTTCGGCAGCCTGCATGGTCTGGTCAACTGCGCCGGCATCGTCGGTGCCGAGAAGATCCTGGGCAAGAACGGCCCGCACGCCCTGGGCAGCTTCGCCAAGGTCATCAACGTCAACTTGATCGGCAGCTTCAATTTGCTGCGCCTGGCTGCCGCGGCCATGGCCGAGGGGCAGGCGGACGAGGGCGGTGAGCGTGGCGTGATCATCAACACGGCCTCCATCGCCGCCTACGATGGGCAGATCGGCCAGGCGGCCTATGCCGCTTCCAAGGGGGCCATCGCCAGCCTCACCCTGCCGGCCGCCCGTGAACTGGCGCGCTTCGGTATTCGGGTGATGACCATCGCACCAGGCATTTTCGAAACCCCGATGATGGCCGGCATGACCGAAGAGGTGCGAGCCTCTCTGGCTGCCGGGGTGCCGTTCCCGCCACGTCTGGGCCGTCCGCAGGAGTACGCGGCACTGGCCCGCCATATCATCGAGAACAGCATGCTCAACGGCGAGGTGATCCGCCTCGACGGTGCGCTGCGCATGGCTGCCAAGTAAGGAGCAACGAACATGACCCCCGCCAATGATCCGATCGTTATCGTCAGTGCCGTGCGCACGCCCATGGGCGGCCTGCAGGGCGACCTCAAGAGCCTGACCGCGGCACAGCTGGGCAGCGCGGCGATCCGTGCCGCCGTCGAGCGCGCCGGCATCGATGCAGCCAGCGTCCAGGAAGTACTGTTCGGCTGCGTGCTCCCGGCCGGCCAGGGCCAGGCTCCGGCACGCCAGGCCGCACTCGGCGCCGGGCTGGACAAGCACACCACCTGCACCACGCTGAACAAGATGTGCGGCTCCGGCATGCAGGCGGCGATCCTGGCCCACGACCAACTGCTGGCCGGCAGCGCCGACGTGATTGTCGCCGGTGGCATGGAGAGCATGACCAACGCTCCCTACCTGCTGGACAAGGCCCGTGGTGGCTACCGCATGGGCCATGGCAAGATCATCGACCATATGTTCATGGACGGCCTCGAGGATGCCTACGACAAAGGGCGGCTGATGGGGACCTTCGCCGAAGACTGCGCGCAGAATGGCGATTTCAGCCGCGAAGCCCAGGATGCCTTTGCCATCGCCTCGCTGACCCGCGCGCAGGATGCGATAAAGAGCGGCCGGTTCGCGGCCGAGATCGTTCCGGTGGAAGTCACCGAGGGCAAGGACAAGCGTGTTATCAAGGACGACGAGCAACCGCCCAAGGCGCGCCTGGACAAGATCCCACAGCTCAAGCCGGCCTTCCGCGAGGGCGGCACCGTCACCGCCGCCAACTCCAGCTCCATCTCCGACGGTGCCGCGGCGCTGGTACTGATGCGCCGCTCCGAGGCCCAGAAGCGCGGCCTCAAGCCGTTGGCGCTGATCCATGGCCACGCCGCCTTCGCCGACTCGCCGGCGCTGTTCCCCACCGCGCCGATCGGCGCCATCGACAAGTTGCTCAAACGTACCGGCTGGAATCTGGCCGAGGTGGACCTGTTCGAGATCAACGAAGCCTTCGCCGTGGTCACCCTGGCGGCCATGAAGCACCTCGACCTGCCACATGACAAGGTCAACATCCATGGTGGCGCCTGCGCCCTGGGCCACCCGATCGGCGCCTCGGGCGCGCGTATCCTGGTGACCCTGCTGTCGGCCCTGCGCCAGAACAACCTGCGCCGAGGCGTGGCGGCCATCTGCATCGGCGGTGGCGAGGCCACGGCCATGGCCGTCGAATGCCTGTACTGAGGTGAACCATGCTGGTAACTGACGAACAACAACAGATCGCCGACGCGGTGCGCGATTTCGCCCAGGAGCGGTTGAAGCCGTTTGCCGAGCAGTGGGACAAGGAGCACCGTTTTCCGAAGGAGGCCATCGAGGAAATGGCCGGGCTGGGCCTGTTCGGCATGCTGGTGCCGGAGCAGTACGGCGGCAGTGACACCGGTTATGTGGCCTACGCCATGGCCCTGGAGGAGATCGCCGCCGGCGATGGTGCCTGCTCGACCATCATGAGCGTGCACAACTCGGTGGGCTGCGTGCCGATCCTCAAGTTCGGCAGCGAGGCGCAGAAGCAGCAGTTCCTCGCACCGCTGGCCAGCGGCGCGATGCTCGGCGCGTTCGCTCTGACCGAGCCCCAGGCCGGCTCCGACGCCAGCAGCCTGAAGACCCGTGCCCGCCTGGACGGCGACCATTACGTGCTCAACGGCAGCAAGCAGTTCATCACCTCCGGGCAGAACGCCGGGGTGGTGATCGTCTTCGCCGTCACCGACCCGGACGCCGGCAAGCGCGGCATCACGGCATTCATCGTACCCACCGACTCACCGGGGTATCAGGTTGCGCGGGTCGAGGACAAGCTCGGCCAGCATGCTTCCGATACCTGCCAGATCGTCTTCGACAATGTGCGGGTGCCGGTGACCAACCGCCTGGGTGAGGAAGGGCAGGGCTACAAGATCGCCCTGGCCAACCTCGAAGGCGGGCGCATCGGCATCGCCTCGCAGTCGGTGGGCATGGCCCGCGCCGCGTTCGAGGCGGCACGCGACTACGCCAACGAGCGGCGGACCTTCGGCAAGCCGTTGATCGAGCACCAGGCGGTGGCCTTCCGCCTGGCCGACATGGCAACCAAGATTGCCGTGGCCCGGCAGATGGTGCTGCACGCCGCCGCGTTGCGCGACGCCGGGCGCCCGGCGCTGGTGGAAGCCTCGATGGCCAAGCTTTTCGCCTCGGAAATGGCCGAAAAGGTCTGTTCGGACGCCTTGCAGACCCTTGGCGGTTATGGCTATCTGAGCGACTTCCCGCTGGAGCGGATCTACCGCGATGTGCGGGTCTGCCAGATCTACGAAGGCACCAGCGACATTCAGCGCATGGTCATTGCGCGCAATCTTTGAAGGAGCAGACTGCATGGCATTCGAAACCATCCTGTTGGACATCCACGGCAAGGTCGGCCTGATCACTCTCAATCGTCCGCAGGCGCTGAACGCCCTGAACGCGCAGATCGTCGGCGAGATCAACCAAGCCCTGGACCAGCTCGAGCGTGACCCGAACATCGGCTGCGTGGTGCTCACCGGCTCCGCCAAGGCCTTCGCCGCAGGCGCCGACATCAAGGAAATGGCCGAGCTGCAGTACCCGCAGATCTACGTCGACGACCTGTTCAGCGACGCTGACCGCATCGCCAACCGGCGCAAGCCGATCATCGCTGCGGTGTCGGGCTTCGCGCTCGGCGGTGGCTGCGAGCTGGCGATGATGTGTGACTTCATCCTCGCCGCCGACAACGCCAAGTTTGGCCAACCGGAAATCAACCTCGGCGTGCTGCCGGGCATGGGCGGCACCCAGCGCCTGACCCGTGCGGTGGGCAAGGCCAAGGCCATGGAGCTGTGCCTGACCGGGCGCCTGATGGGCGCCGAGGAAGCCGAGCGCGCTGGCCTGGTGGCGCGTATCGTGCCTCAGGCCGACCTGGTCGAGGAGGCGCTGAAGGTGGCCTCGACCATCGCCGCCAAGTCGATTCCGGTGAGCATGATGGTCAAGGAGAGCGTCAACCGGGCGTTCGAAGTGACCTTGAGCGAGGGCGTGCGCTTCGAACGTCGGGTCTTCCATGCAGCTTTTGCCACCGAGGACCAGAAGGAAGGCATGGCTGCCTTCATCGCCAAGCGCGAGGCACAGTTCAAGGATCGATGACCGGCCTGGGGCATGAGCAGATATGCCCCGCGACTGCGTTGCTGGTGTTGTCGCGGGGCGTTGAATCAACAGGTTTGTGCTTGTCTGTTTGAAACCCGTAGTTACAGGCTGAAGAAGTATTGGCCAGCCGCCGCGCCGGTTATTGGTGCACGGTACACTTCCACCGACTTGCCGTTTGCGTCTGTATAGCGCTGCCCGGCGCAGTGCCGCTGGGCAGCGGTTTTCAGGTGCCCGGCAGTGAAATCGGCCTTGGCCGTACCCATCGCCGGGTAGTGAAAGTGCGCATACCACAGCACGCTGCCGGCATGGCTGATGCTGTACTCGTCAAGAAAGTCGTCGGGGCGGCCTTTGACCCTGGCCAGGCGTGTACGGGAGCCGATGCGGCTTATCCGGACCAGTCCCTTGTCCAATAGAAACTGCGCTTCCGCCATTCTCGGTCTTTGCCTGAGCGCCGCCGCGACGCGCAACTCGGTCGCCTCAGAGGCCAGCTGTTCGGCCTGTTGCCGAAGAGCGGTGGCGACCAACTCCGCATCCCGGCCTTGGCGGGCATCGTCGGTCTGGTTTTCCTCGGTCAGACGCTGCTCGATCGCATTGGCGTGGGCGAGCAGTCGATCGCGCATGTGCACCGTGACCTCTTCCAGTTCCACTGGCAGGTAGCGGTCCGACGCGTTTTGCAATTTGCGCATTTCGTTACTGGCCTCCACCTTCAGGGCGTCGCTTTCCTTGAGCAAGCGCTTGAGGCTCCTGGAGGAGGGCGAGGCGCTTGGGCGCGGTTGGCTGAGTTCGACCCAAGCCCCTTGCTTCAAATGATAGAGACGGCCCGGTGACTTGTTGTCCGGCCCGGCAACCTCGACCGTGTTGGCATCGTCCTCGCGAGGCTCGCCCAGCAGCAGCCCGTGCTCGCTGGTTTCGATCAACCCTGGCATCTTGCTGCGCAGTTGATGCAGGTTGCTCACTGGCGGATAGTCAGGCAGTTCGGCCAAGTCACGGTCGATCTGCCCCAGGATGCCGTCAAGCTCCTTCTGCATGCGTCGCACGGTCTGTTGCGCGGCTTCGGCTGCGGCGTATTCGGCGAGGTGCTCCAGCAATCGTCGCGCCGTGCGCAAATGCTCGCGAATGCTCCGCAACAGCCTGATGGCGACCTCTTCCTCGGCCCGACCCAGCTTGAACAGGCGCGCCCGCTGGGCGATTCCCAGTTCAAACTGGGTCCAGAAACGTTCGCGCCAGTAGAGGCCATCACCACTCAACCCATGCACCATCGCCAGACGGTTGAGCAGGCACTCAAGGCGCAGGAAACGCAGGATGAGCTCATCTTCGGTGCTGGCCGAAACGCTGGCAGCCAGGTCGCGCCATTGCGTGATGTCCGGTTGACGCTGGCTGGCAAGCTTGCCGAGCTCATCCTGGCATTGGCGCAGCTTCTGGTTGTTTTCGATCATGTCGTCCAGCAAGGGGGTCAGTTTATCCAGGCGTTGGCCGGCGATACGGATGTCCGCCTCGGTCATCTCGTACCCGTCGGGCTGCTGTCGGGCGATCTGCAACAGTTGTTCGCGGGCTGGCTGGTAGCGTTTGCGCAGAATGCCGTGTTGCACGCGTTGACAGTAGCTGTCCTGGTACAGGGCATAAGCGTGCACGGTCTTGAAATTTTTTACCGGCGCCAGGGCATTGCATGCCTTGAGGTGCTCGAGGTGGCTGCTCCAGAACGAGGAAAGCGTGTTGATCTTGGCCTGACAGGTTGCCAGCACAGTATCGTCCTCGGTGCTGCTGGCCAGTTTCTCCACGGTCGTCAGTTCAAGGTTGCGGGCGGAAATGGCTTCCTTGTCCGCCTTGAGCAGATCGTTGGCCGCCTGCATCGCGGTCGCCTTCTGCAATTGCAGTTTGCGCAGTTGCGCGGAAAGCGGCATGCCGCCCTTGAGCGCAAGCCCGAGGTCCAGTTGCCAGCGGCCGATCTCGTCGTGGTGCAGCCAGGGGCCAGGGCGCTGGTCGGGGCCGGTGATGCGCATCTGGTTACGTTCGGTGTCCAGCATCGCCTGGTAGGCCTTGCCGTCGAGCACGACATACAGTTCACCGCCGTGCAGGTGCAAGCCGCGCAAGGGGCCCGAAGGAATGGGCGCGCCTAGCTCGGAGATCGGCAGCGCCGCCTGCAGGGTTTCCAGTATCGAGCGCTGCCGTGCATCGAGCTTGCGGTCGGGCCGCGCCCAACTGAATTCGAGCTGTTCGGCAACCGTGGTGTCGAGGAGGGTTTGGGCTGGCGGTTGTACTGCGGGCGTTGCGGGTGTCGTGGCTGGCGCCCCTGAGGGTACCGCGGGCTCGGCCTGCTCCAGGCGCAACCTGAAAATCGAATGTGAGAACAGCAGCATGGCGATATTCACCAGCAGGTTGACCATGGCCAGGCGATGGCCGCTGGGGTCGCGCTCACTGTCCGACTGCGCGTAGTCGACCAGCGCCAGTTCGATCTGGGCCAGCCAGGCCACCTTGCCCAGCGTGCTGCCAGCCAGCGGCAGCAAGGTATTGAACAACAGCCAGCCCAGGTGCTTCCAGTTGTTCCAGCGCGTTTCGGCAGTGCTGGCGGCGTCTGCCGAAAAGCGTTCGATAGATTCGTTGACGCAGGCCTGGTAAAGAGCCCGCGCGGCCTCGGCAAGGGGGGCTTCCTGCGCCAAGCTGATGGGGGGCGGTGTGCTCAGTGGAATCGCGCTGGTGTCGTCCAATGGCACGAACAGGTGGGGTTCGAGAAAGCCGCCGTGGGCGTAGAACCGTCGGTCTTGCGCAGGCAGGCGTTGCAGCAGGTCGTCCTGCAGTTCGCCTGGGGTGCTGATGGCGCTGAACAGCGCGAGGCGATCGGCGAAGTACAGCAGTGGCGCCTTGTGCAGGGGGCGATACAGAAGACAAGGGCTGGCCGATGGCACCTCAGGTTCGAACAACCAGGTATTGCCGGGGTGATCCGGGGCCGAGCCCGATGCCTTGATGAAGCCCAGCGGACGCAGGATCCAATGCGCCGGGCCGGCTGAGTCGAGCGTTGCGAACACTTCGGCGATGTGGTCGACAACTGCCCTGTCAGGCAGCTCGCCACGCAGGAACAGCTCCATGGTCAAGGCCGGTAACTGGGTGCGCAGTTGTGCCGCCAGCAACTGCTGCCGCTGTGGCCGCTGGGCAGCATCGTCGAGCAGTTTCGCGCGCAGCATGGCCGGATAGGTGGTGGCGATGTCCAGGTCGCTGATCACTTCGCGCAGGTAGGTCTCGGTCATCCACGCCGGCAACTGGCTTTTGGGTGCGCCAGGCTCGGGGGCGGCCTGCGCGCTGGCGCCCAGTTCGACACGGCCGGGCTTGAGCAGGCCGAGGTTGCCAATTGCCAGTTGAGCCAAGGTGAACTCGACAGGCGTCACCCCGCCGGAAACGAACACCGCGCCTTGTCCGGCGGCAGCTGCCGCGGTGGTCTGGTGATTGATGACCCGAACTTGTCTGGGGTCGAGAGGTTGCAAAGGATGATCGGCGGCAAAACGCGCTGCCAGCTGACGATTGGCGAACGCTTCGGCGGTATCGATGCCGTCCAGCCAGAACTGGCCGTTGGCGTTGTCATAGGTCTGGGCGATATCGATCAGCAGGCTGCTGTAGTGCATCAGCGGCCGGCTTGGCGCATTGCGCAGCCAGTCGGGGAGTTGCCTGGCCAACGTCTGCCGCTGGCTCGTCTCCTCTTTACTGCACAGGTCGATCATCGAGGTGAAGCGATCCAGGTCCAGGCTCAGGGCAATGGCATCGAGTTCACTGTGATATTGCCCAGCGAGGTGTTCGATGACCTGGAGCTGACGTTGCAACAGCCCCAGGGCCTGGCTTTCGAAGTCCTGGCGGTAGGAAGGGGCGAGGGTAAGTTGGCGCGGCGCGCTCAACGCTGCCGCAGGCCAGTAGCGCCCGATCGCTTGGGCCAAGGCACGGCGTGAGGCGAAGCGCAGCAATTTGCCACCCAGGGTGTAGAGCAACAATAGATCGCGTGCGGGGTCGCCGTCGGCGTATTCGATCAACAAGGCACTGGCCAGGTCGACATCAAGCTTGCCATCGAGGGAAAAGTCGACTCCCAGCACCGTGACGTCGAGATGATCGGCGGTATTGGGCCTGGCCCGCCGCTGGTACGCCGAAGGATAATCGTGCACCAGCCTGGCCGCGGCGAGGGCGAAGTGTGGCAGGCGGGCATCTTTGCCACTCGCGTCGATGGTGGCCTGCAACTGCTCGCGCAGATAGTGGGCGTACCAATGCCAGGGGGTTTCGCCGCTGCTGTCGAAGCGGCTCCAGTAAGCCACCAGCAGGCTGCGGTAGGTCTCAAGCAACAAGGGGCCGGCTTGATTGACCAGGCGTTCGAGTTCGTGCAGGTCCACGTCTACTGCCCAGCCCGAATCGGCGTCCAGGTGGCTTGTGACGAAATCTTCGCCGGGGGTCAGATTCAGCGTCTGGCGTCGGCAGTAGCGCTCCACAAGCAGTTGCGCGAGCGGACGCACCCAGGCCTTGCCCGGTTCTGCCCTTTGGCTTGCGAGTTTCAGCGACAGCGGGTCGAGCGAGCTATCGAGCTGATGGTGCTGCCAGCGCTCGATCAGCATGTGATCGGCGGCCTCGAGCAGGGTCGGTCGGTCGTTGAAGCGCCTGGCGATCTTGCAGTCGAGATTACTGAAGAGCGCCAGGCGACGATGCAGGTCTTGGCTCATGATGGAAGGCCTCGGGAGGTGGGCGGAGGCCTATCTGGCGTTTTTTATTGGCTGCCGGTGCGCTAATCGGTTACCGCCGCCTTCATGAGGAGCACTGACAGCGCGGTAATTGTTGCCGCATATTGCCTAGCCGCGCCGGCCAGGCGCGTGGCGAACGGAAAAGGCGACACCAATGGGCGGATTCCTGGCCAGTTTGGCCAAATCCCCCGTCATTTCTGTTGCCCGCCGCCGCTTGGCGCCTTAGACTTCGGCCCCCTGTAAAAGAGTGCCGGTTGGCGCTTGAAGAATTCCGCGGCCGACGCAGCAGCGTCGACGGCACCCGAATCGCCCATATGCACATTTTTTCATAGAGAAATCGATGACCAAGGAACAGTTGCTGGCCATGTCGGCCGATGACTACATGAACGCCGAGCAGCTTGCGTACTTCACCGCGCTGCTGCAGGCGATGAAAGTCGAAACCCACGAGCGCATCGAACTCAGCCGCACCGCCATCGAAAGCCTGGATACCCCGTCGGATCCCGCTGACGTGGCGTCGGTCGAGGAAGAGCGTACCTGGCTGGTCAACGCCATCGACCGCGACCAGCGCCTGCTGCCGCAGCTGGAGATGGCCCTGGACCGCATCACCGACGAAAGCTTTGGCTGGTGCGACGACAGTGGCGAGCCGATCGGCCTGAAGCGCCTGCTGATCAGCCCGACCACCAAGTACTGCATCGAAGCCCAGGAGCGCCACGAACAGCTCGACCGCCACCAGCGGCAGATCTGATTCCCCGCCTTGCGTAAGGCCCCACGGAGCGATCCCTGGGGCCTTCGTGCTTTCTTGCCTTGCATCAAGTACGACCGCCTTGCCTCCTTGAAGGCATGGATAATGGCGTTGTAGTGGCGTTTAATGACGCCACAATAACGACATGCGGATGGACCACGAATGATGCGAGAAGGATCTCAGTCGGCTGGTGAAACGTCTCGGCCTGTGCCTGGCCGAACGGGTACCGGTGTTGCCCTGTTGCAGGGTATCGCCCTGTGCGCGTTGCTGACTGCAATAGCCTATGCCGGGCTGGCCTTGTACTTGGCAGTGCCCCTGGCCCTGCTGGTGCTGTGGCTGCCGCTGGGACGGCGTGCGCCTGTGCCAGCGGTAACGCACACCACGCAGGACAATGACCTGCTGCATGAGCTCGCGCGCGGCACCAGCCACAATGCCCTGTCGGCCGCCGCTGTTGCCCATTCGGTGCAGCAACTGGCGGCGCGGGTACAGTCGCAATTGCGCGCTGCCCAAGAGATCGTCGGCAGCGCCGAGATCATGATCACCACCGAGCAGGCCACCGCCCAGCTCAGCCAGCAGGCCTTGGCCGCCGCGCGCTCGGCCCATGACAGCAGCGTCACGGGCAGCGCCGTGCTGGGCGAGTCGATACAGCGCATGCGTGGCCTGAGCGAGCGGGCCAGCGCGAGCCGCGAGCTGATCGAGGCGTTGCACCAGCGTAGCGAGGATATCGCCCGGGTCACGCTGGTGATCCAGGCAATTGCCAGCCAGACCAACCTGCTCGCGCTAAATGCCGCCATCGAGGCGGCGCGGGCCGGAGAGCACGGCCGTGGCTTCGCGGTGGTCGCCGATGAGGTACGTGGCCTGGCTGGGCGCACCGCCAGCGCCACCGAGGAGGTCGGGCAGATGGTGGCTGACATCCAGGCGCGCACCGCCCAGGTGGTAGCGCAGATCCGGGGTCTGGCCGATGAGCTGGGCGCCGGGGTCGAGCAGGTCGAGCAGACCGGTGGGCAGCTGGCACAGATCGCCGAGCTGGCGGCCAATGTAGAAGGCCAGGTCAGCGAGATCGCCGAGGGCACGCAGACCAACCAGGCCCAGCTCGATACCCTGTTTCAGGCCGTGGCCCAGGTGCGCGGCGACTTGCAGGTCAGCGACCAGCAGACCCGGCGCCTGGCCGAAGCGGCGGTGCAGATGGAAGGGCAGGTCGAGAACCTCAGCGAGCGCCTGGCCGAGGTGGGCCTGGATGCCTATCACCAGCGGGTCTTCGAACTGGCCCAGGCCGGCGCCCGGCAGATCGGCGAGCGTTTCGAGGCGGATATCGATCAGGGGCGGATCAGCCTGGACGACCTGTTCGATCGCACTTACCGACCGATCCCCGGCATGCAGCCACCGCGCTTCAGCACGCGCTTCGACCCTTACACCGACACCGTGCTGCCGCAGATCCAGGAGCCGCTGGTGCAGCACGACGGGCTGGTCTATGCCATCGCCTGCACCCAGCAAGGGTATGTGCCAACCCATAACACTGCCTTCAATCAGCCGCTGACCGGCGACCCGGCGCACGACACCGCGCACAATCGCAGCAAACGCATCTTCGACGACCGTACCGGCAGCCGCTGCGGCAATCACCAGCAGCGGGTGCTGTTGCAGACCTACACCCGTGACACCGGGGAGTTGATGCATGACCTCTCTGTGCCGATCTTCGTTCAGGGCCGGCACTGGGGTGGGCTGCGCCTGGGCTACCGGCCTGAACCCGGGCTGGATTGAGCGGATTTGTTGCCGTAGCTGCAATACAGCTGTGCCTGGCGGCGCTTTTTCCCGGACAGGGCAGGCCGTATCATGTGCGCATCGTTAGGTTGCTAATTAAATTCCGGAGGGAATGATGAATAGCCAAGTCGATGTAGCCGTCATGATCGGGACTGGCGTGCCGCGCTCAATGCAGGCCCTGGGCAA
>Ga0268257_1000982_pt1 | contig 27476 bp, 22 predicted proteins | sample AgamicAtPrz_FD_200249 | JGI IMG/M metagenome (GOLD analysis project Ga0268257, IMG submission 200249) | Agave microbial communities from Guanajuato, Mexico - At.P.rz (v2) (version 3) | ecosystem: Host-associated > Plants > Phyllosphere > Phylloplane/Leaf | place: Guanajuato, Mexico | collected... | reverse complement strand
CAGCTCGCGACGCAGCTCGGGCTGTAAGCCGGCTGCGCCGGCAGATCCATCGAACGCGCGACGGGACGCGGCCGTGATGCCGGCGCGTCCCGTCACGCGTTCGATCAGCGTACGAAACGAGGGTAATTACCGATATCGAGTCGTTCAAGGCGGGGCCGCCCGGGCCGATATATGTACCGAACGGTTAATATTTCGAGGCCCCCGCATGAAGTTGTCCACCAAACTGCTGATGCTCGTCGCCGCGGCGCTGCTCGGCGTCGTCCTGCTCGCCGCGTTGTCGCTGCACACGCTGCGCGACGCGCTGATCGACAGCCGCCGCGAAGAGATCGTCATTCTGCTGACCAAGGCCGAGCATCTGGTCGATTCGTATCGCGCGCTGCAGACGAGCGGCACGCTCACGCAGGAGCAGGCGCAGCAGCAGGCCAAGGCCGCGCTGGCGGCGCTCAACGCGAATTCGAAGAGCTACTTCTGGGTCACGACGTCGGACGGCGTCAACCTCGTGCACCCGAACGCGAAGTTCATCGGCACGCGCGCGAAAGGCAACCGCACGACCAGCGGCATGACCGACAGCGAGGCGTACCGCGCGGGGATGGCGCAGGCGCATTTCGCGCTCGTCGACGTGCTGATCAAGCGCAGCCCCGACGCGGACCTGGAGCCGAAGCTGCAGGGCGTGGTCGCGATTCCGGACTGGAACTGGTGGATCGGCACCGGATTTTTCTACGACGACATCAACGCGGCGTTTGCCCGACTCGCGATGGTGCTCGGCGCCGTCGCGCTCGTCATCGCCGCGGCGCTCGCGGCCATCGCATGGGGCGTGCTGCGCAGCGTCAGGCGCACGCTCGGCGGCGAGCCCGCGCATGCGACGCAGATCGCCGCCCGCATCGCCGCCGGCGAACTGGACGTGCAGTTCGATACGGCGCACGCCGCGCCCGGCAGCCTGCTCGTCGCGCTGGGCGACATGAAGGCGCGGCTGACCGACACCATCGCCGAGATCCAGACCACGACCCACTCGATCGCCACCGGCACCGGCGAGATCGCGCAAGGCAACCTGGATCTGTCGCAGCGCACCGAGCAGCAGGCCGCGTCGTTGCAGGAAACGGCGGCGAGCATGGAGCAGATCACGTCCACGGTCAAACAGAACGCCGACAACGCACGTCAGGCGAATGCGCTCGTGGCCCAGGCGAAGGATGCGACCGAACTCGGCGGCGCCGCCGTGCAGGCCGTCGTCGAAACGATGCGGCAGATTTCGGATGGATCGGTGCGGATCGCGGACATTACCGTCGTCATCGAAAGCATCGCATTCCAGACCAACATTCTCGCGCTCAACGCCGCGGTGGAAGCCGCGCGGGCCGGCGAGGAGGGGCGCGGGTTCGCCGTCGTCGCGTCGGAAGTGCGTTCGCTCGCGCAACGCAGCGCCGCGGCCGCGAAGGACATCAAGGGATTGATCGACGCGTCGGTCGAGCGGGCCGGCAGCGGCAGCCGGCTCGTCGAGACGGCCGGCGAGCGGATGACGGAGATCGTCCGGTCGATCGACCGGGTGGCCGACATCATGGGCGAGATTTCGGCGGCATCGGCCGAGCAAAGCACCGGCATCGAACAGATCGGGCTGGCGGTCGCGCAAATGGACGAAGTCACCCAGCAGAACGCCGCGCTCGTCGAGCAGGCGGCGGCCGCCGCCTCGTCGCTGGACGAGCAGGCGGCGCGCCTGCGGGCCGCCGTATCGGTATTCCGGCTCGCTGCGTGACGGCTTCGCGCCGTCCGCCCGCGGCCGGCGCATCCTCCTGCCTGCTGGGCGCCGCGCCGGCGCCCGCCCGACGTGCGGGCCGACTTGCCGGTGACGCACGCGTCGCCGTACGAGGGCGCGGCGCCTGACGGCTGCACGGGCCCGGTTTCCGGGCAGTCCCGTCATCTTCCCGTCTTCCCTCAAAGCCGTTCCGATCGAGCGGCATTCTTCTGAACTTTCCTGCGCGACGCACCGTCGCGACCCCACCGTCGACGCGCGTGCATGCGGCGATCTGCCGCAATGCACCGCGCGTTTCAGCCGTCGTCGGCATGCGGACACGCATACGACACAAACGTGCGGTTTGCGTGAGCCAAACGCGCGCCGGATGCCGAACGGGCAATTTTGTCGGCGCAATCTGCGGCGGCTGCGGCCTTACGATTTCCTGTATCGACACGGGTTCGGCAGCCGCCGCGACACGCCGCCGGGCACACGGCGACACGGATGCGCACGCAGCAATTCGTGCTGCGCGGGCCGCTCAAAACGGTCGATTCGTATCGTGCGGGCGCCCCGAATCGCGACAAACCGCATTTTGGCGATGCTTAAATGAATTGCATGTGTACGACGTCGCGCCCGCCACCAGCAAGCGGGCACGCCGGATTGAACAACCACGCTGGACCCTTGAACCCACTTCCCACAGTCAGGAGCAGTTCGGATGAGCGACGATATCGACAATGACGGCAAGGGCGGCTTCACGCGCCGCGACATGATGAAGGTCATGGCGGCGAGCGGCATGATGGCCGCCGGCGCCGGCGGACTGCTGATGACTCCCGGCGCTGCATTCGCCGCGCCCGCGCCGAAGCGTGGCGGCAAGATCCGGGTCGCGAACGAAGCCGGCTCGACGGCCGATACGCTCGACCCGGCCAAGGGCTCGACGGGCGCGGACTACACGCGCTTCTTCATGTTCTACAGCGGCCTCACGCAGCTCGATGCGAGCCTGACGCCGCAGATGAACCTCGCCGAATCGCTGCAGACGACCGATGCGAAGACCTGGATCATCAAGCTGCGCAAGGGCGTCACGTTCCACGACGGCAAGCCGGTCGGCCCGGCGGACGTGGTGTTTTCGCTGATGCGCCACAAGAACCCGGCCACCGCGTCGAAGGTCAAGACGCTTGCCGAACAGTTCGCGGACGCGAAGGCGACCGGCCCCGACGAAGTCACATTGACGCTCGCCAGCGCGAACGCCGACCTGCCGGTGATCCTCGCGACGCCGCAGCTCGTGATCGTCAAGGACGGCACGACCGACTTCTCGACCGGCATCGGCTGCGGCCCGTACAAGCTGAAGTCGTTCAAGCCGGGTGTATCGACCGTCGGCGTGCGCAACGACAGCTACTTCAAGCCGGGCAAGCCGTATCTCGACGAGATCGAGCTGATCGGCATCAGCGACAGCGCCGCGCGCCTGAACGCGCTGCTGTCGGGCGACGTGCATCTGATCAACGCGATCGATCCGCGCTCGACGCAGCGGGTCTCGTCGACGCCGGGCTATGCGCTGAAGGAAACCAAGTCGGGCCTCTATACCGACCTGATCATGCGTAGCGACAACCCGATCGTCTCGAGTCCCGATTTCGTCGAAGGGATGAAGTACCTGTTCGATCGCGAGCAGCTCCGCACCGCGGTGTTCCGCGGCTACTCGGTGATCGGCAACGACCAGCCGATTCCGCCGGGGCATCGCTACTTCAACGCGTCGCTGCCGCAACGGGCGCACGATCCGGACAAGGCGAAGTTCCTGTTCCAGAAGGCGGGCGCGCTCGGCGCCACGCTGCCGCCGATCTATGCGACGTCCGACGCGAACGGGTCGATCGAAATGGCCGTGCTGCTGCAGCAGGCCGGCCAGAAGATCGGGCTGAACCTGCAGGTCAACCGCGCGTCGCCCGACGGCTACTGGTCGAACCACTGGATGAAGCACCCGCTCACCTTCGGCAACATCAACCCGCGCTCGAGCGCCGACGTGCTGTTCACGCAGTTCTTCAAGTCGGATGCGCCGTGGAACGAGTCGGGCTGGAAGAACGCGAAGTTCGACCAGTTGTTGCTCGCCGCGCGTTCGGAAACCGACGACGCGAAGCGCAAGCAGATGTACGGCGACATGCAGGTGATCGTGTCGCAGCAGGGCCGGGTCGGCATTCCGGCGTTCATCAGCTTCCTCGACGGCTACGACAAGCGGCTCGCGGGCCTCGGCTCGATCCCTACCGGGCCGATGATGGGCTTCACGTTCGCCGAGAACGTGTGGTGGAACGCATGACGTTGTGGCTGGCCGCCGTCGCGCGGCCGGTGCGGACCACCGCGCCGGCCACGCGCGGTTTTTTCGGGAGTGCTTCACCATGAACCGAATCCTCATCGGCCTGATCGGCCGGCGCATCGCGGTCACCGCGCTGACGCTGCTGATCGTGTCCGCGATCATCTTCACGATCACGAACCTGCTGCCGGGCGACGCCGCGCAGGCCGCGCTCGGCCAGTCGGCGACGCCGGAGACGGTCGCCGCGCTGCGCCAGCAGTTCGGTCTCGACATGCCGGCGCACGTGCGTTACCTGCACTGGCTCACCGGGCTGCTGCACGGCGACTTTGGCCGCTCGTTTTCCGGCGACATGCCGGTGTCGGAGCTGATCGGCGGGCGCCTGCCGAAGTCGCTCACGCTCGCGGCGATCACGACCGCCGTGTCGGTGCCGATCGCGCTGCTGCTCGGCATCCTCGCGGCCGTCAAGCGCGAGTCGATGGTCGACCGCGTGATCAGCCTCGGCACGCTGTCGCTCGTCGCGACGCCGGAATTCCTGATCGCGACGGTCGCCGTGCTCGTGTTCGCTGTGAAGCTGCACTGGCTGTCCGCGCTGTCGTACAGCGGCCCGATCGAAAGCCTGCACGATTTCCTGCGTGCGTATGCGATGCCGGTGCTGACGCTGTGCGCGGTCGTGATCGCGCAGATGGCGCGGATGACGCGCGCCGCGGTGATCGAGCAACTGAGCGCGTCGTATGTCGAGATGGCCGTGTTGAAGGGCGCGAGACCCGCGCGCGTCGTGCTGCGCCATGCGCTGCCGAACGCGATCGGCCCGATCGCCAATGCGATCGCGTTGAGCCTGTCGTATCTGCTCGGCGGCGTGATCGTCGTCGAGACGATCTTCAACTATCCGGGCCTCGCGAGCCTGATGGTCGATGCCGTCAGCAACCGTGATTTCCCGTTGGTCCAGGCGTGCACGCTGATCTTCTGCGTCGCTTACCTGACGCTCGTGCTGTTCGCCGACCTGTGCTCGATCGTGTCGAACCCGCGACTGCGCACCTGAGTGTTTCGCTTTTCTTCCGAGATGCCGCCCATGCAACCGATCGAACCCGTACAACGCAGCAGCGCGCTGCCGCCATCCGGCGACCCGCCCGTGGGGCGGGGCAGCATGCCGCCTGCCGCGCCCGCCCCCGACCAGCCGCGCAAGCGCCGCGCCGCGCGCATCGCCTTCACGACCGGCGGCCGCGTCGGCCTGTCGATGGTCGGCCTGATGCTGTTCGTCGCCGTGTTCGGGCCGCTGATCGCGCCGCATGACGTCGGCGCGATCGTCACGCCCGACGTGTTCGCGTCGTTCAGCGCGAAGCTGCCGTTCGGCTCCGACTTCCTCGGCCGCGACATGCTGAGCCGGATCCTGTACGGCACGCGGCTGACCGTGCTGCTCGCGCTGGCCGCGGTGCTGCTCGCCGCGGTGACCGGCACGACGCTCGGGCTGCTCGCGACCGTGTCGGGCCGCGCGGTCGACGAGACGATGAGCCGGCTGCTCGACGCGCTCACGTCGATTCCATCGAAGATGTTCGCGCTGATGTTCGTCGCCGCATTCGGCTCGTCGCTGCCGCTGCTGGTCCTCACCGCCGCGATCAGCTACATGCCCGGCTCGTACCGGATCGCGCGCGCGCTGGCCGTCAACATCAGCACGCTCGAATTCGTGCAGGTGGCCAAGGCGCGCGGCGAAAGCGCGCTGTACATCGCGTGCGTCGAGATGCTGCCGAACATGATCCACCCGATGCTGGCGGACACCGGGCTGCGCTTCACGTTCGTCGTGCTGCTGCTGAGCGGCCTGAGCTTTCTCGGGCTCGGCGTGCAGCCGCCGTATGCGGACCTCGGTTCGCTCGTGCGCGAGAACATCGCGAGCCTCGGCGACGGTTCGGCCGTCGCGATCATGCCCGCGGTCGCGATCGCGATCCTGACGGTGGGCGTCAACCTGATGATCGACGGCCTGCCGCATCGCGGCCGCCGCAAGGGCGCGGCCGGCGCCGCCGGAGGACACTGATGCGACACGAATCGAACCCGCTCGTCGAGGTGCGCGGGCTGCGCGTGGTCGGCGGCCGGCCGGGTGGCGAGGAAACGACGATCGTCCACGGCGTCGACTTCGACATCGGGCGCGGCGAGGTGCTCGCGCTGATCGGCGAATCGGGCTCCGGCAAGACGACGATCGCGTTGTCGCTGATGGGCCATGCACGCACCGGATGCCGGATCGCCGGCGGCTCGGTGAAGCTCGACGGCACCGACGTGTGCACGCTTTCCGCAGAGGCGCTGACCGCGCTGCGCGGCCGCAAGGTCGCGTATATCGCGCAGAGCGCGGCCGCCGCGTTCAACCCGTCGCGCACGATTCTCGAGCAGGTGATCGAGAGCGCGCTGATCCACAAGACAATGACGAAGCGCGACGCGCAGGCGAAGGCGATCGAGCTGTTTCGCGCGCTCGCGCTGCCGGAGCCGGAGACGATCGGCAAGCGCTATCCGCACCAGGTATCGGGCGGTCAACTGCAGCGGCTGATGGCCGCGATGGCGCTGATCACCGACCCGGAGCTGGTGATCCTCGACGAACCGACCACCGCGCTCGACGTGACCACGCAGATCGACGTGCTGCAGGCGTTCAAGAGCGTGATCCGGCGCTACGGGATGAGTGCGGTGTACGTGTCGCACGACCTGGCCGTGGTCGCGCAGATGGCCGACCGGATCATCGTGCTGAGCGACGGCGTGATCCGCGAGGCGGGCGCGACCGAACAGATCCTGCATGCGCCGACGCATCCATACACGCAGAGCCTGATCGCGGCGGTCACGCCGAACGATGCCGAACGCGACGCGCAAGCCCAAGCACAAGCGCCGGCCGCGCCGGCGCCGCTGCTCGACGTGCGCGGCGCGATCGCGGGCTACGGCGGGCGCACCGCGAACGGCTGGCCCGCGAAGGTGATCCTGCACGAAGTCGACCTGCGCATCGGGCGCGGGCAGACGGTCGGCGTGATCGGCGAATCGGGTTCCGGCAAGACGACGCTCGCGAAGGTGATCGCGGGCCTCGTGCCGGCGACCGGCGGCGCGATCCTGCTCGACGGCGAGCCGCTTGCGCGCGATATCGTCAAGCGCACCAAGGAGCAGCATCGCCGCGTGCAGATCGTGTTCCAGAACGCCGATACCGCGCTCAACCCGGTGCATACCGTCGAGCGTACGCTCGCGCGGCCGCTCGCGTTCTACCACGGGATCAAGGGCGCGCGTGCACGCCAGCGCGTCGCGGAGCTGCTCGAGCTCGTGCGGCTGCCGCCGGCGGTCGCGTCGCGGCGTACCGGCGAGCTGTCGGGTGGCCAGAAGCAGCGCGTGAACCTCGCGCGCGCGCTCGCGGCCGAGCCCGACCTGATCCTGTGCGACGAGGTTACGTCGGCGCTCGACACCGTGGTCGGCGCCGCGATCATCGAGCTGCTGCGGGACCTGCAGGCGAAGCTCGGCGTGTCGTACGTGTTCATCACGCACGACATCGCGAAGGTGCGCGCGATCAGCGACGACATCGTCGTGCTGTATGCGGGCCGCCGCGTCGAGACGGGCAGCCGCGACGCGCTGTGCGCGCCGCCTTATCACCCGTATTCGCACTTGCTGGTGTCGTCCGCGCCGGAGCTGCGCGCGGGCTGGCTCGACGATGCGGCCGAGCGTTGCCATCGGCCGCTGGTGCCGATCGGCGAGCGCGAGAACGAGGACGAGCTGTGTCCGTTCCTGTCGCGCTGCGCGATGCGCGTGGACGGCGTGTGCAACCGGACGGCGCCGTCGCTGCGCACGCTCGGCAACGGTGCGCAGGTGCTGTGCCATCGCAGCGAGGAGGATCTCGCGCGCTTCCAGGCGGAGCCGATTCCCGCGGGTGTCACGCCGGTGCAGTTGTAGTCCGTGGCGCGCGAACCGTTCATCGCGCGGTGCGGTGAACGGCCCGCCGCATAGTCTGCCGCGGCGGTCGTGCAAAACGGCAATTTATGCGCGTGCCGTGCGCGAATACGCGGCAACTGCGGTTTTTGACGGTGATTAAATGATTCTCATTGAACGGTCGCCGATCGTCGTTACCGGCATGCTCGAGAAGGATCCGATGAAACTGGAATCGTACTGGCTGGATACCCGCCCCGCGTTTCGCGACGCAAGCGTTGGGCCCGTCGACGGGCGGGCCGACGTCGTCGTGATCGGCGGCGGTTTCACCGGCTTGTCGGCGGCGCTTGCGCTCGCGCAGCGCGGCGTGTCGGTGGTCGTGCTCGAAGCCGCTCAGGTCGCCGGCGAAGCGTCCGGCCGCAACGGCGGCCAGTGCAATACGGGCGTCGCGCAGGATTACGCGTCGCTGGCCGCGCGCATCGGCGCCGCGCAGGCAAAGCAGTTTTATCTCGCGTACGAAAGCGCGGTGAAGAGCGTCGAGACGATCGTGACCGAACAGGCGATCGACTGCGATTTCCGGCGCGCCGGCAAGCTGAAGCTCGCCGCGAAGCCGCAGCATTTCGCGGGGCTCGAAAAGACCTTCAACGCGCTGCGGCGCGACGTCGATCCGGACATCGAGCTGATCGAGCCGTCGCGGATCCGCGATGAAATCGCATCCGACGGTTTCTACGGCGGACTCCTGCAGCGCAACGGCGCGCAGATGCACATGGGCAAGTTCGGCGTCGGCCTCGCGCAAGCGGCCGTGCGCGCCGGCGCACGCGTGTACGAGCACGCGGCCGTCACGCAGCTCGACCGGCTCGACGGCGAGCGCCACCGGATCACCTGCGCCCGCGGCACGATCGTCGCCGACCGCGTGCTGGTCGCGACCGGCGCGTCGCAGCACGGGCCGTTCGCATGGTTCCGGCGACGCATCGCGCCGGTCGGCAGCTTCATCGTCGTGACCGAGCCGCTGCCCGACGCGCAGCTGAATCGACTGTTCCCGCATCGCCGCGCCTACGTGACGTCGCGCCAGATCGGCAACTACTTCCGTGTGACGCCCGACAACCGGCTGCTGTTCGGCGGCCGCGCGCGTTTCGCGATGTCGAGCCCGCGCTCCGATGCGAAGAGCGGCGACGTCCTGCGCGCCGGCATGGCCGGCTACTTCCCGGAACTCGCCGGCGTGCGGCTCGACTACTGCTGGGGCGGCCTCGTCGACATCACCGCCGACCGGCTGCCGCGCGCGGGCCAGCACGACGGGCTCTATTACTCGATGGGCTACAGCGGCCACGGCGTGCAGATGTCGGTGCACATGGGCCGCGTGATGGCCGACGTGCTGTATGGCGCGGCCGCCTCGAACCCGTGGCGCGAACTCGAATGGCCGGCGATACCCGGCCATTTCGGGCACGCGTGGTTCTTGCCGCTCGTCGGCGCGTACTACCGGATGCAGGATTTCCTGCATTGAAGCGAGCGCCGGGAGAATTCGACATGACAGTGCAATTCGTTGGCTCGCCGCGTGTCGCGCGGCCGGTTTCGCCGGCGATCGGCGACGTGCTGCGCACGATCGACGCGTCGTTCGCGCAGCCGCTGAACCTGGACACGCTCGCGGCCGTGGCCGGGTTGAGCGTGTCGCGTTTCACCGCGCGTTTTCGTAGCGAAACGGGGCTGTCGCCGCACCGGTATCTGTGTCTCGTGCGGGTACGGCGGGCGCAGGACCTGTTGCGCGCCGGTCTCGCGCCGTCGGTCGTCGCGACCGACGTCGGCTTCTTCGATCAGAGCCATCTGTGCCGGCATTTCCGGCGCGTGCTCGGGATCACGCCGCGCGATTACGTGGTCGCCCGCACGGGCGGCGCACCGGTGCGAACACCGTCGACACGCATGCGCGCCGAACGCCGCGATGCGTCGTGTCACGCGGCGTAAGCCCAGGCATGGACGACATGCCCCGCTGAGGATGTCCGGCAGGAGAGCCGGCGAACGACCATTTCCGATATCGCGTGACGGCTGTTGAACCCGTCCGTCACGCACTGCACAGGAGCAGAAATGACCGCAGTTTTCGTGTTGCACCGGGCCGACGGCGCACCGTCTTCCACCGCATTCCGCAAGCAGGCATTCGGCGCCAGCGATCCGTTCGCGTTGCATCGCGAAATTGCGTGGGAAGGCCCCGACGCGATGGCCGCGGGGCGGATCGTTTTCGTCGGCGAGCTGGACGTGTCGAGCTTTCCTCACATCGAAACCGTCGTCGTCGTCCAGGGTGAGCTGACGCTCGAAGCGGCCGGGGCCGCGCCGCTGGTGCTCGGCCCGGGGCAAGGCGCCGTCATCGGCGGCGGCACGGCGCTGCGCGTCGCCGCGCAATCGCCGGTGCTGCTGATGTTCTGCGCGGCAGCATGCGAGATGCCGACGAAACGCGGCCTCTTCGAGCTGCGCGCCGACGCGGACTTCAAGCCGTCCGCCACGCTGCCGGCCGAGGTGCTGCTCGGCCCCGCGCCGCAATGCCGCAGCGACAACGTGTTCACCGACGACGGCGCCGGCTACTGCGCGGGCACGTGGGATTCGACACCCTATCACCGGATCGTCCGGCCGCATCGCGCGAACGAGTTCATGTTCCTGCTGGACGGCGGCGTGCGGTTCGCGGCGCCCGACGGCAGCGTGCAGTCGCTCGGTACCGGCGATGCGCTGTTCGTGCCGCGCGGCGCGTCGATCGGGTGGGAAAGCAGCGAACGCGTGGCGAAGTTCTACGTGATGCAAAACGTCAAACCCTCCACCGAACGAGACTGAGCATGTCCCCTCCGCTGCGTCATATCGAAACCTTGTCCACGCCGCCGGCCGCGGCCGACGTCGTCGTGATCGGCGGCGGCATCATCGGCGTCTTCACCGCCTACTATCTGGCCCGCCGCGGCATATCGGTGGCGCTGGTCGAGAAGGGGCGCATCGGCGCCGAACAGTCGAGCCGCAACTGGGGCTGGTGCCGGCAGCAGAACCGCGATGCGCGCGAGTTGCCGATGGCAAGCAAGAGCATCGATCTGTGGGAACGATTCGCCGCCGAATCCGGAGAAGACACGGGCTTTCACCGCTGCGGGCTGCTGTATCTCAGCAACGACGAGGCCGAGCTGTCGCGCTGGGCCAGCTGGGGCGAGTTCGCGAAGACCGCCGGTGTGACCACGTACATGCTCGACAGCAAGCAGGCCGCCGAACGCGGACGGGCAACCGGGCGGCAGTGGAAGGGCGGCGTGTTCTCGCCGACCGACGGCACGGCCGATCCGGGGAAGGCGGCGCCGGCCGTGGCCGCCGCGCTGATCAAGCTGGGCGGCAGTGTCCACCAGCACTGTGCGGCCCGCGGCATCGAGCTCGAAGGCGGCCGTGTCGCCGGCGTCGTCACGGAGGCCGGCGTCATCAAGACCCGAACGGTCGTGATGGCCGGCGGCGCATGGGCGTCGTCGTTCTGCCGCCAGCTCGGCATCCGCTTTCCGCAGGCGTCGATCCGTCAGTCGATCCTGAGCGTGTCGCCCGTGGAAACGCCGCTGCCGGATGCGATGTACACGTCCGGCGTGTCCATCACGCGCCGCAGCGACGGACGCTACGCATTGGCGATCAGCGGCCGCGCGCGCGTGGACCTGACGCCGCAGTTCCTGCGCTTCGCGCCGCAATTCGTGCCGATGTTCGCGAAACGCTGGCGCAACCTGCTGCCGGGCGGCCTCGAAGGCGTGCGCGGCGGCCATGAAACGCTGAAGCGCTGGCGCCTCGACGCGCCGACGCCGATGGAAGCCGTGCGCATTCTCGATCCGAAGCCCGACATGCCGACGGTCGCCGAAACGTACCGCCGCGCGTCCGAACTGTTGCCCGAACTGCGCGAAGCGAAGATCACGCACGCGTGGGCCGGGTACGTCGACAGCACGCCGGACGGCGTGCCGGGCATCGGCGAAGTGCCGGGCGTGCCGGGGCTGATCCTCGCGGCGGGGTTTTCGGGTCACGGCTTCGGGATCGGCCCGGGCGCCGGGCACCTGATCGCGGATCTCGCGTCCGGCGCGCAGCCGTTCGTGGACCCGGCGCCGTACCGGCCCGGCCGGTTCAGCGAGTCCGCATGGGGCAAGGTCGCGGATTTCTAGTACAAGGCCGTCGTGCGGACGGGCGGGCAGCCTCTGGACGAGGCGCTTCGGTCCGGATCGCACGCGCGACCGGATCGGGGCGGCGAACGGTCGCCGGCCCGACAGCGCGTGTGCAATGTGTGCGGCAGCTTGGGAGTACCTGATGCGTTTCAGTTCCTACTGGCTCGATACGTCGGAGCCATTCGTGAGCCACTCGCCGGCGTTGCCCGGCGGAAGTTGCGACGTGGTGGTGGTGGGCGGGGGCATCACCGGTTCGGCCGCCGCACTGGCGCTGGCCAAAAAAGGCGCGCGCGTCATCGTCTGCGAGGCGGGCACCGTCGGGCAGGCGGCATCGGGACGCAACGGCGGCATGTGCAACAACGGCTTCGCGCAGGATTACGCGTCGCTGTCGCAGCGCATCGGCACCGAACTGGCCAACCGGCTCTATCTCGCGTTCGACGCGGGCGTCGACACGGTCGAGCGGCTGGTCAGGGAGGAGTCGATCGATTGCGATTTCGCGCGCCGCGGCAAGCTGAAGCTCGCGGCGAAGCCCGAGCACTACGACAAGCTCGTGCGCAGCCAGGCGCTGCTCGCGGCGAGCGTGGACCCCGACACGCGCATGGTGACGAAGGCGGAGCTGCGCGACGAGATCGGCTCGAACCGTTATCACGGCGGGCTGCTGTTCGGCAAGAGTGCCGGGATGCATGTCGGCCGTTATGTGCGCGGCCTGGCGAGCGCCGCGCAAACCCGCGGTGCGCATATTCTCGAGCACGCGCCGGTGCTCGGCCTGAAGCGGCAAGCGGGCGGCGCGTACGCGGTGCACACACCGCTCGGCGAGATCCGCGCGGGCCAGGTGCTGCTCGCGAGCGGTATTTCGCAGGTCGGGCCGTTCGGCTGGGTTCGCCGCAGGATCGTGCCGGTCGGCGCGTTCATCATCGTCACCGAGCCGTTGCCGAACGATCTGCTCGACCGCTTGCTGCCGACGCGCCGGATGGTCACCGACACGAAGAACTTCGTCAATTTCTTTCGCGTCACGCCCGACAACCGAATCCTGTTCGGCGGGCGCGCGCGGTTTGCCGCGTCGAACCCGCGTTCCGACGAAAAGAGCGGGGCGATCCTGCGGCAGCAGATGGCCGCCGTGTTTCCGGAATTGGCCGCCGTGCGCATCGACTACTGCTGGGGCGGAATGGTCGACATGACGGCCAACCGGCTGCCGCGCGCGGGCGAGCGCGACGGCGTTTACTACTCGATGGGCTATAGCGGCCACGGCACGCACATGGCCACGCTGATGGGCACGTTGATGGCGGAGATCATGGACGGACGCGCCGACCTCAACCCGTGGAAAGGTTTCGACTGGCCCGCGATTCCGGGCCACTTCGGCAAACCATGGTTCCTGCCGTTCGTCGGCGCCTGGTATCGACTCAAGGACACTCTGCAATGAATTCCCCCGTTGTTCACCTGATGCAAGCCGGCAGGCTGGATCGCTTTTTCATCGACGGCGATTGGGTGCTGCCCGACGGCGGCGACCGATTCGCGGTCGTCAGCCCGTCCACTGAGGACACGCTGGGCGAGATCCCGCTCGGCAACGCGCGCGACGCCGACCGCGCGGTGCAGGCCGCGCGCCGCGCGTTCGAACGCTGGTCCGCGACGTCGCCGCAGGAACGCGCGGCGCTGCTCGATCGTGTGCATGCGCTGATGCTGGAGCGCGCCGAATTGTTCGCTGCGGCGCTCGCGCTGGAGATGGGCGCGCCGATCGGCTATGCACGCGGCGCACACGTGCCGCTCGCGGCCGAACATATCCGCGTCGCACGCGACAATCTCGCGCGCTACCCGTTCGTCGAGCGGCGCGGGACGACCGCGGTCGCGCGCGAGCCGATCGGCGTGTGCGCGCTGATCACGCCGTGGAACTGGCCGATCTACCAGATCACCGCGAAGGTCGGGCCGGCGCTCGCCGCAGGCTGCACGGTGGTGCTGAAGCCGAGCGAGCTGTCGCCGCTCAGCGCGCTGCTGTTCGCGGAAGTGATTGCCGACGCGGGCGTGCCCGCCGGCGTATTCAATCTCGTCAGCGGCAGCGGCGAAACGGTGGGCGCCGCGCTTTCGTCGCACCCGGAGGTCGATATGGTGTCGATCACCGGATCGACGCGCGCCGGCGTGCTCGTCGCGCAGGCGGCGGCGACGACCGTCAAGCGCGTCGCGCAGGAGCTGGGTGGCAAGTCGCCGAATATCGTGTTGCCGGATGCGGACCTGTCGCGTGCGATCCCGCCGGGCGTGGCCGCCGCGTTCCGCAACATGGGGCAATCGTGCAGCGCGCCGACCCGCATGATCGTGCCGCGCGCCGTGCTCGGCGAGGTCGAGGCGCTGGCCGTCGCGACCGCGCAAACACTCATTGTCGGCGATCCGTTCGACGAGGCAACGACGCACGGGCCGCTCGCCAATCGCGCGCAGTTCGGACGGGTCGCGCAGATGATCGACGTGGGCATCGACGAACGCGCGAAGCTGATCGCCGGCGGCCCCGGCCGGCCCGCGGGTTTCGACAAGGGCTTCTATGCGCGGCCGACGATTTTCTCGGAGGTGCGCACCGACATGGCGATCGCGCAGCAGGAGATCTTCGGCCCGGTTCTCGCGATCCTGCCTTACGACAGCATCGACGAAGCAATCGCCATCGCGAACGACACTGTGTATGGGCTGGGCGCGCACGTGCAGGGCACCGACATGGAGCGCGCGCGCGCGGTGGCCGGACGCATCCGCGCGGGGCAGGTGCATCTGAACTATCCCGCATGGGATCCTCAAGCACCGTTCGGCGGATACAAGCAGTCGGGCAACGGCCGCGAGTACGGGATCGAAGGGATGGAGGAGTATATGGAAGTCAAGTCGATCGTCGGCTTTTACGATTGACGCAACCGCTGCGCGCGATTCGCGCCGGCAGTACAGTGGGAAGCCCGCTACATTCCGAAGGTGCCGAAATTGGACAACTCCGTCATCCCCGATACATCGCTGCAAGCGCATCACGCGCACTGGGCGAAGCTGCGCCGCGACCTGCATGCGCATCCCGAGTTGCGATTCGAAGAACACCGGACGGCCGACGTCGTCGCCCGCGAACTCGAGGCGCTCGGCTACGCGGTGTCGCGCGGGCTGGGCGGCACGGGCGTGGTCGCGAGCCTGCCCGGTGCGGACCCTGGCCGCGGCATCGTGCTGCGCGCCGACCTGGACGCATTGCCGATCCACGAAGCCAACGACTTCGCGCATGCCTCGTGCACGCACGGGATCATGCACGCGTGCGGCCATGACGGCCATACCGTGATGTTGCTCGGCGCCGCACGCGTGCTGAAGACGCTGCCGCAGTTGCCGGGCACCGTCCATTTCGTGTTTCAGCCGGGCGAAGAGGGCGGCGCGGGCGCGCGCAGGATGATCGACGACGGGCTGTTCGAGCAATACCCGACGGAAGCGGTATTCGGCATGCACAACTGGCCCGGGTTGCCGGCCGGGCATTTCGGGTTGCGCACGGGCCCGATCATGGCCGCGGGCTCGCGCTTCAGGATCACGGTGACGGGCAAGGGCGCGCACGCGGCGCAGCCGCATCTGGGCATCGACCCGGTGCCGCTCGCTTGCTCGATGGTGCTGCAGTGTCAGACCATCGCCGCGCGGCACAAGGATCCCGTCGACCCGGCGGTCATTTCCGTGTGCATGTTCCAGGCGGGCACGACGGACAACGTGATTCCCGACACCGCCGAGCTGCGCGGCACGATCCGCACGCTGTCGTCGGCATTGCAGCAGAAGTTGCAGCGCGACGTCCGGCTCGCGTGCGAAGGGCTCGCGGGGGCCTATGGCGCGCAGGTCGACGTGGAGTTTTTCCAGTACTACCCGGCGACGGTCAACACGCCGGCCGAGACGGCGCTGTGCGAAGCGGTGATTCGCGATACGTTCGGCGACGCGCGCGTTGACCGCGACGTGCCGCCGAACATGACGTCCGAGGACTTCGGCTTCATGCTGGAGGAGCGGCCGGGCGCTTATGTGCTGATCGGCAATGCGCAGGACGGCGCGAGCGCACCGGCGCTGCATCACCCGAAATACGACTTCAACGACGACATCATTCCGGCCGGCGTCCGGTATTGGGTCGCGCTGGCGCAGCATTACTTCACGCGATCGCCGTGATGCGTCGGCGTGGCGTTGACACAGGCTGACTTTGGGTTGATCGGGCGTCAGGTCCGGCAACGGCATGCTTCCTGATCTCGGGCACGCATGCCAGCCGCGGAGCGCCGTGCAATTTTTAGCCGCTTCGATGTGATTGCCGCGCATTTTTCTGACGTGCCGTGTCGCACGGCAACACCACTTGAAAGGACTACTTGATGAATCAGGAACATGAAGTGAAGGAGCGCGACGCGACGTCGGCGCTTCGCTACCGCAGATTCACCGCGGCGGACGTCCCCGCCGCCCATGCTCTTTCCATGGCGCTTCGCTGGCCGTTCCGGGCGGAAGACTGGCAGTTTTCCGCGGAAACGTCGGTCGCGTTCGCGGCCGAGGAAAACGGCGTGGTCATCGGCACGGCGATGTGCTGGAAGTACGGGGCGGATCGCGCGGCGATCGGGCATGTGATCGTCTCCGACGCGCATCAGGGCCGAGGCATCGGCCGCAAACTGATGGAAACGCTGCTCGACGAACTGGGGCCGCGCATCACGTTTCTGCACGCGACGCCGGCCGGCCAGCCGCTCTACGAGAAACTGGGGTTCACCGTATGCGGCTCGCTGGGCCAATATCAGGGGAACGTCGATCGGCCTGCCGCCGTTGCCGTGCCCGACGGCGAGCGGCTGCGTGCCGGATCGCCGGCCGACTGGCCGCGCCTGGTCGAACTCGACACGCGTGCCTCCGGCCTCGAGCGCGAGGCGCTGTTGTCCGCGTTGCAGAAGCGGGGAGAAAGCGTCGTGCTCGAACGTGACGGCGAGGTCGTCGGGTTTTCGGTGCTGCGGCGCTTCGGTCGCGGTTACGTGATCGGTCCGGTGGCCGCGCCGCGTTCGAGCGACGATGCGCGTGCGAAGGCGCTGATCGGCTATTGGCTGACGAAACGAGACGGTGAATTCGTTCGAATCGACGTGCCTGACGGGAGCAGTTTGCCGGACTGGTTGAGCGAACAGGGACTGAAACAGGTGGATACCTGTTCGAAGATGGTTCGCAACGCGCCCGCCACGGCACACGAGGGCGCGGCCGACCCGATAGTCGGGCTGTACGGGCTGGTCAGTCAGGCGATGTTGTAGCCGTCGGCCGCCGCCGCGCCCGACGAACTCAGCGCGCCCGGCCCAGCTGCTCGTCGATCGTGCGCGTCAGCGGCGACTGGACGTCGCCGGTATGCCGCGTCTGCACGGGCTCGATCAGCACGATCCAGCATTCGTCGTCGGCGACCGGATTGTGCTGCGTGGCGCGCGGCACGACGTGCATCGAGCCGGCGGGCACGTCGACGACACGGCCGCCTTCGTATTCGATCCTGAGGTGGCCGCGCACGACGAAGAACAGCTCGTCTTCGTGCGCATGGTCGTGCCAGACGAGCTGGCCGCGTACTTTCGCGACTTTCACGTACTGATCGTTGACCTGCGCGACGACCTTCGGCGACCAGTATTCGGATACGTCGGCGAAGGCAGCCTCGAGGTCGAACGATTCGGCAAACGGAAGGGCGGGCAGGGTCATCTCGTCTCCAGTGGGGCAGTTGTACGCAGTCGGCATCGAAACCGGCAGATTGCCGAGCGTCGATCGGCGGGAACAGCCGATTATATTGACGCCGCCGCTTTGCTGCCGGACGTCCGGATGCAGCGCCATCCGGTACGTGTTCCGGGCCGTCGCCGCGTGGTTGCCGTTTCCGTCGCGGGCAGCAGCATGGCGATCGCGGCGAACCGGCCGCGCACGCCGCCGGTTCCCGTCACTGCCGCGCCGAGCATGAAAGCGCGGCATCGCGCGCAACGCACTCAACGCACGAGCGCTGCCACGAAGTCGCGATACGTCCGCAGCGGGCGGCCGAGGATCGCGGTCAACCGCTCGACGTCGCCGGCCTCCGGCACCATCCCGTCGCTGACGTAGCGTTCGGCCATCAGCCGCATTTCGTACGCCATCCATCTCGGCATGAAGTTCGCGAAATTGTCTTCGAACGGCGTGGGATCGTCGCCGCCATAGGCAATCGGACGGCCGAGCGTGTCCGACCAGATCGACGCCAGTTGCACGCCCGTCAGCGTATCGGGCCCGACGAGGTTGATGGTCTCGAGCGGCAGCTTGCCGGGTGCATCGTTGCGGCGGATCAACTCGATCGCCGCGACTTCCGCGATGTCGCGCACGTCGACCATCGCGACGCCCTTGCCGCCGATCGGCATCGGGTACACGCCGTGCCCGACGATCACGTCCTTGACCGTCGCATCGTTGTCCATGAAATACGAGGCCCGCAGGATCGTCGCGCTGAAGCCCATCTGCTCGATCATCCGCTCGGCGCCGGACTTCACCGCGAAGTGCGGCACGTTCACGAAGCGGTCGGCGTGCAGGACCGACAGATAGACGACGCGCTCGATACCCGCTTCGCGGGCCAGGTTCAGCGCGATCAGCGCCTGCGTGAATTCGTCGCCCGCCACGCCGTTGAGCAGGAACAGCGTGCGCACGCCGGAGAAGGCCGCCCGCAGCGCGTCGACGTCGAGCATGTCGCCCTGCGCGACGCTCACGGCCGCCGGAAAATCGGCCTTGGCCGGATCGCGCACCAGCACGCGCACGTTGGCGCCGCGATCGACGAGTTGACGGACGAGCTGGCGGCCGATACGGCCGGTGGCGCCGGTAACGAGAATGGTCATGATGTTCACTCCTGAGATAACGATGGGATTGACTGCCCACGTAAGTTAGGTGATCCACGCACGATCCGGAAGATGTGATAAATAGACATGTCGTCTCACTGGTGGAACACATGGACCTACTCGCTCTCGCCGATTTCAATCTCGTCGCCCGCCATGGCAGCTTCGGGGAGGCCGCGCGGGTCGCGGATCGCCCGAAGGCGACGCTGTCGCGTCGCGTCTCGGAACTGGAGAACAGCCTGTCACTGCGGCTGTTCGAGCGCGGCTCGCGCGGCGTGAAGCTCACGCAGGAAGGGCGCGCGCTCTACGAGCGGACGGGTGCGCTGCTCGCGGAGCTGGCCGACAGCGCGTCGGCGATTGCAGCGGGGAGCGAGCGGCCGCGCGGCCGGTTGCGCATCAGCGCGCCGATGCTGTTTTCCCAGTTCGCGATGGGGAAGCTGGTGGCGACGTTCGCGCTGCGATACCCGGACGTCCGGCTGGAGGTGACGACGGAGGATCGGCCCGTCGACATGATCGAGGAAGGGTACGACCTCGTGATCCGCGTGAATCCGGACCCCGACGAGAGCCTGATCGGGCGCGTGATCCTGCGCGACCGGCTGGTCGTCGTCGCGAAGCCGGAGCTGGCGCGGCCGGGCGGCGACGCGCCCACACCGGTACCGGCCGTGGTGCGCGGCGCGAACGACACGCGCGCCGCATGGGAGGTCACGGGGCCGGACGGGACGGCGCGTATCCCGGTCGAACCCGTGGCGCGGTTGTCGTCGCTGAGCATGGTGCGCGATACGGTGCGCCTCGGCCTGGGCGCCGCGTGCCTGCCGGTCTCGCTCGTGAGCCGCGACCTGGACGCCGGCACGCTCGTCAGTTGGGGCGACGTGCCGGGGTCGGATATCGCGCTGTGGGCGCTGTATCCGTCCAGGCGATTATTGAGCGCGCGCGTGTCCGCGTTTCTCGATCACCTGAAGGACGCGTTTCCGTCTGGTGAGCCGGAAGAACTGGCGGCGTATATCGAACCTGCGCAGTGAAACGGCCGCGGTCGCGATCACCGCGATGTCATGAGCGGGATGCAATCGCGATCGGAAGGGCGCGCGTGCCGCCACCCATCCCGATTCGAACCGCTACGTTCAAACCGGCTCCGTCTGCGCACAACACACGCGGTTCCTGCCTTCGCGCTTGGCGCGGTAGAGCGCCATGTCCGCCTGGTGCGACAGCGCGAGCATGGACGCGTGCCGCGCGCGCCGACCGGTCGCACAGCCGATGCTGACGGTGAAAGCCGGCACGGTTTCCGCAAACCCGTCGAGCTGGTTGCGTTCCACCTCGCGGCGAATCGCTTCGGCGACCCGCACGGCGCCGTTTTCATCCGTATCCGGCAGCACCGCGACGAATTCCTCGCCGCCGTAGCGCGCGGCGAGGTCGCCGCGCCGCCGCGTATGCGCCCGGATGCATTCGGCGAGAAAGCGCAGCGCGGTGTCGCCCTGCGCGTGCCCGTGCCGGTCGTTGTACTGCTTGAAGTGATCGGCGTCGATGAACAGCACCGACAGGGTGCCGCCGGTGCCGCGCTGCAGCCGCTCCCATTCGTCGGCCAGCGCGGTATCGAGCGCGCGACGATTGCGCAGTCCGGTCAACGGATCGGTACGCGTGAGATCGGTCAGCAGCGTCTGCTTGCGGAAGTTGTCCCGCAAGGCGAAGGCCAGCAACCAGACCACCGCGCAGAACAATGCGCAGATCACGGATGCCGACACGCCGACCGCCCGTGACAGGTGCCGGATGCCGGCCAGCACGTCGTCTTCGGCCGGCGCGATGACCGCGATCAGCGGGGTGCCCGGGATCCGCTGGTACGTATACAACCGCACGATGCCGTCGATGCTCGAACGCGCGGGATAGAAGCCGGATTCGCTGTTCACCATCCGCTGGAAGGATTTCGAGCGACGCAGGAGGTTCATCTGGCCGTCGTTCAACGACGGGTTTCTCGCGAGGATCGTGCCGTCCGCGCGCACGATCGCGCTGACCCCGTTCGGCCCGACATCGAGACGGGACAGCAACTGATCGAAGTAAGCGAGATCGACGGCGACGACCGCGATCCCGTCGAACGTATGATCCGGCCGCTCGATGCGCCTCGACAGCGCGATCGACTCCTTGCCGCCGCGCGAGCGTGCGCGATAGGGCTGGGAGACGTAGAGCCCGACGTTGTCCGCGTCGCGGTGGACCTTGAAGTAGTCGCGATCGGCGAAGTCCCAGCGGTGGGTCGTGCCGCAGCACCCGTCGATCAGCCGGCCGTGACTGTCGGTCACGCCCATGCCCGTCATGTATTGCGCGGAGGTGCGCTCGAACAGCAGGTCGTGCCGCAGCCCGGCGTCCATGCGCTGCACGGCCGGCTTGCCGAGATTGGCCGCCAGCGCGAGCAGAGCGGTGTTCGACGTGTCGACCGTCCTCGATATCTGGCTCGCGAGCACGGCGACGATGTTGCGCGATGTCTCGTGCGCATGCTCGATGACTTCGCTGCGCGCGACCCATAGCGTCACCGCGCTGATCCCGAGCGCCGCGAGCGACATCAGCGTGCCCAACGTGCCGACGACGAACGGGTGGCGTCCGGCCCAGTCGGCGATTTTCTCGATCGAAGTGAATGCGGGCATGCTCGCGCTCGTTTTGAGATGCCGGCTGCAACTGCGCCGGCGCGGGTCCAATCCCGGTTAACGGCACGGTTAACCAAAAATCGAGGCCGGCATGGCCGCCCGTCGACAGCCCATCGACGATCTCGGCCTGGCGCGGCGACGCAAACGTGTGCGACCACGCGGCGATACGCCCGAGCACCGTCCGGCCCCACGCAGATCGCGTCGATTGATAACGAGACTGCATCAATCCTTCCGAAAATCGCACTTATCGTTTGATCGATACCGCGCCAACATGCCGGAAAACGACAATCGATCAGCCCCACCCGCGTATTCCAGGATTTTCAGGAGACACCCAGATGCACCCCTCGTCCAGCCTTCCGGCCGAACGCTCGAAGGCCGCCGCGATCTTTCGCGTCACGGCCGGCAATTTTCTCGAGCAGTTCGACTTCTTCCTGTTCGGCTTCTACGCCACGCAGATCGCCAACGTTTTCTTCCCCGCGCAAAGCGAATTCGCGTCGCTGATGATGACCTTCGCCGTGTTCGGGGCCGGCTTCCTGATGCGGCCGCTGGGCGCCATCGTGCTGGGCGCGTACATCGACGAGGTCGGCCGCCGCAAGGGCCTGATCGTCACGCTGTCGATCATGGCGAGCGGCACCATCCTGATCGCGTTCGTGCCGGGCTACGCGACGATCGGCCTGCTGGCGCCCGCGCTCGTGCTGATCGGCCGGCTGCTGCAGGGCTTTTCCGCGGGCGCCGAGCTGGGCGGGGTGTCGGTCTATCTGGCCGAGCTGGCGACGCCCGGCCGCAAGGGCTTCTTCACGAGCTGGCAATCGGCGAGCCAGCAGGTGGCGATCGTCGTCGCGGCGGCCCTCGGCTTCGCGCTCAATCAGTGGCTGAGCGCATCGCAGATCGCCGCCTGGGGATGGCGCGCGCCGTTCTTCGTCGGCTGCATGATCGTGCCGTTCATCTTCATGCTGCGCCGCAACCTGGAGGAAACGCAGGAATTCAAGGCCCGCAAGCATCGCCCGGGCATGAAGGAGGTGTTCGGCACGCTGGTCCAGAACTGGGGCGTCGTGATCGCCGGCATGATGCTGGTCGCGATGACCACCACGAGCTTCTATCTGATCACCGTCTACGCGCCGACCTTCGGCAAGACCGTGCTGCATCTGAGCACGGCCGACAGCCTGCTCGTGACGCTCTGCGTCGGCGTGTCGAACTTCGTGTGGCTGCCGATCGGCGGGGCGCTGTCCGACCGGATCGGCCGTCGGCCGCTGCTGGTCGGCATGACGATGCTCACCGTCGTGACCGCCTACCCGGCGCTGTCGTTCCTCGCTCACGCGCCGTCGTTCGTCAACATGCTGCTGGTCCTGCTCTGGCTGTCGTTCATGTACGGCATCTATAACGGCGCGATGGTCGTCGCGCTCACCGAAGTGATGCCGGTGCAGGTGCGCGTCGCGGGCTTCTCGCTCGCGTACAGCCTCGCGACGGCCGTGTTCGGCGGCTTCACACCGGCCATCTCGACCGGGCTCATTCACATGACCGGCGACAAGGCCGCACCGGGCTACTGGATGAGCTTCGCCGCGGTGTGCGCGCTGCTCGCGACGTTCGCGCTCTACCGTCGCCGCACGGCGACGTTGACGCCGGCGCATTGATGTCCGGCCCATCCGGAACGTTCATCTCCACCCACGTATTCGCACGACCACGACCATGAGAAATCTGCTCCTGAAATTCTGCGCGACCGCGCTCGTCGCTACTGCCGCGGTCGCGGCCAACGTCCAGGCCGCCGAACTGCACGTGATGAGCTCGGGCGGCTTCACCGCCGCCTACAAGGTGCTCGGCCCCCGGTTCGCGTCCGCGACGGGCAATACGCTCGCGACCGCGCTGGGCCCGTCGATGGGCAAGTCGCCCGAAGCGATTCCGAACCGGCTCGCGCGCGGCGAGCCCGCCGACGCCGTGATCATGGTCGGCTACGCGCTGGACGATCTGATCAAGCAAGGCAAGGTGATCCCCGAATCCCGCGTCGATCTGGCCGATTCGCGCATCGGCATGGTCGTGCGCGACGGCGCGGCCAAGCCCGACATCAGCACCGCAGAAGGTCTCAAGCAGGTGCTGCTGCACGCGAAATCGATCGCCTATTCGGACAGCGCGAGCGGCGTGTACATCGAACGCGAGCTGTTCAAGAAGCTCGGCATCGAGGAGCAGGTGAAGTCGAAGGCGAAGATGATCCCGCGGATTCCGGTGGCGTCGGTCGTCGCGAACGGCGACTACGAAATCGGCTTCCAGCAGGTCAGCGAGCTGCTGCCCGTCAAGGGCGCGACCTTCGTCGGCAAGATTCCCGAAGCGCTGCAGTCCGTCACGCGCTTCGCCGCCGGCATCCCGGTCGGCGCGCAGCATCCGCAGGAAGCGAAGGCGCTGCTCGACTACCTGGCGTCGCCCGACGTGCAGGCCGACGTGAAATCGACCGGCCTGGATTCCGTTTCCGCGCAGTGAGCCCGAGCGACGGGAAGGCGCGTATCAGTATCAGACCGTCTTCCCGTCACCATCGCCGCCGCCGTCTGCCGCGGCGCTGTCTTCATCGGCCTCCGGCAAGACCGGCCCGGCCACCGCGAGCCGCTGCGCGAGACGCGTACGATCGCACGCGCCTTCCCACGCCGACACGAATATCACCGCGCACGCATTGCTGATCACGCTGGTCAGCGCGCGCGCCTCCGACATGAAGCGATCGACGCCGACCAGCAGCGCGACCCCGGCGACGGGCAGGTCGGGCATCACGGCGAGCGTGGCGACCAGCGCGACGAGCCCGCTGCCGGACACGCCGGCCGCCCCTTTGGACGTGACCAGCATGATCGCGAGCATCGTCGCGATCTGCGGCGCGGAAAGCGGGACGTCGCATGCCTGCGCGATGAACAACGCCGCGAGCGTCAGATAGATCGCGGTGCCGTCCAGATTGAACGAATAGCCGGCCGGCAGCACGAGCCCCACGACGCCTTTGTCGCAGCCGAGCGCTTCCAGCTTGACGATCAGGCGCGGCAGGACCGGCTCCGTGGACGAGGTGGCAAGCACGATCAGCAACTCTTCGCGCAGGTAGCGCAGGAGCCGCCACAGCGCGAAGCCGTGCAGTCGCGCGAGCGGGGCGAGCACCAGCATGACGAACAGCGCGCAAGCCACGTAGAAGGACACCATCAGCTTCGCGAGCGACCCGACCGAGCCGATGCCGAAGCGGCCCACGGTGAACGCCATCGCGCCGAATGCGCCGAGCGGCGCGAGCCGCATGATCATCGCGAGCACGCGAAAGACGACCTGGGCGATGCCGTCGATCAGCGCAAGCACGGGCCGGGCGGCACGCGGGTGCGCATTCAGCGAGAAGCCGAACAATAGCGACAGCAGCAGCACCGGCAGCACTTCGCCGGTCGCGAATGCGCCGAGCATCGTGTCCGGAATCATGCCGAGCGCGAACGCCACGAGGCTGCGTGGCTCCGCATGCTTCGCATACGGCGCGAGGATGCTCGCATCCAGATGATGGACGTCGATATGCATGCCGGCGCCCGGTTGCAGCACGTAGGCGACGACGAGCCCGAACGCGAGCGCGGCGGCCGTCAATAGATAGAAGAGCGCCAGTGCGCGTACGATCGTGCGGCCGATCGCCTGCCCGTTCGACAGCGATGTGATGCCCGACACGATCGTGCAAAAGACGATCGGCGCGATGGTCATCTTCACGAGCCCGACGAATGCGTCGCTGAGCGGCTTGAGCATCGCGCCCGCCGCCGGCCACACGTGACCGATGCCGATGCCGAGCATCATCGCGAGCAGGACCTGCACGTAAAGCGATTTGAACAGCCGGGCCCACCTCACGATGCCGCCTTCCTTCGTTTCCGTTCCGTCGTCGTCATGCCGATGTGCCGCTGCCGGCGGCGTCGCCGCGCTTCGCGTCGACGATCATCCGGTGAAACGCCTCGGCGGCCGGCGTCAGCGAGCGCCCGCGCCGCTTGACGATGCCCACGCGCCGCTTCACGGCCGGCTCGACGAGCGGCACGCTCGTGAGGACAGGGTGGTCATGGCCCGGCATCGCCATCGACGGCACCGCGGCGACGCCCAGCCCCGCCTCGATCAGCCCGAGCAGCGTCGTGACGTGGCGCGCCTCGCAGACGCTCGGCGTACGCGGCGCGACGGCGGCCAAGGCCTGGTCGAGCAGCAGGCGGTTACCGGACGTCTTGTCCACCGATACGTAATCGTGCTCGTAAAGCTCGTTCCAGGTCACGCGCTTCTTGCGCGCGAGCGGGTGGTCGCGGCGACAGGCAGCGACGAACCGCTCCTGGAGCAGCACCTTGAACTCGACCTCCGCTTCCTGGCTGCCGATGAAGCTCACGCCGAAATCCGCCTCGCCGCTGATGACGGCGCCCAGCACTTCATTGGCGCTGGCGTCGAGCAGCTTCACCCGGATGCGCGGAAAGCGCTGATGATAGCGGGCGATGATCGGCGGCAGGAAGTAGTAGGCGACCGACGGCACGCAGGCGATCGTCACATGGCCCAGGCGGCTCGACGACACGTCGCGGATGCCGAGCAGCGCGGCGTCGAGATCGTCGAGCAGTTGTTCGGCACTCTGCGCGAACACGCGGCCGACGGTGGTGAGGGCGACGCGGCGCGTGGTGCGCTCGAAGAGCCGCACGCCGAGCGCGTCCTCGAGCTTGTCGATCCGGCGGCTCAACGCAGGCTGGGACAGGCTGACCGCTTCGGCAGCCTTGCGGAAACTGCCCGTTTCCACGACCGCGCGAAACGCCTGCAAGTCCGTCAAATCGAAATTGATGCCCACCCGTCAATCTCCGCCACTCAGATGGGCAGCATTTTGCATGATTCCGTCGGCGCCATGCGTATTGCGTCTCCCGTGCGGCAGCAATGGCGTGGCGCGGTGTGCGGCCCGGCCGGCCGGGATCGCGCTGGCCGCGCCGGGAATCGATCGTCCCGACGCCGCTTCCTGATGTACCGTATCGTTTTTGGGCGGGCCATGCGCCAGCGCCGCGCAGCCGCGCGAGCCCGCTCTCTTCAACGGATTCCAGCATGCGCATTCCGCCGCTCAAGGCCATCATCGCGTTCGAAAGCGTCGCCCGGACCAAAAGCGTGAACCGCGCGGCGGAAGAGCTCGGCCTGACCGCGTCCGCCGTCAGTCATCAGCTCAGCAATCTCGAATCGCAGATCGGTCAGCCGCTGTTTCAGCGTTCGGGGCGCGGTCTCGTCCTCACACCGACCGGCGAACGCTACCTGGCCGACGTCACCGGGTCGCTCGCCGACCTGAGCCGCGCGACGGAGCGCGCGTCGAGCCGCACCGAAGTCGATATCCTGCGCGTGCATTCGAGCCCGAGCTTCGGGCTGATGTGGCTGCTGCCGCGGCTGTCGTCGTTTCAGGAGGCGAACGGCGACATCCAGCTGAACCTCGCGTGCTCGTACGAAAACGTGTCGTTCTCGAACGGCTTCTACGATATCGACGTCCGGCACGGCTACGGCAACTGGGACAACCTCGAGGTCCGGACCGTGCGCGGCGAGTTCATCGCGCCGCTCGCGTCGCCGCGCTATCTCGAACGGCATCCGGTGAACGCGCCGGAAGACCTGCTCGCGCACCGGCTGATCTATTCCGAAACGCCGCTGGTCCAGTGGAAGCAGTGGTTCGGCCGGACCGGCGTGCCGTTGGCGGCGCAGAAGACCTTCGATTTTTCGTTCGACCGTTCGTACATGTCGCTCGAGACCGCCGCGCTCGGCCTCGGCATCGCGCTCGAAAGCCTGATGCTCGCGTCGGTGAGGATCCGCGAAGGGCTGCTGGTGCCGGTGTTCGGCGACGCCCATGCGGTCGAAGTCGGCGCGCATCATCTCGTTTACCCGCGGCAGAACGCGGAACTGCCGCGCGTGAAGCGCTTTCTGGCGTGGATCGAGCGGGAGGTCGCGGCGCACGGCGGGGCGGGCTGAGCGGCGCATCCGTGATTTTGCGTTGCAGCATCGGCGGGCCGCGCGCCGTCATCTGAATTTTTCTCAACTATGGATGAGCGTTTCCGCGTTGATGCGGGT